>Ga0134128_10007850_pt1 | contig 12864 bp, 17 predicted proteins | sample KB31754_FD_96462 | JGI IMG/M metagenome (GOLD analysis project Ga0134128, IMG submission 96462) | Terrestrial soil microbial communities with excess Nitrogen fertilizer from Kellogg Biological Station, Michigan, USA - KB3-175-4 | ecosystem: Environmental > Terrestrial > Soil > Unclassified ...
GAGCCTGATCAGCCATCCGACGGCAAGAGTTCGGGGCGCCAGGGGTCGTCCATCCGGCGGCCATCGACGACGATGCAATAGACGCCGACCCAATCGCGCTGCCATCTCCAACCTTTGGCCGTGCCGGGCGCGTTCGCTTCGATGTAGGAAGTCGCCGCATCGGCCGAGAGCGCCGAATTGCACTCAGGACATCTCGGCGCCGCACCCGCACGGAAATGGCCGCCGCAGGAACAGGGTTTCAGGAACGGCTCGACGTCCGCGCTGATCGACTGATGGACCTTGAACGGAGCGTCGGCGGGACGCGGGCTCCAGCCGGAGATGATCGCGGTGCAGCCGCAGCGGTCGCAATAAGCGTAAGCGGTGTCGCTGAAGCCATTATGGATGATTTGATACCGGAATTGCCCGGCGCATTTCTCGCATGTTCCCAAATCGCTCATCGCTTCTCCGTACTCGTCGTCTCAGCCCTTCCTCACCGGGTCGGGCCGGCCGTCGTTCGACAATAGCCCCGCGACCCATTTCGTCCGGTCGAACTGGGCGAAGACCATCATGCTCATCAGCGTCAGCGGCACCGCGAGGAAGGCGCCGGCGAGGCCCCAGAGCAGGGTCCAGAAGGACAACGACAATATGGTCGCGAGCGGATCGATATTCTGCGTCTCCGCCTGCAGCCGCGGGTAGATCATGTTGCCGACGACGGTCGCCACGACCTGGATCACGACGAAGATCACGATAGCCTGCCACACTGTCGGGAACTGGATCAGCGCGAACAGCGCCGGGGCGATCGAGCCGACCGTGACGCCGATGTTCGGGATGAAGGTCAGAAGGAAGAACAGCACGCACCAGAACAGGACGTTGTCGAGCCCGACCGCGAGCATCACCACCGCCGCCGATACCGTGAGGATCGTGCCGGTAATCGTCTGCACCCAGATGTAGGTCTCGAGGTCCGAGGCGATATGCTCGATGACGCTGCGGATCGTCCGGGCGCGGCCGGCGGGCGCGCCGATATGGTCCATCTTGCGGCTCATCCGCTCGCGGCCCGCGAGCATGAAGCCGAAATAGACGATCATCAGGAGCACGCCCGAAAGCAGCCCCTGGACGCTCGCCAGGACGAAGCCCGCGATCTCGGGCACGCTCACGGAGCCGATGAGGCTCGACAGGCGCAGCTGTTCGTGGAGATGCAAGGCTCGGCCGGTGCTCCGCACCAGCTCATCGATCCGGGCGACGAGCGCCGGGCCCTGCCCGACCATTTCGACCATGCCCTGGGCCATGATGAAGATCGCCGCCGAAGCGATGACGATGACCACCAGTCCGGCGAGCAGCGACACCGCCCAGCCGGGTGCATGGGGCGCGCGCTCGCGGATCCAGCGGACGAGGCCGCTGACCAGAACCGCGAGCACGAAGGCGACGACGAACGGCACCAGCACCGGGCGGAAGAACCACAGCATGCCGAGCGCGGCGGCGGTGCCGATGAGCGTTTGCGCGATACTGATCGGGCGAGCGGCCACGAGCCGAGTAGGTCGCTCGCCGCCTGCGCTGTCAAGCGGGCAGGCGGAGCAGGCTCAGCGCGTCGCGACCTGGCTGGCGGGCTTTGGCTTCGGCTTGGCGGCTATATCCTCTGGCTTGGGCTTGGGCGGAACCAGGCTCGCGCCGCCGTCCTTCATGTTCAAGGCTTCGATCGCCTTCGCATCGCGGCTGTACATGTCCTTGTAGTCGACGATCGTCCCGTCGACGAGCGCGGCGTCGGTGAAATAGACGATGTAGACCGGAAGCGGCTTCACGAAATTCGCCTGCACCGTCTTCTGGCTGGCGAGCGCGGCCTGCACCCTCTCCGGAGTCCACGGGCCATTGTCGTCGCCGAGCAGGAGCGTGGCGAGATCGACCACATGCTGGGTCCGGATGCAGCCGTGGCTGAGCGCCCGGACGCTGTCGTTGAAGCGGCTCCGTGCATTGGTGTCGTGGAGGTAGATCGCCTTGGAGTTCGGCATCACGAACTTCAATTGGCCGAGCGCATTGGTCGGTCCCGGCGGCTGGCGCCAGCGCTGGATCGCGCCGTCAGGGCCGGTCACGGGCACGAAGCCCTTCTTGCCCGCGGCCTCTTTCTCGATGCTCTTCGGCACTTCCCACCAGGGGTTGAGGATCACGCCCGTGGCGAGCGCCGAAAGCTGCGGCGTCGGGGTCGACAGCTTGCCGGCGATCGCGCGCTCCTTCCACCGGGTGGCGCCGTCCTGGACGAGCGTCGCGTGGAAGCTCGGCACGTTGACGATGATATATTTGCTGCCGAGGTCCCGCGGCAGCCAGCGCCAGCGGTCCATGTTGAGGCGGATATGGTCGCGCTTGGCGGTCTCGTCGGCCGGGGTCAGGGCAAGCGCCGCCTTGAGCGCGGCATATTGCGGATGGGTCGGAAGAAGCCCGTTCAGCGCGCCGGCGATGTCGTGGCCGGCAAGCGCCGAGCGCAGAAGCGCGTCCTGCTTCGCGGCGTTGAGGTCGTTGTCGACCAGGAACCAGTCGATCCGCGCCGGCTTCTTCACATGGCCGAGCGCGAGGTCGGACGAGACCAGGTCGAACCGCTCGGTCGCCGCCGCCGAGATCGCGCCGACGTCGCCCGACGCGATCGCCGCCTGGAGGCCGTCGGGGTCATAGTCGGCCGGGCTCAACCCTTCGACTCCGATCTGCTGGATGTAGTGGACGAGGTCCTCCGCGCTGACCACGTCCCACACCGCGGGCGGGAGCGGCGCGGGGGCCGGAGCCGCCTCGGCGGGCTGCGCCTGGTCGGCCTTGTAGTCCGGATTTCCGGGGACCGGCGCCTCGGGGGTCGGCCGGGCCGCGGGCGGTGCCGGCCTTGGCTTTGCAGGAACGGGAGCGCGCGGCGGCGCGGCGACCTGCGCTACGACCGGCGCAACGGCCATCGCGGCGAGCGCGGTGAACAGCATCAGCGACTTTGCGCGCTTGCCCAGCGGTCCAATCAACCCGTTCATTTCAAACGATAACCCCCGATCCCAATATCCATACACCCGAGTCCCGCGCCTCGCCAGTGACTGGAAGCCACACTCGCGGGGCTTCCGTCTCACTTTGTCGCAAACCAATCCTTAAGCGAACATGGATAAGCCGCTCATGCAGGCCTGAGTGGGAGGCATTGAAAAGTGGCGTCCAGCTTCGTTCTCGACGGAGGAATGATTCCGCGCAGCGAGAAGCGCACCATCGACGAGCGCGGCGAGGCTCGTCATGCGGCGCTGTCGAGCACCGCAGTGCTCGAATTCCGCGGCCGCAAGCATGTCGTCCGCCTGGTCAACATCTCCGGATCGGGCGCAATGGTGATTTTCCCACACGTTCCCAACATAGGTGAACGGCTGCTTCTCCAGCTTCTTGACCGCGGCGTCGTCTCGTCACAGGTGAGATGGGTGAAGGACGGCCGCATCGGACTCTCCTTCGATACGCTGTTGGAGTAGCAGCGCGTGGAGATGAGTTTCGTGACGATCAAGGCGCGAATTGCCGAGGACCAGAGCGAGCGCCGTCGAACTTCGCGTGTGCCGGTCGAGCTCGAGGCGAAGATGCGCGAGCTCGGCGCCAGCGGGATCGAGGCGAAGGTGCTCAACATCTCCGAGCGCGGGTTCATGGCCGAATCCGAGGGCCATTTCGAAGTCGGCTCGCGGGTGTGGCTGATGCTCCCGGGCCGCGAGCGCGCCAACGCCGTGATTCGATGGACCGCCGGCGACAAGCTCGGCGCTGAGTTCGCCGAGCCGATTTCGACCGAAGGTCTCGCCCAGGCGAGCTGATCCGCGGCGCTCGCCTCGTCGCGCCTGCTTCAACGCCCATCCCAAAGCCGCGCAGCCGGTGAAACCGCCCGCGGCTTCGCTCGTTGCCTGCGTCGAAAGGAAGTCTTCATGCCGAGCATTTCGAGCGAGGCCTGGAAGCCTTATGAGCGGGGCTACCACGCGGTTTACCGGGAGCATGAGGTCAATCATTGCCCGGGCTGCGGCCGCACCCAGTGGCTGATCGGACGGGTTTCCGCCGAATGCGCCTTCTGTTCGACCGCCCTGCCGCTGGCCGAGGCGAGCATGCGCAACGGGCCTACCGTCATCCAGCACAAGAACCGCGCGCTTCACGACTGGGCGGCCTGAGCCGCTACGGCGTCTTCCTCACCGGCACCTGGACGTTGCACAGGTCCACACCACCCGCGGGGTGATCGTAGAAGCTGTCGTGCCGCTTGGCGCGAACGTGCAGGTAGCGGGCGAAGGTCGGGCTGCCGGTATCCATATATTGGTATGACGGGCGCTCGGCGGCGGCCATTTCGCTCGCCAGGCGAATGCGCGCGATCGGGACGTATTGCGCCTTGTCCTTGTAGAAGCCGAGGTCGGCCGTCCCGCGCGGAAGCGAGCTCAGGCGGTCGATCCCGTCGATCACGCGGCCGACCAAAGCGATGTTGCGATCGAGCTGGCGCGGGGCCTGGCCGATGACGGCGTAGAGCTCGCCGCCGGTGCCGGTGTCGGGCGAGAGGTCGCGGCCGACCCCGACGCTGGCGTAGCAATGCGCAAGGTCGGCCCAGCCTGCCTTGCGGGAGTAGGCGACCGGCCAGCCGTCGGCGAAGCCCGCGCCGGGCGCATAAGGGTCGGGCGAACCGAGACGGGTGATCCTGAGGCCCCTGAGCGCGCGGGTATATTCGGCCGGGGGCTTGGCCGCGACTCCCTTCGGCCATGGCTTGTCGCTCTCGTTCAAGCCCCATTGGGCGACATAATTGTCCTGCACGCGATAGACCGTCGCTCCGTCCCAGTAATTGCTCCGCGCGAGCGCCTTGATGTTCGCGACATGCACCGGCGCGAATGCGGGGGCGAGCTGGATCACGACCCGGCCGCCATTGGCGAGGTCCATGACCATCAGGTCGTCGGCGGAAATCGTCTTCCACGCGCTCGCCGGCGCCTTTGCGACGATGTCGTTGGGCGTGAGCAGCTTCGTTGCCGGCGCAGCGCCGGTCAGCATTGCGGCAGCAGCGATGAGCAGCAATGAGCGCATGAAAATCCCCTCCGTCGCCGCCGGTCTAGCCGAGCAATCGCCGCGCGGCTATCGCGGAGCCATGTTCACCGCGACGTTGATGCTGCTCGGCTCCGGCGAGCTGGGCAAGGAATTCACCATCGCCGCCAAGCGTCTGGGTTGCCGGATCGTCGCATGCGACCGCTACGCCGGCGCGCCGGCGATGCAGATGGCCGACGCCTGCGAAGTCTTCCCGATGCTCGACGGCAAGAAGCTCCGCGCCGCGGTCGAGAAGCACAAGCCCGACGTGATCGTTCCCGAAATCGAGGCGATCGACACCGCCGCGCTCGTCGAGCTGGAGAATGAAGGGTGGCGGGTCGCGCCGTCGGCAAAGGCCGTTCGGCTGACGATGAACCGCGACGGGATCCGCGACTTCGCCGCGCGCGAGCTGGGGTTGGTAACGTCGAAATACCGCTTCGCCGAAAGCCGCGACGAAGCGATCGCGGCGGCGCAGGAGGTCGGCCTGCCGTGCGTCGTCAAGCCGGTCATGTCGAGCTCGGGCAAGGGGCAGAGCATCGCGAAGAAGGCCGAAGAGGTCGGCGCCGCCTGGGACCATGCGGTTGAGAAGATGCGCGGCGACCGGCCGCGGGTGATCGTCGAAGAGTTCATCAAGTTCGACAGCGAGATCACGCTGCTGACCGTTGCGACCAAGGACGGCGTCCTCTTCTCCGCGCCGGTCGGGCACCGCCAGGACCTCGGCGACTATCGCGAGAGCTGGCAGCCGGCGGCCATTCCGCTCGAGGCGCTCCAGTCGGCGCGCTTCCAGTCGCGCAAGATCGTCGAGGCCCTGGGCGGCTACGGCATCTTCGGAGTCGAATTCTTCGTGTGCGGCGACCAGGCGATCTTCTCCGAGCTGTCGCCGCGGCCGCACGACACCGGCATGGTCACGTTGATCAGCCAATTCCCCAACCAGTTCGAGCTTCACCTGCGGGCGATCCTGCAGCTGCCCATCCCGTCGATCGAGCTGATCGGCCCGTCGGCCTCGGCGGTGATCCTGGCCGACCGCGAAAGCGAGCAATTCGCTTATGACGGAATATCCGAGGCGCTGGCGCTCGGAGCGCCGCGCAATCCCGTGGACCTCCGGATCTTCGCCAAGCCGCTGACGCTCAAGAACCGGCGCATGGGGATAGCGCTCGCCCGCGGCGAAAAGGTCGAGCAGGCGGTCGATCGCGCCCGGGCCGCAGCCTCGCGCGTCCAGATTCGTTATCGCGATTGAAGGAGTTGGACATGATGCGCACGCCGACCGCTGTCATCCTCGCCTGCGTCGCGCTCGCGGGCTGCGACAAGCAATGGGGACGGACCGAGGGCAATCAGCCGCAGATTCGGGTCGTGGGGGACGAGCAGAAGCAGCTCCACCAGCTCGACGCGTTCAATCTCGCCATCGGTCTGAAACGGGCGATCTACGATGCCGGTTATACGTGCAAGCGAGTCACCGACGCGGGGTTCGTCGGCACCTGGCAGAACCTCGACGAATGGACGGCGCATTGCGTGTATGACGTCGGGCCGCCGCGCGACTGGGCGATCTTCGCCGGCCCCGACGGAAGCGCGCAGGTGCGCGAATGCAAGGACGTGATTGCCAGCGGGCTTCCCGCCTGCACGATCAAGCAGCGGCCGAAAGGCAGCTTCACGCCGGTCGCGGCGGCGCCGGAGAAGAAAGCGGGAAGCTGAGCCTCAGCTGTGGTTGCACTGGCGAGTCTCTTTATACTCGCCGTTGGCGGTCTTTTCCTTGACCGTCACGCAATTGCCCTGCCGGACCTCTTCGCGCCAGCTGCCGTCGGGATTGGTGACCCGGTTGCCCTTGGGCACGCGCTGGCCGTTCTTGATCTCGTAGTTCCAGCCTTTTGGGGTCTGGCCGCTCTGCTGGTCTTGGGCCGGCGCCGAGGCCGCCGCGTAAGCCGCCGTCGCTCCGAGCGCGAAGGCCCCGACGATCAGCGCTCGAATGGCGGTCTTGCTCATTGGACGACTCCTCATGGTCCCTTCTACCGCGGCCGACGTGAACCCGTGCTGACGCGATTCACTTGCCCGAATCCGGCAACTGACCGGATTTACAGGATAAATGTGGGAATTGCGACGGCTCGGCGCAACGGACGCGCCCGAGAGAGGAGCTTAGCCCTGCCTGGCCTTGAAGCGGCGATTCGTCTTGTTGATGACGTAGGTGCGGCCGCGACGGCGGATCACCCGGCAGTCCCGGTGGCGCGACTTCAGCGACTTTAGCGAATTGCGAATCTTCATGGCCGGGCGCCTGCTCGTGTCTAATCTCTTGGTTGTCGGATGGGTCCAATTGGACCGGCGGCCCACCTAGAGAGCCCCCCTCTCCAAGTCAAGTTCAATGCGCCGATTCGGGCTTGACGGTCATCTGTTCACCATTGTGCTTTTCGTCTACCGCTCTGCGGTCGAACATGCGTTGCCGAGGGGGGCCGATATGATGTTCTTCAAGTCTTTGACGGCAGCGTTGATGCTGTCCTTTGCAATCCTTGCAGCGCCGGCCGCGGCCGACGACGGAAAGCTCCAGGGCTTTGCGCAGATTCAGACGGCGGACGGCCGCATCGACATCGACACCTACCACGTCGTTCGCGAGGACGGCACCGACTTGCGCATCGGCTTACTGTCGATCGTCGTGCCCGGGAAACATATCAGCGTCACCTTCGACAAGAGCGAGTTTCCGACGCTGTGGACCTTGTGGCAGAACGCACAAGCGCGGCAGTCGGCAAGCTGGCAGCCAGTTGGCGATTATGTCGAAACCGGCACGACCGATGTCTCGCATCTCAGGATCAGCGCCGGCCCGGGCGTTCGCTTCATGATCGAATCGCCCGCGAACGGGGCATTCACGAGCGAATTGCCGGCGAGCAGTTTCTCGCAATTCTCGAGCGCGCTCCAGAGCGCGGAAAGCTTCGTCGCAGCCGGCAAGGAATAAGTGAACGGTAGCGCGGCCGGGACCAACTCGGCCGCTTTGCCGTTGTGCGCGAGTGGCGCTCGACATCCTGCTCTTCGTCATCGGCATCGGCCTCGCCGCGATGACCCTCCTCGACGTGTTCGAGACCGTCGTCGTGCCGGGCGGAAGCAGGGCCTCGCTCAAGGTCGCGAAGCGGCTGGTGCGCGCCCTTCTGCCGCTGTGGAAGGCCGCGCGGGGCAAAAGGCACGGCCTTTCGAGCGCGTTCGCGCCGCTGGTCCTGGTGCTCTGCTTCATCGTCTGGATCGCGCTTCTGGCGCTTGGGTTCGGATTGACGGCCTATGCCGCGCGAAACCATTTCGTGCCGCCGCTCAAAAGCGTGCCGGACGCAATCTACATGGTCGGAAGCTCGATCGTGACCATCGGGGTAAGCGAGGAAGACGCTCGCGGCTTCGGCCGGTGGATCATCCTGGCCGCCGGCTTCTGCGGGCTTGGCGTGATGACCATGGCGGTAACCTACCTGCTCGAAGTGCAGAGCAGCGTTTCCAAGCGCGACATCGGGATTATCAAGCTAAACACGTCGGCGGGCGAGCCGCCGTCGGCGCTCACCCTGCTCCAGCGCTTCGCGGCGATCGGCAATCGGGACGAGATCGGACAGGTGCTGAGGGACGGCCGCGACTGGTGCGCGACCGTCCGGCAGAGCCATTCCAATCATCCCTCCTTGATCTATTTCCAGTCGGTCGGCACCGGCGCCGGATGGCCGGCTGCTCTCGGCGCACTGCTCGATGCCGCGCTTCTCAGCGAACATTGCCTGGCGGAGGATTCGCTGATGGGCCCCGCAGTGCTCCTCCGCGACGAGGGCACCCGCATGGCGCGCGAGCTTGCCGAGGTGGTCGGGATCCGGCCCGCCGCGGTGGCGCCCGACCAGGCGGAGCTGGTCCAGGCCGTGGAGCGGCTCAAGGGCGCCGGTTATCGCGTCCGCGAGGCCACCGACCTCAGCGCGGTGGCCGGTCAGCGCGCCGAATATCTGAGCTGCGTCAACGCGCTCGCGCACCTTCTCGGCAAGCCGGCGTCGGTCCTGGTGCGGCAGGATTAGCGCGCGCCGCGCTCGCGGAGCTTCCGCTCCCACGCAAGTGCGTCGGCCACGATCCTGTCGATGTCGGCATATTTCGGCCGCCAGTCGAGCGTCGCGAGCAACCGCGCGTTGGCGGCGACCAGCTCGGGCGGATCGCCGGCGCGGCGCGGCGCCATCACGCGCTTGAGCGGCTGGTTGGTGTGGCGGTCGACCGCATCGAGCACTTCGAGGACCGACAAGCCCTCGCCGTAGCCGCAGTTCATGACGAGGTTCTCGTCGGGATGGCCAAGCAGCCATTCGAGCGCCGCAACATGCGCATCGGCAAGGTCGCCGACGTGGATGTAGTCGCGCACGCAGGTCCCGTCGGGCGTCGGATAATCGGTGCCGAAGACATCGACATGGTCCCGCTTTCCGACCGCCGCTTCGGCGGCGATCTTGATGAGGTGGGTCGAGCCCTTGCCGATTTGCCCCGTCCGCCCCCGCGGATCGGCCCCGGCGACGTTGAAATAACGAAGCGCGCCATAATTGAAGCGATGCGCCGCCGAAGCGTCGGCGAGCATCCGCTCGGTCATCAGCTTGGATGCGCCATAGGGGTTGATCGGCTGCTTCGGGTCATCCTCCTCGATCGGGATCCGCGTCGGCGCCCCGTAGGTGGCGGCCGTCGAGGAGAAGAGGATGTGCTTCACGCCCGCTTCGACCGCGGCGCTGATCAGCGCATGCGAAGCAAGCGTGTTGTTGGCATAATATTCGAGCGGCTTTTCAACCGATTCCGGCACGATCAGCGAGCCCGCGAAATGCATGATCGCCTGCGTGCGCTGCTCGGCGAAGATCCGCCCGACGAGCGCGCGATCGGCTATGTTGCCCTCGTAAAAGGGAACTTCGCCGGGCACGACCTCGCGCGTGCCGTTCGACAGGTTGTCGATCACCGCGACCGGCCAGCCGGCGTTGAGCAGAGCGAGCACCGCGTGGCTGCCGATATACCCGGCGCCGCCGGTGACCAGGACTGGGACTTTGTTCATGCGAGGGCGGTAGCCGAGGACCGGCTCGACTGCCAAGCCGCCGCCGAGGTTGCGGGTCGGCCGATTTCGGCTATCAGGCGCCGCAACTTCAACTCCGAGTACAAGCAATGACCCTTGTCATTTCGAGCTCGTTCGATGCGGGCAACATCCATGTGGTCAGGCAGGACGGCGACAGCGCCGACCTGGAAATCGTCAAGGACCACATGAGCGATTTCTACCAGTGGTTCTATTTCCGCCTGGCCGGCGCCGCGGGACGCGAGGTGACGCTTCGGATCACCAATTGCGCTGGCTCGGCCTATCCGCACGGCTGGCCGGATTACAAAGGCGTGATGAGCCTCGACCGCGAGCAATGGGTGCGAATCGAGGACACGGGCTACGCCGACGGCGTTTTGACGATGAAGGTGACCCCGCCGCAGGACGTGGTGTGGATCGCCTATTTCGCGCCTTATTCGATGGAGCGGCACCACGACCTCGTGACCCAGACGGCGGCGCTTGAGGGCGTCGGATACCGGTCGCTCGGAAAGAGCCTCGACGGGCAGGACATCGACTGCCTGACGATCGGCGAGGGACCGCTCAACGTGTGGCTCTATGCGCGGCAACACCCGGGCGAATCGATGGCCGAATGGTGGATGGAAGGCGCGCTCGAGAAGCTCACCGACGAGGACGATCCGGTTGCGCGCGTCCTGCGCAAGGAATGCACTTTCCGCGTGGTTCCGAACATGAACCCCGACGGCTCGCGCCGCGGGCATTTGCGGACCAACGCGGTCGGCGCGAACCTCAACCGCGAATGGCATGCGCCGACGGCCGAGCGCAGCCCCGAAGTGCTGTGCGTCCGCAATGCGATGGACGAGACCGGAGTCGATTTCGCAATGGACGTCCACGGCGACGAAGCGATTCCGGCCAACTTCCTCGCGGGCTTCGAGGGCATCCTCTCGCACAGCGATCGCCAGCAGCGATTGTTCGAGCTGTTCAGCGAAACGCTCGAACGGATCTCGCCCGACTTCCAGCGCGAGCAGGGCTATGAAATCCCGAAGCCCGGCGAAGCGAACATGAGCATGTCGACGACCCAGCTGGCCGAGCGCTACGGCTGCGTGTCGATGACCCTGGAAATGCCGTTCAAGGACAATTTCAACCTCCCCGATCCGGTTTTCGGCTGGTCCCCGGCGCGTTCGAAATTCCTCGCCGGCGCATGCCTCGACGCGCTCCACGCGATCCTTCCGGAGCTGAAGAAGGCGAGCGCCGAACGCGACTCCGCCAAGCGCGAGAAGGTCGAAGCCTGATGCCGACGCTCGTGCTTCTGCGGCACGGGCAGTCGCAGTGGAACCTCGAGAACCGCTTCACCGGCTGGTGGGACGTCGACCTGTCGCCCGCGGGCGTGGAGGAAGCGCTCGCCGCGGGGCGGCTGCTCAAGGCTCAAGGGTTCGACTTCGACTGCTGCTTCACAAGTGTTCTGACGCGCGCCATCCGGACGGTCGACCTCGCGCTCTACCAGATGGAGCGGCTGTGGATCCCGGTGACCAAGGACTGGCGCCTGAACGAGCGCCACTATGGCGGGCTCACAGGCCTCAACAAGCAGGAGATAATCGAGAAGGTCGGGGCCGAGCAGGTCAAGGTCTGGCGGCGGTCCTACGACATCGCGCCGCCGCCGCTGGCGGCGGACAGTCCATATGCCGTCGCGTCGGACCGGCGTTACGCCGGCGTGGCTGTGCCGAACACCGAGAGCCTCAAGGACACGATCGCGCGGGCGGTGCCTTATTACGAGGCGGAGATCGCGCCTGCGCTGGCCGCGGGCAAGCGCGTGCTGGTCTCGGCGCACGGCAACAGCCTGCGCGGGATCATCAAATATCTCTCGGATATCAGCGACGAGGAGATCGTCGGGCTGGAAATCCCGACCGGCAAGCCGATCGTGTACGAGCTTGCGGACGATCTATCGGTGAAGCGGCGCTATTATCTCGGGGAAGCATAGGGCGAATCCAAAGTCTCATTCGTCCTGAGCGAAGTCGAAGGGCGCTTGCAGGCCGGACGTGCGAGGCGCCCTTCGACTACGCGCTTCGCGCTCCGCTCAGGACGAACGAACAGGTGGAGAAGCCTAAGCCGCGGCTTTGCGCCGGTACATTTCCTGGTCGGCGCGCGCCATTGCGGTTTCGGGGGTGTCGTCGCCGTGGATCGGCGCCGCGCCGATCGCGACGCTGAGCGGCAGCGGGCGTCCGCCATGGCTGAAGTCCGATCCTGCGATCAGGTCGGCGAGGCGGCCCGCGGTCTCGCGCGCCGAATCCTCGTCGGAATGGCCGAGCAGGATGGCGAACTCGTCGCCGCCGATACGTGCGACCACATCGCTCTTGCGAACGCCGCCGACAAGCAGCCGGGCGACCTGCATCAGCGCCTCGTCGCCGGCCTGGTGCCCGAAGCTGTCGTTGATGAGCTTCAAACCGTCGAGATCGACGAACAGGAGCGACGCCTTTTCCTCATATCGGCTCACCCGGTCGATCAGCCGCTCGAGCGCGCGGACGAAGCCGCGGCGGTTGGGGAGCTCGACTAGGCTGTCCTCGTGCGCCAGCATGTCGAGCTGCTCGACGCGCTCCTGGAGCTGCGCGATCTTGTCGTGCAAGGCGCCCATCTCGCGAACGAGCTGTTCGACGTCCGTGACGTCGGTCACTTGATCAGCCATTGCCCCGAGCCCCTGCCCTCGACTGCTCAACTGCCATAGCCGGATTCCAAAGCCTTGAAAATGCGTGGAAGCGGTGATTGCCTAGCCTGAATCGGCACCCTAAACGACCTGCCTGACGTCAATTGGTTCAAGGCGGGACAATGGCTGAGCCGCTGGTCGGCATCATCATGGGCAGCAAATCCGACTGGGA
>Ga0134128_10007851_pt1 | contig 12864 bp, 7 predicted proteins | sample KB31754_FD_96462 | JGI IMG/M metagenome (GOLD analysis project Ga0134128, IMG submission 96462) | Terrestrial soil microbial communities with excess Nitrogen fertilizer from Kellogg Biological Station, Michigan, USA - KB3-175-4 | ecosystem: Environmental > Terrestrial > Soil > Unclassified ...
CCGGTGAGATCGGCGCCGCTGAAGATCGTCCCGTTCAGATTGGCCTTCACTCCATTACCGGACGGTTGGAAGTGCGCCCCGGCAAGGTTCGCCGCTGCGTATGACACCTTGCCAAGCGTGGCACCATTGAAGATGGTCCCCGGCATCCTGGCGCCCGCGGCGTTCGAGAGGGTGGTGAGATCCGTGTCCGTGAAGTCGGCTCCGGTCCAGTCCGCCGCCTTGGCGAGGTCCAGGCCGGAAAGGACGGCTTTTTTCAGGGAGGCATTGCTGAAATTGGCTCCTGCCAAGGTGTCGATTCCGCTCAGGGTCGCTTGATCCAGAGTGCAGTGGCGCATGTCTGTCAGGATACAGCCTGCGAGATTCTGGCCCTTGAGGTTTAGAAAGTAACCGGAAGTAGTGATCTTCAGGATCGGAAGCTGATCAGAATTTGCGGTGAGTCCAAACGACCATGGCGGTGCGTTGGACTGGGTGGCAATGAAGCTCCCGTCTCCAAAACCCCAATCCCGCGTCCACCCGCCGCCCTGCTGGCCCGTCAGATACCGTCCGGCGTTCGGCCCGGCGGTGATTTGGAGGGCGAATCTGCCGGCCCCCATATTGATCAGCAGGAATGTTTGTTCGGGTCCGATGCTGGTGGAAAAAACGTTTTCGGCAGCGACCCACAGCAACATGCCGTCATTGTCAAAGCCGCCTTGCGCCTGGTCGCACGAGTTCCAGTACAACGATATCGCGTTGCCATTGTAGTCTGTTGCCGAGGTTCCCACCGCGATCTTGCCACCGCCGAGATCGAAGATATTCCAGGTTGTGGACTCACCCGAGTTCGAGAGTCCCGTGATCGCTATACCGTCGGCGGTGATAATTTTTTGATTGTCATAATAGGTGGCATACATGGCGCAATTGCTGGTATCGCAGCCAACCGATATCCAGATTTGCCACGTTGCGCGCAGCGGCGGGTCGGTCGCCACGTCTCCTTTCGAGGATCGCAACCCGATTCCCGGGGTCGATGGGGTGTACTCGCTGATTGATGGCTCCGTGCGGCCGCCGGGGCCGGAGATCTGTTGAAAGTTGAGCGTGTACACGTTGCGCCACAGGTCCACGGCCAGGCCGGCGGCGACCAGCCCCCGCTGGGAGAAGAGGTGTTCGCCCGCAGGGGTGTAGACGTCGAGGTTGAAGTCCGCGGCGTCGTAGCCATTGCCATTTTGGCTGAGGATGTACACATAGTTGGCCACATCCACGCTCATGGAAAGGTACACGACGTTCGTGTCCGCTGACCCATGGGAGACGAGGGGGATGCAGTACGGTTGTTCGAGACCGGGGAACGCCGGCACCGGGTGTCCGCCTCTGCTGAAGGCCTGGATGCGTCGATTCCCTGCCTCCAGCACCAGAATCGTCTGATCGGGGCGAATGGCCGCCAAGGCCGGGGCTCCTAGTCGCCCTGGCACTGTGCCCGGTCCGACCGGGTTCGAGGCCCATGGCGCAGAAACGTCGGATGAAGCCGCCGCCGGCAGGGCGAGGATCTGCAGGGTGTCATACCTCCGATTGACCGCAACCACGTAGCCGTTGGAGTGAATGGCCAGCGACGTGGGAAGCATTCCAAATCGGCCCCAGCTCGTGCCCTTGTCGAGGTCGAACTGGCGCTTGGTGCTGTTCATGGGCACCGCTGGATCAATCGCCGGCACGACCTGTCGCAAGTGATAGCCCGTGTTCTCGTCACCGGAGGGATCGAGATAGAGAAAACGTGGCGAGGCCTGGCCGGCGCCAGCGGCGGTGCGCACGTACAACAGGATGGACGGCTTGGAGTACCCCGCCGGCGCGGTCATGTATCCCGCATCTGGCCAGTACTTGGGATCGCCGCCCGGGATCGCGCGGTACCCGATGTTGCCCATGGTGTAGAGCTCGGTATTCTGGGAATTGCCGGGGCCGTCCACGGGTGGAATGCCGAGCCCCGAGGCCTCCCAGCCGTACCCCACCACACCGAGATCGTCGCTCAGCGTGATGCCGCTTAGTGCCTGCAATTTATGGCCAATAGGGCCGGTGCCCAGGCTCTCCCTCGTTTCGATGGGCGCCTGTACGCTGGGCTGCCACGAGTATCCCCCCGTGGCGTCGTAGTTGAGCAAAGCGCTGTGCTGGTAGGTGGTGCCGGCAGTCAGCGGATACAACTGCTGCTTCACGGTCACGGTGGCGGTGAAGATCGGGTTCCCGTTGAGTTCGTTGTCGAAGATGATCGACTGGCCCTTGCCCACGCCCCATCCGTTGTTATCGAACATCGCCACCACGAAGCTTACCTGGCCGCCCACCGGCACGTCTTTCCAGTCCACGACGATCCGGGTCTTGTTCTTCGCGTCGGAGAGGGTGTCCGCGTACGTGCGCGTGGTGTTTCCGGTGTATTGCGCCGTAATCGTGAACGAACTCGCATTGTCCGGAAACGCTTGTTCGGGTATCAATGTGATCTGTGCATCCATGGTCACGGTGAGGTCGAATTCCACCACCCGCGGTGAGCCGATGACCTCGCCCACAGTCTGCGCGAGCTGCACCACCGTGGCCTCGATGGCCAGCACCTGGAACGCCCAGCCCACGAAAGGGATAGCATCCTCGACTGCTTCGCTGCCGAAGTAGGCGGCCAGGAGGCTTTCCACCTTCGGGTCGGTCAACACCTTTCCTGCAATCGAAACGCCGAGCGACAAGAGCGCCGAGGAGATGTCCTTGCCCACCTTGGACGGGTCGGTGAAGAGATCCTTGGCCACCGTGTACACGGCGTTGGCGGTGGGAAGCAGGAACTTCACGTCCTTGAATATCTCATCGAAGATCTTGTTGCTTTCCACGCCCACCGTGAGGAGCAGTGCGTAGGTGGGAATCGCCAAGTCGATGAGCGCGGTCATCGACAGGCCGAGCCATGCGGCGTCCGGATCCCAGTCGCCGCCGGAGGCCACGCCAAGGCTGCCCACCAGGAGGCGGATCTTGCCCACAGTGCCCTGCTGCTGCGGCAATCCGAACTGGAATTCGACGTTGGCCGAACTGACCGGGATTCCGAGAAAGGTGCCCTCGGCGCCCACATTTCCGAGAAATTTTAGGGTGTTGTTCCCCAACAACTCGGGGTCTTTGCCCGCATAGAAGAGGTTAAGCCAATCTCTTACGATCGGTAAGGTGGCGCCCTCAAGGATATTGATCCAATCGTTATCCGGCACTTGCATGGCCGTGACACCGTCGGCCTTCAGGAAGCTCACGAAGACCGAGGTGTGCCGGATGTAGCTGTTGGTGACGGTGAGATCTATAACGAAGTTGCCGTTGTTTCCGCTCAAGCTTTTCACCGTCACGGCCAGGCCGTAATTCGGGCCGCCATCCTGGACGGCCACGTGGTAGCCGTTGCCGCTCCCGGGCATCCGGATGTCTGCCTGTACGGGCGCCGTTGCCGCACGCCGCGCCGCTGCGGCGTTCTCGGTCTTCATGTCGAGCACACTCACGCCCGGAAGGAGCTTCCAACGCGCGCCCTGGAGTGACTGGTCGCTGTAGATCAGCGCCTTGCTTTGCCCGCTCGGCCGCGCAGTCGCGAGGAGCACGCGTGGGTGCAGCTCATAGGTGTAGTACTGCATCCCATTGGGCTTCCGGACAGGCTTGCCGGCGGCGTCCACCACGCCCGTCGGCTGGCACCACTGGTCTTTGAGGTATTTGATTTCGGCCGTCAGCCCTGGGAGGTCGTCGGTATTGCCGATGTGGCCGAGCACCGTTTGCGCCAGCTCGGGGGTGAGCAGCGTGACCGTGGGGTTCATGAACACCACGGCCTTCGCCACGTCGTCGACCGAATAGCTGCCTGCGTCGCTGGCCGTGTGGATGCAGACTGACGCCAAGGTCGGAAATCCCTCGGGGGAGTTGGCGCCGGTGACATAGGCGAGACCCACCGTGCCGGCCTGCACCGCCACCTGCGGCGCGAAGTGAGTGGGCGCACCCGCCGCCGAACTGGCCGCCAACGTTTCCGGCGTGTGCCGGGAGAGAAGATGCCGCCGGCCGCCGATGTGCAGCGTGTACGCCTCCGTCTCATGGGTCGGACCCAGCCAACTCAGGTCGAAATGCAGGTCACGGTTTGGTGGGCGCGAAGAAGTACGGGTGCCGGGGGATGTTGATCGCTTGATGGGCTCGATGGGTCGTCTCCTATTTGGCGGACGAGAATTAGTGGACATCTTTAAGTCCTCCTCTTGATCGAAATTTCCCATGATCAACGTCGTATGAGTGGCGGAAATCGCGGGTGACGGCAATCTTCGGCGGCGGCACAAGTATGCATTCCCCTGCCTCCTGATGCTACGCCAGCCTTACACCTCAGGCATTGTCAGACGATAGAACCGTCAGCATACCAGCAGCATACATTTTTTCTGGCAAGCGCTTGCGCATTTCTCAAACGAGCAACGCTTCGTTTCGTCTACAAGACCTCTGCACTACTACCTATTCGAGTAACCTGATGGATGACAACCCGGATGAATTGATTGCCGGGTCAGTTTTTCTGAGCAACTTGTCCCAATGTACGGCGCACGTTGGCAGTTTTCTACTTTTGCAGGCTTTTCAGGCCGCCTGCACTGTCACTGAACGGATTGCTCCCGCAGTGCCGTGCGACCACATTGAAATTTCAGCACTTAATGTGATCTTGTTGGCTGCTTTGAGCAAATTCATGCACATTGCCTTGAGCATGAATTGGGCATTCACTTTGTGGGTCCCCAGATAGCGGCTCCTGGTCATGGCGAATAGCCGTTTGACGGTGCCAAAGCTTTGTTCGACGATATAGCGGATCTTGCCGATGAGCTTGTTGGCTTTGATCTGGCGCGCCGTCAATGGTTTGTTCCGGTACGCCCGGTGCATGATCGCGCTCTTGATCTGCCTGGCTCTGAGAGCAGCGCGATTGCCGGCGCTGGCATAGCCTTTGTCGGCGTATACCCGTGTCGGCTTGAAGTCGCACGCTGCGACTGCGTTTTGCAGATGCGTGGTTTCGCTTTCGTTGGCCGGTGCCGTGTGTACGCCGCGGATATAGCCGTCCCCGCTGTCTACACTTACATAGCTGCGGTAGCCAAAGTGGCTTTGCTTGCCCTTCTTGACCCAGGTCGCATCCGGGTCAGCGCTCCAGGTTTCGGTACAGCGAGCCAATTGGGGTGATGTCATTGCCATGCTGCCCGGTATGCTGCCGTCTTCGTTGACCTTGGGTGCACCCGCAGCATCCAGCTCAATGACCATGTCGCGCTTGGGACGAGCGGCCGATTGCACCAGGGTGGCGTCAATGACTGCACCGTGGGCGCACTTGACCATGAGGCCGTGGCCTTGCAACTGGGCATTCACGCCAGCAAGCAATCCGGCCAGTTTGTCCGCCGTAATCAGGCGATTGCGAAAGCGGCACAGCGTGGTCTCATCCGGCACATCATCAGCAAGACCCAGGCCGCAGAAATACATGAAGTCGATCCGCACGCGCAGCGCTTCTTCCAGCTTCGGATCCGATAAGTTGTGCCACTGTCCTAGCAACACCGCTTTGAACATGACGAGCGGATCTATCGGCTCTTGTCCGCCAGCCCGACTGGCTTCGCGTTTATAAAGCCCAACCAGTTGGGAACGAAGTCCCTCCCAGTCAATCAGCGCATGGGCTTTCATTAATGCGCTCTCGCGCCTGACGCGCGTTTCCATTTCCTTCGATCCAAAACTCATCTGCATCTGATTGCGCTCCCTTTGTCACATCTCCGCATTCTGATTCATTCGCGTGTAATCAGTTCAGTTGTGCAGAGGTCTTTATATTTGATATCCGTAATTTTCTTTGTCCGCACAAGTACCGGTTGACAAAAAATATGAGCGAATAGAAAGATAAACCATACAAATGGAATAACGCCTCCGACAGTCTCCGCAAGCTTTATTTTTCACTAATTCTCATCCCACAACTCGCCGCTCAACCCATTCTTCGGCAGTGCCATGCCAAAATGCTGATAAGCGATGATTGTGGCCATGCGTCCACGTGGGGTGCGCTTCATGTAGCCCTGCTGGATCAGATACGGTTCCAGCACATCTTCGATGGTGCCACGCTCTTCGCTGATGGCTGCAGCCAGATTATCCACACCTACCGGACCCCCACCAAATTTTTCCATCACTGCCAGCAGCAATTTCCTATCCATCACGTCGAGGCCTAAAAGGTCGACATCCAGCATTATCAGTGCCGCATCCGCTACTGAACGGGTAATGTGACCATCGGCTTTGACTTCAGCGAAATCGCGAACTCGGCGCAACAGACGGTTGACGATGCGTGGCGTACCACGCGAACGACGTGCGATTTCTATCGCTCCATCAAGGGAGATTTCCACATTTAGCAGCCCCGCCGAGCGCGTCACAATTTTGGTCAGCTCTTCCACCGAGTAAAACTCAAGGCGCGAAATGATGCCAAAGCGATCACGCAGAGGGTTGGTCAGCATCCCCGCGCGAGTGGTAGCGCCGACAAGGGTAAACGGCGGCAAATCCAGTTTGACTGACCGCGCCGCGGGGCCTTCGCCGATCATGATATCAAGCTGATAATCCTCCAGCGCGGGATAAAGAATTTCTTCCACCACTGGTGAAAGACGATGGATTTCGTCAATAAACAGCACATCGTTGGGTTCGAGGTTGGTCAGCAGCGCCGCCAGATCACCTGGACGCTCTAACACCGGACCCGAGGTATGACGCAGGTTTACACCCATCTCCCTCGCAATAATGTGGGCAAGTGTCGTCTTGCCCAAGCCAGGCGGACCGAACAGCAGTACATGATCAAGTGCTTCCCCGCGTCGTCTCGCCGCTTCGATGAATATCTGCAACTGTCCGCGAATTTTTTCCTGGCCGACGTATTCGTCAAGATGCTTGGGGCGTAGCGCCCGCTCCAGATCTTCTTCCTGAAGAGAAACGGGTGCGGAAGTGATTAATCGATCAGTTTCAATCATTCAAATAATGCACTCGCTCACTCGGCGTAACGGATACTGCGGGTAAATTCATAAGATGCGAGTTTGGCCTCGGGGCTACCTTACATTATTTTTCTTTCGACAGAAGCTTCAGCGCCTGCCGTATACCGTCGGATACAGCAACATCCGCGGGTAATTGTTTGATCGCCCAACTCGCTTCCCGGTCATTATAACCCAGAGACAACAGCGCATTGAGTACGTCGCTGCCGCCCTTTGAGGAAGGTATCGCTCCCGCTGCACCTTTTTCGCCAGCCATACCGGCATCGAGTTTGTCACGCAATTCCAGCAGTAAACGTTCGGCAGTTTTTTTACCGATGCCGGGAATTTTGATCAGCCGTCCGCTATCCTGAGCCGTCACCGCTTGATGCAGGTCGTCTACGCTCAGACCGGATAGCAAAGCCAGTGCGGTTCTTGCACCAACACCGGAAATCTTTACGAGCTGCCGAAATGCCTGCCGCTCTGATTCGGTGGCAAAACCGAAAAGCAGATGCACGTCTTCGCGCACCACAAGATGAGTGTGAAGCGTGATTTGCGCGCCGATGGCGGGCAAATAATAAAATGTACTCATCGGCACATCGATTTCATAACCCACGCCCTGCACGTCAACCAGCACCAATGGCGGAAGTTTTTCCAGCAGGAATCCCGTTATTCTACCGATCATCCTAAATCCGCCAGTTGTAGCAGACTCACCATAATGACAGCGCTCGAGTGCGCAAGACGTTTTTGTAAATCATGGCGCCCCGCTTGAAAGATGGGCAAAAAATGAGCGATCAGCTACCCGATTCAGGATCATACCAGCCGTCCCCGTTTCATGCGGTAGCCCGCTGTCGAGATCCCGCCCAGCCCCAATCCGCCGTGGGCATGGCAAATAGCGCATGCAAGAGCATCCGCCGCATCCGCGCGGGGACTACTATCAAGCTGTAACAATCGCCTCACCATTTCCTGCACCTGTTCTTTTTTTGCATGACCTTGGCCGACCACCGCCTGCTTGATTTGCAGTGCGGTATATTCGGCGACGATGAGATTATTCAGCACCGCCGCACAAATCGCCGCGCCGCGGGCCTGCCCAAGCATCAGCGTAGATTTTGGATTGACGTTGACAAACACTTGCTCCACCGCGACTTGTTCTGGACGGTGTTGTGCGATGACTTCATTGAGATGATCCATGATGCACTTCAAACGCAATGGCAACTCATCATCCGGTGTTTTGATACAACCGCTGCTGACGTACGCCAACTTGCTGCCGGTCTTATCGATAATCCCGAAACCTGTGATGCGCAAGCCGGGATCTATGCCAAGGATACGGATTTTTTTACCTGCTGATAAAAGCGGCTCTATAAATATAAAATCTCCACGCAGTTTGTTCCCGGGTTAAATAGGTTCCAGTCGGCTAACGAGATGCCGACAGAAAAGCAAATTTGGGGCAAACATCCATCGCGAAACTGATGTGTTTGAATTCCAATTTTTTGGGAAAGCCAAGCCTATTCGCCAATTACTGCCGTGGTATAGACCTCTTGTACATCGTCAATATTTTCCAGCGCATCCAGCAGCTTTTGCATTTTCACCGAATCATCGCCGGTCAATATCGTGTCAGCGACAGGTTTCATTGTTACTTCGGCGAGCTCTGCCTTAAAACCGCCTTTCTCCAGTGCCGCCCTGATCACAGCAAACTCATAGGGCGCGGTAATAACTTCAATGCTGCCGTCATCGTTGCTGACTATATCCTTCGCTCCTGCTTCCAGAGCTATTTCCATTAGCTTATTTTCATCAGTGCCCGGAGGAAAAAGCAATTGTCCGCAATGCTCGAACAGGAATGCAACCGAACCATCGGTACCGAGGTTGCCATTATACTTGGTGAAGGCATGGCGCACATCCGCGACAGTTCGCACGCGATTGTCAGTCATGCAATCAACCAATACGGCTGCGCCGGCAATACCATAACCCTCGTAACGTATTTCTTCGTAATTAACACCCTCCAGATCACCGCTACCGCGTTTGATGGCTCGCTCAACGTTGTCCTTGGGCATGTTTTGCTCATAGGCCTTATCGACGGCCAGACGCAACCGCGGATTGCTTGCAGGATCGCCGCCGCCAAGTCGGGCGGCAACGGTAATTTCCTTTATGAGCCGAGTGAAAATCTTGCCACGCTTGGCATCCTGCGCGGCTTTCTTGTGTTTGATATTCGCCCACTTGCTATGACCAGCCATAATGCCACGCCCCATGTTGAAGTGACGCAATATTACCACCCTGCACAGTCGGGATAAAGCGCGAGAAACCTTGCCCGGAACACCTGCGCTGCGAGACGAATTGTTTTGCGATGTTCATACTGGCCATCGATAGGGGGTAACATCGAATGGCTGGGCCTTCTTCAGAATCATATTGGATAGAAGATGCGCGCTGCCTGGCGCCATGGTAACGCCATAACGATAATGGCCACAATTGACATAAAGATTTGTAATGGCAGGATGACTGTCAATAACGGGGATGTTACCAGGTGAACCAGGCCGCAATCCCGTCCAATGACCGGTGAGAATCTCGTCAGTCAATGCAGGCATCAGCGCGCGGGCTTTCGCGAGCAGCATTTTCCGCGCACCGAAAGTAGGGTGCTTATCGAAACCGGCATTTTCAAGTGTACTGCCAGCAAGAATATGCCCATCCTGTCTCGGTATCAAATAAAAATTATCCCGCCCTTGCAACACAATCGCCGGAAGCAAATCGGGTTGTGCCTTGAACAGCAGAATCTGGCCCCGTACTGGCCAAATATCGAGTTTTAACGCATATTCGTGCAAAAGCTTGCTGCTCCATGCCCCTGCGGTAACGATATAATTGGCTGCGGTATATTCATCGCCGTGGCCAGTGCTGATCGATTGGACATGCCCTTGCTCGATCTTCAAGCGAGTCACCTCGGTATGCTCAATAATATTTCCCCCAGACAGCTCTATAGCCTTTCGGAGCGCCCGCAACAAGCGGGGATTGCGTACCTGGCAGACCTTCGGTAGCCAAAGTGCGGGTTCGTCGCATGCAAGGATCGGCGCAACGTCATGTGAGCGAACCTGTCTCATGGGAAAAGCGTGATGCGCGCACCAGGCTCCGGCTGTACGATAGCGAGCATCCTCGTTCTCATCCTTGGGCTCGCCGGAGGAATCGGTCAGCACCAGCATGCCGCTTGTCCGGTACTCCGGATCGACGCCTGCTTCCCCCTTTAACGCTTCAATAAATTTCGGAAACAGCCTGTTGCTCAACTGTGTCAATTGCGTTACTGGATCGGAATAATCCCATGGCGGCAACGGGGAAAGTATCCCCCCCCCGGCCCAGGAAGCTTCCTCTCCGCAGAAATTACGCTCCAGTATGGTCACCGTCATTCCGAGCTGCAACAATGTGTATGCACTCGAGAGCCCGGCAATCCCGCCGCCTATAATAATGGCATCCATGTTAGAAACGCATCCTCGTCCACGACCCGTGCAAAGACACCGGCTCTGCGGCGAGATGTATTATCAGGCAACTGCTCATAAAGAACCCCGTCCAAAGGACTTTGATATCGCGAGGGTGACCGGTATAATGCACGGTTCTTTGGGTCGTTAGCTCAGCCGGTAGAGCAGCGGACTTTTAATCCGTTGGTCGCCAGTTCGAATCTGGCACGGCCTACCAATAAAAACAAGTACTTATTAACCAGTAAATACTTGTTTATTTCTAATAGTAGCCCTATAGTAGACGAGATAGTCCGGCTGTCTGCTATCGAACTCCGAGTTGCTCTGACGAATAGTGTCAAATGCAAACCGCTAGTTTCGAAACTTTTGCATCGTTGACGTATGACTCAAACCGACACAAACCAGTCGTTCGATGTTCAATAGTAACAGGATGCCAAGGTTTTTTTTCTTCTGGCACGAGGGAGATATTGCTGTTAGATATCGGCTTAATGCATTTGCAGTCCCCCATGATACTTGGACGGGGTTAGGCAAAGAGATCAAGCCAGTAGACAATCAACCAAACCGTCAAAAACTCTGCTTTTACTGTCCGGCTATTTAAAACAATATGCATGAAAAAATCTAGCTAGATGGATGACGATCAAAAAGAAAGATATGTTCGGTGGCAAAATTATAGGATTACGCATCTATCATATACAATAAATATTTTTTTAGGATTTGCTGTAGCATCACTTGCTTTTTTGATCAACATAAAATTAGAAGGCAAGCCTCATTGCGCCGTACCCATTGATACAGTTATGGTCTGTTGGGCAACCAGCGCAGTCTTTGGTTGCGTTGCCACCCTCTCAAGGCTTTTGGATTTCCGCTACACAGCTCGAAAAATAAAAGATGGTGGTGCATTCAATACATTCATGGCCAAGTATTGCGGCCCGATCACTATGGGTTTTCTTTGGTTGCAGGTAATTGCTTATACATTTGGTGCGTATTTATTCGTTGATAGCATTTTAAGTATATGACTTGACGGCAAAAGAATAACGGGGACCGGGATAGTGAAAATATTTCTGATAGTAGGTTTAATGTCCATGCTAATCGGATGTAGTAAACCAGATTACAGCAAGCCCCATGAATACCTAAAAGCCGTCGGTTACGGCGAAGGGCGGGTCAGCACCGAGAACAATGAAACAAAATTCCGTTTACTGAAAGCCCAAATTTACTCAGAAATTGGATCGGGAAAATGTGAGAAATACTTAAAATCAATCGATGCAGAGAAAATATTTGTAGAAATGGCCGCGACAAATTCTGTTATACATACTGAACTGGAGAACAGGGATGATATTCCTGTCAAATATGTAACGCTTCAGTGTGTTGCTTATCATGGCCAAGACCAAGAGTGTGAAACCAAACGACTTGAAGTAGCAAAGAAAATTGATGGAGATATTAGCCGTCGGGATAGCACAGCTTTCTTTCTTCTCACTGTGGGCAGCTGTGATATAAGAAGGGAAATTGGTCAAGCACGCACGTTCTCGCTTGAGGACTCAAAGAGCTACAAATATATACCAAAATAACATAGTAGCCGACTATCCTGCATAATAGGCATTACAGTGGACTCTCACAAAGTTGTACTTTTATCCCATCTAGTTATTGCACAGTCACTAGAGAACCCAATATCAATTAGCCAGTTACCAGATTTGCCGAACCGGCGAGCTAGTCATTACTCGAACATTCAGTTGAATGGCTGTTTTTGGCACGTATCAGACAGTTGGGTTTCCCAAAAGGGGACATTCAACGTGCAATCTCAACGAGAGGTTAGGAAGGAAACATAGGGAAGACTTTCGCAAGAACTACTCCGTAAATCACTAAAATCAAAACGGCGGCCACTGAAAACGTGAAAGGGCTCTTTTGGTATAGGCGCGTGTAGAACTGAAAGACGTTCCATAGAGGATCTTGGCTATGTTCACGCATAACCAATGCGCGTTCGAGTTCCTCCACCACATGAGAAGCACGCGTGGTCTCACCAGATGAAAGTGCGCTTTTAAGGTCATTGAGAATGGGCTCATACTTGCGTGGAACTTCCATGGTCTTCTTATCTGTCTTTGAGTGAATTTCATCTATGATCTTTCTTACAGCGTCGTAGTACTGCTGTTTTTGCTCTGCACTCAGATGTCTGCTCTTTTCAAATCTCAAGACCACGTCACCGAGCCAATAATCAATGTGATACTCGCCAGACAAGTCGATATCGATATCTCGTTCCACGGCGCGTATTACGGACCTCAGCTTTGCTTCATCAACATTCGCTTGATTGACGATCATACCTTCCAGAAGGTCGATGAGTGCCTCTTTCGCCTTACGAATCCGTTCACGACGAATTCTTTTTCCAGAGAACCAGAGGCCCAATGGCCCCAGCACAAAGAAAACAAAACTTATTACCAACGAAACGATAATGTTTGCATTGTTGTCGTGCCAAAACTGAGCCAATGTGTCCCACATGAGAGTGTTCG
>Ga0134128_10007852_pt1 | contig 12863 bp, 9 predicted proteins | sample KB31754_FD_96462 | JGI IMG/M metagenome (GOLD analysis project Ga0134128, IMG submission 96462) | Terrestrial soil microbial communities with excess Nitrogen fertilizer from Kellogg Biological Station, Michigan, USA - KB3-175-4 | ecosystem: Environmental > Terrestrial > Soil > Unclassified ...
AGCCCGGCCACAGCGGCGTCGCCCATGTGGATCCGCTTCTTGCCCGCGAAGTAGTCGAACGTCATGCCGTTGACCACGGTGATTGCGGCGCGGTGCGCGATCGCGCTGGCGATGACCCGGCGGGAGCTGGCCGGGAAGCCGGACTGGATGGCGCCCACCGTCAGGTCGACCTGCACCCGGTGGTGGGTCCGCCGGGCCCACGCCTCCAGCCGGGCGATCGCGGCCGAGCGGCGGGCCAGGCCGGCCCGGTTGTCCAGCGACCGGTCCTCGACGTCCATGTCCAGGCGGGTCACGCCGTAGCTGGTGACCACCGTCCGGTAGGCCTGGGTGATCTTCGCGACGCTGGTGCAGGAGTCGGCGATCTCGGTGCCGCCGTGGTCCGCGGAGAACCCGCCGAAGGAGACGATCACGTCCCCGCCCATGGCCCGCAGCGCGGCGATCTGCCGGGTGAACGCGCCGCCCGGGCGGACCGGCTGGCTGCGGTCACCGTTCCAGGCCAGCGTGCACGAGCCGCGGCGCGGGGTCTGCAGGAAGGCCAGCGTGAAGTAGCGCACCCCGGACCGGCGGGCCAGGCCGTCGATCGTGGTCTTTGTCCAGGTCTCGAAGTACGGCGCGTACACCTGGGCGGGCAGCGCCGCGGCCCGGCGGGCGGCGCGGGCCTGGCGGGCGACCGCGCGGGCCGCGGTCCGCACCGCCGGGCGGCCCGGGTGAGCCTGCGCGGCGGACACCGCGGAGACCGGCACGGCAGCCGACAGGGCGAGGGCGAGGATCAGCGGGCCGGGGGCGGAGCGGAAGCGCATGACCAATCCTTCCGGCGGGACCAGCAGTGGCGGCTGCGGACGCAATCCGCGTATAGCTAGCCTGCCAGAACCGGGCGGTATTCGGGCTGCCACATCATCGACCGCAGCTGTCCTGGCAGGTCATCGGCCAGCTTCGCGGTAGCGACGCCGTCGTCACGGGCCGCGGTGGCCACCGCCGCGGCGACCGCCACCGAGGTCTCGCGCAGTTCCTCCACCTGCGGCAGCAGCGGCGCGCCCGGCACCGACGTGTCGACGAGCTCGGACACGGCCCGGGCGGCCGCGGCGAGCATGTTGCCGGTCACCCGGGTCGCCTGCGCGGCGATCACGCCCAGGCCAAGGCCGGGGAAGATCAGCGCGTTGTTGGCCTGGGCGATGACATAGGTGATCTTGTTGTACGTGACCGCGCCGAACGGGCTGCCCGCGGCGACCAGGGCACGGCCCTCCGTCCACCGGATCAGGTCCGTGGGCACCGCCTCGGCCAGCGCGGTCGGGTTGGACATCGGGAAGAACATCGGCCGGTCCACATGCGCGGCCATGTCCCTGACGATCTCCTCGGTGAACGCGCCCGGCTGCGTCGAGGTGCCGATCAGGATCGTCGGGTGCACCCGGCGGACCGCCTCGGCCAGGCCCACGCCGCCCAGCGCCGGGTCCACCGCCCAGCCCGCCGTCTCGGCCGGGTCACGGGCGTAGCGCTGCTGGGCCGGGCTCAGCCCGGGCTGGCCCACGGTGATCAGCCCGTGCCGGTCCACCGCCCAGAACCGGGCCCGGGCCTGCGGATCCGTGGCGCCGCAGCGGATCATCTCGGACCGCAGCTGGTCGGCGATGCCGGTGCCCGCGGTGCCCGCGCCGTAGACCAGCACCCGCTGGCTGATCAGCGTGGATCCGGTAGCCCGGATCCCGGCCAGCACGGCGGCCAGGTTCACCGAGCCAGTGCCCTGGATGTCGTCGTTGAACGTGAGCTGGCGGTCCTGGTAGCGCTCGAGCAGCCGCCGTGCGTTCTCCACGCCGACGTCCTCCCAGTGCAGCAGGGCCTGCGGGAACAGCCGCGCGGCCGTGGCGGCGAACGCGTCGACGAACCGGTCGTACTCATCGGTGGGCACCCGCGGGTGCCGGTTGCCCAGGTACAGCGGGTCGTCGAGCAGGCTCTGCCGGTTGGTGCCAACGTCGAGCATCACCGGCAGGGTGCGCTCCGGGTCGATGCCGCCCGCCGCGGTGTACACCGCGAGCTTGCCCAGCGCAATGTGCATGCCGCCGACGCCCCAGTCACCGATGCCCAGGATCGCGCCCGCGTCGGTGGCCACGATCAGGTCCACCTCGCCGCCTTCGAGGCCGGGGGCCAGCAGCGACCGCTCGATCACCTCGGGGTGGTGCACGGACAGGTACACGCCGCGGGGCCGCCGGTACTCCTGGCTGAACTGCTGGATGGCCTGGCCCACCGTGGGGGTGTAGACGATCGGCAGCATCTCCCGCAGGTGCTGGGTCAGCACGTGGTAGTACAGCACCTGGTTGCGGTCGCGCAGCTCGGTGAGCAGCACGTTCTTGCCCAGGTCGGTGGACTGCCTGTGATACTGGGTGAGAATCCTTGCGGCCTGCTCGGCCAGCGTCATCCTGGCCGGCGGGATCAGCCCGGTGATGCCCAGCGCGTCGCGCTCGGCCTCGGAGAACGCGGTGCCCTTGTTGATCCGCGGGTCGGCCAGGATCGGCCGGCCGCGCAGGGTGGTCCGCCAGGCCCCGTTCCCGTCCCGCCAGACACTTTTCACGGCTCGCTCCCCGGGTCGTCCTGGCCGTGCCACAGGGCACGTACGGCACTGATCGTGTCCGCCTCGGCGGCGGTCTTGTCTTCGCGGTAGCGCAGCACGCGGGCGAACCGCAGCGCCACGCCGCCCGGGTAGCGCGGGCTGGCCTGGACCCCGTCGAAGGCGATCTCCACGACCAGCTCGGGCCGGACCCGGACCACGCCCCAGCCGGCCGGCTCGCGGCTGGCCACCGGCGGGTCAGCCAGGTCAAGCAGCCGGCTGGTCTGCCAGGTCAGCATCTCGTCGGTCAGGCCCTTGAAGGTCTTGCCCAGCATCACCATCCCGCCGGTGTCCGGGTCCCTGGCGCCCAGGTGCAGGTTGGACAGCCAGCCGCGGCGGCGCCCGTGGCCCCACTCGGCGGCCAGGATGACCAGGTCGAGGGTGTGCCGCGGCTTCACCTTGATCCACTCACTGCCGCGGCGGCCCGCGGCGTAGCGGTTGCCCAGCGACTTGACCACGACGCCCTCGTGGCCCCTGGCCACGGCGTCGGCGAAGAACGCCTCGGCCTCGGCCAGGTCCGCGGTGACGATCCGGGGGATGACCAGATCAGCCGGGGCAATCGCGGTGAGCCGGGCGAACCGGTCCTCGCCGCGCTCGTCGATCAGGTCGGTGCCGTCCAGGTGCAGCAGGTCGAAGAAGAATGGGGTGAGCGGCAGGCTGGCGTCGCCGTCCCCGGTGCCCGGGGCGGTGCGGGTAGCGGCCCGGCTCGCGGTCACCTGGAACGGGCGCGGCCGCCCGTCCGGGAACAAGGCCACTGCCTCGCCGTCGAGCACCACGTCGGTGGCGTCCAGGCCCTGGACCGCGCTGGTGATCTCGGGCACCCGGGCGGTGATGTCGTCCAGCGTCCTGGTCCACACCCGGATCTGGTCAGCGTGGCGGTGGACCTGAATCCGCACCCCGTCGATCTTCCATTCGACCGCCGCCGGGGACACCTTGCCGAGCGCCGCCGCGACGTCCGGCGCCGAAGCAGCCAGCATCGGCCGGGTTGGACGCCCCACCCGCAGCGTGACCGCCCTCAGCGCCTCCGCCGCGCGGTCCGGGTCAGCCAGCGCGGCCTGGGCCACTTCGGGCAGGGATCCGCCCAGCTGATGAGCCCGGCGGACGAGGTCCGCGGGAACCCCGGCGGCGCGGGCGATGGCCTCGGTCATCACGCCCTCCTGGGCGCCCTGCCGGAGCTCGCCGGCCAGCAGCCGGGACAGGAAACCGCGTTCCTGCTCGGTGGCCCGGGCGAACAGCGCAGCCAGCAGCTCACGGCGGCCGGCCTGGGTGCCGGGCCCGGTGAGCGCGCCGATCGCGGCGAACGCCGCGTCTACCTCGGCCAGGGTCAGGCTGGCCGCCGCGGCCGGCGGGCTGGCCTGCGGGCCGGAGACCGACGCGTAGCCCAGCCCGATCTGCCGCTGGCGCAGCTCGCCAGAGAGAAAGGCGACCGCGACCGGCACCTGCCCGGGCGGCACCCGGCTCAGCAGCGCCGCGATGGCCTCGATCTTGGCCCGCCGGGCCCCGGTCCCGGCGACCACCGCCGAGGTGCTGACCAGCTCATCCAGAAGCACACCTGCATTGTTGCCTGCCGCCGGGGCCGGCCGGCTGCTAACCCATCAGGTCAGGGTGTGCTGCGGATGTGCCCGTTCGCGTCGACCCGGCTGTCCTCGGCTGGGCTCACGGCCGAGGTGGTGTCCTCCGCGGCGCCCGTGCTGCTGCCCGGCTCGTCCGCGTCGTCCTCGTCCGGCTGACTGGCGGCCAGCCCGGTCTTCTTGCGGACCACCAGGACGGCCACCGCGGCGCCCGCCGCGGCCAGGCCGATCGCGAGGAGCGCGCGCAGCCCCCGGTGCCGGGGGGACGGCTCCGGATCCAGCCTGTGGGCGGCCCTGGTGAGCGCGTCGGAGACCTGCGGTGCGAGTCTCTCCTGCACCAGGACCCCGGTGCGCTCCAGTTGCGGCGCAGCCCAGGCTCTGCTCTTGAGCACCTGCGGACCGGCCCACGCGACGACCCCGTCGGCTCCCTGCCGGACGGCCTCACCGGCGGACTTGGCCAGCGGTGCGATATCGGCGGCGGTCTGCCGGGCCCGGGCCTTGGCGAGGTCGGCCTGTGCCCGTGCGCGATCGGCGCGGATCCGCGCGCGGTCGGCGACCTGCGCGCCCCGGCTACTGCTCAGTCGCGGCACTTCTGCCTCCATTGCTGTGGCTAACCTGCATTCCGGATTTTCTATCCCTGCCCCGGACGGGCCAGATCAACCATTACGCCCCGCCGTGACCACCCCCGCGGACGTGCAGGAATCCCGTTAGACCTGTTCCGCGGCCGGGACTGGCGGCCGCACCCCGCCGGGCATGCGAGGATTCTTTTCATGACGAACACGCTGACGGCAACGCTGCGGACGACCAGCGGGACAGTCAAAGTCCGGCTGTTCCCCGACCAGGCGCCGAAGACCGTCCGGAACTTCGTGGAGCTCGCGGAGGGCACCAGGGACTGGACGAACCCGGCGACGAGGCAGCCCGGCGGGAAGCTGTACGACGGCACGGTCTTCCACCGGGTGATCCCGGACTTCATGATCCAGGGCGGCGACCCGCTGGGCAACGGCACCGGCGGCCCGGGCTACAAGTTCGGCGACGAGTTCCATACCGACCTGCAGTTCGACCGCCCGTACCTGCTGGCCATGGCCAACGCCGGGCCGGGGACCAACGGCTCGCAGTTCTTCATCACCACCGTCCCGACGCCCTGGCTGAACCGCAAGCACACCATCTTCGGCGAGGTCATCGAGGGCGCCGGGGTCGTCGACGAGATCAGCCGGGCGCAGACCGGGCGCAACGACCGGCCGGTGAAGGACGTCGTGCTGGAGTCGGTGGTCATCGAGCGCGCTGACGGGTAGCACCATGGCCGCGCCCACCAGCCCCGGGACCGGCAACGAGACCGGGACCCCCACCTGCTACCGGCACCCGGACCGGGAAACCTACGTGTCCTGCACCCGGTGCGGGCGCCCGGCCTGCCCGGATTGCCTGCGCTCGGCGGCCGTCGGCCAGCAGTGCGTGGACTGCGTCAAGGAGGGCAGCCAGTCGGTGCGGCAGCCCCGCCGAGGCCTTGCCGCGCGGGTTCCCGGCGGCGCGGTGGTCACCTGGGTGCTGGTCGGCGTCAACCTGGTCTGCTACGTGGCCGAGCTGATCAGCATCCGGGTGGCCGACAACGGCGCGCTGTTCGGGCTGGCGGTCGCGTCCGGGCAGTGGTACCGGCTTATCACGAATACGTTCCTGCACGAGCCCGGCCTCAGCGGATTCGGCCCGGCGCACATCATCTTCAACATGTGGGCGCTGGTCGTGGTCGGCCCGGCGCTGGAGCAGTTCCTGGGCCGGGCCCGGTTCCTGGCCGTCTACCTGGCCAGCGCACTGGCCGGGTCGGTGGTGTTCTACGTGGTGGCCTCGCCGGGCGCGACCGCGCTGGGCGCGTCCGGGGCGATCTTCGGGTTGTTCGGGGCGTGGTTCGTAGTCGCCAGGCGGCTGCGCGCGGACAGCAGGCAGGTCATCATGCTGATCGGGATCAACCTGGTGATCTCGTTCGTGGTCCCGCACATCGCCTGGCAGGCGCACGTCGGCGGCCTGGTCGCCGGGGCGGCGCTGACCGCGGCGTTCGTGTACGCCCCACGGGACAAGGCGCAGCTGCGGATGCTGATCCAGGTGGGCGCGACAGCCCTGCTGGCGCTGATCCTGGTCGCCGCCGTAGTGGTGCGTGACCATCACCTGGCCGCGGCGGCCGCGCTCTACAGCCAGATCGGCTAGGCCGTGCCCCGGTTCTGGCCCGGCACGCTTGCGCGGTGCGGGCTAGAACCGGGCTAACGCCACTTGGTGGCCAGGGCGACGCCGACGATGATGAACACGAAGCCGATCACCAGGTTCCACGCCCCGGCCCAGGACTGCAGCGGGTTGGTGCCGCCAGTGACGTAGTACAGGGAGATCCAGACCAGCCCCAGCAGCAGGGACGCCAGCATGGTCGGCACCAGCCACCGCGGGCTGACCTGTGCCTTGGCTGATCTTTTCGGCGGCGTGTAGACCGCCTTGCTTCGCACACGGGACTTGGGCACGGTCGTCTCCTGGTCTATCTGGTCGGTTCTAGGTCGTCAGCCGGAGGTGCTGCGAGGACGAGGGCGACGGCGAGGCGCTGTTGCCCTGGCCGTCTGGCGTCGATGGGCTCGGTGACGGGGACTCCGTCGGCGTCGACGGAGTCGGCGACGGGCTGGGCGTCTCGGACCCGGTCACCTTCAGTGTCACCTGGGTCTGCGGCGGCACGGTGGAGCCCGCCCCCGGGGACTGCGACAGCACGACGCCCGGGGGGACACCGGGCTGCGTGACCGTCTCGATCGTGTAGGTCAGGCCGGCCTGGCTGAGCGTGCTGGTTGCGTCGGTGACCGACTCGCCGACCACGCTGGGCACCTTGACCGCGCCGCCGGACACGGTCAGGTCGACCGAGGTGCCCGGCTTGGCCTGGCTGCCGCCGCCCGGCGACTGCCGGAGGACCGTGCCGGCCGGCGCGGTCGAGTTGCTGTCCGTAGTGATTTTGCCGACGTTGAACCCGGCCTGGGACAGCGCCTGCTCGGCGTCCTGTTCCGATTTGCCGACCACGCTCGGCACCTGTTTCTGGGCCGGGCCGGTGGACACATACAGGGTGACCTTGCTGTTAGGCGGCACCAGCGTGCCTTCCGCCGGGCTGGCCTTGATGACATGGCCTGCCTTGATCGTCTCGTCGGCTTGCTTGATCTCGGGGCCGACAAGCAGCTTGGCCTCCACGATCAGATTCTCGGCCTTGGTCACGGTTTTGCCGGTCACGGAAGGCACCGAGATCGAGCCGCCATGGCTGGACACGTAGTTGAACACGTAGAAACCGCCGCCCAGGACAAGGGCGGCGACCAGCGCGATGATGGCCCACATCCACCCACGGCGGCGGCCCTCACCGTCGGGCGGCTGGTCCTCAGGGCCGTACCGGTAGGCCGGGATCGCGCTGGTCGGGCCGGGCGGCATCATGCCCGGGGCCATCGCCCTGGTGCCCTGGTACATGTCCGCGCGGGTCGGCGCGGCGATCGGCATCCCGGACAGCGCCCGCTGGATGTCCTGGTGCATCTCGGCCGCGGACTGATACCGGTCGCCCGGGTCCTTGGCCATCGCCGTGAGCACGATGGCGTCCGCCCAGCCGGGGATCTCCGGGTCCACCCGGGACGGCGGGATCGGGTTCTCCCGCACATGCTGGTAGGCGATGGCCACCGGCGAGTCGCCGGTGAACGGCGGCCGGCCGGTCAGCAGCTCGTACAGCAGGCAGCCGGTGGAGTACAGGTCGCTGCGGGCGTCCACCCGCTCGCCCCGGGCCTGCTCCGGCGACAGGTACTGTGCGGTGCCAATGACCTGGGCGGTCTGCGTCATCGTGGCCTGCGCGTCGCTGACCGCGCGGGCGATGCCGAAGTCCATCACCTTGACGTCGCCGGCCCGGGTCAGCATCACGTTGCCGGGCTTGATGTCGCGATGCACGATCCCGTTGCGGTGGCTGTACTCCAGCGCGCGCAGCGTCCCGTCGGTGATCTCCATGGCCCGCTCGGGGAGCAGCCGCCGGTCCTCGCGCAGCAGGTCCCGCAGGGTCCGGCCGTCAACGTACTCCATCACGATGTAGGGCACCGGGGACGGCCCGGCCATGTCCTCGCCGGTGTCGTAGACCGCGACGATCGACGGGTGGTTCAGCGACGCCGCGGACTGCGCCTCGCGCCGGAACCGGGCCTGGAACGTCTGGTCCCTGGCAAGATCCTCGCGGAGGGTCTTGACCGCGACGATGCGGTCCAGGCGCAGGTCGCGGGCCCGGTACACCTCGGCCATGCCGCCGCGCCCGACGACGCCGTCGAGCTCGTAGCGGCCGCCGAGCAGCCTGGGCTGGGTCATGTCTCGCACTGGAAGCTACCGTCCTGCGTCGTCGCTGCACCGGGGCGGCGCCTCCGGCCCGGTCCTGGGTACTGCCCGCCGCGTCCGGCGGCAAGCGGGTGGCGGGCGGTCACGGGAGCATCCCCTTTTCCCTGAGGTACTCCTGGATGACCTTCACCGCGATGGGTGCCGCCGCGTCCGCGCCGAAACCGCCGCCCTTCACGATGACGCCGACAGCTATCACCGGGTTGCTGGCCGGCGCGAAACAGGTGAACACCGCGTCGTCCAGATTGGTGTTGTTGATGCCGTTCTGCGCCGTACCAGTCTTGCCGGCGATCTCCACCCCGGCCACGTTCTGGTTGGCCGTGGCGTACGCGGTGCCGGCCGGGTTGTTCGTGACCGAGACCATCATCTGGGTCAGCTGGCTGGCCACGGTCGGGCTGATCGGGCTCCCGAGCTCCTGCGGCGTGGTGGTCAGGACCGGGCTGAGGTCCGGTGCCTGCACCTCCTTGACGAGATACGGCTTCATCATCGTGCCGCCGTTGGCGATGGTCGCGGCGATCATGGCCTCTTGCAGCGGGGTCACCCGGTCGCTGAACTGGCCGATGGCCTGGTAGGCGGTGAACGCCGGATCGGTAACCGGCGGGAAGACGCTCGGGGTCACCGGCAGCGGAATGGTCAGCTTGCTGTTGTTGAAGCCGAACTTGTTCGCGTAGTCGTGCAGCACCGGCCCGGTCACCTTCTGGCCGAGCAGGCCGAAGGCGGTGTTGCAGGACAGCGTGAAGGCAAAGATCAGCTGCGGGTGGCCGTCACCGCAGGCCTCTCCGCCGTCGTTGATCAGCGCCTTGCTGCCCAGCTTGAGCTGCGTGGGAGCGGGCACCGTGGACTGCGGGCTGGCCACCTTGCCTTGCGACAGCGCGGCCGAGCTGGTGATCACCTTGAACGAGGACCCCGGCGGGTAGGTGAGCTGGGTCGTGTGGTTCAGCAGCGGGTGGCCGGGCGCCAGCTGGAGGGCCTTGTCGACCCGCTCCAGTTTCTTGCCGGTGAGCGTGACGTACTTGTTCGGGTCGAACGACGGGAACGAGGCCATGGCCAGGATCGCGCCCGTCTTCGGGTCGAGGGCGACTACCCCGGACTCCCGGCCCTCCGCCTTCAGCGCCGCGTACGCCGCCTGCTGGACGCCGGGGACGACCGTGGTGTAGACCGTGCCGCCCTGCCGGGAATGGCCGGTGACCAGGCTGACCAGGTTATGCACCGTGAGCTTCGGGTCGGTGCCGGACAGCATGGAGTTCTCGGCTTCCTCCAGCCCGGTCCGCCCGAAGGGCTCGGAGTAGCCCGTGATCGGCGCGTAGACCTCAGGGTCCGGGTAGTACCGCTGGTAGTTCCCGCTGTTCCCCTTGACCAGATGGGACGCCGCGATGGTCTTCGACCCGGCCTTGATCGACCCGCGCTGGTACTTGAACTGCTGGTTGAAGACCCGGACGTTGCCCTTGGCGTCGGCCAGGCTGGTCGTGCGGAAGGCCTGCACGTAGTTGACGTTGACCAGGAGCAGGACGAACATCCCCAGGCAGGCCAGGGACAGCCGGAGCAGGGCGCGGTTCATCCGCTCACCCGCACGATCTGGGTCATGCCCTCGTCCTGGATCGGCTGCGGCGCGGGCCGCCGCGCGGTATCACTGACCCGCATCAGCAGGCCGATCAGCGCCCAGCTGGCCACCAGCGACGAACCTCCCTGGGACATGAACGGGGTGGTGATGCCGGTCAGCGGGATCAGGCCGGTCACCCCGCCGACGATCACGAAGACCTGCAGGGCCAGCACGAACGACAGGCCGCCGGCCAGCAGCTTGGCGAACGGGTCACGGACCCCGACCGCGGCGCGGAGCCCGCGCTGCACGATCAGCGCGAAGATGATCAGGATCGCCATCAGGCCGGTCAGCCCGAGTTCCTCGCCGAGCGCGGAGATGATGAAGTCGCTCTGGGCCAGCGGCGTGAAGTACGGCTGGCCGTGGCCGAGCCCGCTGCCCAGGATCCCGCCGTAGGCCATCCCCTCCAGGCCCTGCACCAGCTGGTAGGCCGAGTGGGTGGCGTTGTTCCCGGCGAACGGGTGCAGCCAGATGTCGAACCGCTCGGTGACGTGGCTGGACAGCTTGCTGGCCGCGTACGCGCCGGCCAGGAACAGCCCGACGCCGATCAGCAGCCACGAGGTCCGCTGGGTGGCGATGTAGATCATCGACACGAACAGGCCGAAGAAGATCGCCGACGTGCCGATGTCGGTCTCGAAGATCAGGATGAGCAGGCTGGCGACCCAGCAGATCAGCACCGGGCCCAGGTCGCGGGCCCGGGGCAGGTCGATGCCCAGCACCCGCTTGCCCGCCAGGGCGAGAACGTCCCGCTTGGCGACGAGGTAGCCGGCGAAGAACACGGCCAGCGCGAGCTTGGCGAACTCACCGGGCTGGATGGAGAACCCGCCCACGGTGATCCACACCTTGGCGCCCTGGATCTCGCTCAGGCTGGCGGGCAGCAGCGCCGGGATCATCAGCAGCACCAGGCCCGCCGCGCCCAGCGTGTAGGTGTAGCGCTGGAGCACCCGGGTCTCCCGGACCAGCAGCAGCACCGCCACGAAGGCGGCGATCCCGATCGCGCTCCAGATCACCTGGTAGAACACGGTGGTGGAGCTGATAGTGGAGATCCTGACGCCGGGGTTGCCGTGCCGGCCGGACTGCTGCAGCCGGTAGATCATCACGATGCCCAGGCCGTTCAGCAGGGCGGCCAGCGGCAGCAGCAGCGGGTCGGCCCACGGGGCCAGGCGGCGCACGGCGAAGTGGGCGGCCAGCATCAGCGCGGCGAAGGCCACGCCGTACCCGGCGATCCCGGCGGGCAGCCTGCCGTTCAGCCCGAGGCCGGTGGCGGCGTACGCGGCCAGGACCACGCCGATCGCGAAGATCAGCATGAGCAGCTCGGTCTGCCGCCGCCCGGGGGGCAGCGGGATCGGGCGGGGCACCGCCGGCCCTACCGGGCCGGTCGGCGTCGGCCTGGCCTGCCCCACCGGGCCGGTCGGCGTCGGGCCAGCGTTCGGCTGAGCAGCGGTCACCCGGAGCCGCCCGACGGCGAGCAGTACGACGGGATGACCGGCTTGGGCGGGTACGGGGGCGTGACCTTCCTGCGGACCTTCTTGCCGTTGACCCTCTTGGTCACGAAATGCGGCTTGGGCTTGTGCGCGACCCAGTCGGCCAGGCTGGCGTTGGCCTGCTGGCAGGTGTAGTCGTGCCGGATGCCGGTCACCACCGACTCGGCCTTGGTCAGGTTGCTGGGCGGGATCGAGGCGTCGACCACCTGCTGCCGGTCGTTGGCCACGACATGGTCCAGCGGGATGCCGGTCTTGCGGTACACGCTCGACAGGCTGATGCCGATGATCTTTTCGTTGATCCCGCGGAAGATCACGACCTGTTGGCCGTCGGTGCCCACGTAGTACTGGCCCTGGATGTACCGCCAGCCGAGGAAGCCGCCCCCGCCGATCAGCAGCAGCAGGAGGACCAGCAGGAACGAGACCACCGGCCAGCGCCGCCGCGGGTAGCGGGTCTCGACGGGCTCCTCATTGGCCAGGATCGGGCCGTTCGCGGCCGGGAAGTCCCTGGTGGGCGGGCCGGAGTCGGGTGCCCGGTGGGCGCCGCCCGGGGCCTGGCCCGGCCCGCCGCCGGGCGGCAGGGTGCGGCCCGGGATCGTGGCCCGCGGGACGGTGACCGCGCCGCCCGCCCCGGCTGCCGCCGCGGCGGCCGCCACGTCGCCGGCCGGCGGCAGGGTGCTGCCCGGGATCGTGCTGCCCTGGCCGGGGCTGCCCGCGGGGACCGGTGCTCCCGGCATAGTGCCGATCACCGTGTGCGAGTGGACCTGGGTGAGCTGATGGGCGCGGCCGGCCGGGCTGTCGGTGCGCAGCGGCGGGCGGCCGTCGGTGTTCGACGCCGCGCCGACCACAACTGGCGTCCGGCTCGGCGGGACCGGCCCGGTGTCGGTGTCCACCACGTCGGCCACGATGCAGGTGATGTTGTCCGGGCCGCCGCTGCGGATGGCCAGCTCGATCAGCTGCATGACCGCGTCGTCCGGGTCCGCGATGGTCTGCAGCGTCTTGTGCAGGGTCTGGTCGGTCACCACGTCGGACAGGCCGTCGGAGCACAGCAGGTAGCGGTCGCCGAACCGGGCTTCGCGGATCGACAGGTCGGGGTCGGCCTCGGTCCGGCCGTCGAGCGCGCGCAGCAGCAGGGAGCGCTGCGGGTGGCTGGCGGCCGCCTGCGGAGTCAGCCGCCCCTCGTCGACCAGCGACTGGACCAGCGTGTGGTCCCTGGTGATCTGGAACAGCTCGCCGTCCCGCAGCATGTAGGCGCGGGAGTC
>Ga0134128_10007853_pt1 | contig 12863 bp, 10 predicted proteins | sample KB31754_FD_96462 | JGI IMG/M metagenome (GOLD analysis project Ga0134128, IMG submission 96462) | Terrestrial soil microbial communities with excess Nitrogen fertilizer from Kellogg Biological Station, Michigan, USA - KB3-175-4 | ecosystem: Environmental > Terrestrial > Soil > Unclassified ...
ACGCAGCTGATGGCCGCCCGCAAGGGCCGCATGGAAGAGATGACCAACCACGCGGCCGGCTGGGTCCGGATGGACTTCATCGTGCCCAGCCGCGGCCTGATCGGCTTCCGCACCGACTTCCTCACCCTCACCCGCGGCACCGGCATCGCCAACGCCGTGTTCGACGGCTACCGGCCGTGGGCGGGGGAGATCCGGGCCCGCCACACCGGCTCACTGGTATCCGACCGCGCGGGCAGCATCACGCCGTTCGCGATGATCCAGCTCGCCGACCGGGGTCAGTTCTTCGTCGAGCCCGGCCAGGACACCTACGAGGGCATGGTCGTCGGAATCAACCCGCGCGCAGAGGATCTCGACATCAATGTCACCCGTGAGAAGAAGCTGACCAACATGCGCTCGTCGACCGCCGATGTCATCGAGACGCTGGCCAAGCCCCTCGAGCTCGACCTGGAGCAGGCCATGGAATTCTGTGCGCAAGACGAATGCGTCGAGGTGACTCCGCAGATCGTGCGGGTGCGCAAGGTCGAGCTGGACGCCACCTCCCGGGCGCGCAGCCGGTCGCGCGCCAAGGCCCGGGGCTAACCTCTGGTGGTCGGACGGGCTGCTGCGCGGCTGCTCGCTACCCTGATCAGCGTGCCGAGACGCGTCCGCCGTTTGTTCATGGTGCTTGGCGGCCTGGTCTCGGTGGTCGGGCTGGTGCTCTCGGCGTGTACGGTCAACCCGCCGCCGGCGCCGCAGAGCACCGATACGCCGCGCAACTCGGTTCCGCCGCCGCCCCGGGTCAGCGAGATCATCATGGGCATCGACTCGATCGGCGCGGGCTTCAATCCGCACCTGCTGTCCGATCTGTCCCCGGTGAACGCGGCGATCAGCGCGCTGGTGCTGCCGAGCGCCTTTCGGCCGGTTCCGGACACCAATACGCCGGCCGGCTCACGCTGGGAGATGGACCCGACCTTGTTGGTGTCCGCAGACGTGACGAACCAGAACCCGTTCACGGTGACGTACAAGATTCGGCCCGAGGCGCAGTGGACCGACAACGCCCCCATCGCCGCCGACGACTTCTGGTACCTGTGGCGCCAGATGGTCAGCCAGCCCGGGGTCGTCGACCCGGCCGGGTATGACCTCATCACCGGCGTGCAGTCGCTCGAGGGCGGCAAGCAGGCGGTGGTCACCTTCGCGCAGCCGTATCCGGCGTGGAAAGAGTTGTTCAGCAACATCCTTCCGGCGCACATCGTCAAGGACGTCCCCGGCGGTTTCGCGGCCGGGCTGGCGCGGGCGCTTCCGGTCACGGGCGGGCAGTTCCGGGTGGAGAGCATCGACCCGCAGCGCGACGAAATCCTGGTCGCCCGCAACGACCGTTACTGGGGGCCGCCGGCCAAGCCGGCGCTCATCCTTTTCCGGCGCGCCGGGGCGCCCGCCGCGCTGGCCGATTCCGTGCGCAACGGCGACACCCAGGTGGCGCAGGTGCACGGCGGTTCGGCGGCCTTCGCGCAGCTGTCCGCCATCCCCGACGTCCGGACCGCCCGGATCGTGACACCGCGGGTCATGCAGCTCACGCTGCGCGCCACCGAGCCCAAACTGACTGACACGCAAGTCCGTAAGGCGATCCTGGGGTTGCTCGACGTGGACCTGCTCGCCGCCGTGGGGGCGGGCAGCGACAACACGGTCACCCTGGATCAGGCCCAGATCCGTGCGCCGAGCGACCCCGGCTACGAGCCGACCGCGCCACCGGCGATGACGACGGCGGCCGCGCTGACGTTGCTGGAGGGGGCCGGATACCGGGTCGAACCCAACGCTTCGGCTTCGGGGGTCCCGCCCGCGCCGACCCCGGCGAACACCGGGCCGCCCGAAGTCGTCCGGGGCCGCATCAGCAAGGACGGCCAACAGCTGTCGCTGGCCATCGGGGTGGCGGCCAATGACCCGACCGCGGTGGCGGTGGCCAACACCGCCGCCGACCAGTTGCGCAACGTCGGCATCGCCGCGACCGTGCTGGCGCTGGACCCCGTCACCCTCTACCGTGACGCGCTGAAGGACAGCCGGGTGGACGCGATCGTCGGCTGGCATCAGGCGGGCGGAAATCTGGCAACCCGGCTCGCCTCCCGATACGGCTGTCCCGCGCTGCAATCGACCCAGGTTCCGGCCACCGGCGCGACGACGCCGGCTTCGTCTGCGCCCGCCGGGCCGGCGCCGTCCGCCGGGCCGGGCACCACGTCCGCGACGCCGACGTCAACGCCGCCACCCAGCAGCCCGGCGGATCCCAACGCCCTGGTACAGGCGCCGTCGAACCTCACCGGAATCTGCGATCGCAGCGTCCAGTCGAACATCGACGCCGCCCTCAATGGCACCAAGAGCATCAACGACGTCATCACCGCGGTCGAACCGCGGCTGTGGAACTTGTCCACGGTATTGCCGATCCTGCAGGACACCACGATCGTCGCGGTCGGACCGAGCGTGCAGAACGTCAGCCTGTCCGGCGCGGTTCCGGTCGGCATCGTCGGTGATGCCGGCCAATGGATCAAAACCGGGCCGTAACCACCGCGTCTGCTCGCGGCGGTCAGTCGGCGGGCGGCCGCGACGCTCGCGGCGGGATCACGGTGTCGACGATGAGGGCCAGCTCGCGGCGGTTCGGCGGCGACCCGTTCAGCAGGAAGTGCTGGTTGATCAACGCCGACCCGATGCGGGCGGTCAGCGGCGTGACCGCCTCCGGAGCAAGGTCACCGTCGGCCACGGCGGCATGCAGGATCGATTCCACGATTTTAACGCGCGGCCGCACCACGGCATCGACGAAGATGGCCCGCATTTCCGGTTCGTGCAACAGCTGATGGACGACGTACAAACTGGGAAAGGCGGTCTTGCCGGCCAACAGGTCACGCTGGGCGGTGAACATCGCCAGCAAGTTCTCCCGAGCCGAACGGCCGGAACGCAGTTCCGGCAGCGGCGGCAGCGCGAAAACCAAAGCGGCGTGCACCAGCTCGCATTTGGTGTCCCAGCGCCGGTAGAGCGCGGCCTTGCCGGTGTGGGCGCGCGCGGCGATTCCCTCCATGGTCAGACCGCCGTACCCGACTTCCGTCAGTTCCGCCAGGGTGGCCTCGTAGAGGGCGCGTTCGAGGACCTCACCTCGCCGGCGGCTTCGGCTGCCGGTCTGGTCTGCGTCCGTGAGCTGAGGCATTTCTTGATAGTAGCCGTGCGCGTTCCTACCTGCTGCTGCCGGTGAGGCAGCGGCCGGGCGGCAACCCTTCAACCGCCGATATCGTCGTCGCTGCCGGTAGGGTGCCGTCCATGCCTGAGACGCCGCGGCTGCTGTTCGTCCACGCGCATCCCGACGACGAAGCCCTCGGCACCGGCGCCACTATCGCCCACTACGCCGCCCGCGGGGCGGACGTCCGCGTCGTCACCTGCACGCTCGGCGAGGAGGGCGAGGTGATCGGCGAGCGGTGGGCCGAGCTCGCCGCCGATCGCGCGGATCAACTCGGCGGCTACCGGATCGGCGAATTGACCGCAGCGTTGCATGCGCTGGGCGCCGGCGAACCCAGTTATCTCGGTGGCGCGGGCCGGTGGCGCGATTCGGGCATGCGCGGCGCGCCCAAGCGGCGCCGGCAACGATTCATCGATGCCGATGAGCGTGAGGCTGTCGGCGCGCTGGTGGCGCTCATCCGCGAGCAGCGCCCACACGTCGTCGTCACCTACGATCCCGCCGGCGGCTATGGCCATCCTGATCACGTGCACACCCACACGGTGACGGCCGCCGCCGTCGCTGTGGCCGGCTTGTCGGCCGGCGCCGCCGCCGACTTTCCCGGCGAGCCCTGGGCCGTGCCGAAGTTCTACTGGTCGGTCTTCGCGACCCGCGCGTTCGAGGCCGGCCTGGATGCGCTGACGCCCGAGGACCTGCGACCCGAATGGTCGCTGCCGTCGGAAGAGGAGTTCACGTTCGGGTACGCCGACGGCGACATCGACGCCGTCGTCGAGACCGACGACGACGCCCGGGACGCCAAGAGGGCGGCGCTTGCCGCGCACGCCACCCAGGTGGTCGTCGGCTCCACCGGCCGCGCCTGTGCCCTGTCCAACAACGTGGCGCTGCCGATCCTGGCGCACGAGCATTACGTCTTGGCGGCCGGCGACGCGGGGGAGCGCGACGAGCGCGGCTGGGAAACGGATCTGCTCGCAGGCCTTGGTTTCACCGCGGCCCGCACGCGGTAGGCTGCCAAACAGGCAGCCACGGAAGGAATTCGCATGGACCCCGACCTGGACCCTAATCAGCAGCACTGGCAGGACCGACTCGACAGCCTGCAGTGGGTGATCGGCTCGATACTCTCCAACGTCGACAGCGTTCCGACCTGACCGACACCCAGCCACGCGTTGCGTCCGTTGAAGACAGCGGCGCAACCGACCCCGCGATTCGTTTCGTTGTGCTGGCTCTCTTGGCGGTCGATGGGGTTCTCTCCGCACTGGCCGGGGCTCTGCTGCTGCCTGTCTATATCGGGACGATTCCTTTTCCCATCAGCGGATTGATTTCCGGGCTGGTCAACGCGGCGCTGGTGTGGGCGGCCGGCCGATGGACCCGGTCCGCGCGGCTGGCCGCGCTGCCGCTGTGGACGTGGCTGCTGACGGTGGCGGTGATCAGCATGGGGGGCCCGGCCGACGACGTCATCCTGGGCGGGCGCGGCCTGATGGCTTACGCGGCCCTGCTGCTGCTGGTGCTCGGTCTCGTACCGCCGGTCTGGGTGCTGTGGCGGCGCGGCCACAGCGGCTGATGTCCGCCTCCGCAGAGTGGACATTTCGGCGGGGATGTCGCCCGCTTGCCGCTGCGGGTGTGGCGCTACTGTTGACTGTTGCCCATACGGGACCCGCCATGGGTGCCACGATTTCACATGTTGGGACGCACGGATGAAATTCGATCGTCGGGAAGTTACACAAAGGTGCTGTTGACTCCGGGCGAGGAGCCTACCGCTCTGCCTGATCCGCAGATTCCGGCGAAGGCCAGTGCGTCGAAGGCCGATGCGTCGGCGCTGCGACGGGTATTGCGGCGGGCCCGAGATGGTGTTGCGCTGAACATCGACGAGGCGGCGGTCGCGATGACCGCCCGCGGTGCGGATCTGGCGGATCTGTGCGCCAGCGCGGCGCGGGTGCGCGACGCGGGCCTGGAATCGGCCGGGCGGCACGGCCCCGGCGGACGTCTGCCGATCACCTACTCGCGCAAGGTCTTCATCCCGGTCACCCACCTGTGCCGCGACAACTGTCATTACTGCACCTTCGTCACGGTCCCGGGCAAGCTGCGTGCCGAGGGCGCCGGCATGTACCTCGAGCCCGACGAGATACTCGACATCGCCCGCCGCGGCGGCGAACTTGGTTGCAAGGAAGCACTGTTCACCCTCGGGGATCGGCCCGAGGATCGCTGGCCGGAAGCGCGCGAATGGCTCGGTCAACGAGGCTACGATTCGACGCTGTCGTACGTGCGGGCGATGGCGATCCGGGTGCTCGAAGAAACCGGACTGTTGCCGCACCTGAACCCCGGTGTGATGAGTTGGTCGGAGATGGCGCGGCTCAAGCCGGTGGCTCCGTCGATGGGGATGATGCTCGAGACGACGTCGCGGCGGCTGTTCGAAACGAAAGGGCTTGCGCACTATGGCAGCCCGGACAAAGATCCGGCAGTCCGGTTGCGCACTTTGACCGACGCGGGCCGGTTGTCGATTCCGTTCACCACCGGTCTGCTGGTCGGCATCGGCGAGACACTGGCCGAACGCGCCGACACCTTGCACGCGATTCGCAAGTCGCACAAGGAGTTCGGCCATGTGCAAGAAGTGATCGTGCAAAATTTCCGGGCCAAGGAACACACCGCCATGGCCACGGTTCCCGACGCGGGCATCGAGGATTACCTCGCAACGGTGGCGGTTGCGCGGCTGGTGCTCGGTCCCGGGATGCGTATCCAGGCACCGCCGAACCTGGTCTCGCGCGAGGAGTGCCTGGCGCTGGCCGGCGCCGGGGTCGACGACTGGGGCGGTGTGTCGCCGCTGACGCCCGACCACGTCAACCCGGAGCGGCCGTGGCCGGCGTTGGACGAACTGGCCGCCGTCACCGCCGAAGCCGGTTACGAGCTGGTCCAGCGGTTAACCGCGCAGCCCAAATACGTGCTGGGCGGCGCGGCCTGGATCGACCCGCGGGTGTCCGGACATGTGCGGGCGCTGGCCGATCCCGCGACCGGTCTGGCCCGCGATGTCAATCCCGTGGGGTTGCCATGGCAGGAGCCCGACGACGTCGGTTCGGTGGGCCGGGTCGACCTCAACTCGGCGATCGACAGCGAGGGCCGCAACACCGAAACCCGCAGCGACATCGACAGTGCCTTCGGCGACTGGGAATCGATCCGCGCGCACGTCAACGAGCTGGCCGCGCAGGGCGCCAAAGCGCCAGAACGCCTGGACACCGACGTGCTCGCCGCGCTGCGCTCCGCCGAACGCGATCCCGCCGGCTGCACCGACAGCGAATACCTGTCGCTCGCCACCGCCGATGGTCCGGCGCTGGAAGCGGTTGCCGCACTGGCAGACTCGTTACGCCGCGACACCGTCGGTGACGACGTGACGTTCGTGATCAATCGCAACATCAACTTCACCAACATCTGCTACACCGGGTGCCGGTTCTGCGCGTTCGCGCAGCGCAAGGGCGACGCCGATGCGTATTCGCTGTCCGCCGACGAGGTCGCCGACCGCGCCTGGGAGGCGCACGTGCAAGGGGCCACCGAGGTGTGTATGCAGGGTGGCATCGACCCCGAACTGCCGGTCACCGGCTACGCGGACCTGGTCCGCGCGGTCAAGGCGCGGGTGCCGTCGATGCACGTGCACGCATTTTCTCCGATGGAGATCGCCAACGGTGTGACCAAGAGCGGGTTGAGCATTCGCGACTGGCTCATCAGCTTGCGCGAAGCGGGCCTGGACACCATCCCCGGCACCGCCGCCGAGATCCTGGACGACGAAGTGCGCTGGGTGCTGACCAAGGGCAAGTTGCCGACCTCGCTGTGGATCGAGATCGTCGCCACCGCACACGAGGTGGGCCTGCGGTCGTCGTCGACCATGATGTACGGCCACGTCGACAGCCCGCGGCACTGGGTTGGTCACCTCAACGTGCTGCGCGACATCCAGGACCGCACCGGAGGTTTCACCGAGTTCGTGCCGCTGCCGTTCGTGCACCAGAGCTCGCCGCTGTATCTGGCCGGTGCGTCGCGGCCCGGGCCGACCCATCGCGACAACCGCGCGGTACACGCGTTGGCGCGAATCATGTTGCACGGCCGCATTTCCCAGATCCAGACAAGCTGGGTCAAGCTCGGCGTCGAGCGCACACAGGTGATGCTCAACGGCGGCGCCAACGACCTGGGCGGCACGCTGATGGAGGAGACCATCTCGCGGATGGCCGGTTCGGAGTACGGGTCGGCCAAGACGGTGGCGGAGCTGACCGCGATCGCCGCAGGCATCGGGCGCCCCGCACGCCAACGCACCACCGACTACACGCCGTTGGCCGCGTAGCCGCTTGCCTGTCGGACGCTGGTATACGCGACGCCGCGAAGCGACGAGTTGACTGTTCTTGATGCTGCGCTGGCTGCCAACGATCGACCGCACATGGTCGAACACCGTATGGGCGAATCACCACTGCCCGGCTTGAGGTTGAACAGCCAGCGATAAGTCTGCACAACGTCGGTCGCTGGAGGACTCCGCGATGGGGTAAGGTTCTCACGGACCAATGATAGAACTTGAGTTCCGTCTTTCGGGTAGTCCGACACATCGAGCTTGTAGGTCAGGAGTTAGTGGGTGTATCGACTGGTCAAGAAGGCGTGGATACCGCTTCTTCTTGTCGTCGTTATCGCCCTCGGCGGCTACGTCGTCCTGCGCGTCCGCGACAGTTTCGGGGCAAATACCGCTGTCGGCGGCGGCGAAGTTTATGCCGATACCAAGCCATTCAATCCCAAGCACATCACCTACGAGATCACCGCACCAGCGGGGGGCACCGTCAACGCGAATTATCTGGACGAAAACGGACAACCCCATCTGGTCGAGAGCGCCCCGCTGCCGTGGTCGTACACCATCGTGACGACCCTGCCGTCGATGTCGGCCAATATCGTCGCCCAAGGCACCGGCATGCGCCACCTTCGATGCCGGGTCATCGTCGACGGGCAGGTTCGCGACGACCGCAGCTCCGATGAATTCCTGCCCTTCGTTTACTGCTTGGTGAAATCGGTATGAGCAACGAAACCGCGCAAGCCCCTCGCTCCGGCATCGCCCGCGTTATCCGCATCCTGGCGGTGCCGATCATCCTGTTTTGGCTCCTCGTGGCGCTCGGTACCACGCTGTTCACACCGTCGCTTGGCGAGGTGGCGGGCAAGCACTCGGTGCCCATGACGCCGATGCAGGCGCCCGCGTTCAAGGACATGATGACCATCGGCCACAAGTTCAAGGAGTTCGATACGGACTCCACGGCGATGGTCGTGTTGGAAGGCGACGACAAGCTCGCAGACAGCGCGCACGAGTTCTACAACAAGATCGTTGCGAAGCTCAAGGCCGACAAGCATGTGCAGAACGTCCAGGATTTCTGGAGTGACCCGCTGACCGCTGCCGGCTCCCAAAGCCCGGACGGCAAGGCCGCCTATGTGCAGGTCTTCCTCGACGGTGCTCAGGGCACCACCCCCAGCCACAATTCGGTCAAAGCGGTCCGAAAGATCGTCGACAGCGTGCCGCCACCGCCGGGGGTTAAGGCCCATGTGGCCGGCAACACCGTGCTCAACACCGACACGCTCCTGGCCGCGCACAACAGCATGGAGCTGATGACGACCGTCACGATCGGTGTCATCTTCGTGATGCTGCTCTTCATCTACCGCTCGCTGAAGAACGCGTTCCTCGCGTTGGTACTGGTCCGTTTCGAGCTCTATGCCGCAGAAGGGGTGGTGGCCACCGCCGGCAATCTGGACATCATCGGACTCACCCCGTACGCCGTCAGCATGGTCACCATGCTGACCATCGCCACGGGGACCGACTATTTCATCTTCCTGTTGGGCCGCTACCACGAAGCACGGTCGCGTGGCGAAGATCGAGAACAGGCGTACTACACCGCCTACCACGGCGTGTTGCACGTCATCTTGGGTTCGGGTCTGACGATCGTGGGCGCCTGCCTGTGCCTGACCGCGACCCGGCTCCCGTATTTCCAGACCATGGGAGTCCCGTGCGCGATCGCCTTGGTGGTCACGATGCTGGCGGGTCTGACCCTTGCGCCCGCGCTGCTCGCGGTCGCATCGAGGTTCGGCTTCTTCGATCCGAAACGTGAGGTCTCCGAACGGGGTTGGCGCAAAATCGGCACGCTGGTGACCAGGTGGCCGAAACCGATTATCGTCGTGACCTTTTTTATCGCAGTGATCGGTTTCGTGAGCCTGATGACCTACGTCCCGAGCTACAACGACAGGAAATACACCCCGCCGACCATCCCGGCGAACGTCGCCCAGGCGGCGGCCGAGCGGCATTTCAGCCCGGCGCGCATGAATCCGGAATTGCTGATGGTCGATGCCGGCCACGATGTGCGTAATCCCTCGGACATGCTGATCATCGACAGGATCGCCAAGGCCGTCTTCCATGAACGCGGAATTGGTCGGGTGCAAACCATCACCCGGCCGCTCGGCGCGCCGATCGAGCACAGTTCGATCCCGTTTCAGATCGCGATGCAAAATTCGGCCACCCTGCAAACGGCCAAGTTCAACAACGACAACACGGCGCAGATGTTGCAACAGGCCGACGAACTGAGCCACACCATCGCAATCATGGAGCACATGTACGGGGTCATGAAAGACTTGACCGCAACCACACACAGCATGGTCGGCAGAACGCACGAGATGGCGGATACCACCAACGAATTACGGGCCCGTATCGCGGATTTCGACGACTTCTTCAGGCCGATCCGCAGCTACTTTTATTGGGAAAAGCACTGCTTCGACATTCCCGTCTGCTGGTCCACGCGATCCCTGTTCGATACGTTGGACGGCATCGATGAGCTTGCTGACCAAATATCAGGGCTCACCGGAGATCTCGACCGCATAGACCAGCTGATGCCCCAACTGCTGGCCGATTTCCCCGCGACCATCGACTCGATGAAGACCATGCGGGATTTCCTGCTATCCACCCACAGCACGATGGCCGGCATTCAAGCCCATATGCAGGAGGGCGCCGAGGGCTCCACCCTGATGGGGCAGTACTTCGACGAAGCCAAGAATGACGACTCGTTCTATCTGCCGCCAGAAGTCTTTAAAAACCCGGATTTCAAACGCGGCTTGAAGATGTTCGTGTCGCCCGATGGCACGGCCGTCCGGTTCATCATCACCCACCAGGGTGACCCCGCCTCGGTGGAAGGCATCCGGCACGTCCAGGGGATCAAGCAGGCGGTTGCCGACGCCATCAAGGGCACCCCGATGGAATCGGCGAAGGTGTACCTGGCCGGTACGGCATCGATGTACAGCGACATGCAGGACGGGGTCGTCATCGACCTGACGATCGCCGGCATCGCCACCCTGATCCTGATCTTTTCGATCATGCTGCTGATCACCCGGAGTTTGGTGGCCGCTCTGGTCATCGTCGGTACGGTGCTGGCATCGCTGGGTACCGCGTGCGGTCTGTCCGTGCTGCTCTGGCAGGACATCCTTGGGCTGGGCCTGCAATGGATCGTGCTACCGCTGACGGTCATCATCCTGCTCGCCGTGGGGTCCGACTACAACCTCCTGCTGGTCTCGCGGCTGAAGGAGGAAATCCCGGCCGGCCTCAAGACCGGCATCATCCGGGGCATGGGTGCCTCGGGCCGGGTGGTCACCGCGGCCGGCCTGATATTCGCGGCGACCATGGCGTCGATGATCGTCAGCGACCTGCGCGTGATCGGGCAGTTCGGCACCGCGATCGGGATGGGTCTACTCGTCGACACGTTCATCGTGCGGGCCTTCATGACACCGGCGATCGCCGCCGCGCTGGGTCACTGGTTCTGGTGGCCGCTCAACACCTTCCGCACCAAGAAGATCGACGAACCCGAGGAGGACGTGCGCACCGCCCCGATTCCAGAACCCGCGAGGGTGTAGCGTTGTGAGCCCGCATCGAATCCCCGCGCGTCGTCGACGAGAAACGGTCCAACTCATCGGATCTGAAGTGCATATGCCAGAGTCGGACTCGAAGCTTCGTCAACGCACGGTTGGCCGGCTAGATCGATCCCGTGACCCCGCGATCCTCAACGCCGCTCTTGCCGCGCTCACCGAGAACGGGTACGAGGCCACAAACATGGACGATATCGCCGCGCGCGCTGGCGTCGGCAAGGCCGCAATTTACCGGCGGTGGTCATCCAAAGCAGCGTTGATGACCGACGTTCTCGTCTACTGGCGGCCCGATCTGCGCTCCGACGTCACCCCCGACACCGGCAGCTTGGCCGGCGACTTCGACGCTCTGGTCGAGCGGGCAGCACGCAACGATGCAGAGTTAATCACCAACGACCTCGTGCTCCGCGTCGCCCTGCAGGCCACCCGCGACCCCCAGCTCGCCGCGGCTCTCGGTGACCTGATGCTACTGAGGGGCGGACGCATCATCTCCACGGTTCTGGCGCGTGCCGCAGCCCGCGGTGAAATCGCCGCTGACCGCGACTGGTCCCTGGTCGCCGACGCACTCACGGCAATGAGTCTGCTGCGAGTACTCAACGGACAAACCGTCGACGCGGAATTCATGCGACAAGTCATCGACACGGTTGTGCTGCCCGCGCTGTCCATCTAGGGCGATGCGGAACTGCTGCCACCGGATGCTCGGCAGCGGCCGTTGGCCGCGTAGCCGCTTGCCTGTCGGACGCGGCGGGTATACCCGACGCCGTGGGGCGACGAATTGACGAGGACCGGTTTCCGGAGCGGCGCCCGTTCGTGGATGCCGTGCAACGTCACGGCCCGGACGCGGGCACCTGGTGTGAAGCGTGGACGGTCCGCGATATCGTCGTCCACCAGGCCGGAAACGCCGAAGAACTCGCTCGGGTCCTCGGCGCTCACCTGGCCGGCCACCCCGTCGCCACGCGCGGCTTCGCGGAGCGTGAAGCCCCGCTGCGCGCCTTGAACGACGCCGACTTGTGGGACGCCCTGCTGGACCGGATGGCCACCCTCGGTGGGGTCGCGGATGCAGCCGACGGGGTGCCCCCGGATACCGATGTCGCCTGGACCGGCCGCACCATGAAGGTGCCCTGGTTCGCCGAGCACATGCGCGAAGAGCTCGTCCTGCACGGGTGGGACATCACCGGGGACGAGCCGGACGCCCAGGCGAGGCCGGCCGAGCCGTGGATGACGACGCACAGCGTGCTCGCGGTCGGCAGGCCGCTGTTGGCCAAGGGCGCCAAGCGGCTCGCGCCCGGGGAGCGGATCGAGGCTCGGCTGCGAGCCGACGGCACCGACGACATTGCCCTGGCCGCCGACCCCGATCAGATCGCCATCGGATTCGCCGAGCCGGACGGTGGGGCCACCCTGGAAACCGACCCGGCCGCGCGGGTGCTGCTGCTGTGGGGGCGCAGGCCCGCCGACCCATCACGCATCCGCAGCCGCGCCGGACCGGAGGCCCTGGGACGCGTGCGCCGGCTGCTCGGCGGCTACTGAACCGCTTCGACCGCTTCGGGCGAAGCGATCGGCTCAGTAGTTGTTACAGCTGATCGCGACCGCGTTGATGGTGGCGTAGTACTTCTGCGCCGACGGCATGGCCTGGATCTGCTGGGCCATTTGCTCGCGCTTGGGCGGCGGCGCGGCCAGGAAGTTGCGGATGTAGGACTGCGCCACCGGCGACGCGTTCAGCTGCTGGGCAGCTGCCGGGTCGGTCGCGTTGAGCGCGGCAATCACCTGTCCG
>Ga0134128_10007854_pt1 | contig 12862 bp, 14 predicted proteins | sample KB31754_FD_96462 | JGI IMG/M metagenome (GOLD analysis project Ga0134128, IMG submission 96462) | Terrestrial soil microbial communities with excess Nitrogen fertilizer from Kellogg Biological Station, Michigan, USA - KB3-175-4 | ecosystem: Environmental > Terrestrial > Soil > Unclassified ...
CTGCTGCAGGTTGCCAATGGATTCTCGACACCTCTCGACATCCAGCAGCCCGCCGACAGCAGTGGACGGCTGTTCGTCGTCGAACAGGGTGGGCACATCCAGATCATTCAGGGCAATGGAGCCCGCGCCAGCACCCCATTTTTGGACGTCACTGGCCGCGCCGGCTTCACTTTCGGCGGTGAAACTGGCCTTCTGGGACTGGCCTTTCACCCCCAATACGCGCAGAACCGTCGGTTTTTCGTGAACTACACGCGCAACGTCGGCGCACAACTGCAGAGCGTGATTGCTGAGTTTACGGCCTCCCCTAGTGACGCGAATTCCGCCGATCCGGCCACAGAAAACATTTTGCTGACCCTCGACCAGCCGTTCGCCAACCACAAAGGCGGCGGCTTGGCTTTCGACCAGAGCGGATTTCTGTACATTGCGTTTGGAGACGGCGGCAGTGGCGGCGATCCGCAATGCAACGGACAGAATATCAACGTGCTGCTCGGAAAAATCCTGAGAATTGATGTCGATTCGCCGCCTGCGGTGGGATTGAACTACGCGATTCCACCGAGCAACCCGTTTGTGAATCAGACCGGCCGCGACGAGATCTGGGTATACGGATTGCGTAATCCTTTCCGATTCTCATTTGACAGCGCGAACGGCAACCTTTGGATAGGGGACGTCGGCCAGGACTCGTTTGAGGAGGTAGATTTGCTCACACCGCAACAGGGAGGCGCAAATCTGGGCTGGAATCTCCGAGAAGGAACACATGTTTTTCCGGCCACAACCTGCTCTCAAACTGGGAATCAGCTCACCGACCCGATTTTCGACTATGGCCGTTCAGACGGAGATGCAACGGTCATCGGCGGACACGTGTATCACGGACAAAAGATTCCCGCGCTGGCCGGAAGTTACGTTTTCGGGGATTTCATCAGCGGGCGGGTGTGGTCGTTAACGCAGAGTGGTCAGTCCGGGACGCGTACATTTCTTCTGACCACCGCAGGCAACGATTTATCCGCAATTGGGCAGGACCAGGCTGGCGAGCTATACGTTGTTCGCTATCTAAGTGGAGCTATTGAACGCTTGCATTAGGTTGGCCAGCCGTGACTTTCTGAAAGCATCGAAAAGTGCGTAGGCAAAGAACCACTCCACCCCTTTGGGGGACGACTGCCAGTACACAATTTTTCGCCAAACTTCACATTCGCTCTTGTCGCTCTTTCGAAGGAGGAGCTACGTTTTCGACTAATGTGCCTGGTAAGTCGCAGCCAAGCGGATTGACGCCGCAAACCGTCACAACCAGCACTTTCCCAATACTGTGAAACGAACTCATCTCATGCCATCAGCCGCGTGCCACTGTTTTCCGAGTCCCGGCACCAGCTTCAGTGCGTTCTCATAGTAAATCTTCTTCAACACCTCGTCCGGTACCTGAAATCCGTAAATCCTCCAGAACGCGTGCCGCTTCCGGTAATACTCAAAGTACTCATCGCGCGTTTCCAGCGCCCGGAAATACCACTTGTATTCGTTCACCTCGTAAATGTCTTTGCCCATCAGCACGCGATCCTGATACTTCACCAGAAAATCGTGGGCCGAATAGGGCTGTCGGCCCAATTCCGCCAATACCGCCGCAAAGTCCACATAGACATTCGGATTCGCATCGAACAATTTTCCCAGCCGCCCCAGATCGTTTCCATGAAACGCCAGGTGCGCCGCAATGAAGTTCGTCCGTGGATGTTTTGCGAACATCCGGTTCCGCTCCGCCATCAGCGTCTCAAACGCCGGATATTTCGAAGACGGCCTCGCGCGCTGCGGAAATTCCCGCAGCTCCTCCCACCGCTCGTTTTGATAATCCCAAGGGTCAAAAAATGCCGATGGCTCCGCGATATGAATCAACACCGGAATTTTCAGCTCCGCGCACTTCTCCCACACCGCATCAAACTCCGGATCGTCCACGTGCACGCGCTCGCCGTTCGCATACTTCAGATCCATTCCGTAATTCTTGAAAATCTTCAGTCCTTGCGCCCCGTTCTTTACGTCTTGTTCCAGGCGCGCTGCGGCTCGCTTGCCGTATCCCGGCGTGTTCAGATCGTCGTAATTCAGATTCGCAAACACCGCGAACCGCTCAGGATGGCGCCCCTTCATGACCGCCACGGTCTTCTTCAGATCTTCGCCGGTTCCACCGCTCAGATTCACCAGCACACGCATATTGATCGTGTCCATCTCCTTCACCACTTGGTCGACGTGCTCTGCGGTTGGATTCCAGTGATGGCTGTGAATGTCCACGAATGGATACTTCGCCCGCCCCGCTAGGTGTTCCGGGGTCACCAGCCCCGATTTGGGCTGATACTCCTCGATCGTCGGCACGCGCCCGTTCGGCGTCCCTTGTGCCTTCACGCGCGGCCCCACCAGCCGTCCCAATCCCAACAGCACGAACAGCACGACCCCACTGCCAATCGACACAACCACATCACCCAACACCCGGCTCCGCAATTTCATCTTCGCCCACCCCAATCAAGGATCATCATTCTGCAGCCGCATATCCCGATGACGGTCTGCCGACCGTTCTGCGCCATGTCATAACATGAATGAGGTGCTTGCGAGCTCTCATTTGCTCCGCAACGGTGCTCGCGTGTTCAGGGTTACACCGACAGGCTGAACGCGTTCCGATAATCGACAAGTGCGGTACGTATCCGGTTCCATAACGCAATCGCGTCGTTGTCTCTGGCATGGCTATTCGCCGAAGTGCGTTGCAGGAAATGTACGTGAGCATCGGAGCGGAGATTGAAAAGCTGAACCACCAAGTCGCAGAGCAAGCGGGTCGTCGTTCCGGAGCGAGGCTGCTGATGACCCATCCCGGAGTGGGGCCAGTCACCGCGCTGGCGACCGATGTATTCCTAGGCGATCCCCAGCGGGCAACGGCCGGCCTCGTTAGAGATACCGCTATAAAGCGGAGAGTCAAGAGAATATGGTGGCAAGAATTGCCAACCATGGTTAACCGGGCATTGAGGCAACGGGTGGTAGAGGCCTGGGTGCGAGACAACTTGTGATTCCGCGCTTCGCGGGACCTATTTTTTGGCGCCGGCGGACGTGGCGGTGAGCTGGCCGGCTACATTTCTCACGTCGTTCACTAGAGCGGCCAGGGCTTGATCGAAGTTTTTGTCTCGATTGCCCTGCAACGCCGCGAATTGCACATGTTCAGTGAAAGTCCATAATGTGACGCGCGTTCCGGGGTCGAGGACTGTCAACCGGAATTGAGGATCGGTAAGCGAACGGCCCACCAAAGGCGAAGACGATCCGTTTCCCCTCGGATCCTTGTCGCCCACGAACTGGTTGCTGAAGCTTATGGCAAGAACTAAGTCAGCTTCTCCGGGACCGGCCACAAGCTGGTAGCGTCCCCAACTCTGGATCGCTGCATAGAACTGGTTGTAGAGGCGGTCGGGTCCTCCGCTATACAGGTAATTGGTGTCGCCTCCGGCGTTGGAGATGAACACTGTCTTGCCGCGCGTAATTTGCACTGGGAACGGAGCCGGGAGTGCATCTGTCGATTTTTGCCCGTCCGCGAAGGGGACTAGCAGCAAGGCAGTTGCAACGACGATCGAAAAGATGAACGTGCTTTTGGGGGGCAACATGGATGCTCCATCGGGAATACGGTCGACAGGTCGATTTTGTACCGTTGTTACAGACGTCCGGACCAGTCCGGGGGTTTCGAAGGGATAACGCTCTGGCTAGCGTTCTTGGGCATCTACTTTCTTCAAGGCGCGGTAACAGGTTCTCTGCAAAAGAGGCGCGGACGGTTTGCTGACCGCAAAAGGGTGGCTGACTCCTATAAAGGTCGAAGTCAAGAAAAACCACCTCTCCAACGGCTGGAATTTTTCTTGCTTCGCAGCCCACTTGATTGAGCAGGATCTGTGCTGAACAGCCGCGCCATGCGCTCGGTTGCTGGCTATTTTAGCCCGGCGATTTGGGTTTTCTCTACCTGTTATTGCAACCAAGTCGAATTCGCCGAATGTCGCACTCCGGCACTTATCCGGTTACCGCGTTCATTGGGTAGATCGGCGTATGGCTTAACAACTGCGCAATTACCGTGCTATAAAACAGCATGATTGCTGGGGAAGGGGGACGATTTATGAACAGGCGTCGAATCGTCTTGAGTACGGTTTTGCTTGTATTGGCTCTCGAAACTCCTGCATCCCACTTCGCCCAGACGGCGTCAGCCGGAGCCTCACAAGCTGATGAGCAAAACCGCACTCATGCACTTGCGCTCGGCTTTTTAAGAACAGTCAACACAGCCGAAGCAGAGGACTTCTCGAAGTACGGCTCATACGCGTCGTGGCAGACTCTTTTGGAGCACCAGCCACAATATTTGAATGGCTGGGTCGCAAGGTTCTACGCACATGGCAGCAATGTGCATTTCGGTGAGTTGCCGGAAATCTTGCCGGGTTTGAGTTTGCGATTGAATGCGCATGCTGACGGTCGCGGTTACGACGTTCTCGTCGAAGACTTAAGCGACAAGAGTGGGTACGCCGGGCTAAGCGACGAGCGGGCCATAATCAGAGAATGCAAATGGCTCCAATAAGCGCCGATTTGCCCGATTAGTTCGCGCCACCGGAAACTGACCAACCGCCTTTCCTTCCGTAGTGCCAGCTAGTCCCCTGAACTCCCGTTCACTCTGCGCTATGCAATTTTCCGTCCGGCCCATGCGTCTCCCACTCCACGCGCAACAGCCAGTCAAAGTGCATCCCCTCGGTCTTCAACCACCCCTCCAGAACCTCCCGCGATTCTGCTCGGAATTCCGCAAACATCTTCCCTTCCAGCATGTTCACCATCACCCGCTCCGCCCGCGCCGTCCCTCCACCCATCATCTTCTGCGCCAGGTTCTCCGCCCCCTGCCGCGTCAAACAAGCCAAAGTATGCTGCGTTAAATACCGTGCCATCGCCTCTCCCGTCCGAAACTCCGGGGTTCCCACAGAACCGGTTTTGTACCTAGGTCTTCACAACTCTCAACTCTCAACTCCTCCCACTCCTCCTATCCGTTCCGCGCGTCTCCCGAGCTCTGTCATCCCGACCGGCGCGGCCGGCTTTTTCTTGCACCGGTTTTTTGCGTGCCGGTCGCGGAGTGGAGGGACCTGGCTTGATCTAAACATCATCGACAATCGATGAGATCGCCTCTGCTGGTGCCGGGTGCCCAAGTACGGACTTCGTGCCTGGGTCTTCGGAACAAACCGGCCTAAGCCACAATCTGTTCCCGCATTCCCCCATAACGGAACCCGCGCACAAGCTCTTTTGCATACATGCTCTCCGGGAATCCCAGTTCAATCTTGCTGGCCTCGTCCAGCTTCTTGACTTGCTCCACCGAAAGCCTCAACTCCAAACTCGCCAGGTTGTCCTGCAACTGCGATAACTTCCGCGCCCCAATAATCGGAATCACCGGCACATCCCGGTAACGAAGCCACGCCAGCGCCACCTGCGCCATGCTGCGTCCGACCTCGCCCGCAACCGCCTTCACCGCCGTCACCACGCGCTCTGTCCGCTGCTGCTCCGGCAGAAAACCCTTCATCATCTCGCTGCTCATCCGCCCTGCCTCGGCTCCCTGTCCGGCCCCAGCTGCCCCTTGGTATTTCCCGCTCAGCACCCCGCCGGCCAGCGGCGACCACGCCGTCACCCCGATGTTCAGCGCTTTTGCCATCGGGATCAGTTCCTGCTCCACCGTCCGCTCCGTCAGGCTGTACTCGATCTGCAACCCGACGAATGGCGACCACCCGCGCAACTGCGCAATCGTATTCGCTTGCGCGATCCACCACGCTGGCGCATCCGAAATTCCCGCATACAACACCTTGCCCTGCCGCACCAGGTCGTCCAGCGCTCGCATCACTTCTTCCACTGGCGTTAGTCCGTCCCAGATGTGTACCCAGTAAAGGTCGATGTAGTCGGTCTGTAGTCGCTTCAAACTCGCTTCCACCGACTGCACCATGTTCTTCCGCTGGTTGCCCGCCGCATTGGGATCCTTTCCCGGCGCGGCATTCGTGTATTTCGTCGCCATCACCACGCTCTCGCGGTGCCCCTTCATGAACTCGCCCAAAAACGTCTCGCTCGTGCCGTTCGTGTACAGGTTCGCTGTATCGATGAAATTGCCCCCGGCCTCCCGGAAAGCGTCGTACACCTTGTGCGCCTCCTCTTTGCCCGAACCCCAGCCCCACTCCTCCCCAAACGTCATCGTCCCCAGCGCCGCTTCCGAAACCCGCAACCCGCTATTTCCCAACAATCGATATCGCATGTGAGTGTCCCTCTCGTCTTCGTGTGTAGAGCCTCTCTTTTTTACGCGTGGAACTGATTCGCTCTGCCCTCGTATCAGGCGATGCCGTCAAACGAATTTCTCGTGTCAGGGCCAGGAAACCAAGCGGTGCTAACACGAGTTCAGTGGTAGTTGGATGAAGCCTCTCCCTGGCGCGGTGCATTCCTCAACCAACTCCAGACGTCGGGCTCCTGGGGTGCCCACCTGCAGCGGTTGCACCTGAGTTTTCGCTCGCCCGTTCCTTCGTCAGTTTTTGTCTGGGCCAGATTCATTCGAATGATCCATTCAACGATTTGAAGGCAAAAGACTTAAGCATTCACCCTGACATTACGTATCATACTGGGTAAGATTGCTCTCACATCCTTCTCTCTTCTGGGCAGTCCTCGATTCACCCTCGGGCCCTCCTCAGACCGCCGCGTCAGCAGGGCCAGTCGTACTCCTGCCGTAACTCCCCTGAATTCAGTTTAATACGGACACATGTATAACCACCATGAATCCAATACGATACGAAAACTATAGGGGAAGGGACCCTGCGGCGAATTCACCATCAATCTCGATCCCGCTCCCCAGCAACCTCAGCAGGCCAACACCGCCAACGCTCCCGTCGTCAGCCCGAGTAATCCCGTCCTCTTGCCGGCTCCGCTGGCCTCAAATTCTGAGCCCGAGCTTTCCTCCAGCGGCGCAACCGTTCCCATTTCAAGGTTCCGCAGGAACCCGCAACGAACGAGGCTTTGTTTCAGCCTTCTCCATCGCCGTTCTGTCACCGCAGGTCAGCATCGCTGGTCGCTGTTGCTGCCTCGCGGTTGCCGAGGACCATCGCTACCTCTGCGCCAAGCATCGTCCCGCGCAAAAAACCGCCCGGACGATGAAGCCATTGCCGCCGAGCTCCTCGATGGTGTCAAAGGATTTCGCTTCCCCCGCCTTCGTGAACACCTTTCTCGGCAACATCGCCACCGCGCTGGCCCGCAAGCGCATCAAGCGCTCCGATGCCGTCGCTCTGGCCTACGTCAACCAGCTGATTCTGAACAGTCAAGCGGGGATCGAGCGCGAGAATCAAGGTAATTTGAACTACTACGGACTTCTGATCGGGATAGCCGCCCACTCCCACCGGCAGCTCTGACCGAGGGAATAGAGACGCATAGCCCACTGCAGCCGGCTCGCAGTAGTGGCGGCGTTAGATCGGCGAAGCTGCCGTCGCAAACCCAAGACCTAATTCGGAGCGCGGCGGCGTGGCCCGTCAGCTGGCGGGGTGTTAGCTGGCGGAGCGGAGGTCGCGGCGAATGAGGCTGGAGTCGAGGAAGTAGCCGATGCCGATGGCCAGGGGGATTACCGCGACGGCCGCGGCCGTCCACGTCTCGGGATCGCGCTCGATGGTGGCGATCAGGCCCATGGCGATGATGAAGCCGACGGCTCCGCTGGTCAGCAGGATGCCGTAGCGGCGGGAGCGGGAGGCTTCGGGCAACTCGGCGACCATCGGGACGTCGACGCCACGAGCGATGGCGGCCAGGCGTTCTTCGGTGCGCAGTTTGCGGACGCGGAAGTAGGTGTACATGGCGGCCATGGGGATGCCCAAGCTCATGATCACTGCGATCAGGCCGATGAATTCTCCGTTCATGGAAGCTCCTTTTTGTGTGTGCGGCGCGGTAGCGACTGTGTAAGCGGGAACCGTTTGTCAGAGGGAGGTACGGGAAACGGAGGGGAAAAGTTCCGTGGTTACCAGGCGCGGCGGTCTGACATGGTAGGGTGCTGACCACACCGGAAAAGCACCTCACCCCTGAAGGGGTGAGCTACAGCGATGAACTGGAACATGAGCAGGTTACTGGAGTTCGCGGATTTGCATGGATTGGTCGATGGCGAGAGTGGGATAGCGGATCGAGGAGCCGGCAGGGGCTGGAGCGTGGCGGGCGGTGACGGTGAAGTCTGGGCCGGAGCACTCGACCGAGTAGGAGTAGCCGTCGCGCTCGGGGCGGGACATGGTGAGCGAGCCGGAGGAGATCAAGTCGTTGAGAGAGGCGCACTGGCTGTTGAGCGCAACGTTGCCGCGTTCGGCGTTGGCGATGGAGAGGAGGTCGCTGCGGACGCCGGTGAGGCTGATGGCTTGTGTGGGGGCCGTGCCGGAATCGGTGGCGGGGAGTTTCTTGAGCGAGTACGCGTAGAAGCCCAGGAGAACTCCGGCGACCACCACGAGGCCGATCAGTGCGCGCATGAGGAATTGTTGCGCCAGGCGGAGGATTGAACAACCGCTGCGCGCGGGCATGTGTGCTAGCGAATAACGCCAGCGAGGTCCGGCCCGAACCACAGCGCGTGTGTGAGGGAGGGGCGCTTTGCCGCACGGAAGAAGGAATGCGCTGATAGAATCGAGTGGCCGCCGACCTCCCTTCCTGGCGAGATGTTCCCTCCTGGAAAAGTGCATGCCAACGATAGCGTCGCCTGTGGAACTGCATGCGCTCGAGAAACGCCGCGAGAAAGAGCTCGAGGAAGCGCGCTCGATTCAAAATGTGATGTTGCCGAACGAAGCATTGCAAGCTGGCATGAAGATCTGGATTCCGCCGGGCTTGTTTGACCCGAGCGTCTCTTACGAAGCGCTGGAGCTGCCATTGGAACCTGGGATTCGGTCTTGTTTTTCACCGACGGATTGCCGGATGCATTCGACGCCGAAGACGAGAACTTCGGCCTGGAGCGGCTGCAAGCGGTGTGTGCGGCGCAGGCGGAGCGCGCAGCGGCGGAGTTTCTCGGCAAAATATGCGGCAGTGAGCAGATTTGCCGGCGAGCGAGCTGAGCACGACGATATGGCTGCGGCAGTGTTTCAGTATCTCGAGGAATGAAAAGGGACTCTTGCAGCGGCAGGGGCCGCTGTGTAGCGACTGCGCAAGAGCCGCCGGGTTTGGGATTGACACTTCGCGAAGGCTCTTCAAGGATAGTTGCAGCTACCTGCCGACTTGATTCCGATCCAGGAGAATACTCCGATGACGAAGAAATCTCCGTGCGCGCTGGGACTTGCGGGATGCTTATCGCTGCTGCTGGCGATGCCGGCGGATACGTATGCGCTGCCGCAGGCGGGCGGGCAACGGGCAGGGGAGATCGCGCGGCTGATTCCGGCAGCGAACATCGAGCGCGGGGCGAAGAAGATCACGGCGTCGCCGAAATCGGCGGTGGACTGGCAGGATCTAATCAACACGCAGGTAGGCGGGCGCGCGCGTGTGGCTTTGGACGACGGATCGGCGTTGAACGTGGGATCGGAATCGTCGATGCGCATCGAGAAGCACGACTCGGGGGCGCAGCAGACGCAGCTGGAATTGACCTACGGGAAATTGCGATCGCAGGCGAAGAAGATCGCGCGGCCGGACGGGAAATTCGAGGTGCGGACTCCGGCGGGAGTCGCGGGCGTGGTGGGGACGGATTTTTATGTGGGATTCGATAACGGGACGATGACGGTGATTGCGTTCGAAGGCGTGGTGCGCGTGTGCAATCTGGCGGGAGAATGCGTGCTAGTGAAGGCCGGGCAGATGAGCAGCGTTCGGAGCGGGGACAACTCAGCGCCGTTGCCGCCGGCGCAGGCGACGCTTTCGATTCTGACGGCGGCCACCGAGGATACCAATGTGGGCGGCGCGACGGGCTTGCAGAGCGTGGCGCAAAGCGGAGCGCACCTCAGCAAGGGAATGGTGATCACTTTGGGAGTGCTGGCGGTGATCCCGGCAGTGGTGGTGCCGATTGCCTCAAAGGGGAGCAGCTCGACGACGACGTTGCCCACGCGACAACCGCAATGCCCGCCGCAATCGCCCAAGTGCGGATGAACGGGGCGCTTGAATTTCATGCTATAGACTAAAGAAGAGCGAAGGTTCGGGCCGCGCACGACAACACGCAGCGGTCCGGGAGGGGGCCAGCCCCTCCCGTACAGGACTGATTGATTCGTTTGGTGGCCAGCCAAGAAAGTTTCAACGCAGTTGACATCGCGCACAGCCAGGAATGGCTGTGCCACTCCCTCCGAATTGCTGGGCGGATGGCGCTGCCAGCAAAAATGGTGTGCTACCCGGGTGCGGACAGCGGTGCGTGCTGCGTGCAACGGTTGGCGCGCAAAGAGCGTCGAATTGTTATGTCTAGCAGAGTTGTCCGGCAGGCTACCTCTGTTTGTAGACCCTCCTGACGCTGGCGTACACTGAATGATTCCTAGACCCGTCTAAGTGTGAGTGAGGCTTACCTTGATCAGATCGATGATCGAATCGACGAGCATATCGATGCAAAAGAGAATTGTGATTTCGTGCGTGGCGCTGGGTTTGGCGGCGCTGATGGCGCCGATTACCGCGCGCGTGGCGTATGCGGGGCCGCCGGACTCGCCGGCGAAACGTTCGCCGCTGCTGGCGGCGATGCAGGAGGAGCTGGAGCGTTCGGTGAAGGTGCTGGGATCGCAGGATCCGCCGGCGTACTACATCGGCTACACGATCACAGACTCGCAGAGGGCGGATGTGTCGGGGTCGAACGGGGCGCTGCTAAACAGCAGCGAGAACCGCAACCGCTGGCTGGAAGTGGCGGTGCGCACGGGCTCGTACGACCTGGACAACACGCACAAGGTAGGCACGCGGCAAGAGCAGCGCGGCGGAATCGCGCCTGCGCCGACCGACAACGACACACAAGTGCTGCGGCGGTCCATCTGGCTGGAGACGGACAAGCAATACCGTTCGGCGGCGGAAGCGTTGATCAAGATCAAAACCGGCAAGGAAGTGAAGATCGAGTCGGCGGAAGGCGCGGCGCCCGATTTTACGCACGAGCAGCCGCACACCTACATTGGCCCGGAAAACCTGATGCAAGTTGACCGTAAGCCCTGGGAAGAGCGAGTGCGGGCGTACACGAAAGCCTTTCGGGATTCACCGGCGGTGATCAACTCGATCGCGACATTTTCCGCGATGGTGCAGAACGCGTATCAAGTGAGCAGCGAAGGGACGCAGTTGCAGTACGGACAGATTCGTTATCGATTGGAATTGTTCATCCAGGGCAAAGCGACCGATGGCATGGACCTGGAGCGCTACTACAATTTCGATTGGGTGAAACCCGCGGATGCTCCGGACGACAAGGCGGTGTACGCGGCGGAAGCGACGATGCGGAAGGAGCTCGAAGGATTGGTGAAGGCGCCGATCAACGAGCCTTCGGTGACACCGGCATTGCTGACCGGACGGGCGGCGGCGGTTTTCTTCCACGAAGTTTTCGGGCATCGCGCGGAAGGGCATCGGCAAAAGGATGCGAGCGAAGGGCAGACGTTTGCGAAGAAGGTGAACGAGCAGATCCTGCCGGATTTCCTGAGCATCATCGACGACACGACGATGCGGAAGCTGGGGAACGAGGATTTGCTGGGCTACTACGAGTTCGACGATGAGGGCGTGAAGGCGCATCGCGTGGTACTGGTGGATCACGGCGTGTTGAAGGATTTTGAGATGTCGCGATCGCCGCTGGTCGGGTTTCCGCATTCGAACGGGCACGGGAGGCGGCAGTTGGGCGCTTCGCCGGTGTCGCGGCAGGGGAATCTGATCGTGGAAAGCAGCAAAACGGTGACCAATGCGCAGTTGCGCGCGAAGTTGATCGAGTTGATAAAGGAGCAGAAGAAGCCGTACGGGTTGCTGATCGACGATATCGCGGGCGGATTCACATTCACCGGGCGCGGGCAGCCGCAGGCTTTCCAGGTGCAGCCGCTGGTGGTGTATCGGGTATTCGCCGACGGGCGGCCGGATCAGCTGATTCGCGGAGTGGACATTGTGGGCACTCCGCTGGCGGCGTTGACGAAGATCGTCGCGACTGGAGACAAGCAGGAAGTGTTCAACGGGTATTGCGGAGCGGAGTCGGGCTCGGTGCCGGTGGCCGCGGCGGCGCCGGCGATCCTGACGTCAGAGCTGGAAGTGCAGAAGAAGGAGACTTCAACGGATCGGCCGCCGATTTTGCCGGCGCCTGCGCAGGATACCCAACGGGCAGCGAGTGCGACGGCACAGGTTGTCGCGCCGGCTTCGACAGGAGGTGTGCAGTGAAGCGGGCGTTGCATGTGATTGCGTTTGCAGTTGTGGCCATTGCGTTGAGTTGCGTGGTGATCCCGGCGCGTGCCGCGACCGGACAGGCGGGTGCGCAAGACAACGACCAGACCTTGCGCGCGATGCGCGATGAGATGGCGCGTTCAAAGACACGGCTGGAGCTGAAGATTCCCGGGACGAACGAGCCGGTGAAGCCGTACTACGTCGAGTATCGATTGCTGGACCTGGATGTGCGCGAGATCGTGGGGCAATTCGGCACGCTGCTGACGAGCACGCACACTCGCAATCGATTTATGGATGTGGAGGCGCGGGTCGGGAATTACAAGCTCGACAGCTCGAATTTCATCGGCGATGAAGGGTTTCGCGGATTCATCGGGTCGCAAGGATCGGTGGGCATTGATCGCGACTACGATTCGCTGCGGCAGGATTTGTGGATCGCGACGGATCAGGCGTTCAAGGAGGCGGTGGAGACGTATTCGCGCAAACGGGCGTATCTGAGCAGCCTGGCACGCCAGTCCGATGTAGATGATTTTTCCAAGACCACGCCGATCCAGAACATCGAGCCGCTGGTGATGGC
>Ga0134128_10007856_pt1 | contig 12859 bp, 7 predicted proteins | sample KB31754_FD_96462 | JGI IMG/M metagenome (GOLD analysis project Ga0134128, IMG submission 96462) | Terrestrial soil microbial communities with excess Nitrogen fertilizer from Kellogg Biological Station, Michigan, USA - KB3-175-4 | ecosystem: Environmental > Terrestrial > Soil > Unclassified ...
CTAGGATGTCACGACTTTGCCATGAACATGCTGGCTCAGGATGTTCGTCTCGCTCTGCGGTCATTCACCAGGAATCCTGGCTTCGCGCTGGCCGCGGTATTGTCGCTGGCCATCGGCATCGGAGCGAACACATCGATTTTCAGCGTGGCCAATGCGTTGTTGCTGCGGCCTCTTTCTTACAAAGATGCAACGCGGCTGGTGATTCTATGGAATCGATCTCCCGGCTTGGACATTGTGCAAGATTGGTTTTCCACGGCCCAGTATCTTGACATCAAAAACGGACATCACGGTTTTGAGGAAGTGGCCATCGCATCCGGTGGAAATGACAATCTCACCGGGGAACGCGAACCGGAACGCGTCGGCACAATCCGGGTTTCGTCGAATCTTCTTCCCATGCTCGGGGCACAGGCGGCTTCGGGGCGGCTCTTTCTGCCGGATGAAGATGCGCCGGATCGACCCGCAACCGCGGTTTTGAGTTATGGCATGTGGGCGCGGCGCTATGGCAGCGATCCGCGGATGCTCGGGAAATCCATCACCATCGACGGGAAAAACTACGAGGTGGTTGGAATCCTCCAGCAGAGCTTTTCTTTGCCGCATGAAGTTTTGCCGACGCTCTATGGGCCGGAACAGCCTGACGTCTTTCTTCCGTTCCCTCTGGGGGCCAAAGCTGCGGGAATCCGCACGCACGAAGACTACAATATTTTGGGAAAGCTGAAGCCGGCAGTATCGGTTGCGCAAGCGCAAGCGGAAATGGACACCATCACCGCCCGGTTGCGGCGCGACTTTCCGGAATCGTATCCGCCGAATGGCGGACTGACGTTTGGAATTGTGCCGCTGCTGGAACAGGTCGTTGGCGGCGTGCGGCGTGCTTTGCTGGTGTTGTTGAGCGCGGTTGGGTTTGTCCTGCTGATCGCATGCGCAAACGTTGCAAATCTGCTTCTATCGCGCGCCGTGGCGCGGCAGCAAGAAATCGCGGTGCGGGCGGCCCTGGGAGCAAGCCGCGGACGGATCGTTCGTCAATTGCTCACCGAGAGCTTGTTGTTGAGCCTGTGCGGAGGCCTGCTGGGAGTGCTTTTGTGCGTGTGGAGTGTGAAATGGATCCACGTTCTGGGCACAAAGAGCATTCCACGGCTGGCGGATATCGGCATCGACGCGCGCGTCTTGCTCTTCACACTTCTACTTTCTGTTTTTTCCGGGATCCTTTTCGGCTTGGCTCCGGCGTTGCGCGTTTCGCGTATCGATCTGAACGCGACGCTTAAAGATGCCGGCAGGGGCTCCGCTGGAACAAGCTCGGTGTGGGGCCGCGGGAACAACGTGCGCCGGCTCCTGGTAGTCTCGGAACTCGCGTTATCCGTTGTCCTGCTGATTGCCGCGGGATTGTTGCTTCGGAGTTTCGCGCAACTGCAAAGCGTAGCGCCTGGGTTCAATCCGAAAAATGTGCTGACGTTCGAGCTGGCGCTGAATGGACAGAGGTATGGCGATGGACAGATCCGCTTGAACACCTATCGCCAGCTATGGAACGCGCTCGGCCAAATTCCCGGCGTCACGGCCGCAGGAGGAATCACCTCGCTCCCGCTCAGCCAGTCTTTTGCGTGGACACCCATCACCGTCGAGGGACGAACACCGCTACCCGGCGAAAAGTTTCTAAATGCGGATGCTCGCGTTGCTGGCGGCCGCTATTTTCAAGCGATGGAGATTCCGCTGCGGAGCGGGCGCTTTTTCACAGAAGAGGACATCGCTGGAAAAACGCCCGTGGTGATCATTGACGAATTTATGGCGGAGCAGCTTTGGCCCGGGCAAAATGCAGTCGGCAAGCGCATTCACATGGTGGAGTCCGAGGTGCCGTGGCTAACTGTCGCCGGCGTCGTCGCCCGCGTAAAACACGAGTCGCTGGACTCCGATCCGCGCGTTGCGTTCTATCTGCCGCAAACGCAGTACCCGTCACGCGCCATGACGGTGGTCATGCGCAGCCATGGCGATCCTTCCGCACTTTCGCCGCCGATCAAGAAGGAACTCCGCGGCATCGATCCGGATCTGCCGATGTATTCCGTGCGGACCATGGATGACCGCGTCCAGGAGTCGCTTGCGCGGCGCAGATTCTCGATGCTTTTGTTGGGGATTTTTGCCGGAGTCGCTCTGGTCCTCGCGACCATCGGAATCTATGGCGTCATGGCCTATCTCGTGAACCAGGGAACTCGGGAAATCGGAATCCGCATGGCGATTGGCGCCACGCAGCGCGAAATTGTGCGGCTTGTGGTATTTCAAGGAATGACGCTTGCCGTCGCCGGCGTGAGCATCGGTCTGGCGGCCGCCTTCGTCTTCGCGCGCCTGATGCGCAGTTTGCTTTTCGGTATCAGCGCCGCAGATCCCCTGACGTTCGCGGGTATTTCACTGCTGCTGACTTTCGTTGCGCTCCTGGCTACTTATATCCCCGCAAGGCGTGCGGCACGCATCGATCCCATACTTTGTCTCCGCGCGGAATGATTCAAAACAGACACGCCGTGCCTTTACTTTTCTCCTGGCGGGAGAAAGCAGGGGCCCAAGTGCGCAAACGGTCGTTATTTCTTTGTTCGAATGTTTGAAAGCGGGCGGGCATCCGGATGTTTCGATGACCAATCCTCCGGAGGAAACGCCACCCGCCAGAAGGTAGGACTAGGTTCAGAAAACTCCAGCCCGATCTCGGCCTTGCCTCCCCGCACCGGACCGAGAAACACCACATGACATTCTTGTTCTTCCTGGGTGCGTTTGTGCTGCATCAGGAGCTTACTGCCGCTCGTCACGCGTGCGTTGACTAGGATCAAAGCCCCGTGCGCGTTGATGGCCAGCGTTTCCGTCTCCTCATCCAACGGATTGCCCTGTGCATCCTTTCCGCGAACGCGGACGGGTACCTGCATAAGGACGCGTTGGCTGCGGCGACGCACTGCATGAGTCCCGGTCGTATTCGATGGCTGAGCCATGCCACCTCTCTCGGTTAACTATACCCAGCCGGAGCGGATTGTCGAGCGACAACGCCGGAATGGGTACGGAATTGTGAAGCCGCAAATTGTTTTAGCAGAGGTCCCATGTAAGTTTTGGACTTAGATTGGCCGTCAGCTCCGCTGGTCCATGGGGACGTAGTGCCGCGTGTCGTGGCCGAGGTAGATTTGACGCGGCCGGGCGATTTTCTGCTCGGGGTCGAGAAGCATCTCTGCCCATTGGGCGATCCAGCCCGAAGTGCGCGGAATCGCAAACAGCACCGGAAACATGGAGATCGGAAAGCCCATGGACTGATAGATGAGGCCGGTATAAAAATCCACATTGGGATATAGCTTGCGCTTGATGAAGTATTCGTCCTCCAGAGCGATCCGTTCGCATTCAAGAGCAATTTCCAGCAGCGGATTCTTGCCCATCAATTCAAAAACTTGGTAGGCCACGTCCTTGATGATGCGGGCGCGCGGATCGTAATGCTTGTACACGCGGTGGCCGAAGCCCATCAGCTTGGTTTCTCCCGCCTTTACCCGCTTGATAAATTCCGGAACTTTCTGCACCGAGCCGATCTCCAGCAGCATGTGCAGTACTTCTTCGTTTGCGCCGCCGTGCAGCGGCCCGTAAAGCGCGGCGATGGCCGCAGCCGTGGCCGAATACGGATCGACGTGCGAGCTTCCTACTCCGCGAATGGTGTTGGTCGAGCAATTCTGTTCATGATCTGCGTGCAGGATGAAGAGGACGTCCAGAGCGCGCTCGAGCGTGGGATTCGGACGGTATTTTGTTTCTGTCGTGCGGAAAAGCATGTTCAGAAAATTGCCGGGATAGCTGAGCTCGTTGTCAGGATAGATATACGGCATTCCCAAAGTGTGCCGGTAGGAAAATGCCGCAATCGTGGGCATCTTGCCGACCAGGCGGTAGGTCTGCTTACGGCGAGATTCCGCGTCAAAAATATCCTTGGCGTCGTGATAGAAGGTAGAAAGCGCCGCGATCGTCGAGATCATCATGCCCATCGGGTGGGCATCGTAGTGAAATCCATCCAGGAATTTCTTGATACTCTCGTGGATAAACGTGTGATGCGTTACGTTGTAGGTCCAGTCCTTCAGTTGCGGCGCAGTCGGAAGCTCTCCGTGAAGCAGAAGATACGCCGTCTCGAGGTAGGTGCTTTTTTCGGCGAGATCTTCAATCGGGTAGCCGCGGTAGCGAAGGATGCCGGCGTCGCCATCGATAAAAGTAATTTTGCTCACGCAGGACGCGGTGTTGTTATACGCGGGGTCATAACTCATCATGCCGAATTCGGCGGGGTCCACTTTAATCTGGCGGAGGTCCATGGCGCGGATGGAGCCGTGCGTTATGGGGATTTCGTAGGACTTGCCATTGCGGTTGTCCGTGATGGTGAGAGTTTCGCGAGGTGCAGCGGTAGCTTCAGGCTTTCTCGTTTGGGTTGCGGACGGCGCGGAATCCATAAGGCGATCCTCGGAAGCAGAGACAGCGAATGGCCCCTGCTTCACCAGTCTATACCAAAGGGGGGCCGCCGGGAATGGGACGCGGACAGCTGCAACTGCAAGCGGATGTTGACGTTGTGGAGAGGAAGGGAGGCGCGGCGCGCGGGAAAGCGGGGTTCCAATCAGCCTCTTGACAATAGTCGTTATAACAAGTATTATGCCTCTGTCAAACCGGGAGGTGGACCATGATCGATATCCGCAAAAGCCAGGAACGCGGCCATTTCAACCACGGCTGGCTCGATACCTATTTTACGTTTTCCTTTGCTGACTATTACGACCCCAAGCATTTGCAGTTCCGCACGCTGCGCGTCTTGAATGACGACCGCGTCGCCCCAGGCGAGGGCTTTCCTACGCACCCGCACCGCGACATGGAAATCGTCACCTACGTGCTGGAAGGCGCCCTCGAACACTGTGACAGCATGGGCAGCGGCTCCGTGATACGTCCTGGTGACGTGCAATACATGAGCGCAGGCTCAGGCGTCACGCACAGCGAATTTAACGCTTCCAAGACCGAGCCCGTGCATCTGATGCAAATCTGGATGTTTCCGGAAGAGAAGGGTCTGAAGCCGGTCTATGGCCAGAAGACCTTCAGCGAAGAAGAGAAGCGCGGAAAGCTGCGCCTGGTCGCTTCGCCGGACGGCCGTGAAGGCTCGGTAAAAATCCGCCAGCACAACGAACTGTACGCCACGGTGCTAAGCAAGGGCGAAGCGGTACGCCACGAACTGAAGCCAGAACGGCACGCGTACGTGCAAGTGGCGCGCGGCAGCGTGAAGCTGAATGGCACGAAGCTCGAGGAGGGCGATGGCGCAGCCATCACGTCGGAGAAAGCCGTCGAGTTGACCGGCGTCGACAACGCCGAGGTGTTGCTCTTCGACTTGGCGTAAGCGAAGTCGTTTGAAAAGCGAATCGCGCGGGAACTGCCTGTAATGGAGAGTTCCCGCGCGTTTTTTGCGGGTTATTCGTAGCGCAAGGCGACGATGGGATCGACGCGAGTCGCGCGGCGCGCGGGGATGTAGCACGCGGCCAAAGCAACTAGCGCCAGAAGCAACGCAACGGCGGTGAACGTAAGCGGGTCTGTAGCGCTGATACCGTAGAGCAGTGTGGCCATGAGCCGAGTAATGATGAGCGCAGCCACGATTCCGAGGCCGATGCCGAGAAGCGTGAGTCGCGTCCCCTGGCCAAGGACGAGGCGGAGGACGTCGCGGCGATTCGCGCCAAGGGCCATGCGTATGCCGAACTCCTGGGTGCGCTGCGTGACGCTGTAAGCGATCACGCCGTAGATGCCGACGCACGCAAGCACCAAAGCAAGTGCGGCAAACACTCCGAGCACAAGCATGGTGAATCGCGACCGGGAAAGTGAACCCGCGAGCAATTGGTCCATCGTTGCAATGGCAGCCATCGGCTGTTCAGGATCCATTTGTTGGAGTTCGTTGCGCACGGCGGAGACGAGTGTGAGCGGATCGTTTACGGTGCGGACGAGAATCGTCATCCCCGACATGACCAGCTCCGGATGCGGCCAGTAAACCGTAGGTTCCGCGGGTGTATCGAGCCCCATTTGGCGGACATCACCGACCACGCCGATGATTTCCGACGGCTTGTTTTGGCTTTCTTCAAGACTCTTCATGTAGATAACGGCCTTCTGGCCGAGCGGATTCACGCCGTGCAGGTACTGGTCTGCAAACGCCTGGTTGATGATGACCACGTGGCGCTCCTCTGCCAACTCTCGCGCGTCAAAGAGTCGCCCCGCATGCAACGGTATTTGCATCGTGGGGAAATAGTCCGTCCCCACAACGCGGACGTCGGCCACCGGAAGATCCATCAGCGATCGCTGCGGCTGGCTGAGGACGTGAACACCGGTTGCCGAACCAAGTCCGGTAAAAGGCGGAAAACTGTTCATGCTCACGGAACGCACGCCAGGAAGACGTGAAATCCTCGCAAGAAGCTGCTGAAAGAAAGCGAGCTGCGCCGGATCAGTTTTGTACTTCGAGGAAGGAAGTGACACTTTGAAGGTGAGCAGATGACTCGCCTCAAAACCCGGGTCCACGCCAACCAGGCGAATGAAGCTGCGAATCAGCAATCCGGAACCAGCCAGCAACACAAGCGCGAGGCACATTTGGGCCACCACGAACGCGCTCCGCGCGAAGCGTTTCTGTTTTCCTGCGGACGAACCGCGGCCGCCTTCTTTGAGCGTCTCTGAAATTCCCGAATGCGCGGAGATGTAAGAAGGCAGGAAGCCAAACAGCAAGCCGGCGATCAACGTGGCTCCCGCGGCAAAAGACAAGACACGCCAGTCGACGGGGATGGAGTGCAAGTCGAGAAGATTCTTCGGACTCGCGGCGAGCAAAACGTCTGTGCCCCAAATCGCGAGCGCCACTCCAATTGCGCCCCCAATGAGCGCCAGGACAATGCTCTCCGTGAGTAGTTGGCTCGCAATCCGCCACGGGCTCGCTCCGATTGCGGTGCGCACAGCGATTTCCCGTTCGCGCGCGGAGGCCCGCGCCAGCAGGAGGCTCGAGACGTTCGCACACGCGATCACAAGCACAAAAGCAACGGCCCCGGACAAGATCAACAGAGCAGGACGAAGTTCGCCCGAAATCTGATCGCGCACGGGAACTACGTTGGCACCCCAGTAGCCGTTGAAATCCGGGTACTCCTCGGCGATACGCGCAGCAATGGCGTTCATCTGGGATTGCGCCTGCGGAACAGTCGCGCCAGGTTTCAGGCGCGCAACGACACTCAAAAAGCGGCCAATGTCCTTGCGATCACTAAAAGATGCCGGAAAGACAAATGGCGACCACATCTGCGGTTTCGCGCCGGTAAACGAGCCGTCCTTAATGAACCACGTAAAGTTCTGAGGAGTGACACCTGCAACCCTGAGAGAGTGGCCGTTCAGCAAGATGGTTTTTCCAATGATCGCGGCGTCGCTGGCAAAGCGCTCTTTCCAGAAGCCGTAACTTAGTATCACGACGTCGTCATGGCCCTTCTGGCCGTTTTCAACGGTGAATCCCGGCCCAAGGACGGGGTTCACGCCCAGTACCGAAAAGAAATTGGCGGAAACATCCTGCAGAACAACTTCTTGAGGCAGGCCGTTCCCGGTGAGGTTGGCGTGCTGATCGAATATGGCTGCCATTTCGGCGAAGACACTATTCCGGCTCTGCCAATCCAGGAAGTCTGGCGGAGACACGGTGTTGTGCGGGTTCGGGTGCTGCGAGTTATTTTCCCACACCATCACCAGCCCGGCGGGATCCGTATACGGCAGCGGACGCAGCAGCACGGAATCGATAACCGAAAAAATCGCGGTGTTCGCGCCAATTCCCAAAGCCAGCGTCAGAATGGCCACCGCTGCGAAACCAGGACTGTTGCGCAACACGCGCAGCGCGTAGCGCACATCCTGAAGAAGTGTCTCGATCACGCTGACACCTCGCGCATCACGGCATTCTTCCTTGAGCTGTTCTTGCCCGCCGAATTCGAGCCGCGCGCGCCGCACCGCTTCCTCCCGCGAGAGGCCGCTCGCGATGAGCTTCTCGACCTGCTTCTCGTAATGTGACCGCAGTTCCTCGTCCATTTCGGCCTCCACGGCCTTGCGTCGAAACAGTGCTCGAAGACGAAACATCAGATCACTGAGCATGGCGCACTCCTAGTTCATCGCTACCGCTGATTCCGCCGGCACTCGTCTACTCATAACGCAAAGCCACCATCGGATCGACGCGCATGGCGCGCCGCGCCGGCAGGTAACCAGCGAAAAACGCCACGGCAGAAAGCACGCCGATGGAAGCGAGCAAGGTCACCGTGTCTCGCGCAGCGAGCCCGAATAGCATTTTCTGAAGCAGGCCCGCGACTGCCAGCGAGATGCAGGTTCCTGCCGCCAGGCCGCCCGCCAGAACCAGAACTACATCGCGCATCACCAAACCAAGAATGGATTTTTGCGGTGCTCCCAGAGCCATGCGGATGCCGAACTCGGGCTGGCGCTGGGTTACCAGATAACTTAGCGCGCCGTAGAGGCCAATCATCGCCAGAAGCAGCGCCAAGCCGCCAAAAAAAGTGGAAAGTGTGGCGAGGAGCCGTTCCTGCACCAGCGAGTCGTCAACTTGCTGGGCCAGTGTCGCGAAGTCGAGGGGAATTGTTTTGCTCACACCTGCAACGGCCTCCTGCACGGAGGGAACAAGGCCCGAGGGACGCGCCGACGTTCGCAGTTCGAATGCTTGCTCTTCCGCGTGCTCCGGAACTTGTGTGACCGGAAAGTATGCCGTGGCTGAGTTCTCTTCGCGGAGCGACTCGTATTTGGAATCCTTTACCAGCCCCACGATTTGAATGGGCACGGCGCTTTTACCAGGATCCGGCTCAACCCGGAAAAACTTCCCAACCGGATTCGCATTCGAAAAAAACCTGCGTGCCAGCGTTTCATTGACGATGGCCACATGAGCCGATGTCTTTGTGTCGCTGCCGTTAAAATTCCGTCCTGTCAGGAGTGGTGTACGCAAGGTCTCAAAATAGCCTGTCGAGATGAAGTTGAAAAAGGCGACTGCATCTTCTCCCGTCGGTGGATTCGGAGTGTCCACTTGCAGCGCATTGTTCCATATCCGGTTGCTGACCGGAGTGATGAGGGACCGGCCGGCGGACACTACGCCGGGAAGCGTGCGCAATCTGTTCTCGATATCTTCGAACATCGCGGGCTGCTGCTCGGGCGCAACTTTCGCAGTGTGTAGATCCGCGTGCACGATCAGGACATTGCTTCGATCGAAACCTATGTCCATCGTGACGAGCTTCACGAGACTGCGCAGGAAGAGGCCGCTCGCCACTAGCAGCACCAACGAGAGTGCAACTTGCGAGGCCACGATCCACTTCCCAGGGCGAAATTTTGTACGGCTCTCTGCATCTCCCGTCTGGCTGCCTTTCATCGCGGATGTCAACGAAACGCGTGTCGAACGGAACGCCGGCAGCACACCAAACAGAAGTCCGGTGAAAAGCGCTACCGCCGCTGTAAAACTCAAGATCCGCCAATCGAACGTCAGGTCGAGAAAAATGTTGTCGCTTTTGGTCGAAATATAACGAACGAGAAGCGAGCTTCCCCAACGCGCAAAGACGACGCCGAGTACAGCGCCCGCCGTCGAAAGCAGAACGCACTCCGTCAACAACTGCCGGATCAATCGGGCTCTCGAAGCGCCCAGCGCCTTTCTCACTGCGATTTCCTTATGACGAGCCGCTGCACGAGCCAGCATCAAGCTCGCGATATTGGCGCATGCGATCAGCAACACCAGTCCCACGACGCCCATCAGGATATTCAGCGGCTGTGCAAATTGCCGGCGCACCCACGACATGCCTGTCCCGGCCGGGATGGCTACCAGAGTGAGCTTTAGGAATCTCGCCTTCCCCTTCTCGTCCCAATTCTGCGGTAGGGCCCCGGCAAAGATTCGCGGAGATAGAACGCCGAGCCGGGCCTTCACCTGGTCTTTGCTGATGCCTGGCTTCACGCGCCCCATGATAGTTAGCCACCACCACGAGCGTTGGTCGAGCCGGGACACCTTTCCATCAAAGACGTCGGCAGTACAAATCGGAATCGCCACATCAAATTTGCTGCCGACCTGAGTGCCGTAGAAGCCTGGAGAACTGACGCCGATAATCTGAAACGGATGGTTGCTGAGAGAGATCGTGCTTCCGACGGCGCTCGGCGACGCCCCGAAATGATCTTGCCAGAAGCCGTAGCTTAGAACCGCCACGGCCGGGCAGCCTCGTGTGTCGTCGGCTGGAGCAATCAAACGCCCAGCCACCGGGCGCACACCTAAAGTGTTGAAATAATCGCCGCTGGCAAGGATTCCGTTGGCGTTTTGGACCGCGCCACCTTGCGCAAGGTCGAAACGGTTCTCGCCCCATGCAAAAGTGCCCGAAAAAACGTCCTGGTTGTCTCGTATTTGTTCCCAAAGAGGATTCGTAAAGCTGGGAGTGCCCTCACCTCCGCCGGAAAAATTGGCTCGCAGCACTTGCACCAATTCCTCGGGCTTCTGCACCGGCAGAAGCCGCAGCATGACGGTGTCAATCAAGCTGAAGATCGCGGTGTTTGCGCCGATTCCGAGTGCAAGCGATAGAATCGCGACGCCGGTGATCACCGGCGTGCGCGCGAAGATGCGCAACGAGTAGCGGATATCCTGCAAGAACGATTCGATCAGATTCACGCCACGCGCGTCGCGAATCTCTTCCTTGAGCTGTTCGTGTCCGCCGAATTCGATACGCGCGCGCCGATTGGCTTCCTCGCGCGTCAAACCGGTTTTGAGAAACTTCTCAACCTGTTGATCGAAATGAAACCGTAGCTCGGCGTCCGCTTCGGATTCCACGGTTTCGCGCCGGAATAGCGAACGAAGGCGGAAAAACAGATCGTTGAACACGGAGCCCTCCCTAAGCCGTCTCTAGAATCTGGGCGACGGCTGCCGCCAGTTTTTTCCAGGAATCTTTTTCGAGTTCGAGTTGTTTGCGGCCGGTTTTGGTGAGTTCGTAATATTTCGCGCGTCGATTATTTTCGGACGTGCCCCACTTCGCTTTGATCCATCCGCGGCGTTCCAGCCGGTGCAGCGCTGGATACAGCGAACCCTGCTGAATCAGCAGCACATCGCTCGAGATCTGGTGGATGCGCTCGGAAATCGCCCACCCATGCTGTGGTTCCAGCGCCAGCGTGCGAAGAATGAGAAGGTCGAGCGTCCCCTGCGGAAGTTCAATTCTCTTGTTGGCCATCCATGGCGTCCCCTGTCGCTTCGACAAGAGACCATACACCCACTCTTGTCGAAGCGCAAGGGGAAAGAAGATGATGTCGGTAAGTGCGTTTCGCCTCGGGAAAGACCCTGTAGGGGCGGGGCTTGTCCCGCCCGCGTCGGCTAGCCGCGCATACGCTGGAATTCGCGCATGAAGCTCGTGAGAGCTTCCACGGCTTCGAGCGTGACCGCATTGTAAAGCGAAACGCGCATCCCGCCGACCGACCGGTGCCCCGGCGTGCCTACAAGGCCCGCCGCGGCGGCTTCCTTGCCGAATTGCTGTTCGACCCCCTCGTCGCCGCCGCCCACGCGGAACACCACGTTCATTTTCGAGCGCGAAGAATTTTCGACCGGGCAACGATAAAAGCCATTACTCGCTTCGAGCGTATCGTAGAGGAGCTTGGCCTTGGCGTTGTTGCGCTTTTCGATCGCGGTGATGCCGCCTTCGGCCTCGATCCACTCCATCACCAGACCGACGATGTACACTGCGAACGTCGGCGGCGTGTGATACAGCGATTTTTCCTTGATATGCGTGCGGTATTGCAAAAGCGTGGGCAGTTTCTTGTCCGCGCGTTCTGCAAGGTCCTTCCGCACAATAACCACGGTGACGCCGCTCGGCCCGAGATTTTTCTGCGCGCCGGCGAAAATGAGTCCGAATTTCTTCACGTCGATGGGACGCGAAGCGATGTCCGACGACATATCCGCAACAAGCGGCGCGCCGCTGGTCTCCGGCATTTCCGTCCACTGCGTTCCTTCGATCGTATTGTTCGTGCACATGTGCACGTACGAAGCTTCTGCCGAAAATTTAATTTCGTCCTTGCGCGGAAGCCGGGCAAATTTCTCCGCTTCGGTCGAGGCCGCAACGTTGTGCAACACACCTTTCTTCAACTCGCCCAGCGCCTTCGCCGTCCACGTCCCGGTATGAATCAAATCGACCGGTTTTCCAGGCAGGCACAGGTTCATCGGCGCCATGGTGAACTGCATGCTCCCGCCGCCTTGCAAAAAGAGAACCGCATATTCATCGGGAATCTGCAGGTGCTTGCGCAAACCCGCTTCCGTCGCCGCGTTAATGCTTTCGAATTCCGGCGAGCGGTGGCTCATCTCCATCACGGACATGCCGCTCCCGCGCCAATCCAACAACTCCTCGCGGATGCGCTCAAGCACGGAAAGCGGCAAAGCCCCCGGCCCCGCATTGAAATTGCGCACGCGCTTCACTCCGCGTTCCGAAACTGTGGACATACTCACGATAGCTGATTCCTCTCAATGAAGTATCGCGCAGTCGCACGGCCGGGGCGGCGACCGCTTACTTAGTTCTTCAGAATAACAGAATCCTGCGGCTGATCTAAAATCGCGGTCGGGCGCCGATTCGCTCGGCCTAGGGGACCTCTGCAATGGCAAACTCCACGCGCCGCCGCATCGGATCGATGCGCTCCGCTCGGACGTGCACGCGGTCACCTAAATGCCACGCTAATTCTTTAAGCTTTGCGCCGCGCCCACGACGCGAACCAGTCGCCCCGCGCCGCCCCGCGCCTCCCGACAACGCGACAATGGCGTGATCACGCTCCCGGAAAACGCAACGCGCGCCGGCGGCTTCTTCAAGAGCGTTAATAGGCAGCAGCCCCTCCACAAACACTTCGAACAGCTCGACAA
>Ga0134128_10007858_pt1 | contig 12856 bp, 11 predicted proteins | sample KB31754_FD_96462 | JGI IMG/M metagenome (GOLD analysis project Ga0134128, IMG submission 96462) | Terrestrial soil microbial communities with excess Nitrogen fertilizer from Kellogg Biological Station, Michigan, USA - KB3-175-4 | ecosystem: Environmental > Terrestrial > Soil > Unclassified ...
CGCGGCCGTTTGAAGAGTCCTCCCAAGTCTGCGGGGCTGACCGGTGCCTGGACGAGGCAAGGTGCTTCGATCTTGCCGTTGAATTGTCCGGCCATGATCGGTCTCTCGCTGTCGGCGCTTAGGTAATGCGCGCCGATGACAAAGTCGAGACCTACCGGTTGCATCGGCACGAGCGCCGCTTGCTTCGCGCAGGTTTCCACGTCGTTACGAAACCACGTGTTATCCAGGACCTCATAATGGAGCACTGCCTCTCGGTTCTTGATGTCGAAACTCGCGAGTATGCGATACCACCGCCGCGCGTGAAGCGGAGTTGAACCGACCAGTTGCCAGGAATGACCGTTGCCGAGCAAGAATTGCGGTCTCCCAGCCTCATCCAGCACCAGTGCATAACCGCAACCCGCATCGATCGGACCGCACCAACGAGCCATGATTGTTTGCAAACCCGTGCCCGGCAAAGTCGGCCAGATAAAGGCGGCAAGCGTGAAGCTCTGCAGTTCGTCGAACGCCGAATGATATGGGATGACGATATACGAGCCGCAGCTGATCGGCTGTTTGCACCCCCGGTATTCGCCGTTGACGTTTGCCGGCACGGTGCTCGCGGCAAATCCGGGGCCGCCGGGCCGATCGTCACCACAGCGCAGCCTGACGATTTCGGCTCGATACTGCTGGACCTCCGACTCACAGCTCACTTTGAAGGCAATTGTCTCGCCGGCCCTGACAGCCATGCGGTCGGCATATCCTACAATTTCGACCATCACTCGATGTCGAGCCCTCTGCCTGTATGCTGCCGCCAACGCAACTTGAATACATGCCATTCCGCCGATGCGAGCGAGTTGAACACTGGCCCAACGATCGTCACCGGGTCACGCGCGCTCTCGCCAAACTGCGCCAGGACCCATTCCGCATGAGGTTTGCGGCAAACCAGGCACCAATTGCCGGAGAGCGGAGCAGAGCGGAACAGATTGAGGACTCGCTGCAGCTCGGCGCTGTGCCGCCCGAATGGTCGCGCCTTGAATTCAAGCGCAAGGTCTGTGCGTGTCGGATCGACTTTATACATGCCCGGGAATCACCATACGGTATAGCCACCATCGATCACGTAGACCGCGCCAGTGATGTAACTCGCGGCATCGGACGCCAGAAAGGCGACCAGAGGCGCCACTTCTTCCGGCCGACCAAAGCGATGCATCGGTGTCATGTCCATCCAGATCTTGATCCATTGCGGATTGCCCTTGCCCGTGTCGGTAAGCGCCGTATCGATGTAACCCGGCGCAACGGCATTGACTCGGATATGGGGTGCCCATTCGGCGGCAAGCGAACGAGTGAGCTGCGCCACGCCTGCTTTCGAAGCATTGTAGGCCGGCTGACCTTGCGGCCGATCGACAATGAGTGCGCTGTTTGAAGACATGTTCACGATGGCACCGACGCCGCGTTCAATCATCAGGCGACCGAACTCTCGACAACACCTGAAGACGCCATTGAGATTGACTTCGATGACCTCAAGCCAGTCCTCATCGCTGGTTTCGAGTGTCGCAGCGTTCCTGACGATTCCGGCATTATTGATGGCTATGTCGAGCCGCCCATACGTCGCATCGATGTATTGAGCGAGAGCGCGGACCGATTCCGTACGGCGCACATCGAGTGGATGATAGTCGGCGCTATCACCGGCGGCCCGAATGGCGGCCGCGGTGCTCTCGCCAGTATCGGCATTTATGTCGGCGATGATCACCGTAGCGCCAAGTCGAGCCAAAATCTTCGCGATCTCCTTGCCCATGCCTTGGCCCGCGCCGGTCACGACAGCTATCCGGTTATTCAATCTCATCAACTCAATCATCTCGGAGCTCCCGTCGTCGTCATCCTTTCACTGCGCCTAAGGTAAGGCCCTTGACGATGTATTTTTGCGCGAACAGGAAGAAAAGGAATTGAGGCGCCAAGGAGATGATCGCAGCGGCTGCCATGATGGGCCAGTCAAAGGACCCATAGCCTTTGAAATTGGCAATCGTGGTGGCCACCATTGGCGTGGCATTATACGTCAACGCCAATGGCAGCAGCAGGTTAGTCCAGACCGCGATGAAGGACAGTATCGTCGCTGCGACGATTCCGGGTCGGATCGTTGGAATGATGACGTGCCAAAGCACTTGCCAAACCGACGCTCCGTCAAGCAAAGCCGCCTCGTCGAGCTCTACCGGAACTTCGGCGACAAATTGGCGGATCAGCCAGCTACTGTAAGGCAGGTTGAAGATTTGGAAAGCCAGCACGATCCCAAGCTGAGTATCGAACAGACCGGTCATCTGGAAAATCGAGTATAGCGGCAGCATGAACAGAATTTCTGGAAGCATGCGAATGACGAGCATTCCTACTTCGAACATCGAGAGCCAAGTACGTCGATAACGGGCCAGTACGTAGCCGGCTGGAATCGACAAAGCCATTGTCAAGATCACCGAGAAGATAGAGACGGAAGTGGTGATGAGAAACGATCGCCCGAAATCGTTTGATTCCCAGGCGCGGATAAAGTTCGCCCATTGCGGTTCGAAAATCCACACCGGCGGGAGCGCCAGGGCCTCGCGCTGAGTCTTGAGCGCAGTCAACGCCATCCAAATCACAGGGGCTAGAAAAACGGCGGAAACGATGCTCAGAGTCACGAAGCTCGCGTATTTCCCCACGAGCCCCCGCGTCGTTGCTTGGCTCTTCGGGTGCAACTCCCATCGCGGCACTACGCGAGCATCATTCATGCGGAGCCCTTCGCATCATCATCAGATAAATTCCCGAGATCAGCCCGACCAGCAGCGCGAACAAAGTGGCGGCCGCCGAGGCATAACCCATGTTGAAATACTGTCCGATCCCCAAGTTGAAGATGTAAAGCTGTGCGACCTCGGATGCCCGCTGAGGGCCGCCTTTGGTGATGGCCCATGCAAGCGCAAAAACCCGAAGAGCATCGATTGTTCGGAATACGAGCGCGACCAGTATGAAGGGCTTGAGGCTAGGCAAGGTAATGTACCAAAGCATTTTCCAGCCGCTCGCGCCGTCTATCGAGGCCATGTCCATGCGGTCTTGGGGAATGCTGGTCAGACCGGCCAGCAAAATCAAAATGATGTTCCCGGTCTGCCACCAGGTATCCACCAAGGACAGCGTCAGGATGACGAGATGCGTATTTCCCACCCAGTTGGGCTGCGGCAGATGGAGCGTGCCGAGAAAGTAGTTGATGGTACCCAAGCTTGGATCGAGCAGAGTCGAGAAGATCACCGCGGCGACAATGTCCGACACCATGAGGGGGAACACTACGGCCGAGCGGAAAAACCAGGAGCCTTGCACGTTGTTCCAGAGGAGCAGCGCGATCCCCAGGCCTACGGCGAGCTCCAAGACGACGGCGAGCAGAGTGAACAAGAGAGTGACTTCGATAGCGTTCCAAAACGCTCTATCACCAAGAAGCTGTACGTAATTGCCAAAGCCGATAAATACCCAATGATCCGCTTGTCCGATCGCCCAGTTCCATTGATGAAACCCGGCCCAAATACCAAAGCTGGCCGGGTACAGCGCTACGGCCAGCAGCACAAGAAGTGATGGGAGGATGAACAGGACCGGAACGGTACGTTTCATGCGCTCAGTCCGCGGTGTCTCGGCTGAATTATGGGTCCTTGGCGCAGAATTGCTGGATTAGGCGGTTCGTTTGGAACATGCCGAGCCCGCGCCTTTGTAGGGCGCGGGCTCGCGAGCGGTGCCGTGCAAGCTGCTATTTCACAAGTCCGGCTTGCTTCACGATTGCAGTCGCCTTCTCGTTCAAGGCCTGCATTGCCTTGTCGGCCGGTGTGCCTTGATGGATGCCCTGTACGGCGTCCAGCATGTCTTGGATCACCTGATCGGCCGCCGTTAGGTACATGATTGAGGGCTGTGCGATGGCAAGAGATTCGCCGACGGCTTTGCCGAAACCAGGTGGAAGCTTCGCCTGATAGGCAGGGTCGGCCCAGGTGGAATTGCGTGGCGATGCGAGGGTCTGCAGGCTTACCTGCTCCGTTACCCAAGGACTGGTCGCCCATTCAACAAAGAGCCACGCTGCATCTTTTTTGGCAGAGCGCTCGGGAATGCTTAAGCCCCAAGACCACATAGTTGTGCCTGGCCCGTCGGGCGAACAGGCCGGAAGCGCCTTGAACCCGACCTTATCGGTTACGACCGACTGTTTCGGATCGGTAAAGATGGATGCAAACAGGCTGGCATCCGGTCCAAACGTAGCTGCCTTTCCTTGAGCGAACTGGGTGGTCGCCTCATACCAGTCGAAGGAGGTGACGCCCGGTGCGGAACGGTTCATCAGGTTGGCCCATTCGACGAAGCCTCGTTTCACACGGTCATCGGTAAATTGCGGGTGCCAATCTTTATCGAAATAGACGAAGCGGTCCTTGAGGTAAGGCGCCTTGCCCCAGCAATTCATCACCATGCCATTGAGCTCGTCCAGGATTCCGAGCCCGCCACCGCGAATGCTCGCTGGATATGTTCCCTGCGGCAACTTCAGCTTGTCGAGCGAGTCGGTCCACTGCTGAACTGTCTTGATGGAGTCGACGTCGACGCCGGCTTGCTCAAAGAGGTCCTTCCGATAGAAAAGCATATAGACCTCTTCGGACATTGGAATTCCGTATATCTTGGGACTGCTCGGATCGGGCAGATGGAATGCAGCGGCAGCGGCGGAGGAGATATCATCATATTTGTACCAGGCGGAATCCGTCAGTTTTGGGTTGTCGATCTGCTCATTGAGTTGGGCGAGCCAATTGTTCGTATAGGCCGTGTAGCCATTGATTCCCATCGAGAGGAAAAAGACATCGAAGGGCGGCTTTGCGGAAGCGAGACCTAACGAAGATTTGTTCCAGAATGCCTCTTCTGAGGCGGTGGTAACGCTGAGCTTCATGCCGGTCAGCTTCTCGAATTCCGGCAATAAGGGTTCGATTGCGCTTTCCCAGGGATGCTTGACGAAGAACAGGTTGAGGGTAGTACCCTGGAACTGCTTCCAGTCGATCTTGGCCTTGTCCGGCGGCTCAGCCGCGGAAGTTACACCGATGCTCAAGAAAAAGACGGTGGCGAAACTCGCCAAAAGTACTCGGATAAGTCTCATGGCTGGCTCCCTGTTGTTTATTATTATTTATCGGCGACAATTTCACAGGCGCTGCCTTGCTCCGGTCCGGTGGCAGCGGTTAAGGCATGATTATGAAGACTAGCTCTTCTGTCAACGCACCACCCGAGGCGACCGAGTTTTTCAGTTTAATGGCGGCTTGCTGCGCTAGCGCGATCGCCCGTCGAGCAATCCATTCTCATCGAGAAGTTCCGCGGGGTGGACGCGCATTTCGCGGAAACAGCCGGAGATACGATCTATACAGGGCGTCGTAAGTACCGGCGATGGCGCCCGGCTCAATTCCATTCTGAATCCAATTATCACCCGAAACCTCAGCACAAGGGCCCGCAGGTGCCAGAAAGGCCGCGCCGATGGCCGCGGGCGAGTGATGCGTGAAGACCGCAAGCGGCCGGTTCAAGGTATCCGCCATCATTTGCCCAAATAAGGGACTTGCAGCCATGTGTCCCGCCACCACGACACGTTTGATCGGTCCGCTTTCTTCCAGCACGTCGATGCAGCGGCGAATTTCGAACTGGACGCCTTCGAGGAAAGCGCGCGCAATATCCGCTGGCCGATGGTGATGCGTTAGACCGTGCAGCACAGCCCTGAGATTGGCGTCCCAGAGCGCACCCTGTTCGCCTCCGGCAAGATAAGGCGCGAAAAGAAGTCGATTGCTGCCGGGTGGGGAGTCATTCGCGCGTGTTTGAAGCTCTCCAGCAGTCCAGCCAAAGAGCCGCTCCAACCAGCGCAGGCCACTGCCGACGGCCAGTAAATCCATCTCACGCCCAAACCACCCGGCATGGGCATGGGGAGTTAGGAGATAACGTCTTTTTGGATCGAGGTGCGCGCGCGGGAGTGCATCCATGATAACGGCACTGGAGCCCATCACCACGTTGACCACTCCCTCAGTAAGGCCGCCCATCGCCAGTGCACTTGCAACCGAATCTGCTGCTCCGACCGCGACAGGGATTCCCACCGGCAGATCGAGCAGGCGCGCTCCTGTTGCATCCAAAGAGCCGGCCAAGCTGTTCGCCGGTTCTACAGGAGGTAACAGTCCGGCCTCGAGATTCCAAAAATTACAAAGGGCCGCATCCCAGTCGCCATCGAGCGTTCGAACACCATAGCCGGCTGCCGTCGAAGGATCGGTGATGATACGCCCGGTCAGTGTGTGGCAAAGAAAGTCTTTCGCTGACAGGACTGCTCGGACAGTGGTTCGTCGGTTTTGCCAGTGAAATCGAAACATGGGCGCCAGGTAACGACCATCGATCGGCATTCCAGTCCGTCGATAGAACAGGTCACGATGCTGCTCGTCGAGTAAATGGCTCGCCCAGGCATCGGCTCGAGAGTCGCTCCAGGTGATCGCCGGCCCCAATAGCTTTCCGTCGCCGAGTACCACCAGCGTTGGCAGTTGACCCGCCAATCCAATGCCACCAATTCGCTTCGACCAGCTTTTACCGAGTTGATTTCTAACCTCTGCGGCCGCGGCTGCGACCGCCTTGAGCCAATCCAGCGGATTCTGCTCCGCTTGGCCCGGCAGTTCTGCAGTCGTTGCGAAACTGGCGTTCCCGAACGCAAGGAGCTTGCCATTAGCATCCAGTACTGCGGTCTTCGCAGCGGAGGTACCGAGATCGATGCCAAGGCGGAATCGACGCTGCTCAGCCATGATTGGGCGCGCTCACAGCAACGCACCATCCTTTACCAGGAGCGTCATCTCAACTGATAACGACGAAGCGTGCGCGCAGTCTCTCTGGCGGCGATCAAAGTCTCGTCAATATCCTGCTGGTTGTGCGCGAACGAGACGAATAGATTTTCGTAGGCGCCCGGGTGAAAGAGCACACCTCGATCCAACATCCCTTCCCACCATAAGCGAAAGAGGTCGTGGCGGGCGAAACGGGCTGCATCGCGGTAGTTGCGGATCGGCTGTTCACTAAACCAGACCTGAAGCACCGGCCCCACTCCCACCACTCTCGTGGGCGTATCTGCTTCGATCAGCGCCTCCTCAAGTCCGTGGCGTAAACGATCGGAGACGGCGAAAAGACGTTCATACATTCCAGGCTGCGAGAGCTCGTCCAAGGCGGCACTGGTGGCGGCAACCGCTATTCCATTGGCACTGTAAGTGCCGGCGACTGAGACGGTACCATTGCCGACGAGCGCCATTATGTCCGCCCGACCTCCAAGCGCCGCGACTGGATATCCGCCACCCAGTCCTTTTGCGAAGACCGACAGATCGGGTTTTATGTTGAATAGGCCCTGCGCACCGGCAAGCGACAGGCGAAAGCCCGTGATCACCTCGTCGAAGATCAGCAAGATCCCATGCTTTGTCGTCAGTTCACGCATCTCTTCCAGGTACCCCGGTTCGGGTAAAATGCAGCCCGTATTGCACATGACGGGCTCGGTTATGACCGCGGCAATTTCCGATCCGTGATGTTCAATCGCATCGCGAAAAAGAGCGATGTCGTTCCAGGGAAGGATGAGAAGCGAATCCTCTATCCCCTCGGGCATCCCTGGTCCTTGGGGAACGGGAATGGGGCAGTCATCAGCACCGGCTGCTCTCAGCGGGGGATGCTTGCTCCAATACACCCCATCGGAAAAGCCGTGATACATCCCTTCGAAACGAATTAACTTCGGACGCCCGGTAAAGGCGCGTGCGAGGCGGACGGCATAGAGCACGGCCTCAGTCCCCGTATTGCAGAGACGAACCTGCTCAACGCTTGGAACTGCCGCGGTTATTTTGCGAGCAACATCAATTTCGCTGCTATGCGGAAGCGCGAATACGGTGCCGTGGGATTGAATAAAATCCACGACTGCCGCCGTGATCTTGGGCGGGCGGTGGCCAAGGAGCATCGGCCCAAGACCGAGCAGATAGTCGATATAGACATTGTCGTCTGCATCCCAGATTCGAGCTCCTGCTCCCCTCGCTGCGAATATCGGATGCGGGTCCCAGCCGGACCAAACTGCACGGGCCGTGCTGTTGACTCCGCCAGGGATCAGGTCAAGGGCGTTGCTATAGAGCTTGCGACTTCGCGCATAGCGCGCTGCATTTCGATAGCTGAGACTGACCGGAATATCCATGCAGTGTCCCGTTATGCATTGCCTTCCGCCGTGATCTCGATGCCCTGGACAGAAAGCTCTACTGACCGATCGACGGACTGGTCTTCAGATTTATTACTCTAAATCTACCAGTGTCTCGGTTAGTTACAACCAATCTTCCCCCAGGAAACAGAACGAATATAATCCGTCACGCTGGCGCCTCCGCCTCGAGCAGCCGGCATCTAACGGGTTGGGACGCGAGGACCTGAGACCTTCTCGGAGCAGACCTCGGGCCGTTTCGCGTTGGAAGAGCATGGGGCGGCAGAGGAGGATCCACCATGATGAAGCCGATGAGCCCAGGTCAGTTCCTGGCCTCGATGAAGAGGCGCGATTTTCTCAAAACGTCGGCTGCACTGGCGCTGGGCGCCGCGGCAGCACCGACGCTTGCAACGAGACCGGCGCAGGCGCAGCAGAACGTGCTCACGCTGCTGAGCTGGCCTGGGTATGCGGATCCGGAAGTCGTCGGGCCGTTCGAACAGGCCAATAACGTGAAGGTGGTCGGCAAAGAATATACCGGCGGCGACAATATGCTGGCCCTCCTCAACTCTTCGCCTCCGGGCACTTTCGACCTGGTGCTAAGTGACGCCGAGTATGTGCGCATGCTGCGCGAGGCCAATCTCATTCAGAAACTCGACCCCGCCGCTTTTCCGATGGATGACTTCTGGCCTCAGTTCCAGAAGTTCGGAGGATTCTGGAGCGGTACCGACATGTACGCGATCATGACCAGCTTCGGATTCCTGGGCATGACCTACAACGCCCAGAAGCTGAAACGGGAGGAAATGAATTCCTACAAGATCATGTGGGACCCGAAGGTCAAGAAGAAGGTCGGGATGTATGACTGGTACCTGCCGCCGATGCTCTGCCTCAGTCTCTATAACGGCAACAAACCGCCTTACGACATAAACAATGATCAGTTTGCGAAACTTAAACAGACGCTATTCAGCCTCAAACCGCAGGTGGCCGGGATCGGCGCCTTCGCCGGCGCATTCTCGATGCTCTCGCAGGGGGAGGCCTGGATCATGCCGGGCACCGGCGCGTGGTTGACCCTGCTTCTGAAAAAAGACGGGGTACCGGTGGATGACATCGTGCCCGAGGAAGGCGGGCTGCAGTGGAGCGAAGGCATGGCCATCGCGAAAGCCACCTCCAAGCCGGAGCTGGCTCTCAAATTCCTGCAATATATGGCCTCACCCGAAGGGCAGATGCGGGTCGCCATCAAGCCTGCTTATTCCGGCTCGATCCCGAACAAAGCCGGGTGGAAGTTGCTGAATGAGCAGCATCCGGACTGGGCGAAACTGCTCCTGCATGAGCTGAACAAGCCAAACGTGATGGATGAATACGCCAAGGGTAAAATATTCATCCGTGACTTGCCTAAGCAGCAGTCGCTGGAGCAGTGGAACCAGGCCTTTACCGAGTTCAAGAACTTATAGCGCGCCAGCATGGCCCGGGGCGGTTCTACTGCTTTCGGCAGAGCCATCCCGGGCCAAACTCCGAGGAAGTTTTGAGTCTCCGCACTGCCGCAGCGAGCGTCGCCGAAAATGCAGCGCCCGCTCGCCTGCGCCCGAATCCATTTGCGTTGACCTGGGCATTGCCGATGGCGATTTGGCAACTGCTCTTCTTCGTTGCGCCACTCTGTTTCCTGTTCGTGATGACGTTCTGGATTGTCCAGAATTTCCGGCTTACGCCGGCCTTCGATCTCCAGAATTGGCATGCGATGCTGGGGGCGCGCTATTTCTGGGAAATCTACTTTCGCACTCTCATCTACGGCTTGCTTGCCGCTGGGTTGGTAAGCCTGATCGCCTTCCCCTGCTCGTACATGCTGGCCTTCCGCGCGCCGTTCTCACTGCGCTGGTTCGCCGTCTTCCTTCTGATCACACCGTTTTTCACCAGCTACTTGGTACGCTCCTACAGCTGGAAGGTGGTACTGACCGGCAACGGCATCGTCAATGCCGGGCTCGGCTTTCTCGGACTTGGCCCTTTCGACATGGTCAACAATCTGTTCGGGACCATGGTCGGCTACTTGACCTTGACGTTGCCGCTGGTGGTGCTGCTGCAGCTCTTCAGCCTCGCCTATGTCGACCGCAACCTGGTCGAGGCAGCGCATAATCTTGGCTGTACCGCGATCAAAACGGTGTTCCTGATCGTCATGCCGGCCGCGCGGGTCGGCATCGTCCTCGCCGCTACATTCGCCTTCATCCTGTCCTTCGGCGATTACGTGAGCCCATCACTGCTGGGCGGCAGCAAGCCTCCGACCTTGAGCGTCCTGATGGTCGATGTGGTCAAATCCGGCGCCAATTGGCCGCAAGCCTCCGTCGTGGCGGTGATGATGATCGTCACGCTTCTTGCCGTCTCCTTTGCGGCCCTGATTTATGCCTATGGCGGAAAGGGGCGCGGATGAGCTTGCGACGGATCGGAACCGTACTGCTGTGGTGCTACGTGGTGACGGTGTTTGCGTTCATCATGGCGCCGATCGCCACCAGCTTCATCGTTTCATTCAATTTCGACCGGTTCCCGACGCTGCCGCTTGGCGCTTTTAGTCTGCGCTGGTACCAGGACATCGCTCAGGACCCGATGTTGCCGCCGGCATTCCGCAACACCATCATTGTCGGCTTCACCGTTTCCGTGATTGCGACGACACTTGGTTTTGCCGCCGCATACACGGACTATCGCTACCGCTTTGCCGGCAAGCAGGTCTATCTGGCGCTCGCGCTGCTTCCGCCGACTATCCCTGTAGTCATCCTGGGTCTGGCCATGCTGATCTTCCTCACCAAGATCGGCCTGTTCGGCACGCTGAAGGCCATTATCATCAGCCATATCGTAGTCTGCCTGCCCTTTGCGATGGCGCTGATCCGGTTGCGCCTCTCGCAGATGGATCAGAGCCTGGAAGCGGCCGCCTGGAATCTCGGCGCGACGGAATGGCGCGCGATGCGCGACGTGATCCTGCCCTTTACGCTCCCCGCGATTTTGGCCGCCCTCTTCATCACTATGGCCGTGTCTTTCGATGAATACGCCATCGCCTGGTTCGTCTCGGGTTTCCAGGAGACTTTGCCGGTGCGCATCCTAGCGATGTTCCAAGGCCAGGTCAGTCCGCGCATCAATGCGATCGGCAGCATCGTTTTCACCATTACTATGACTCTCGTGATCCTGGCGCAGGCGATCCTTCTGCTGCGGCGACCTGCGCGCGCACCGGACTAGGTCAATACGTAGGACGCGGCTTGCCAGAGCAATTTCTGACGCTGAGACAGCTTGAGAAACGATTCGGCGAGGCCACCGCGGTGGACAGGATCGACCTCACCGTGGACAAAGGCGAGTTCGTCGCCATCATGGGTCCAAGCGGCTGCGGCAAAACCACCACGTTGCGCATGATTGCCGGCCTGGAAACTCCCACCAGCGGCGAAGTACGCCTGCGCGGTCGCCTCATCAACGAGGTGAAGCCTTGGCTCCGCGACACCCCCATGGTGTGGCAAAGCCTCGCCCTCTTCCCTTTCATGAGTGTGCTGAAGAATGTCGAATTCGGCCTGAAAATGCGCGGAGTGTCGGCGGCCGAACGGCGTCGGAGAGCCATGCAATGGCTTGAGCGAATGGACATAGCCGCGCTTGCGAACCGTGATGTGTCCCGGCTGTCGGGCGGCCAACGGCAACGCGTGGCTCTGGCCCGTGCGCTCGTCACCGAGCCCGAAATCCTGCTGTTGGATGAGCCGTTGAGCGCACTTGACGCCCACCTGGTGGTGCGCATGCAGGCTGAGTTGATCCGGCTGCATCGCGAGCTCGGGATCACGTTTTTCTACGTCACGCATAGCCAGTCCGAAGCATTCGCCATGGCCAGTCGCGTGGTGATCATGAACCAAGGCCGGATCGAGCAGACCGGCCCTGCGCGGCAGGTCTATCGGACGCCGGCCACGCGTTTCGTTGCGGAATTCGTCGGGACGAACAATATCCTGCGCGGATCCGTGGTGAGCGTGGAGAGTGGGTGCGCGAGAGTGTCCACCCCGCTTGGGCTGCTAACGGCAGTCGCGCTCAATGTTCATCCCGGAGAGGCAGTCGATTACGTCGTTGGTGCGGACACTGTTTCGCTGGCCGGAGTTGGTGCAAGTGCCGAGAATTCCGTCCGCTGTATGATGGTCAGTGAGCAATTCTTCGGCTCGGTTGTGACCGTCTATGCCGAGGCGGAGGGTATCGAGTTGCGCATGCAGAAGCGACAGCATGAACTGAGCGCGGCCGCGCTCGAGCCGGGCCGACCTCTGGAGCTGTGCTGGTCGGCGCAAAGTGCATTCTTGCTGCGCACCAAAAGCTAGCTGCTGAACCATTTATTTCGGGAGGAGATGAGATGGCAAAGGCGACTGCACAGGACCTCTCGCAACGTAATTCCAACATGGCGCGGACGCTCACCTGGCACAACGGCGAGAAGGATTGGAGCCCCTTCAGCGAACAGGAAATGCGCAGCCGCCAGGACCGCGTGCGCCATCATATGGCAGAGCACCAGATAGATGCGTGCCTGTTCACCTCCTATCATAACATCTGCTACCTTTCGGGCTTCCTCTATTGCTACTTCGGGCGCAAATACGGCCTGGTCCTCGATCACAACGGTGCCACCGTCATTGCCGCCGCGATCGATGGCGGGCAGCCCTGGCGCCGAGCCGCCGCCGATACGCTGACCTACACCGACTGGCGCAAGGA
>Ga0134128_10007860_pt1 | contig 12852 bp, 15 predicted proteins | sample KB31754_FD_96462 | JGI IMG/M metagenome (GOLD analysis project Ga0134128, IMG submission 96462) | Terrestrial soil microbial communities with excess Nitrogen fertilizer from Kellogg Biological Station, Michigan, USA - KB3-175-4 | ecosystem: Environmental > Terrestrial > Soil > Unclassified ...
CCGGCCACCCCGGCTACGCCGACGCATTCATACCAGACTGGAAAGCGCAAACCGACTGGCCAAGCCAGCGCTTCGCCTTCGGCGTGGACCCGGTCTGGTGGTGGAAAGCCGAAGGCGGAATCAGCCAGGACTCACTCCGCCAGTTCCTGCCGCAGCTCGGCTGACCGACGCGCGTGGCGGCCGGGCGTTGCGGATGGCCGGCACCAGGAGCGCAGCCAGCGCGCAGGCGCTGATGACCGAGGCGCAGGTGATCATCGCCCGGGCCGGGGAGGCCGCGTGCGCGACAGCGCCGAGCACGTTGTTGAAGATCAGCAGGGCCGCGCTCTGGGCCAGGACGAGCAGGGCCTGGACCCGGGCCAGGTGGCTGCGGGGCGCGGTTCCCATCAAGACCGGCGCCAGGTTGCAGGTGAATGTCGCTACCCCCACGCCCATGGCGACCGCGCCGGTTATGGCCACGCCCTTCACTGAGGCCAGCCCGATCAGCATCTCGCCCGCGGCGACGATGGCCAGGCCGAGCGCGGCGGCGAGCCCCGGCCGGGGGGCCGATCCCCGGCGGGCCACGAGGATCGCGATGACAATCCCGGCCGCGGCCTGAGCTCCGACGATCAGCCCGGCCACGGCGGCGGTCCAGTGGTGCTGCCGGGCGATGAGAGGTACCAGGAGCGAGGTGCCGGGGATGACGAAGCCCGCGACGCCGCCGACCAGCAGCAGGAGGGCGCCCAGCCCCGGTGTCCTGAACGCGACGCGGATGCCATCGACGGACTCGCGCAACACGCTGCGGCGCGGCGCCTCCGGCGTGGCGAACCGGGGCCGGATGGCGATCAGCACGGCCAGGACCGCGGCGAAGCTGACCGAGTCAGCGGCCGAGGCCGCCGCGAACCCGGCCAGGGCGACCAGCGCGCCGCCGACCGGGGCACCGATCATCGACACGAGCCGACTGCCCACCCCGTTCAGCGCCAGCGCCCTGGGCAGGCACTCATCGGCGACCAGCTGGCGGGGCATCGATCCGGACGACGGAGAGTAGAACGCGTCGACCGTGCCGATGATCAGGGCCGTCGACATCAGCAGTGCCAGCGGCGTGCCCCAGCGCCAGCTCACCACGGCCAGGATGGCCGCGACGGCGAGCATGGCGCTGTCGCCAGCGATCATGACGCGTCGGGCGCCGAGGCGATCTCCCACCGCGCCCCCGACCAGCAACAGCACCGACTTGGGCAGGTTGATCCCGGTCAGGACCAGGGCGGCTGCCGGGCCGCCATGGGCCGAGGCGGCCCAGCCGAGCGCGAAGTACAGGGCCGCGTCACCGGCCTGGGACACGATCGAGCCGCCCAGCCAGACCAGGTAGGAGCGAGGAAGGCCGACGGCCGGGGCGCTCTGCGCGGCTGCCGCGGACATGAGCCGGAGCGTAGAGCCCGGCACCGACAGTCAGCCCGCCGGTGGGTGAATGGAGCTGCCGTCGTCGTCGGGGGGCCGGTGCCGCTCGACGGCGCGACGCTGCCGGGCATGGGCAATCTCGCCCCCGAACAAGCGGACTGCATATTTGCTGAGTGCCAGCACCGAGGCCGCGAGCGTGACCACCGTGAGGAGCACAATTGACCAGGCGACCAGCGCCTCGACCTGTTTCGGCGTGAACGTCCCCAGGGGCCCCAGCTGCGCTCCGATCCCTTGTGCGGCGAGTTCGAATATTGACGCGATCTCGCCGAAGGCCGCGAAGGAAAGGATGAACAAGGCCAGCAGCAGGATCGCCATGAAGGCGATGGGCAGGGCCACGGAGCCGAGGAGAGCCGTGGCTATCAGGAGCAGTGCGCCCCCCTTGCCGCGGGGCTGTCGGAGGGTCAGCTTTTGGAGCCCGTGCATGCCGTTGACGATGCCGCTAAGCAGGTCCTGCAGGAATTGGCCCTGTGACGCGAACGTAATCGATCATCAGATCGACGGGGAAGCAGGTGTCTGGCGGCGGGACGCCGACATTGCCGCCGATGGCCAGGTTCAGCAGCAGGAACATGCCGCCGTTATTCGGCTGGTCAGGCCCGAAGACCCAGGACGGCGCCGGGCAGAAGTCCCGGCCGACGCGCAGGAACGGGCGACCGTCCGCGCTGACCGTCATTCCCTCCGGGTGCCAGCGCAGCCGGTACACATGCCAGCCGGGGTCGCAGGCCAGGTCGCTGGAGGCACTATGCAGCCCCCCGCCGTCCCCGGCCGGGGCGTGCAACGAGGCCGCCGCCGTGCGGTAGCCGAAGTCCTCCATCACGTCCACCTCGCCGCACGCCGGCCAGCCGTCCTCCCCGTGGTTGCGCCCCATCAGCCAGAACGCCGGCCACAACCCGCGCCGCGAGTCCACCTTGATCCTGGCCTCGATGATCCCGCCGAGCTGCCAGAACTTGTCCCGCGTGGTGATCCGCGCGCTGCGATAGACGTCGCCAGAGCCGGGCCGGCTCTCCCTGGTCGCCCGGATGACCAGATGCGAGCGGCCGTCCTGGAAGGCGTTGACGGGGGAATCGGTGTACTCCTGGAGCTCGCCGTTCCCCCAGCCGCCGTCGCCCAGGTCGTACGACCACCGGGCCGGGTCAGGCGGTGCGCCGGCCGGCCCGTCGAACTCGTCGCGGAAGCTGTAGCCGGGCCCGCCGCCCCGACCCCGGAAGCGCCTCACGGCGACTGCCGGTCGATCGTCTTGACCAGGTGGCCGGTGACGACGATCCGCCAGGGCGTGAAGTCGAGCGTCACCGGAGTGCACGTGATGAGGGTGATCAGCGCCCGGCTCGGGGCCCGGCCCCGGTGACCGGGGTTGGGCAGCTCGACGCCGACATCGGTGTAGCGCACCTTGTGCCGGGACTGCACGACGTACTCATATACCCGGGTCCGGGTGGTCACGTAGATCCGGTCCGGCCGGTGCAGGGAGCCCAGGTGCAGGAACGGGTTGCCCGCGGTGACGTCGTGCGCGGCGACCACGAAGTTGCCGCGCTGCCCCGGCAGCCCGGTCCCCGGCACGTGGCCCGGCCCCAGCGCGAGCTGGCGCAATCCCGTGCCCTGCACGATGGCGAACTTCCAGTCCCGGCCGAGCGCGGGTATCCGCAGCAGCGCGAACGGCTGCCCCGTTCGGGCATCGGTCAGCCGCCCGTGCTGGCCGTCGTGGTGCCGCCGGGCGTGATCGGCCCGCTGGCCGGCCGCCGGGCCACGGCCACTGGCCGCTGGAGCGCGGCCGTCGGCAGCCTGCCACTGACGGTGAAGCTGCTGCTGCAGCGCCTGCTGCCGCTGTCCGGCGAACGGGTCAGCGATCATGAAGGCCGCCCACGCGGCCGTCAGCAGCACGCAGGCCCCCAGCGTCCAGGCCAGCGGCCGCACTGCGCGTCCCCATCGCATGATTCCCCCTGCTTCCCGCTGGTCTCGCCCCGCTCGCTGCGGCGCGAGCCCGCGCTGGTCGTTAGCTGGTGTGCCGCTTGGGGAGCATCCGCTTGATGGCGAAGGCCACGCCGACCGCGGCGAACGCGATGAGCCCGGCGTAGAGGTAATTCAGCCCGGTCGCCAGGTGCGCGGCGACGCCCGTCGTGGGCAGCGCGGCACCCGCCAGTTTTGTGTACATGGTCATCACTTCCTTCGGTGATCGCACGCGAGCGCGCGCGATTTCGGGTTGATCGCACGCGAGCGCGCGCGATTCCTGCCGATCCTGGCCGGTCCTTACCAGGCCTTCTGCGTCCGCCAGAGCACGCCCCACAGGGCGCGGACGTGGACCGCCTGGAGGTACAGGTCGTAGGCCCACTCGACGAGGACCGTGCTCGAGGCCAGGGCCACCTTGTAGCCGCGGGAGCGCACGGTGATCAGGCGCTCGGCGGCGTAAACCACGGTGATGGCCAGGAAGACCGGGTGCGTGTGAAAGCCGAGCCAGGGCGAGGCGATCAGCGTGCCCAGGTAGGCGATCGACGCCATCACGCCGAGCAGCGACACGAACTGGAGCCCCCAGCCCTTCAGCGTCCGCCGGGAGAACCCGAAGCTGAACAGGTCCTCGATCGCCCCGCGCTTCCACCGCAGCCGCTGGCGGGCCAGTTCCCGCCAAGTCAGCATGACCTCGGTGGACATCGTGGCGTCCTTGGGCGAGACCACCCGGTAGCCCAGGTGGGTCAGCGCCAGGGTCATCCAGTTGTCCTCGGTCAGCGTCGCGTAGCTGTAGGCGTAACCGCCGCCGGAATCGGGCAAGCGCCCGTCCTCGATGCCGGCGACGACGTCGCGCAGCGCGGCCACCCGCAGCAGCGTCCCGACGCCGGTGATGCACAGCACCCGGCCGTGCTTGCGGGCGGTGTCCCTGGCGTACCGGGCGTACTCGTTGCGCTGGAGGAAACCGCACAGCCCACCGCCTGGCCGGCCACGGAAGTTGCCCCCGGCGGCGGCGAACCCCTCGGCCAGCTTGCGTGACGTGGCGGCCAGGAACTCGCGGTCCAGGAAGCTGTCGGCGTCCTGGACCAGCACCGCGTCGTCGCCCGACAGCTCGGGCAGGATCCGCCGCAGCGCGTAGTTGAGCGCCCCGGCCTTCTTGTGCTGGTTGCCGTGCGTCGTCATCACCTCGGCCCCGGCGGCGCTGGCGAGCGCCGCGGTGTCGTCGGTGCAGTTGTCCGCGATCACGACGATCCGGTCGGCCGGCACGGTCTGCGCGCCCAGGGCGGCGATCGTCTGCTCGATCGACTCGGCCTCGTCGTGCGCCGGGATGAGCGCCACGATCCGCGTCGGCTGGCCGTCACAGTTGGTCGACATGGGCACTGACGCTAGCCAGGATGGGTGATCATCCAGTCATGCAAGTTGGGTAGTTGAACTGCGTACCGGTGATGAGATTGCACCAAAGCGATTTGCCCGTGATTTCGCTAAGGCCATAAATACGCCGAGGATTAAATCCGGATATCCACGGTCATCTGCGACGTTGGCACAGGCTAGTCCCAGCCAACGCGCCTGGGGCACCTTGCGGTAGGCCGGCCTCACCCATCGCTCCTGGCCGGGCATGCTGGGCCGCGTGCCGCCCGCCCTCATCATCACGGCCGAGCATGACCCGCTGCGTGATGAGGGAGACCTGTTCGCGGCCCGCCTGGCCGCCGCCGGAGTGCCGGTCCAGCATCGCTGCGAGCCCCGCATGATCCACGGGTTTCTGACGCTCGATACCGTTTCGCCGGCGGCGGCACAGGCCGGGAGCGCTTCTTTATCGAAAATCAATGTTTGTCACCCGGTTGGCAGGTACCCGCTGAGGTCGGCGCCGGGGCCCAGGTCCTGGTAGGGCAGGGGCTTCGGGTCGAGCAGCTCGAGCAGCCGGTCCTTGAGCTCATAGGCGAAGAAGTGGTTCCCGCGCGGGTTGTAATGGCCGTCCCCGCCGACCATGTACCGGCCGATGTACTCGTTGTGCGAGCCGGTGAACTGCTGGTACTCACGCTCGTGGACGGCGTTCATGTCGAAGAGCGGAGCATCGGTGGCGGTGAGGTGATCCAGGATCTCCTGGTCACGCCGGATTCCGTCCCACGGACCAGTCGAGTCACGGAAATGATCTGTGCGGGCCGTGAAGTTCAGGGCGATGAGCAGCTTCTTGCCAGCGTCGCGGGCGAAGGCGCGGGCCTTGTCGAGGATGAGGATGGTCGCGCGCTGGCCGTACCGGTTGAGCAGCATCGCCGCCTGCTGCCGGTGGTCTGAATCAGCGGCCCAGTCGAAGGGGGACTCCAGCGCCTCGGCCAGTCGCTCGATCTTGGGCCGGTCTAGCTTGTCGATCCTCCCCGGCTGCCCGTAATCGGGATCACCCGCGTAGACGGCCAGCTGCAGCGCGAGATCGTCGCGTAGGTGCTCCAGCATCCACTCCGGGTCGCACATCGCGTACAGCGACTCGGGCGTAGGAAGCGGGTTCTCAAGTTCGACGAACGAGCCGGTCTCAAGATCGACCTCGACGTGCGCCCAGGGGTTGGCGGAGAACAGCCGCTCCGTTCGGGCGAAGTCGTCGACCCAGGGGTAGATCTGGGCCCACCGACAGCGCATGACGCTGCGGGTCGGATCGTCGCCCCACACATAGAGGATCAGGTAGTCCGCGCCGTCGGCCGTCTGCTCCACGCGCAGCATCCGGCGGTAAGCCTGGTACACGCCGTGGCCGCCGACGCCGAAGTTCCCGATGGGCTCGCCGAAATGCCCGGCCAGGTACTCCTGCCACGTCTCGCCGTCGCTGACCTGGTTGCCCTCGGTGAAGCTGTTGCCGTAGGTGTTGATGCGCGGCTTGCGGCCCGCGTACAGGAAGCGCGACCGCGCGCCGGCCGGCCCGAAGGTCTCGAACGTCCGGCTGTCGTCGATGCCCCACCGGACGAAGCAGTTGTGCAGGACATAGCCGAGTTCGGGATCGAACGTGGCCCAGCGCGGATTCTGCAGAAAGCCGTCGATATGCTCGCGCGGGACAGCGCTCTGGCGGAGGTATTCCTCCCAGGAGCGAGTCTCCTGCTCAGGCGGCATTTAGCCTCCCTTGGAGGTCGGAATCTGAGGATTGCGGTCTATGGCCCAGGGCCGACTGTAGGGATAGCTTCCGACAGTCAGGCGGGCTCCTGCTCGTGGAACGCGGGCGCGTAGGAGACGCCGACGATCAGCCCGTCTGCGGTCAGGAGCCGGGCCACCGTCTGGCCCCAGGGCTCGGTGCGGGCCGGGTGGATGAGCTCGTACCCGTCCCGCTGAAGCTCCTCGCCCGCCGCCGCGACCTCGTCCGCACTGGCCACCTCGACCTCGATCGACGCCTGCGGGACGACTCGGTCGGCGGGCCACTGCGGCGTGCCGAAGCAGGCCTGGGCGGCCTCGGTTAGCGGCCAGATGCCGAAGTGCTTGGTGCCGGGGATGGCGCCGCTGGAGTAGTAGCCGTCGCCTTCGCCCTCCAGCGGCAGCCCGAAGGCGCCCATGAACAGCCGGCGGCTCTGCGGTGGGTCGGCGGTGATGACCGCCACGCTCGCGATAAACAGCACGTCCATGTCCCCAAGCCTAGGCCGGCCCGCTGACAGAGCCCGTGTTGCCGCAGGTCAGCGTGGGTGTCACACCCTTTGCCACAGGGGGTTCGGGAGCCTGGCCTCCAATCCGCTCACCACCTCACCGGCTAACCCTGGAGTCGTCATGACCGAACTCATGCCCGCCTATCCCTCGCCGCTATGCCAGGCCGACCAGGCGTGCGACCGCGCGCCCTGTTTCCAGGCCCGGCTGGAGGCGGTCAAGGGCCGCCGCTGGATCCGCACCCGCACCGAACTGTGCTCGCAGCACCTCGGCGGCACGGTCCAGGCCCTGACCTCCTGGGCCCGCGACCAGGGCCTCAAGGGTGAGGTGACCGTGCTCGCCATCGACCTGCCCGACCCGGCCCGCGCCGCTGTGGCGTGGTCCAGGAGCGGCCTGGCGTTCGGCAGCATCCCGGTCACCGTGTAGCCGGGATCATCCTGGCTCACTCTCGAGCCGACGGAGCCGGGCCGTCGGTGCGCGAGCGGGCGACCAGGAGGCAGGTCAGCGCGATGAGCGCGGCCGCGGTGAGAAGCGTGACGGAAGAGCCGGCGGAGCCGGCCACCAGGGCCAGGGCGACGCCGCCGATGATCTCCCCGACCGATTCGGCCTGGGACAAGAACGAATGCAGGGTGGCGCGGACCTCGCTGGTCGTCCGCCGGTTCACCCAGATCTCGCTGACCGCGCGGGTGACGTTGTAGGCGACCCCGCTGGCCAGCAGCACGCCAACGGAGCCGATGAGCGCACTGGGCGCGCTAGCGAGCAAGACCAGCCCGGCCACGCCGGTGAAGCAGGCGAGCGCGTAGGCCCGCCGGGCGACCCCGGCCCCGTCGATGCGCGCCTCGACCAGCCGCAGGGCGGCCATGCCCACGACCGAGGCCAGGATGCTGAGCCCGGTGTACCAGAGCACGGGATCGCTGGGAAAACCCAGATGGATCAACTGGAGCGGAAACAGCCTGGTGGTCATGCTGGCCGCATTGATGAGCATGGTGGCCGCGAAAATCAGCCAGATCTCCCGGTCACGGCGGGCCAGGCTGAGGCCGCGCCCGAAGACGGCCAAGGATGCGGCCCAGAGCCGACCGGACGCGCGGACGAAGTTGTCCTCGGGAAACCGGACGGCGACGTAGAGCCCGACCACGGCCATGGCGGCACCGGAGGTGACGATGGCGGCCGCGAGCCCGGCGGCCCGGGCCAGGACGCCGAAGCCGATCATCCCGGCCGCCCCGCCGGCCAGGTCCCGCCGGCCCCGCGCGGCCAGGACCCTGGCGATGCGGGCGGGCTGGTTGAGTTCGTCGGTGAGCCAGGCGACGTCGGCGCCGATGGAGCAGGCCCAGCCCAGTGCCGTGAGCACCTGGGTGACGAGGACCAGCGGGAAGGCGGTCACGAGCCCGGTCATGACCATGCCGGCGGCCAGCAGGCCGTGCCCGATGACCAGGGGCCACTTGCGGCTGAAGGCGTCGGACCAGACGCCGGCCGGGATGTCCGACAGCACCAGCGTCAGGCTCATGGCGGTGCCGAGCAGGAGCAACTGGGCGGCGGACAGGCGGTCGTGGACGACGAAGTACAGGCCGGAGGTCAGCACGTAACCGCGATGGCACACGGCCCGCAGGCCGGTCCAGCGCAGGAACGTGCGCGCTACTGCCTGAGTGGGGTTACTGGCGTTGACATACCTCAGAGAACGAAGCTTGCGTGGCATGGATCATGCCCTCCGAATAGGTCCAATAGGACTTCTCGATGGACATGAGCGCTGCACGCATTTCCGCTCCCTGAGGTGATCGGCGGGGTGCTAACTGACGGCCATGGTAGGGACGGCCGGGCCGGGTGCCGCAACCGGATTTCGCTCGAGCTCGGCCAGCCGGGCCAGCACCGAGGCGACGGAGTCCGGCCCGGCGGGCAGCAGGGGCAGGCGCACGTCGGGGGTGGGAATCCGGCCCTGGGCGTGCAGGGCGGCCTTGATCACGGTCGGGTTGGGCTCGGCGAAGGCCGCGGCCGACACCCGGGCCAGCGCGTGGCCCAGCGGCCGGGCCGCGGCCATGTCACCGGCCGCCCAGGCCGCGGCCAGGGTCGTGAAGTGCCGGGTGGCCAGGTGGGCCGAGGCCAGGATGCCGCCGGCCGCGCCCAGCGCCAGCATCGGCGACAGGTACAGGTCGTCGCCGGCCAGCAGGCTGAAGCCGGGCGGGCAGTCGCCGAGCAGATCCACGGCCTCGCTGTCGAGCCCGCCGGTGGCGAACTTCATCCCGGCCACGTTCGGCAGCCCGCCCAGCTCGCGCAGCGCGGCGGCACTGAGGGCCTGGGAGGTGCGGTACGGGATGTGATAGACGACCAGCGGCACCGGGCTGCCGACAGCCAGCCGGGTGAAGTGGGCCAGCACGCCGGCCTCGCCGGGGCGGGTGTAGTACGGCACCGGCACCAGCGCGGCGCTGATCTGCGGCCACTGGGCCAGGTCAGCCAGGGCGGCCGCGCTGGCCCTGGTGTCGCTGGACCCGGCCCCGACGATCAGGGTCGCGCCGCGGGCCGCGCAGACCCGCGCGCACACCTCGATCACCGCGCGCTTCTCGGCCGCGTCCAGGGTGCCGGCCTCGGCCGTGGTGCCGAGCGCGACGATGCCGGTCGCGCCCGCGTCCAGCACATCACGGGCCAGGGCCTCGAGTGCGCCGGTGGCAACCCGGCCGCCCGCGTCGAAGGGGGTGATCAGCGGGACGAAGATGCCGTGCAGGGAGCCCGAGTGGGTGATCGCTGAGTGCGTCGTGGCTGAGTGCGTCATGGGTTCAGCCTGGTCCGCCGGCATCGTGCAGGTCCAGTTCGCGTTCCTGCACTAAAACGTAAGCTGAGCTAATGCTTGATGTTCGCCGCCTGCGGCTGCTGCGCGAGCTGGCCCACCGGGGCACGATCGCGGCCGTGGCCGAGGCACTGGCCTTCACTCCGTCGGCGGTCTCGCAGCAGCTCAGCGCGCTCGAACGGGAGGCGGGGCTGCCGCTGCTCGAGCGCAGCGGCCGGCGGGTGGTGCTGACCCCGGCCGGCCGGAACCTAGTCCGGCACGCCGAGACGGTGCTGGAGCATCTGGAGCGGGCCGCCGCCGAGCTGGCGGGCGCGCGCCAGGGCCTGTCCGGCCCGCTGCGCATCGGCACGTTCGCCAGCGCCGGCCGCACGATCATCCCGGCGGCGCTGATCACCCTGGCCCGCCAGCACCCCGGCCTGGAGCCGATGGTGTCGGAGATCGACCCGGCCGACGTCGCCGACGCGCTGCGGGCCGGTGACCTGGAGGTGGCGCTGATCCACGAGTACGACTTCGCGGCCGCCCGCCCCGAGCCCGGCCTGGCCGCCGAGGAACTGTGCACCGAGGCCATGTATTTGGCCTCCCCCGACGCCCCGGCGGCCGGGACCGGGCCAACCGGGGCCGAGGCGGAGGAGGCCGGGGACGCCGCCGCTATCGGCCGGTGGCGGGACTGGCCGTGGATCACCGCGACGCCGGGCACCATGTGCCAGCAGATGACGGTCCGGGCCTGTCAGGCGGCCGGCTTCACGCCGCGCACCCGCCATCGGGTGGACGACTTCAGCACCACGCTGGCGCTGGTCGCGGCCGGCCAGGGCGTGGCCCTGGTGCCCCAGCTCGGCCTGGCCGACCTGCCGCCCGGCGTGGTGCTGACCCGGCTGCCGCTGAGCCGGCGGACCAAGATCGCCTACCGCAGCGGCGCCGGCCGGCACCCGGCCGTGGCCGCGATCACGGCCGCGCTGCTGTCGGCCGTGCCGCGATGGTGATGATCTCCGGGCTGGCCTCGGTCAGCGGCTGGCGATCCCAGTCGCCGTACTGCTCGGCGATGTCCAGCCCGGCGTCGGCCAGGAACCCGGCCAGCGGACCCGCGTCCAGGAAACGCAGCGTGCTGCGGCTGGTCTGGGGCCGATGCCAGCCCGGACTGGAGAAGGTGGTGGTGAACGAGACGAGCTCTCCGTCCGTCGGCAGCTCGACCTGGTGCTCCATGCGGAAGGTGCCCGTCGGCCCGGTCACCTCGACCGGATGCTCGGGGGTCCACCTCTCCCAGGTCCGCGCGGGCGGGTTGCGGGTCTCGAACGCGAACCGCCCGCCGGGGACCAGCGCCGACCGGATGGCGGCCAGCGCCGCCCGGATCTCGTCGTCGCCGAGCAGCACCTGGAAGGCGTGCCCGCTCATCACGATCAGGTCGAACTCCTGGTCCCAGGTCACGGTGGTGAGGTCGCCGAGCATCCAGTCGACGCCCGGCCGCCGCCGGGCCTGGGCCAGCATGGCGTCGGCCGGATCCAGCCCGCACAGCCGCCCGGCGTGCCCGGCTCGCCGGGCCATGGCCAGCAGCTCACCGGTCCCGCAGCCGACGTCCAGCACGCGCGACGCGGACATCACCATCGGCAGGTAGAACCCGAAGTCCTCGCGCCGCTCCGCGGGACTCCACAGGTCATACAGCTCAGCCAGCCAGGGCTCGGCGAACAACCGGTCGACCATCTGGCCAGCCTCTCAGCCGCCCGGCGCCGCGGGCGACCGAATTTCCAGGCGTACTCCGACGGGAGTACCGGGAGTACCGGGCGGGCCTCCGCGGAGAGGACGACGAAAGCGGCCCCGCTGCCTACGCTGAGGGGGTGAGCACGGTCTGGGCCGCCTGGCAGCGCTGGCGCGACTCGCCGGTCCGCGACGCGGCCCTGGCGGTGGTCGTGACCGCGGTCGTCGTGGCTGGCGCCTATGGCGAGGCCCACCCCACCCAGGTCAGCGACGAGATCGTCAGCGGCCATCGCGTGCCGTACACGCCCGACGCGGCGTTCGGGCTGGTCGTGGCGGCGGGCCTGGTGCTGGCCTGGCGGCGGCGGTATCCGGTGCCGGTGCTGGCCGCCTCCAGCGTCCTGGTGGCCGTCTTCAGCCTGCTCGGCTACGTGAACGGCTCCGCGCTGCTGCTCCCCACCGTGGCCCTGTACACGGCGGCGGCCGCGCTGAGCGCGCGCCGGGCCATCGCCACCGCGGCGATCACCCTGGTCGTGCTGCTCGGCAGCACCGTGATCGGCAACCCGTTCGGGCCCACCGGCGGCAGCTTCGTGCTGCTGCCCGCGCTCGTCGTGGCCGCGCTGTTCGCCGGCCTGGCGGCCAGCAACCGCCGCGCCTACATCGCGTCGATCAGCGCCAGGGCACAGGACGAGGCCCGCCGCCGGGTCGACGAGGAGCGGCTGCGGATCGCGCGCGAACTGCACGACGTGGTGGCCCACACCATGGCTACCATCAACGTGCAGGCCGGGGTGGCCGGCCACGTGCTCAAGGACCGGCCCGAGGCGGCGGCCGAGGCCCTGCGCATCATCCGCACCGCGAGCAAGGATGGCCTGCGTGAGCTGCGCGCGATCCTCAACGTCCTGCGCCAGGCCGACGAGGCCGACCCGACCCAGCCGACGCCGGGACTGGGCCAGGTGGACGCGCTGATCGCCAGCGCCTCCCAGGCCGGGCTGGCGACCAGCCTGCGGCGCACCGGCGATCCCCGGCCGCTGCCCTCGGAGGTCGACGTGGCCGCCTACCGGATCATCCAGGAGTCGCTGACCAACGCCATCAGGCACGCGGGCCCGGCCAGTGCCACGGTCCGGCTCGGCTACGACCAGGCCGGCCTGCGACTGGAGGTCGCGGACACCGGCCGGGGCGCCGCGACCATGGCCGCCGTGGGGGCCGCCCCCGGCCACGGCCTCATCGGCATGCGCGAGCGCGCCGCGTCGGTCGGCGGGACCCTGGAGGCCGGGCCGGGCCCGGACGGGGGCTTCCTGGTCACGGCCCGCCTCCCGGCCGGTCTCACCGACACCGCTCTCGGCGACACGACTCCCGGCGACACCGCTCCCGGCGACACCGCTCCCGGCGACACCGCTCCCGGCGACACCGCCAGCCCG
>Ga0134128_10007862_pt1 | contig 12850 bp, 14 predicted proteins | sample KB31754_FD_96462 | JGI IMG/M metagenome (GOLD analysis project Ga0134128, IMG submission 96462) | Terrestrial soil microbial communities with excess Nitrogen fertilizer from Kellogg Biological Station, Michigan, USA - KB3-175-4 | ecosystem: Environmental > Terrestrial > Soil > Unclassified ...
AAAGTGTATGACGAAATTATACTTAATGGCTTATAACAAGTATTGTGGACAGACCATTGTATGCAAAAAAAAGAAGGCTCCGAATTCCCGAGGTTATTAGACACTAAAAAAGTGGAAGCTATTTTCAGAAAAGGATTGGATAAAAATATAGATAGCTATAGCGGCTTTTTTGATAATGGGAAAAAGAAAGCAACCGGTATGGGCGATTATTTAAAAGGAAGAGGAATAACGGAAGTGTATGTAGGCGGCCTTGCAGGTGATTTTTGTGTAAATTTTACCGCCGTAGATGCTTTGGAACTCGGTTTCAAATCAACCATAATTTTGGATGCCGCCGTGCCGATTAATGATGAAAATTTTGAAAAAATAAAACAAACATTTCAAATGGCCGGCGGCAGAATTACCGGCAGCGAGAAGATTTAGAATCTTTATAAGACACCTTTGTTTGCATTACATTGCTTCTTGCACTGCCACTCATCACCAACTTATCAGGTGGATCTTTCGGAATGATTAACCGGCCGATGTCCTGCCATTTTAGAAAAATTTTTCTAAATAAGTTAATATTATAATTGCCGATTGCGCAATAGATTTCAAAATATTTTTCAGAATAAAATAATCGTCACTTTTTTCTTTCCCAATTGCGTCCTCATCACATTTTCCATCAATTGTTACATACATAAAGTATCGATTTTATTTAATGATTAAATTTGTCTACCAATTTTTTGTTCTTCGTATTGAAAAAATCATTCTGCTGTGAATCACAAATGCGTGAAAAGTAAAAATGTAGAAAATTCCATTTTATAGAAGCAAAACATTGAGTTTTAAATTTTTAAAAATGATTACGAATCCCATACAAACAGAAAAAGAAAATCAACTACATGAATTACACCATAATGGAACGATTTTAGTGCTGCCCAACATTTGGGATCCGTTAGGAGCCATACTCCTGGAAAGCCTGGGATACAAAGCTATCGCTACGGCAAGCGCGTCGATCGCTTATAGTAATGGATACCAGGATGGCGAAAATATTCCTTTCAACGATGTCTTAATTATTCTGCAAAAAATTGTAAAGAGTGTAAAAATTCCGGTTACCGCCGATATAGAAAGCGGCTATGCAATCAATAATGTTTCTTTAAAAGAAAATATCAAAAGGCTGCTGGATACCGGAATTGCGGGAGTTAATTTTGAAGATAGCAAACATGACGATACAGGATTGGTTTTGATTCAGGAGCAAGCTGAAAAAATTAATCTGATAAAAAGTACAGGATCCGAAATGGGCAGCGCGCTCTTCATAAATGCCAGAACGGATGTTTTTATAAAGGATTCTGTTTTATCGAAAGAAGAAAAATTATCACAAGCTATAGAAAGAGGAAAAGCTTATAAAGAAGCAGGAGCTGATTGTTTTTACCCTATTTTTCTAAAGGAAAAAGAAAGTATCAAAACAATTATCAGCGAAGTATCGCTTCCGGTCAATATTCTTCTGTCGCCCGGCATTCCGGATTTTGAAACGCTGAAAGAAATAGGAGTGGCAAGAATAAGCCTTGGCCCCGGGTTTCTAAAAACGGCGATGAATGCGATGAAAAACATCGGAGAAAAATTATTAAATCCTGAGGGCCTGAGTGAGGTCACAGACAACCCGATAACGTCAGATTATTTAAAAAATTTAATTTCAAAAAAATAAATGTCATGAGTAGAATTAATATTAAAGAACTCGAACCAAATTCGTATAAAGCGATGTTGGGCCTCGAACAATACATCAGGAATTCGCAAATAGATCCTAAACTCCGGGAGCTGATTAAAATAAGGGCTTCACAAATAAATGGATGCGCTTATTGTATAGACATGCACACACAGGAGGCCTTGAAAATCGGCGAAAGTCAAAGAAGAATTTTTGCATTATCCGCATGGAAAGAATCTCCTCTTTTCACAGAAGAAGAAAGGTCCGTTTTGCAATTGACAGAAGAAGTTACACTCATATCAAAAGATGGAGTCAGTGACGAAACTTATAGTGGCGTGCTAAAGCTATTTGGTGAAAATGTTTTGGCACAAATTATTATGCAGATTATCGTTATTAATTCATGGAACAGGATCGCCGTTGCTACGCGCCAAATTTTTGAAGGCTGATGTAAATTTTCTCCTTCTTTTTGACGGCATATTCAATTTTTAAAACGAGTAATTTTTTTATAAAGTTGGTTACGATAAAAAGGTTTTAGAATAAAAAGGATAAAAATGTCCTTTTTTATTAAATATGCCCTTAATTTTGCAAACTGAGCGCAGCATTTTAAAACCGTGAGAGAAGTCCGGATTTACTCCGAAATTTTGCTTCTTTAGTATGGATATTATCGTGAACTTTACTATAATCTTTATAAGATGTCCCTTAAGTAACAATGCTCTTTCAATATTTTTTTATGATTAGAAAATTTTGTCAAAGATCCGGGTCCGCAATACTTGCCATCCTTCTTATTCCGGCAGCTTTATATGCCCAAACAGATTCCACATTTTCAAATCCGGATGGGCGGGGATTGGGTGCATTCATCCTGATGATCCTTCTCCTGATTGTTACGCTGGCAGCCGCTACTTATCTTGCTATAAGGACCCTTGCGATCAGAAATCAAATGAAGAAAGATGCCAGCGCCAATAACGAATTCAACCTGGACAAATTTATCAACAGCCTTGATAATGATCAATTAGACGCTTACTTAAAATACAGACAAATGAAGAACCCAAAAGAAAATGGCAGCAACCTGGGCTCAACGCCGATCACAGTATTCCTGATCATTCTTGGAACTCTTTTTAGTCCTTCCCTTATTGCCCAGACGGCTCCTTACCAGGGCTCGCTTTTTAGTGAAGGCGGCGTCATCATTACTCTCATATTAATACTGACTCCTATTCTTGTTGGGGTTATTTTAATGATTGTAAAAGTGAGCAATCTATCAAGGAAGTATAAAATGAAAAGGAATATTGCAGAGGCTGAGCGCCTGAGCAATTACCTGAAAACCTTACCTGAAGAAGGGATAACCGAAATTTTGAAAAAACGAAAAGAAGTACTTGATTTTAAAATTTCACAGAGTGAGCTTTCAGGCACAATGCCTGTTGAGGACAAAAAAGGAATTTTGAAAAATGTAAATGAGCATGCCAATATCCGGTTCATTGAAGAAAAAAGAAAGGCCATTCAGCGGCCCGGAGTCGATCCGCAACTTTCCAAACTGGTGATCTGGTTTTTGATCTCCGCGACCGTATGGCTGGTTTTTGGAACCACTGTTGGCGAATATGAAGGGATTAAATTCGTAGCGCCCGATGCCGATCATTTGAGTTGGTTAAGTTTCGGAAGACTGAGGCCGGTCCATACCAACGCGGTTTTTTGGGGTTGGTCATCATTGGCAATGATTGGCCTGGGCTATTATGTGGTGCCCAGAGTCGGAAATAATGAAATCGCAAATCTGAAATGGGGCTGGTGGACCTTATGGTTGATCAATGCCTCGGTATTGATTGGAAGCATTTGCTTAATGGCCGGGATTAATAATGGCGGCGGCGAGTATCGCGAATACATCTGGCCGGTACAGCTTCTTTTTGCTATCGGCGTTGTGCTCACCCTTGCTAATTTTATCAGAACCATCGCACGGCGCAAGACTAAGGAAATCTATGTTTCCAACTGGTATATAGTGGCGGCGCTGATGTTTGTTATTGTAATTTCTTTAGTAGCCTACATTCCTTACTGGCAAAACGGATTAGGCGAAACCATTTCCCAGGGTTATTATATGCACCAGGGAGTAGGAATGTGGTTTATGATGTTCGTGCTTGGCCTTGTATATTATTTTTTACCGCAGCAGCTCAACAAGCCTATTTATTCATACAGTCTTGGTATCCTTGCCTTTTGGTCGCAGATATTTTTTTACACCGTGATCGGAACCCATCACTTCGTATTTAGCGCGATTCCCTGGTCTTTGCAAACGGTTGCCATTGTAGGAAGTGTGGGCATGATCATTCCGGTAGTTTCAGGAAGTACCAATTTCATTATGACATTTAAAGGATCATGGCACAAGCTTTCCGGAAGCTATACGCTTCCCTTCTTTTTAATCGGAACGATCTTTTATTTTACCGGTTCGATGCAGGGAACTGCCGAGGCATTCCGGACTACAAATATGTTCTGGCATTTCACTGATTTTACAACAGCACATTCGCATTTGACCATGTATGGCATTATCGCATTTTTCCTGTGGGGCTTTATATATGCGATCATTCCCAGGATTACCCGTCAGGAGCCGCCGCAGGTGACTGTTGGCATTCATTTTTGGATGGCTTTCATCGGACTACTTTTTTATACAATTCCATTAATGATCGGAGGTACGATGAGAGGCGTTATGTGGATGAATGGCAAACCATTTATTGATTCCGTTTCCGCCATGGCGCCTTATTGGCTTTGGCGTGCGATCGGCGGCACGTTGATGTGGACAGCCCATTTGGTTTTTGCATATAATATGTATAAAATGATCAGACCTTCTCACACGCTTAATATCAACGAAGAAGCGATTGGATTATTAGGAGAAAAAGATGCAGAATTAATCCATGTTCAAGGCTAACCACATTTATAAAAGATTAAAGGATAAAAAATTCAATAATGGAATATTTTAATAATCATAAAAAGCTTTTTCTGACCGCGCTTGGATTATTTCTTTCCTTAACCATATTGGTGGCGATTATTCCGGCGATCTACAACCAGGATAATAACGCGCCGCTACCTGGGGCGGAACAATTAAGTGGCGATGCACTAAAAGGAAAAGCGCTTTATGTAGCAAATGGCTGTGTGGGCTGCCATACCCAGCAGGTTCGCAATATCGATATGGATAAGGTTTGGGGCGATAGGCCCAGCATCGCCGCCGATTATGCTGCGAATCGCAGAACCGATTTCTGGCGAAATACCGCCACCCTGATGGGCACTGAAAGAACCGGGCCGGACCTCACCAATATTGGCGCCAGGCAGCCAAGTATTGATTGGCAATTATTACATCTTTATCAGCCACGTGCGGTTGTGAAACAATCGATCATGCCGGCTTACCAGTGGATGTTTGAATACAAGGAAAAACCTGGTAAGAATGACAAAATCGTAAACGTACCTGATGAGTACATGAGAGGAAAAAAAGGAAAAATAGTGGCAGGTCCGGAAGCATTGCAACTGGTTGCGTATCTGCTCACGCTGAAGCAAATCAAATTGCCCGACGGCACACCACCAAAAGAATTTTTATATAAAAAAGAAGTGAAACAGGCTGCTGAAGCGGGCAGTGGCGCACCTGCAGAATTGGATGGCATAAGCTTATATACTGCTAATTGCCAGGCCTGTCACCAGGAAAATGGAGAAGGATTGAAAGGCGCTTTCCCGCCTCTAAAGGGCAGCAAAATAGTTTTAGACGAAAATTCAGAAATTATGGTTGATATTATTTTGAATGGCTACAACGGAAGAGCGGGTGAAGGTTTTGGTCCGATGCCTCCTATTGGAACCACTAACAACCTGTCCGCCGCGGAAATTTCTGCAATTATGAATCATGAAAAAACCAGTTGGGGCAATAGCGCCAAAAAAGTGACAGTTGATGAAATACAGAAATTGATGGATGCCGTAAAAGCGAAAGGAAAATAAAATATTTCACAAATAAATTTATCAGCAATGAAAAAGTTTTTATTATTACTTCCATTGTTAGGTTTTGGGTTGATAACCTGGGCCTGTCCCGCCTGTGAGAAACAGCAGCCTAAAATTTTGCGGGGAATCACCCACGGCGCCGGCCCCTCAGGTAATTGGGATTATGTGATCGTCTTAGCGGCAGTAGTGATCACATTGGTAACCCTTTTTTACGCCCTGAAATGGATGATCAAGCCGGGAGAAAAAGATCTTAACCACATTAAAAGAACCGTATTAAACTAATTTAAAATGGAAGACAGAAGCTCTATAATCATTTTTATAGATGATGATCCCCAACCTATCGGATCGTTTAAATCGCCCATAAATTTTGAATTGGATACCCGGAAGCTCGTTGATGGCGAACACTTTTTGCGCGTGGTAAGTAAAGATCCCCAGGGGAAAGAAGGGATCAGAAAAATTCCATTTACCGTGCGTAATGGTCCGGATATTTCCATTGAAGGACTGAAGGAGCACCAGGTAGTGGACGGTGTCGTACCTATGATGATCAACGCCTATGGCAAAGGAGACCAGAAAGTATTTTTAATTGAGGGAAGCGAAGTGCCAAGAAGCATTCCGGGCTGGGTTTGGATCGGCCACATCCTGTTTGGGGGCTGGGCCATATATTATTTAATCACTCAATTGTTTTCACATTGACAGAAGAAAAAGACGACATCCTAACCATCGAAGACATCAAATTATTGGTAGATACTTTCTATGATAAAGTGAGGAATGACACATTGATCGGCCCCATTTTTAACGAGCGAATCAAAAACCGGTGGCCGGAACACCTGGCAAAAATGTACACCTTCTGGCAAACCGTTTTGTTGGGCGAGCATACATATTACGGAAGCCCCTTTCCGCCGCACGCACAATTGCCTGTAGAGCATCATCATTTTCAACAATGGCTTACTTTGTTTTCCCAAACCTTAAACGAATTATTTACAGGGGAAAAAGCAAAAGAAGCGCTCTGGCGCGCTGATAAGATGGCGCAAATGTTTGAATATAAAATTGAGCACTATCGCAACAATTCCTTGAATAGTTTGATTTGAAAACACTCTGAAAAGCCAAAAAGTAGATTTTTCATTTTAGAAAAACAACCTGATTTTGTATTTATTCTTTTTTTAATTAGCTCAGTTTGTCATTTTATAAAAAAATCCATTACTTTTGCCGCCCCAAAAAGCGCATGTGGTGAAATTGGTAGACACGTCAGACTTAGGATCTGATGCCGCAAGGTGTGGGGGTTCGAGTCCCTCCATGCGCACTTTCTTCAACAGTTTTCTAAATGGAAAACTAAAAACCGTTCCACACGGTTGATAAAATTTGATTAATGGCAAGCGTAACTAGAGAGAATCTCGGCAATCTTCATGATAAACTGACAGTAAAAGTATCAAAAGAAGATTATTTCCCTTCATTCGAAAAATCAATAAAAGATTATACTAAGAAAGCGAATATTCCAGGCTTCAGAAAAGGAATGGTGCCAGCGGGCATGGTGAAAAAAATGTACGGCGCCTCTATCTTTTATGATGAAGTGATCAGGGCTGTTGAAAAAGAATTACAAACTTATTTGACGCAGGAAAAGCCGGAAATCTTCGCCCAGCCTTTGCCGATGGAAAATGACTTGAGGAGTTTGGATATGAACAATCCAACGGATTACGAATTTCCGTTCGATATTGGTTTAAAGCCCGAAGTGACCTTAGATGCACTTAAAAGCGCAAAACCGGTTTTTCACAAGGTGAAAGTAACGCCTGAAATGGTGAAAGAAGAAGTTGAAAAACTCATTACCAAACACGGCACCATGACTGATGCCGAAACAGTGACTGCTCCGGAAAATGTTTTGAACGTATTATTTGAAGAAAGTGATGCAGAAGGAAACCCGGTAGCTGAAGGCATATCAAAGGATAATTCAATTTTAGTTCAATATTTCTCAGAAGAATTTCGCCCACAGCTGATAGGCAAAAAGGTAGATGACTTTGTTATTCTGCAATTAAATAAGGCATTTGCTGAAAAGGAAAGAGAGTGGATTCTGTCTGACCTGGGCCTGGAAAAAGACGACAAGGCTGCAGAAGAGAAATATTTTAAAATGACCATCACCAAAATAGGTTTGGTTGAGAAAAAAGAATTGAATGAAGAATTCTTCGACCAGGTTTTCCCTGGAAAAGATCTTAAAACAGAAGAAGATTTTCGCAAAACTTTAGAAGAAGAAATTCAAAAACAATGGGACGCGGCCGGTCACAATCAGGTGCAGGACCAGCTTTATCATACTTTAATCGATACCCCAATAGAATTTCCTGATGCTTTTTTGAAGCGTTGGATAGAAATCGGTGGCGAAAAGAAAAAGGACCGCGAGCAGGTGGAAGCAGAATATCCAACCTTTGCCAACCAGCTAAAATGGACGTTAATAAGCGACAAAATTATTAACGAGAATCATCTTGAGATTTCCGAAGAAGAGCTTCGGAACAGCATGAAAGCTGAAATAATGAGCTATTTTGGCCAGATGAAACTGGGCGAAGATAGCAGTTGGATCGAAAGCTATATCGACAGGATGATGAAAGATGAGAAGCAGATTGACAGCACTTACAGGAAAATGATTACCGAAAAATTATTTAACTGGCTGGAAACCCAGGTGACTCCTGAAGAGAAAGAAACTTCTTCAGAAGAATTCCTGGCAATGCAACATCATCATTCGCATTAATAACGCTATCTCCCTGTTTTTTACCGGTAATTCCACAAAGCTAAAAATCTACTTTTTAGCTTATCACGCTGTTTATTTATTGAAGAATTAAAATAACAATCAACATTTGTCAATTTTTAATTCTCAATTTTTAAATTGGTGCTCCCTGTCCTTTTGTCTCATTTTTTTTGTTAGCATAATATTTGGAACTTCACCGCCGTAAATTCTATTACACTAAAATTAATTTATGAATACCGGAAAAGAATTTGAACAATACGCCGTGAAGCATAGGGGCATTAGCAGCAATACCTTGCATGGCTACGTAAACCATAATATAACCAATCTCACACCCAACATTATTGAAGAGCGCCCCATGAATGTTGCAGTAATGGACGTCTACAGCCGATTAATGATGGACAGAATTATTTTTCTGGGTTATCCGGTAAATGACGAAGTCGCTAACATTATTATTGCCCAGTTATTGTTTTTGGAAAGTACAGATCGTACAAGGGATATCCAGATGTATATCAATTCGCCGGGTGGAGGCGTTTATGCAGGACTGGGATTGTATGATACCATGCAATTTGTAACACCGGATATCGCCACTATTTGTACCGGGATGGCGGCAAGTATGTCAGCCGTATTGATGGCAGCAGGCGCGCCCGGAAAAAGGAGCGCCCTCAAGCATTCAAGAATTATGATGCACCAGCCAAGCGCAGGAGCCGCCGGCCAGGCATCGGATGTTGAGATTACGGTAAATGAAGTGCGGAAGATCAAACACGAATTGTATGAAATTCTTAGCAATCACACCGGGCAGACAATAGAAAAAGTTGCTAAAGACAGTAACCGCGATTATTGGATGACTTCCGATGAAGCTAAGACCTACGGCCTCATTGACGAAGTACTGATCACCAATACCAGGAAAGCCAAAAAGTAGATTTTAACTATTAAATTTTTACAACATGATTTTTTATAATAACAATAATTTTAGTCGGTTTGCTGAGGAAGAAGAACCTGAAATGCCCGCTACAGAAAATCCAATGGAAAAAATGATGGGCGGAATGATGTTCGATAAAAAGTTTATTGAACAGAGAAAAATATTTTTGTGGGGCGAGGTGAACGATAAGAGCGCAAAAGACATCACTAACCGGCTTCTCTTTCTGGAAGCCACAGAACCGGGAAAAGAAATCACTTTTTATATTAATAGTCCCGGCGGCGTGATCACCAGCGGTATGGTGATATACGACACTATGCAAATGATCACTTCACCGGTGAGCACCGTTTGTATGGGAATGGCCGCCAGCATGGGAAGCATTCTGCTAAGCGGTGGAGCTAAGGGTAAACGCTTTATTTTCCCGCACGGGGAAGTGATGATCCATCAACCGAGTGGCGGAGGCCAGGGAACGAGTGCTGACCTTGAGATCATGGCGGTGCAAATTCAAAAAGCCAAACAATTGGGAGCAAAGATTCTCGCGGAAAATTGTGGCCAAACCTATGAGAAAGTGATGGAAGATTTTGACCGCGATTATTGGATGGATGCTGACGAAAGTAAAAAGTATGGCATCGTTGATGGCGTCCTAAATAAACTTTGATGCAACATTTCCGCTGATTTTATTGTCCTTACCGTATATCAATATTAGCATTTATCTTAAAAGGGATTGCTATACTTTGGATTGACTTCTAATTATTTAATTGTACTATTATGCCTAAACAGCAAACCTTACATTGTTCATTTTGCGGAAGAAGCCGCGATGAGGTAAAAATCCTTATTGCCGGCCAGGAAGGACATATTTGTGAAAATTGCGTAGAGCATGCCCAGGAAATAATCGTTCAGGAAATTTTGCCGAGCCAGGAAAAGAATTCCAGTGCCTCTAATTTTAAGCTATCCGTTAAAAAACCTATGGAGCTTAAAAAATATATTGACGAATACGTAATCGGGCAGGATGACGCTAAAAAAGTGCTTGCAGTCGCAGTTTATAATCACTATAAAAGACTGAATCAAAAAGTAGACAGTGATGTTGAAATTGAAAAAAGCAATATCATTATGGTCGGCGAAACCGGAACCGGTAAAACCCTGCTGGCAAAAACAATCGCACGCATTTTGAACGTTCCTTTCGCCATCGTGGACGCTACTGTTTTTACAGAAGCCGGCTATGTGGGAGAGGATGTTGAAAGCATCTTAAGCCGTCTGCTGCAGGTCTGCAATTTTGATGTAAATGCAGCACAAAAAGGAATTGTTTATATAGATGAAATAGATAAGATCGCCCGTAAGAGCGATAATCCAAGCATTACCCGTGATGTAAGCGGGGAAGGTGTTCAGCAGGGATTATTGAAACTGTTGGAAGGCACTGAAGTGCTTGTACCACCACAAGGCGGGCGCAAGCATCCTGAACAGAAGCTCATAAAAATCAATACAAGCAACATTCTCTTTATTTGCGGCGGCGCCTTCGACGGAGTAGACCGCATGATTGGCAGAAGGATCAACACAAATGCGATCGGATTCAGCGTAAATAAGGATCTTCAGGAATACCAGAGAAAAAATTTGCTGCAGTTTGTGAACGCGCAGGATCTTAAAACTTTTGGACTAATCCCTGAATTGCTTGGAAGGCTTCCTGTGGTAACATATCTTAATCCGCTCGATGCAATAACGCTCAGAAATATTTTGACTGAGCCTAAAAATTCCCTGATCAAGCAATACAAAAAGCTGTTTGAATTGGAAGGAATTGATCTGGTATTCGAAAACGAGGTATATGACTTTATGGTCGAAAAGGCGATGGAATATAAATTGGGCGCCCGCGGACTTAGAAGTATTTGTGAGAGCATCTTAACCGATGCGATGTACGAATTGCCCTCACAAAAAGTGAAAATATTTACTGTTACAAAAGAATATGCTCAACGCAAATTTGTCACCAGCAAATTAAGCTTGCTGAAAGTTGCCTGATCTGAGATAGTGAAGAAATAATAGATTTTTTTAGAAATAAAACGTTGGCCGGCTTTATGATCCGGCCAACGTTTTTAGCTTAAACTAACAGGATATTTCCAAAACTCAAATTCTTTTCAATTAATCTTCTTTCATTTCTGTTTTTAATTTTACTTTTACCCGATTCTTATCAATTCATCAAAAACACCAGTTTTTTAAACTCAGATTTCAATGGTAGACGTTATTCTTGGCCTCCAATGGGGAGATGAAGGAAAAGGAAAAATTGTAGATTACTTTGCTCCCAATTATGATGTTATCGCGCGCTTCCAGGGCGGCCCGAATGCAGGGCACACACTCTATGTAGACGGGAAAAAAATCGTTCTCCATCAAATTCCTTCGGGCATCTTTCGTGAAAATAAAATCAACTTAATTGGCAATGGCGTCGTGCTTGATCCTGTAATTTTAAGGAAAGAGTGTGATTCGGTTGCGGCCTTCGGCGTCGATTACAAAAAGTCACTATTTATCAGCGAAAGAACGCATTTTATTTTACCGACCCACAGGGCAATAGACAGGGCGAGCGAAGCTGCAAAAGGAAAAGACAAAATTGGGTCAACCCTTAAAGGGATTAGCCCGGCTTATATGGATAAAACCGGGAGAAATGGATTGCGCATAGGAGATTTGATGGTGAAAGATTTTGGTGGGCAGTATAAAAAGCTACGTGACAAGCATCAACAAATTCTTGATAATTTTGGCTTCGATGAAGATATTTCCGTTTGGGAAGAAGAATTTTTTGAAGCATTAGAATTCATAAAAACTTTGCAAATTGTCAACGGTGAATATTTTATCAACGACGCTATAGCGGGCGGTAAAAAAATCTTGGCTGAAGGTGCGCAGGGAAGTATGTTGGATGTTGATTTTGGCACGTTTCCCTATGTAACTTCTTCCAGCACCATCACTGCAGGCGTTTGCAGCGGCTTAGGTATTGCTCCGCAAAAAATCAAAGAAGTAATTGGCATCACCAAAGCCTATTGTACAAGGGTTGGCAGCGGACCATTCCCAACGGAATTACACGACGATACCGGGGAACAAATCAGGAAAAGCGGAAATGAGTTTGGAAGCACAACCGGCCGGCCGCGCCGATGTGGCTGGATCGACCTGGTTGCCTTAAATTTTGCCTGCATGATCAATGGCGTCACTCAGTTAGTGATGACGAAAGCCGATGTACTTGATGATTTAGATATTCTCAAAGTAGCAGATGCTTATAATGTTGATGGCCGCGAGACCAAACAGGTTCCCTTCCAGATGGAGCGTGTGAAACTGGAGCCTGTATATAAAGAATTTAACGGTTGGAAAGAAAACATTACGCAGGTGAAACGCTTTGAAGACGTACCCGCCGCAATGGATATTTACATAAAATATATTAATAGTGCCCTCGGCGTTCCGGTAAAATATATTTCCAATGGTCCGGGTACAGACCAGATCATAGTGGCGCCATGATCGTTGGCGGCTGTGCGTAAATATTTTTAAAAAACTATTCTTATTTTTGGATAATTGAAAATCAAATTGAAATTTTACATTAAAAATCCTTAGC
>Ga0134128_10007863_pt1 | contig 12848 bp, 12 predicted proteins | sample KB31754_FD_96462 | JGI IMG/M metagenome (GOLD analysis project Ga0134128, IMG submission 96462) | Terrestrial soil microbial communities with excess Nitrogen fertilizer from Kellogg Biological Station, Michigan, USA - KB3-175-4 | ecosystem: Environmental > Terrestrial > Soil > Unclassified ...
CTCCACACCTGGCTGCCGGACGCAATGGAGGGCCCCACTCCCGTCTCCGCACTCATTCACGCGGCAACCATGGTCACCGCCGGCATCTTCATGGTCTGCCGCCTGTCGCCCATTTTCGAATATGCGCCGACGGCCCTGGCCCTGGTCACAATTGTGGGCGCTTCGACGGCGTTTTTCGCGGCGACCGTCGGACTTGTGCAGAACGACATCAAGCGCGTCATCGCCTATTCGACCTGCAGCCAGCTCGGCTACATGTTCTTCGGAGCCGGCGTCTCGGCCTATGGCGGGGCCATGTTCCACCTGATGACGCATGCGTTCTTCAAGGCTTTGCTATTCCTTGGCGCGGGCTCGGTGATCCATGCCATGGCGGGCGAGCAGGACATGCGCAAGATGGGCGGCCTGTGGCGCCTCATCCCGTGGACCTACGCCTTGATGTGGATCGGCAGTCTGGCCCTCGCCGGCATCTGGCCATTTGCCGGGTATTTCTCGAAGGACATCATCCTGGAATCGGCCTGGGCGGCGCACTCCGGGGTCGGGTCCTTTGCCTTCATTCTCGGTGTCGGTTCAGCCTTCATGACCGCCTTTTATTCCTGGCGGCTTCTGTTCATGACCTTCCACGGGCCCTCTCGCGCCGATCATCACACGCTCGAGCATGCGCATGAATCGCCCTGGGTGATGCTGGCGCCGCTGGTCGTACTCGCGCTTGGCGCAGTGGTGGCCGGGTGGATCGCCTTCGATTGGTTCGTGGGCGAAGCACGGGGCGAATTCTGGCGGCAATCCATCCTGGTCATCGCCGGACACGACACGCTGGAGGGGGCCCATCACGCCCCGGTCTGGGTGAAGCTTTTGCCGCTGGTGATGGGCGTGGGCGGCATCGCGCTCGCTTATGTCATGTATATAGCCGTACCGACGCTGCCGGCCCAACTCGCGCAGAGATTCCGGCCGATCTATCTCTTCCTTCTGAACAAATGGTACTTCGACGAGCTCTACGACCGCCTCTTCGTATTTCCGGCCCAGCGTCTGGGCTGGTTGCTTTGGCGGGGCGGCGACGGCGCGATTATCGATCGTTTCGGCCCCGATGGAATCGCCGCGGCGACCATCCGGCTGGCGCGGCGCGCCAGTGCCTTGCAGACCGGGTATGTGTATCACTACGCCTTCGCCATGCTGATCGGGGTGGTGATCCTTATCACCTGGTATCTCTTCGTTCAGATGCATTGAGAGGGGCCGCGAAGCTATGAACGGTTTTCCGCTCCTCTCTGCCATCACTTTCCTGCCGCTGGCCGGCGCGCTGCTGCTGCTCTTCATCAACGGCGAGCCGGCGTTGGTCGCCCGCAATGCGCGCTGGGTTGCGCTGTGGACCTCGCTCATTACCCTGATCCTGTCGATCTATTTGTGGCTGGCGTTCGACCGCAACTCGGCGGAGTTTCAGTTCCTCGAGCGCGTCCAGTGGATGCGTGATTTCGGCATGGTCTACCAGATGGGTGTGGACGGCATCTCCATGCCCTTCGTCCTGCTTTCAGCCGTGCTGACGCCGATCTGCGTGCTGGCAAGCTGGGATGCCATCCAGACCCGGGTGAAGGAGTACATGATCTCCTTCCTGGTGCTCGAGACGATGATGATCGGCACCTTCTGCGCGCTGGATTTCGTCGCCTTCTATGTGTTCTTCGAGGGCGTGCTGATCCCGATGTTCCTAATCATCGGCATCTGGGGCGGACCCCGGCGCATCTATTCGGCTTTCAAGTTCTTCCTTTATACGCTCACCGGCTCGGTGCTGATGATGCTCGCCATTCTCGCGATGTATGTCAGTGCCGGTACGACCGACATCACCGCCCTGATCCATCACCAATTCCCGCCGCAACTGCAGATCTGGGTGTGGCTGGCGCTGTTCGCTTCCTTCGCGGTGAAGGTGCCGATGTGGCCGGTTCATACCTGGCTGCCGGATGCGCATGTCGAGGCGCCGACGGCGGGCTCTGTCATGCTCGCGGGCGTGCTTCTGAAAATGGGCGGCTACGGGTTCTTGCGCTTCTCGCTGCCGATGCTTCCGCACGCCAGCGAAGTATTTACCCCGCTGATCTTCACCTTAAGCGTGGTGGCGGTCATCTACACATCCTTCGTGGCATTGGCCCAGGAGGACATGAAGAAACTCATCGCCTATTCTTCGGTTGCGCATATGGGCTTCGTCACCGCCGGGATGTTCACGATCACCCAGCAGGGTCTCTCCGGCGGGATGTTTCAGATGCTGAGCCACGGCGTCGTCTCCTCCGCACTCTTCCTGTGTGTCGGCGTCGTCTATGACCGCATGCACAGCCGCGAGATTGCGACTTACGGCGGGCTGGTCTACCGCATGCCGATCTACGCCGCCGTGTTCATGGTCTTCACCATGGCGTCCGTGGGGCTGCCGGGCACCAGCGGGTTTGTCGGCGAATTCCTGGTCATGATCGGCGCGTTTCAGGTCTCCACATGGCTTGCCGCGCTCATCACTACCGGCATTATCCTGGGGCCGGCATATATGCTTTGGCTCTACCGGCGGGTGATTTTCGGACGGTTGGTGAAGGAGGAACTGAAGTTCCTGCGCGATCTCAGCCCGCGGGAGGTCGCCGTGTTCGCGCCGCTTGTGCTGCTGGTGCTGTGGATGGGCATCTATCCAACCTCCTTCAGCTCGGTGTATGACGCCTCGATCGTCAACCTGATGGAAAACTATAAACTCGCCCTCAGCGGCGGGTCCGGGATTACCGTGGCTGGAGCGTTCGGACTATGACCGGCGCCGATCTCGTCATCGTACTGCCGGAAATCGCGATTGCGATTGCCGGGATGGTTTTGCTCCTGCTCGGCACGTTTCTGCCGCAGAACAGCACCCGGCTGGTGACTTGGCTATGCCTTCTGGTGCTGGCTCTGGTCCTGGTCCTGGTGTGGTCGGTGGTACCGAACGCCCGTATCACTGCTTTCGGGGGGCTGTTCATCACCGACCAGTTCAGCCGGTTCATGAAGCTCCTTGTTCTGATGGGCTCAGGGTTCGCGATGGCCATGTCGCTGGGCTACGTCGAGCGCGAGCACATGGCGCGCTACGAATTTCCCTTGCTGCTGCTGTTCGCCACGCTCGGCATGATGTTGATGATTTCGGCGAACGATCTGATCGCGCTGTATCTCGGCCTCGAAATGCAAAGCTTGGCGCTCTACGTGGTCGCGGCGTTTCGGCGCGAGACGGTCCGCTCTACCGAGGCCGGACTGAAGTACTTCGTACTGGGCGCCCTGTCCTCCGGGATGCTGCTCTATGGTGCCTCGCTGGTTTACGGCTTTGCCGGAACCACCGGCTTCGACGGCCTGGCTGTCGTACTCAAGGGCGATGAGATTTCCGCAGGCGTGGTTGTCGGACTGGTGTTTGTCGCTGCCGGTATAGCCTTCAAGCTTGCGGCGGTGCCGTTCCATATGTGGACGCCCGACGTTTACGAGGGCGCGCCGACGCCGGTCACCGCGTTCTTTGCCGCGGCCCCGAAGATCGCCGCCATGGCCTTGTTCGCACGTGTGCTGCTCGGGCCGTTCGGCGGCTTGATCGGGCAATGGCAACAGATTGTGTTTGTGCTCTCGCTTGCATCGATGCTGCTCGGCGCCTTCGCCGCCATCAACCAGAGCAATATCAAGCGGCTGATGGCGTATAGCTCGATCGGCAATGTGGGTTATGCACTGGTCGGGTTGACGGCAGGCACCGAGCAGGGCCTGCGCGGTGTTCTCATTTATATGGCCATCTACCTGTTCATGACCCTCGGCACCTTCGCTTGCATCCTAGCGATGCGACGGCAAGGACGCATGGTTGAGCAGATCGCCGATTTGGCGGGGCTATCCAAATCCAATCCGATGCTTGCTCTTGCCTTTGCGATGTTCATGTTTTCGATGGCCGGCATTCCGCCGCTCGCCGGGTTCTTTGCCAAGTATTTCGTGTTTCTCGCGGCGATTCAGGCGCATCTCTATTTTCTTGCGGTTCTCGGCGTCCTCTCCAGCGTCGTCAGCGCGTATTATTATTGGCGGATCGTGCGCGTGATGTATTTCGAAGATGCAGTGGAGGGGTTCGACCGTCCACTTGATCCAACCGTTGCGGCAGTTCTGGCGGTTTCAACGGCGGTGATCACGCTCTTCATATTCGCACCGGAAGTGATCCTTGGGGGTGCCCATTTGGCGGCGCAATCACTCTTTCCGGCATGAACGCACCCACTCTACCAGCGGGTTGGCATCTTGACGCGCGCGTCACGGTAGGCAGTACCAACGAGGAAGCGAAGCGGCTGGCGCTTGGCGGTGCAGCCGAATTCACTATGGTTTGGGCCCTTAAACAGACCAGCGGACGCGGCCGCCGGGGCCGCTCCTGGACTTCGCCCAGCGGGAACCTCTATCTGTCCGTCGTGCTGCGGCCCGATGTGTCGCCCGGCGAAGCGGCTCAAATCGGGTTTGTTGCCGCCGTGGCGCTTGCCGACACCTTGCGCGAAATCCTCCCTACCACCGCGACCATTTCTCTGAAGTGGCCCAATGACGTACTCGTCAATCGGCGCAAGGTTTCAGGAATCCTGCCCGAGATCGTGACCACGGCTGCCAATGGCCGTGTCGAGACGCTTGTCCTCGGCATGGGCGTAAACGTGGCGAACCATCCCGAACAAACCACCTGGCCGGCCACCGATCTGAAGGAGGCCGGTGTTCGGGTTGAACTGGAGGTGCTGTTGGAGCGTCTCGCCTCCGCGCTCGACCATTGGATACGCCGTTGGCATGCCGAAGGCTTCGTGCCGGTGCGCCAACGTTGGAAAGAGCAGACCTTGCCCTTGGGCGAAGCTGTGGAGCTGCGCCTCGATGGACGGGTGCTCGCCGGCCGCTTTCTCGACATCGACGGCGAAGGGGCGCTCGTGCTTGGCTCCGCCGACGGCACGAGGCAACTGATCCGCGCCGGAGAAGTGTTTTTCCCCGGGCTCTAGAGGGCTCCACCGATGCTGCTCGCGATCAACTGCGGCAACACCAATGTGACCTTCGCGGTCTATGACGGCGAGAACCAGCGCGGCGTCTGGCGCGCCGCAACGGAGCCGCGCCGCACAGCCGATGAATACATGGTCTGGCTCAAGGAACTGATGGCGCTGGAAGGAATCCGCCCCATGGACATCGATGGCGCGATCATTGCCATCGTCGTGCCGGACGCTCTCTTCGCGCTCAAGGGCCTCTGCCGCCGCTATTTCGCCTGCGACCCGCTGGTGATTGGCGAGGATGACTGCCGGCTTGGCATTGAGGCCAAGGTGGATCACCCGGCCGAAGTCGGCGCCGACCGGCTGGTCAATTCGGTGGCGTCGCACTCCCGTTATCAGGGGCCGTTGATCGTCGTCGATTTCGGCACCGCCACTACCTTCGATGTCGTCGACGAGCGCGGAAATTATTGCGGTGGCGTGATCGCACCCGGCCTTCAACTTTCGCTTCAGGCGCTTTATCTCGGTACCGCCAGGCTGCCGAAGGTTGCAATCAAACGGCCTGAGAAGGTGATCGGCACGAACACCGTCGCCTGCATGCAATCCGGAGTTTTCTGGGGCTATGTCGGGTTGATCGAAGGCACGATCGAACGTATCCGCGCCGAATACGGCAAGCCGATGAAGGTTATTGCTACCGGTGGTCTGGCGTCTCTTTTCACCGACGCGACCGCATTGATCGAGCAGGCGGAGCCGGATCTCACGCTGCGCGGCCTTGTCGAGATCTACCGGCTCAATCGGAATACCGGATGACGGTGGAACATCGACCCGGAGCGGACGAGCTCCTCTTCCTGCCCTTGGGAGGGGCCGGGGAGATCGGCATGAACCTTAATCTCTACGGTCATGCCGGAAAGTGGCTGATGGTCGATCTCGGCGTCACATTCGGGGATGAGGCGACACCCGGCATCGAGGTAATCATGCCCGATCCGCGCTTCATCGAGGAGCGGCGCTTGGACCTTGTCGGCCTGGTACTGACCCATGCCCATGAGGACCATCTCGGCGCCGTGCCCTATCTGTGGGAACGGCTGCAATGCCCCATCTGGGCGACGCCGTTTACTGCCGCGGTACTCCGCCGCAAGCTTCATGAAGTCGAAATCGCCGATCGCGTGCCCATTATCGAGGTGCCGCTGTCCGGCCGTTTCCAAGCCGGACCATTCGAGCTCGAACTGGTGACGCTTACTCATTCGATCCCGGAGCCGAATGCATTGGTAATCCGCACTTCCGCCGGAACCGTGCTTCACACCGGTGACTGGAAATTCGATCCCGATCCCTTGGTTGGGCCGACCGCCGATGTCGACGCCCTGCGGCGCCTCGGCGAGGAGGGCGTACTGGCCCTGGTCTGCGATTCAACCAACGCTCTTGTGGCCGGGCATTCCGGCTCCGAGGCGACGGTTCGCGCCGAGTTGATCCGTCTGTTCGGGCGCTTCGAGAACCGCATCGCTGTGGCTTGTTTTGCCAGCAATGTCGCCAGGTTGGAGAGTGTTGTTCACGCCGCACTTGCGCATGACCGCCATGTGGCCCTGGTCGGGCGCTCGATGCGCCGGATCGTCGAAGCGGCCCAGGAGACCGGCTATCTCACCGGCTTACCGGACTTCGTTTCGGAGCATGATTCCGGCTACCTGCCGCGCGAGAAGGTGGCGCTTCTTTGTACCGGCAGCCAAGGCGAACCACGTTCGGCCTTAGCCCGTATCGCTCGCAATGAGCACCCGCAAGTGGCGCTCGAACCGGGCGATGCCGTGATCTTCTCATCGCGAATCATCCCCGGTAACGAGAGGACGATCGGCGCTCTCCAGAACAACCTATCGGCCCTCGGGGTGGAAGTGCTGACGGCCGAAGATGAACCGGTGCATGTGTCGGGCCATCCCGCGCGCGATGAGTTGGCGCGCATGTATCAATTGGTGCGTCCGCAGATCGCCATACCGGTTCACGGCGAACGCCGGCACCTTGAAGCCCATGCACGGCTGGCCAAGGAATGCCAGGTGCCGCAAGCGATGGCCGCCGAGAATGGCCGAATGCTTCGTCTCCTGCCCGGAAAGGCTGAGATTGCCGCAGAAGTGGAATTCGGTCGGCTTGGACTGGACGGCTCGGCGCTGGTGCCGCTCGGCGGCGCGCTGATCAAGCACCGGCACCGCATCAGCGCCAGCGGCAGCGCGGTAGCGACCATTGTTATGGGCCGAAATGGCGCCCTTTTGGCCGATCCGCAGGTCACGCTGCATGGTCTCGTTGATCCCGAGCAGGATGGCGGCGCCTTGGTCACCGCCGCGGATGCCGTACGTTCTGCGATCGAGGCATTGCCGCTAGGCCAACGTGCCGACGATGCCATCGTAAAGGAGGCGGCACGGCTGGCCGTTCGTCGCTATATTCATGGCGAGCGGGGCAAGAAGCCGCTGACGGATGTGCATCTGGTGAGGGTATGAGCGATCGTAAGGACCCTCACCCGCTCGGGCTCTCGCCCTCGCTGCCCTCTCCCGCAGTGCAGTGCGGGAGAGGGGTGCTTGTTACTGCCCCTCGCCCCGCCGCGCGGGGAGAGGGGGCCCACGGCCTTGGCCGTGGGCGGGTGAGGGGTCACGCAAAGGTTCGATGAGGGTAGCGCCATGATCGGACGGCTGAACCATGTGGCGATCGCGGTGCCAAACTTGACGGCGGCGGCGCGCCTCTATCGCGAGACCCTGGGCGCGGATGTATCCGAGCCGGTGGACATGCCCGAGCACGGAGTCACCACCGTCTTCGTGACGCTGCCCAATACCAAGATCGAACTGCTCCACCCTTTGGGTGAAGCGTCACCGATCGCGGCATTCCTGGAGCGGAACCCCTCCGGGGGCATTCACCATGTCTGCTACGAGGTGGAGGACATCCTTGCCGCGCGCGATCGCCTGAAGGCGGGCGGGGCGCGCGTTCTGGGAAACGGCGAGCCGAAGATAGGAGCTCATGGCAAGCCTGTCCTGTTCCTGCATCCCAAGGATTTCTGCGGGACGCTCGTTGAAATCGAGCAGGCGTGACGGCGCTCTCCAAGCAAGCTAGGCTCTCGCGCGATGTTCAGGCGGCGCGATGACCCTCTATTCCGGCATTATTGTCTTCACGATGATCTGGTGGCTGGTGCTGTTCACCGTGCTGCCTTGGGGCATTCGCCGGCCTGAGAATAGCGAACCGGGGCATGCCGTCGAGGCTCCGGCCAATCCGCGCATTGTCCTACGATTTGTAGTCACCACTGTCATTTCAGTGGGTTTGTTCCTGATTGCCTGGTGGCTGATCGATTCTGATCTGATCAGCTTCAGAACTCCCTGAGAGCATGTCCGGATACTGCCGCATCGCTCCGGGCCACGAGTTCCATGGGCCCTATCACGATCGGGAATATGGATTCCCCACTGACGATGACCGCGTCTTGTTTGAACGCCTGGTGCTGGAGATCAATCAAGCCGGCTTGTCCTGGCTCTTGATGCTCAAAAAGCGCGCGGCCTTCCAGCGCGCTTACCACGGCTTCGATATCGACCGGGTCGCTCGGTACGGGGAGAAGGACCGAGCGCGACTTCTTGCCGATGCCGGCATCGTGCGCAACCGTCTGAAGGTTAACGCGGCCATTGAAAATGCCCGCCGGCTTCAGGCGATCCGCGCCAGCCATGGTTCCTTCGCCGCCTGGATTGCCGCGCACCACCCCCGTGCGAAGGAAGAATGGATCAAGCTGTTCCGGAAGACCTTCACCTTCATGGGCGGCGAGGTGGTCGGCGAGTTCCTGATGTCGATTGGCTATCTACCCGGCGCGCATGCCGAGGATTGTCCGGTTTACCGGCGGATCTTGAAGCTCGATCCACCTTGGCGAGGCTAACCTTGTGAAAAAAAAGGCGGCAGGAGTGCCGCCTTGGTCTTGGATTTGGGTCTTCCAAGCGGGCTTGGGATGCCCGCTTTAGTTCCTCCCCGAACTTGGACCGCGGCGTTCGGTCGCGCGTGTCAGACGAGTGACACACTAAGGCAAATCAGTGACGGCGTCCACTCTGTTTTATCGCCGGCACTCACAAAGAATTCCGCTTCGCCAAAGCTTTAGCTGAGCCAGGCGAATTTAGCTATGAAGGCGACCGCCAAAATGATTAGGGCAATGTTGAGTTCCTTAATCCGGCCGCTGAGGAGCTTGATCGCCGCGTAGGAGATAAAGCCGAAGGCGATACCATGGGCAATCGAGTAGGTCAGCGGCATGGCGATGGCGGTGACCACTGCCGGGACGAACTCGGTGGCATCCTCCCAATCGATCTCGGCTAGGCCACGGGTCATCAAGCAGGCAACATAGAGCAGGGCAGGCGCGGTGGCGTAGCTCGGGATGGTATTGGCCAGCGGCGACAATACGAGCGCCGCCAGGAACAACAGCGCGACCACCACCGCAGTCATGCCGGTGCGGCCGCCCGCCTTCACGCCCGCCGCACTCTCGATATAGCTGGTGGTGGTCGAGGTCCCGAGCACCGAACCCATGATCGCCGCCGAGCTATCGCAGATCAGCGCCCGTCCCAGCCTCGGAATACGCCCGTCCGGCCCGATCAAGCCTGCGCGCTGAGCGACGCCGATCAGCGTGCCGGTGTTGTCGAAAAGATCGACGAACAGGAAGGTAAAAATGATCGCTAGCAGCCCTTGTTCTAGGGCGCCGCTCAGATCCAGGGCGAAGAAGGTTGGGGCAAGACTTGGTGGAGCTGCGAAAATACCTTTGAACTGAGAGACGCCAAACAGGATGCCGACGGCGGCTGTCCCAAGAATGGCGATGATGATGGCGCCCGGCACTCGCAGCCGGTCGAGCGCGACCATGATGAAGAAGCCGAGAATGGCCAGAATGGTGGCCGGCGCATGCAGGCTGCCCAGTGTCACAAGAGTCACAGGATGCGCGACGATCACCCCGGCTTCCTGCAGTGCGATGATGCCCAGGAAAAGGCCGATGCCGGCGCCGATGGCCATCTTCAGCGATCTGGGAATGGCGTTGATGATCCATTCCCGTACCGGCAAGACAGAGAGGATCAGGAAGATCACGCCGGAGATGAAGACGGCGCCGAGTGCCGTCTGCCACGTGTAACCCAGCCCCTTGACGACCCCGAAGGCGAAGTAGGCGTTGAGCCCCATCCCCGGGGCGAGCGCAATCGGGTAGTTCGCGATCAGCCCCATCATCGCCGATCCGAAGGCTGAAGCGAGGCAGGTGGCCACGAACAGGGCACCCGGATCCATGCCGGTGGCCGACAAGATCGCCGGATTGACGAAGATGATGTAGGCCATTGTCAGGAAGGTGGTGATCCCGGCGAGGACCTCGGTACGCGGCGAGGTTCCGTGTTCGCTGAGGTGGAATTGCCGCTCCAGCAACGCTGCCAATGCGCCCGCCCGTGCTGGCCCAGCGGACCCCGTCCGCAAGGCGGCTTCCGGCTGTTTTGCCATGCCCCCTGGCTCCCCTGTCAGGTGCCGCGAGGACATATCCCCACTCGCCCTGCGGCTCTCAACGTGAGGAGAGGCTGGCACCTGCCTGACTGTCAAGGAAGATTGCAGGAAGTTCACTCCGCCTGGCGCGAGAAGTATTCACCAATGACCGGAAGCGCCGCCGCCTCCGGAGCTACCGCCGCCGGAGAACCGAGACCCCTGGCGCGAAAGAGTTCGTTGGCAAAGCGCTCGATGTCGTAGCCCTGAAGGGAGGACACGGTTGCGACAACGACCTGATTTGAGGTGCGCTCCTCATGCGCCGCAAGTTGCTCGGTCAGCGAATCTTCGGTTTCCGGGCTCAGCACGTTGGCCAGATCGACCACGCGGCCGGTGAGCTCCGGCAGTCTGAGATCGGCAGGGGCAGGGAGCGCCGTGACCAGGAGCACGGCAAGGAAGGCAGTCACGCGTGTCATTGGTATTTTGGAGGGTCAGTAGTGGATTATTGATGCGCTGTGTCCGTTAGAGCTCGATCAAGCGGTCCGGAACTTCGTTTGCGTTTTCCTCAGCGGGAGGGAAGGTCTTCGAGAGCAGGTCAGTGCACGCTTCGATCGCGCCGATCAGGGCTTCAACAAGTGGGCCGGAACGTGCCGTCTGCACGAAATCGTCAACCACCGCCTGCCACGTCTTCGCATCAATCCGCTCGGAGATACCCGCGCCAGCCAGTATCTCGACTTGACGCTCAGCCTGAGCCACGAACAAGAGCACGCCGGCGCGGTCGCGCGGAGTGGCGAGACCCAGCTCCACGAACAGCGACTGCGCCAATCGCCTCACGCGCCGCAAGCGTCGAACGGTGGGAACGAGCGGCACTGCCACCGCATCGGGCATGAGAATGCCGGCAATGGATAGGAACAGCAGGCAAGGGATCACCGCAAGCCAAAAGGGATCATATGTGAGCCCGATCGCCAGAAGCAGAGGTGAGGAGAGGATCGCAATCAATGCCGGCACCAGCAGTCGGATTTCGGCGTATTCGTCCGCCGAAGTGACGATGGCCACTGCAAATTCCGCGGCTGTTTGCTTCTCCGCCGCGCTGATCGCGGCGAGGACACGATCGTGATCGGATTTGCTGAGACGCGCCATTGCCGATTACCAGCGACCAGAGGCTCCGCCGCCTCCTGAGCTGCCCCCGCCGCCGGAGAACCCGCCACCGCCGCTTCCTCCAAATCCGCCGCGGCCACCCCAGCCTGGGCCGCCGATCCAAACACCGGGCACGCCAGATCCGTAAACCCAGCGTCCTCGGCGCCGTCGATTGCTGAGGATGTTCACCAGAACGAGCCAGGCGATGAAAAAAAGCACTGGAATGAGTGCTCGGTATTGATCGGAACTGGAATGCGGAGTGGCGACCGGCTGATAGGTTCCCTCGATGGCTGCAAGGATGGCATCGACGCCGCTGGTGATCCCACCGGGAATATCGCCGGCCCGGAATCGCGGCAAAATGCGGTTCTGAATGATGTCGGCGCTGAGCGCGTCCGTGAGCGTACCCTCGAGGCCGTAGCCGACCTCGATCCGCACTTCGCGCTCATTGGGAGCGACCAGGAATAGCACGCCGTTGTTGCGGTTTTTCTGCCCGAGAGCCCAGGCGCGAAAGAGTTCATTGGCAAAGCGCTCAATGTCATAGCCCTGGAGGGACGGCACGGTTGCGACGACAACCTGGTTGGAGGTCCGCTGCTCATGAGCGGCAAGCTGCTCGCTCAGCGCTGCCTCTGTAGCCGGGCTCAGCACATTGGCCAAATCTGCGAGCCGACCCGTCAATGGCGGCAAATTAAGCGCGGCGAAGGCAGGCAGTGCCGTGAGCAGGAGCGTGGCAAGAAGGAGCCCGACCCCGGTCTTTTTCTTCGAGAAGCCGCCCTCACCCTTCGAGACGGGCCTTCGGCCCTCCTCAGGATGAGGAAGGGTCATCCCGATCCCGCTGCAGCGAACTGACTTGCGCGAAAACTCCTCACCCTGAGGTGCGGGCGAAGCCCGCCTCGAAGGGGGAGGGGTGTGTTCAAGTTGCAGTGTCAAAACGCAACCTTAGGCGCCTGCTCGGTTCCTTCGGCAATGGTGAAGCTTTGCTTCGGTTTTGCGTCGGGGTAAAGGAACGCGGCCCACCAACGGCCTGGGATCGTGCGCAGTTCGGTGTTGTACTGCCGCACCGATTCGATGTAGTCGCGCCGTGCCACGGCGATTCGGTTCTCCGTGCCCTCAAGCTGTGACTGCAGCGCCAGGAAGTTCTGGTTTGCCTTCAGGTCGGGATTGGACTCGGCGACGGCGATCAGGCGGCCGAGCGCACCGGTAAGGGCTTGCTGGCTCTCCTGGAACTTCTGGAAGGCCTCGGGATTTTCCGTGATGTTCGCAGGCAGCTGCATTTGCGCGACGCGCGAGCGCGCCTGCGCTACCGCCTCAAGCACTTGCTCCTCGTGCTTGGCATAACCCTTGACGGTC
>Ga0134128_10007865_pt1 | contig 12847 bp, 13 predicted proteins | sample KB31754_FD_96462 | JGI IMG/M metagenome (GOLD analysis project Ga0134128, IMG submission 96462) | Terrestrial soil microbial communities with excess Nitrogen fertilizer from Kellogg Biological Station, Michigan, USA - KB3-175-4 | ecosystem: Environmental > Terrestrial > Soil > Unclassified ...
AAGTGGCAGCAACGTCTATGACCGGATGCGCAGATTTTTTGATGTTGCGGATAATTAACTTTTCTATTTTTAAATTAATTAATGGGCTTTATCATCTTAGGGTTAAATAAGAATAATAACTGCACATCTCAAGATGGGAAATCTTTGAACAAATTTTAACTACATTTATCAAATCTCTAAACCCAAAATAATTATTTTTACCACCTTTATATTAAGGTTATTAAACAATTAGTTAATTGTAAAATAATTATGAAGACTTGTAAATCTTTTTTTATGTCGAAACGGTTGATGTTTTTTTTCATTGCAATTATTACAAGTAGCAGTTTATTCGCGCAGAGCAGCCTTGAAATTAAAGGAATAAGTCCTGATTTATATTTAAATCATACTGTTGCGCCAAAAGAAAGTATTTATAGCGTTGGCAGGCTTTACAACGTCGCGCCAAAAGATCTTGCAGCCTACAATCATCTTCAGATGGAAAGTGGTTTAATTGTTGGGCAGGAAATGAAAATCCCTCTAGACAAAAATAATTTTTCCCAGTCGGAAGCTAAATCCGGCAATGATGCATTGGTGCCGGTTTATCATACCGTTGGATCGAAAGAAACACTTTATCGACTCTTCGTGAATTATAATAAAGTGCCGATCACGTCTTTGCAAAAATGGAACAATCTTCAATCAGACGCTTTAAGTGAAGGTTCACAAATGATCGTAGGTTTTCTTAAAGTGGATAAAGCTCAATCTGCTTTGGCAACGCAGCCGGCAAATGCGGCCGAGGTTGCTTCAGCACCGGTTCAATCCGAAAAAAAGTCTGTGCCCGCCGTTGAAAAGCCAACAACTGCACAAGCGTCCGAACCGGCGAGGAAAGAAGCTGTTGCCGCACCTGCAAAGGAAAGCGCGGTTGAAAAAACGGTAAATACAAAAAGCACCGTCAATTTCTCCGGAGGTTATTTTAAAAAAGTTTACGATCAACAGGTTCAAACGAAGTCGCCTATCAATAACAGCGGAAGCGTCGGTATATTTAAATCTACGAGCGGCTGGCAGGATGGAAAATATTATTGTTTTTACAATGATGCTGCTGCCGGAAGTGTCTTAAAAGTTACGGACAATGCGTCCGGAAAAAGCGTTTATGCCAAGGTGTTAGATGCTATCCCGGATATCAGGCAAAATGCAGGATTATCGGTAGTGCTAAGCAATGCAGCGGCGGAAGAACTGGGAGCCGGTGGAGAAAATAAATTTGATTGTATAGTGAGCTACGTGAAATAATCGTGAGATAATTTATTTCTTTTCTTATAAGCCAAAAAGTAGATTTTTCGTTTTTTAATAAGGTAGTTCGGGCATCAGTTAATTCGCTAATCATCACATTAGTCAATTTTCCCTCCATCCGCGCAAAAAATCTTCAATCTTCATTTTTCTTTTTCCTTCCATCTGAATTTCTTTTAAAGCGATATAGCCGTCTGCAGCGGAAAATTTCAAGAAAGATTTGTGATCTGTAATTATTTTTCCCGCCTCTTTTACTTCTCCATCTAATTCTTTTTCCGCCGAAAATATTTTTAATTTTTTCCCCTGCAAAAAGGTGAAAGCAGTAGGGTAGGGCGATAATCCTCGTATAAGATTATAAACAACTTCTGTATTTTTATTCCAGTCTATCTCGCAGGTTTCGGTGAATATTTTTGGAGCATGTTTAATAACGGCTTGTGTCGCATCTTGCGAGATTTCTTTTAAAGTTCCTTTTTGTAATTCTTCCAGGGTTTTTAAAAGTAATTCTGCACCGATATCTTTCATTTTATCATGCAGCGTTCCGGCCGTTTCATTTTCAGTAATGGGAATTTTAGTTTGTAATAAAATGTCGCCCGTATCGATTTGGTGCTGCAATTTAAATGTGGTAACACCTGTTTCTTTTTCTCCGTTAATAATCGCCCAGTTAATGGGCGCTGCGCCACGATACTGTGGCAGCAAGGATCCATGAAGATTAATGGTTCCCATCGGAGGCATGCTCCAAACAATCTCAGGCAACATCCTGAATGCAACCACTATTTGCACATCCGCTTTTAGCGATTTCAGTTCTTCTATAAAATCCGGGTTTTTTAATTTTTCCGGCTGCAGGATCCTTAAATTTTTTTCTAACGCATATTTTTTTACGGCGCTTTCTGTCAGCTGCATGCCTCGTCCCGCGGGCTTATCAGCCGCTGTAATCACACATGCAATCTCATAGCCCGCTTCATAAATTTTGTCTAATGATGCCACTGCAAATTCCGGTGTTCCCATGAAAACAATACGAAGACGATCCATATAATCTAAAATGTAGTTTTTTGTAGTTTTATTAAAATATCGCTTATTAAAATTCTATTCGAAATCTTTATACAACAAATATTTCTTTCTTATCTTTTTAAACTGATCCAGTTTCGGTTGCCACGTCGCACGAATTTCTTTCTCCGTCTTTCCATCTCTGATTTGTTTCCATAAATCATCATTGCCGACCAGCTTATCAAAAAAAGAATTTTCCATTTTGCCGGATTTTGGAAGAATGAAAAAGCTGTCCTTGTTTGGGAATAAGCGATAAGCTTCCATCAACCATTTAAGCTGTATTTTATTATCAATTTTTTTCAGCACTTCCGAAGGTGTTCCTGAAAGATTCCATCCATAACAAGTGACTCCATAATGCTTGCTGCTTTTTGCGCCTTCCGTTGGATGTGGCGTAAATGAATATAAATTTTTTGGCAAAGAAGGCGCGCCGAAAATCTGAAAAGGCTTATCCGTTCCGCGACCTTCGCTCAAAGTAGTTCCTTCGAAAAAACAGGTCGACGGATACAAATAGATCGATTGAATATCCGGAAGATTTGGAGAGGGTTTAACCGGCAAAATGTACTTGCTGTTATGATCGTAATTCAGATTTTTAATCACTAAAAAATGGAAGGAATTTGCGTCGGCTTTTTTATTTTTTTGAAAATCTTCGTATTTTTTATTGGCACCCGGCGTCAGCCATTTTTCGCCGGCGAGCATCATCGCATATTCACCGATCGTCATCCCGTATACAATTGGAATTGGTTGAACACCCACGCCGGATTTAAATTGCAAACCAAGTACAGGACCATCCACATAAAAGCCATTAGGATTTGGACGGTCCAAAATAATGAGCGGCTTGTCATTTTCGAATGCAGCCTCCATAAAATGCTGCATGGAATTGATGTAGGTGTAAAAACGGGTGCCTACATCTTGTAAGTCAAAAAGTAGAATATCCACATTTTTCAGATCTTCAGCAGAAGGCCTGTCTTTGCTTCCATAAAGTGAAACAACGGGGATTCCCGTTTCTGTGTCGACATAATTTCCAACTTTTTCGCCTGCATCCGCCGTACCCCGGAAACCATGTTCAGGGCCAAAAATTACAACGACATTGATGCCCGATTTTTTCAGCACATCCACGAGAAAGCTGTTGCCTATCATGGAAGTCTGATTGGCAAATAATCCAACTCTTTTGCCCTTTAAAAGCGGCACGTATTGTTCCGTTCTTTCCGCCGCAGGTACAATTCTTTTCTGTGAAAAGCTATTCAAGCTAATTAATGCCAGGCAAAAAATTAATTTTATTGTTCTAATCATATCAGTTTAAAATTTTAACATAAATCAATTGTAAAGTAACATGAACGCCGTTTTTGATCGTGGTAAAATTATTGTAAAAATTGATGGTTCCGATTTTTCATATTTCTAAATAAAATATTATTAGTTACTTTACTTAACAGGCAATGATATTGTTTTAAAAGAATTTTATTTTTTAAAAATTAAATCTATAATTATGAGTACAGCAAAAAAAGGTGACAATGTGAAAGTGCATTATAAGGGAACCTTAACTTCGGGCGAGCAATTTGATTCCAGCGAAGGAAGGGAGCCGCTTGCTTTTACAGTAGGCGCCGGTCAAATGATTAAAGGATTTGATGATGCTATTCCAGGCATGACCGTGGGCGAAAAGAAAACAATAAATATAGCGCCCGAAGATGCCTACGGAGCAAAAAACCATGATGCGATAATTGAATTTCCAAAAGCGAATATTCCCGCTGATATGAAGTTGGAGCCGGGGATGAAATTGCAGTTGCAGAATGAAGCGGGACAACCTATTCCTGTTGTGGTTTCAGAAGTAAAAGATGATGTAGTAATCCTCGATGCTAATCATGAGCTTGCAGGAAAAGAATTGGTTTTTGATATCGAATTAGTTGAAATAAAACCAGAATAAAATTTCGATTGGAATATAGTCACTTTGCTGCCAACTGTTATTATCTAAAAATTATAGTTGGCAGCTTTTTTATTGTCCATTAATTTCTTGACTCTATAAAAATTCAACAATCTAACAATAATTCACTCAATACTCCATCTTCCTTAAAGTTGGCGCCTTCAGCCAGGTAAGAATGACTATCAACAAAGTCATGCCGCCACCAAAAATCACAGAAGGTACTGTGCCCATTAATTTTGCCGCAACACCACTTTCAAACTGCCCGAGCTCATTGCTTGAATTGATGAACATAGAGTTTACGCTCATTACTCGCCCACGCATATGATCGGGCGTTTTCAATTGCGTGATCGTACCGCGAATGACCACGCTTATTCCGTCCAGCATTCCGGAGATCATTAGGGCGACAAAAGAGAGTAAAAATATTTTTGAGAAACCAAAAATGATAATACAAAGACCGAAGCCGCCGACGGCAAGCAACAGTGTTTTGCCCTGTTTTTTCTTTGGTGGAAAAAGGGTTAAGATGATCACAATGAAAATGGAACCGAAATCAGATGCGCCGTTTAAAATTCCAAATCCTTCGGGCCCCACTTTTAAAATATCCCTTGCATAAATAGGGATTAATGCCACGGCGCCGCCAAATAATACGGCAAAAAGATCGAGCGATAAGGCGCCTAACAATTCTTTCGTTTTGTAAACAAAACGCAATCCTTCTTTCACGCTTTCCCATGTGCGAACAGCGCCTTTAACGATTGAGGCAGGCTTAGGTTTGAGCCTGAATAAAAATGAAAAAGCAATTACCATTAAACAGCTTATCGTTATAAGTGTTCCGGTGATTCCGACAATTGCGATTAAAAATCCTCCGACCGCATGGCCGGTTACCGACGCAGAAAGATAAGTTCCCTGGCTCCAGGTGGTGGCATTTTGCAGATCTTCCCGCGGAACGATATAGGCAATCATCGCGCTATAAACCGGTCCGGTAAAAGCCCGGAAAACGCCGGTGCAAAAGATAACTGCATAAATGCATATAGCGATCCAGTGATTGTCAAGATGCTGCGAGGTGAATTTGCCAGAGATAAAAACCAGAACGATTGCTGCCACGCAATAAAGCGCGATACCTTTCAACAATAATTTTCTTTTTTCACTTTGATCTATTACATGGCCTGCATATAAAGCCAGAGACAGCGCGGGTACTACTTCTGATAACCCAACCAGCCCAATGGCGAATGGATCATTGGTCAAAAGATAGATCCACCACCCAATAACTGTAGACATCATTCGCAATCCCATTGTAAACGAAAATCTTCCCAACAATAAATGGCGGTATTCGATAACTTTTACAGAAGCGAAAGGCGCGGAATTGAATGGCATGCGTCTATTTTTTATGGCAGCATCAAATAATTTTGACCAGTGTCATAATCTTTATCGAGTGCGTCCAAAACCGTTTTTAAATGCTTTTCATTAGATAGAAAATCCGCTGATGAAGCATCAATGAATAATGTTTTGATGTTGTGTTGTTTTATATAGTTTGTGTAGGTTTCCTGCAATGAAAAAAGATATTCTGATTCTATTGATTGCTCATAGGTTCGATTTCTTTTCCGGATATTTTCTCTGAGTTTTGACACTGGCGCATGCAGGTAGATCAGGAGATCCGGTTTTACCAATTGTGGATTGATGATGTCAAATAATTTCTGATAAAGTAAAAATTCTTCTTCCGGTAAATTTACTTTCGCGAATAATAAGCACTTTGTAAAAAGATAATCAGAGATCGTTAATTTCTGAAACATATCTTTTGTTTGCAATAATTCTTTTAATTGCTTGTAACGTTCTGCCATGAAAAAAAGCTCCAGCGGGAAAGCATATTGCTGTTTATTTTCATAAAATTTTGGAAGAAATGGATTGTCAGCGAATTCCTCTAATATGAGTCTTGCATTAAAATGTTTACTTAGTAAGTGCGCGAGAGTCGTTTTTCCCGCGCCAATATTCCCTTCAATAGTGATGAAATTATATTTCATTCGTTTTCCTTGTAAAATCGTTTACGTCTTTTGGATTGTTTTTCAAAAGTATGGCGGTTCAAAAATAACACCTGAAATCTGAATTAGATAAATTCAATTTCGAGTGAAATTTCGTATGGACTCCCAACTAAAATGTGGTTTCCAGCGGAATAACGTTTAGTGGATCTTTGCATTCAGATAACAAATCTGCGATGCTTTTATTCAGTACGGGATGAATGAGCGCAGGAGATAATTCATATAATGGCATCAGCACAAAGCGCCGGTTGCTGATCTCAACATGAGGTACGATCAGGCTCGGAGTATTGATGATCTCTTTATTAAAAAATAGAACATCGATATCGATAATCCGGGCGGCATTTTTAATTGTTCTGATACGGCCCATTTGCTTTTCAATGACCAATATTTTAGCAATCGTCTCTTCTGCAGAGAGGATGCTGTTCACAATATGTACCTGGTTATAAAAGGAAGGCTGATCGGTATTTCCCCACGCTTCTGTTTCGTAAACGGCGGAGCTTTTAATAATTTTTCCAATTCGATTTTGAATAAGCTGCGCCGCAGTTAGCAGATTGTTTCTCCTGTTACCTATGTTACTTCCTGCGATTAAAAAAATTGTGTTCATTTTTTTATAATCTTCCTTTATACTCGTTGAGTCTTTTATCTAATTCCAATAATTCTGATGAGACGATTTTTACTTTTTTAAATTCAGCATGTAAGGGGTTGAATAAAAAATTATGTTCCTGCGGTACAATGGCAGAAGGCACTTTCAAAACCAGCCCTTCCTGATTTTTCATAAATTGATCGCCAATCCACTGAGTATATTCAAATTCTTCTTGCCAGTCCTTTTTCATTTTTTTGTAAGATATTTCAGCGATTTTTTTCTCATCGGGAAATTCAATATGTAATAGATATTGAGCTGGAGGAATTTCATTTCTTCTCAAATGCACCAATGATTCCAGGATGCTTAAAGAGATAAACTGGGAAGTGTATAACAAATGAATTCCTTTAGAATTCCATCTTGATCCATACAACGCCGCACCGTTTCCGGAGATGTCATTTTTATAAGCTTCGTTAGTTATTCGATATACTATCATGCAAAAATTCCATGTTCTATTCTACCAATTTGGGTAAGTACATTATTAATGCCTTCAAAACTTGCCAGCGAAAATAAGGATAATCTACCCTCGAGCATATAAGGATCATCTCTTAGCCAGCGCAAAAATTTTTCATAGCTTCCAAAAACTTCCAGGCCTCTTTCGAGCACTTTATCGATCTGGAGAATTCTGTCTGTAACGCTGAAATTGAAAGTAGAATTATCTTTAGAATATCTCTGTAATGTTCTTTCAGATATATGCAAAATATCAGACCATTCTTTTTGAGTAAAATCTGTTTTTGAAGTTATTTTTTTAAATTCGTCGTAAGTGAAATCCTTGGTTAGCTTTTGATGCTTTAGCATGCCATATGCCGCCTGTACTTCTTCAACCTTGCCCGGATTGGTGTTTATCTTTTTATAATTTTTATCTTTCATGATGTGCCATTTGTCATCCAAATATACGCCATTTGTCTTTGTTTTTCAAATTATTTCAAATTTTTATTTTTTCTCGAATAGTTTTGCCCCTTTAAATTGACAGAATTTTAATGAAATCATATAGTCAGCTGCGTGCAATGATGGCGATCACAAAAGCCAGTTTACGCGCTATTTTCAGAAGCCCCTCGTCAGTTATATTTGGTTTTGCATTTCCCTTTATCTTCATTCTTGTTTTTGGTTTTATGGGAAATGGGAGCCTTATGAAATCATACAAAGTGGCTATAGACAGCAGTGCCGATACAACCAACCAATTATTTTTCGCCTTAAAAAATACATCGGGCTTAAAAATAAAAAAATATGCTGATAGCAAATCGCTTGAATATGACCTGCAGCATGGAAAAATTGCAGGTGTTATTAATATTCAAAAAAATCCATCGCTTACGCCGCCCTATATTTTCACGCTAAAAAGCACCACGTCAAGCAACGATCAATGGCCGCAATTTAAAGTGCTTGCAGAAACGGTGATCAATAAAGTAAGCAATGAGAAATACCCCAACAGGCCTGCGTACGCTGAGTTTGATTTTGATTTCACAAAGGATATCAGGGTTATTCGTGAATATAAAACTATCGATTTCGTTCTGCCAGGCCAGCTTGGATTTTCCTTATTGGCTTCGGGCGTGTTCGGCGTTGCATTTATGTTTTTCAACCTGAGAAATACCCTTGTTTTAAAAAGATTTTTTGCAACTCCTATCAGCCGGACCTACATTATTTTGGGTGAAATGTTCAGCCGCGTAATATTTCAAATGCTCACAGCGGTAATCATTATTCTCGCTGGAAAGTTTTTGTTTGGTTTCACGTTGATTTATGGATTTGAAACTTTCATAGAATTACTCATTTTGAGTTTTATAGGCCTTGTAGTTTTCATGGGTTTTGGATTTATCGTGAGCGGCCTCGCCAAAAGCGACAACACTATTCCTCCATTTGCAAACCTGATTACCTTGCCACAATTCCTGATCGGCGGAACTTTTTTTTCAATCGATGTATTTCCTAAGTGGCTGCAATGGATTGCGCAGGCAATGCCGCTTACCCATTTAAATAATGCCCTTCGGGCCGTCGCTTTTGAAGGAAGCAACCTTTGGGATGAGCGCTGGGAAATAGCGATATTATTGCTCTGGGGAATTGTTGTTTATGCCATCTCCATTAAAGTTTTTAAATGGGAATAAGCTACCCAAATCGTTTTGAATAATTCATGTGAATCCGGGGTTCGTAAATAATAATTTATGCGTTTTGTAAAATTTGCTCTTGGGCTCATCGTCATTTTAATATTAATTCTTTTAGCAGCCTTTCTTTTGCCTTCGAAAGTCACTATTTCAAAAACGGCTTTCGTGAACGCTTCTCCTTCGCAGGTGCACAGTGAATTGGCAGACTTTGATCGCTGGAAAAACTGGTTCCCGCCGCTTCAAGGCGAAAATGTATCTATGGTTAAACATCCTGCCAGACCCGGAGCGATCAATTCGGTTTCGTTGATCGATGGACAGGGAAAGAAACTAGACCTTGATCTTTTGGAATCTAAAAAAGATACAATTTTGGTAGTCCTGACTTCGATGGCTTCTGCAAAAGTGAATTACCAGTTTATTCTTACCAATCACAATAATGCACAAACGCAAATCACCTGGAATGTAAACACAGATTTAGGCTGGTATCCATGGGATAAAGTCCGTGGTATCTTTCTCGATAAAATTAGTGGCCCTCAATATGAGGCGGCATTAGCTAATTTAAAAAAGGCTTTAGAGAAATAGCTTTTTCTATATTTTGGCTTTCCAGGCCTTTGAAAATTTTATTACAGGATCTCTGAAATCCAAGGTTGAAAAATTCCTTATTATATTTAATCTTGCCGATCCTCTCAATCTGATCAATAAAAAAAGACGCTTCATGCAACGTTCTTCAAGAATGAGTTGTCAACTTCCTGCAATCAGACATGACAGATTATAATCAATTGCTAAAAGACTGCCTTAAACTCAAGCCGGAGGCGCAGCGGATGCTTTATGAGCATTTTGCACCTTCGATGTTAGGGGTATGCTTTCGATATACTAAAAGCATGCACGATGCGGAGGAGGTATTGCAAAATGGGTTTGTAAAAGTTTTTAAGCATTTGAAGCAATTTAGGTCTGACGGCGAATTGGGTGCATGGATCAGGAGAATTATGGTAAATACGGCATTAAATTATTTGAAAAGTAACCGCCGTTACCGCTATGAGCTTTCCTTTGATGAAGCGCCTTTGCATCCTGTGTCGACGGATAATCCGGATGTAAAGCTTCATGCTAAAGAATTGTCAGAATTGGTAAGGCAATTGCCAACAGGATTTCAAACCATATTTAATCTTCATGCAGTGGAAGGCTATTCTCATGTGGAGATATCGTCCATGCTGGGCATCAGCGATGGCACATCACGATCGCAATACGCTCGAGCGAGAGCCTTATTGATTGAATGGATTGAAAAATTTTCAATAAAAGAACAACAGGGCCACTATGGAACAAAATAAATTTGAAAAAGATATACAGCAAAAGCTGGATGAATTAAAGATTCCTCCGTCAGAAGCAGTATGGCAAAACGTGGAGAAAAGAATCGCGATCAAAAAGACGCGAAAAAGAGGTGTACTTGTACTGTTTTTTATTATACTTTTTTTATTAATGGGCGGATATTTGTGGTTGCACATTAACAAGGAAATTCAATCGCCAAAGCAGGAAGTATTGTTACACAATGGAGGATTAAAGATCAAAGACAGTTCTTCAAAGCAAATAGTTCCCCGAAATCAAGACATCAAGGCAATAGCTCTTCAAAAGGAAAAAACGCTCTCTTCAACAATAATAAAACCCCCAAAGAATCAACTTAGTGAAAAGCCAAAAAGTAGAAAAATCATTTTTTCAAAAAAAGGAAAAGTAAAAGTCAATGGCCCAAAAGTATTTGAGGTGGATGACTCGGTAAGACCTGGTCAAGAAAAAGCGGAAAAACTACAAAATGCCTTATCTGGCGGAAGTGAAGATGTAGCTATCAGGAAAAACGAAGAGGCAATGCCTGGCGCACATGATTTAAAAAATAATATAGCGAAGGACAGCATTAGCTTTCCCGATACAATAAAAATGTCTTCGGAAAAGAAAGACACATCTTCTGCCTACAAAGGAGAAAAAAAGATCGTTTCAAATCGTAAAAAACAGTGGCATCCTGGCATTACTTTATCAGGTGGATCCTCAATGATTGGCAATGAATTTTTGAGTGGTGGCAATAATGTTTACAGTGATTTCGCATCATCCATGCCCGGCACGGGATCAGGATCAGGAACGGGAAATTCATCTTTCTTCTATTCATCGTCGGTGAGAAGTTCGTTCGCATTCATCGCCGGATTTTTTATGGAAAAAAATATTTCTGCAAACCACAAGATTTCTGTTGGTGTCAATTATAAATATTTTTCTACCTTAAACAAGGTTGGTTATAAAATCGACTCAGCGCAAACCGCCTACAACTTTTCAACAACTGCTACCTCATCCGGCGATCATCGCAATGAGTTTAATTACCTTGATCTGCCGGTGACGCTTACTTTCAGGATCAGCAAGGCTAAATCATTTCCATTATTCTGGCATGCAGGCATAAATATTTCTGAATTAATCTACAGCAATGCTTTGCAATTTAAAAGCGTGCCCGGGATTTATTATATAGATAATTCGTTCTTTAATAAGACACAGCTCGGCTTCAATACCGGATTTTCGACAATCTTATTTTCGGATCAGAAGTCTTCCTTGCAAATTGGTCCTTATTTTTATTACAGCGCTTCAAGGCTTGCAGATAAAGGGATGTACAACAAAAAGCATTTTAGTTACGTCGGTATTTCCACTCAACTTGTCTTTGATAAAAAATAAGTTTCCTCATGCAACGATCATGATATTTTGATTGTCACGAACTAAACAAACATTATGAAAAAGATTAAAAATATTATTACGGCTAGTTTTATTTTAGCTCTTTTGGCGATTTTTTTTAGTAGCTGTATAAAAGATTCCTGCAGTCATTTACAAACATATACTTTCTATGAACCGGTTTATAAAACTACTGCACAAGTAAAAGCTGATATTAAAAGTGGTACTCCGCAGGAAGTTAAAAATCCCGGTAAGATCGTCATCCGCGGCCGGTATATTTTTCTAAATGAAGTGGACAAGGGCATTCATGTAATTGATAATAGCAATGCTTCTTCGCCCAAAAATGTTGCTTTTATTGATATGCCGGGAAACATGGACCTGGCGGTAAAAGGAAATATTTTGTATGCGGATCTTTACACTGACCTTGTAACATTGGATATCAGCAACCCATTGAATGTAGCAGTTAAGAAATTCAACGAGGGCGTTTTTCCTTTCCGGGTTTATGGCAGTGGTTTTTATAATGACACCTCAAAAGTTATCACCGATTGGATAAAAAGAGATACAACAGTGGTTGAAGATTGCGGTAACTTTCAGATGCCCGGAGGTAATATTTATTTTGACGCTGCGGCATTCTTTTCTAATCAATCCTCTTCGGGCACAAAAGCGTCTTCACCTATCGGCAAAGGCGGATCCATGGCCCGTTTCTCAATTGTGGATCATACTATGTACACCGTTTCCAATTCGGATCTTAACGTGTTTAATATTTCCAACGCCATTGATCCGGTTTATAAAAACAAAGTAAACCTCGGCGGCTGGAACATTGAAACCATCTTTCCTTTCAAAGACAAATTATTTATCGGTTCTCAAAATGGAATGTTTGTTTATAATATTAATAATCCCAATAGTCCTGCGCTGGTTGGCCAGTTTTCTCATGTGCAGAGTTGCGATCCTGTGATTGCTGATGATAATTTCGCTTATGTAACGCTGCGCACGGGCTCTGCTTGTTTTGGAAACGCCAATCAATTGGAAATATTACAATTAAATAGTTTCACAAATCCAACATTAGTAAAGGCATATCCTTTCACAAATCCTCATGGATTATCAAAAGATGGAAAAATTCTTTTTATATGCGATGGCGCCGACGGATTAAAAATTTATAATGCGTCCAACGTATCGGATATTCGGT
>Ga0134128_10007866_pt1 | contig 12846 bp, 11 predicted proteins | sample KB31754_FD_96462 | JGI IMG/M metagenome (GOLD analysis project Ga0134128, IMG submission 96462) | Terrestrial soil microbial communities with excess Nitrogen fertilizer from Kellogg Biological Station, Michigan, USA - KB3-175-4 | ecosystem: Environmental > Terrestrial > Soil > Unclassified ...
ACGGCCGTCATCCGGTCCCGATGCCGGGGCAGATGGGCCTGCTGGCCCGCTGAGACAAAATCGTTACTATCGGGGTGCTCGCGGGCCCCCGATGTGATCACGGTGGCGGCCAGCCGTTGTCCGGCCTGCGACTGGCGCCTCCCGGGAGGATTCAGCGCGCTCTTGGTAGCCGCGCCCGCCGGCTCGCCCGCACACCCGCCGTGATGAAGCCAAGCCCGGCAACGACACAGACCAGGCCAATAAGCGCCCAGATATGCTGGCCGTTCATACCGCCGGATTGGCCCAGCATGTTCAGGCCCTGCCCAATCCAGAGCAGGCCGGCGACGGCCAGCAGCACGCCGAGTACCAGGAAGATCCAGCGTCTCATCCGCACCCCCTGTACACGAGCACGCTGGCCGGCCGGTTCAACCGGCGGGGGCGTGGCCAGGTCTTCGGGCGGTGACCATGAGCCGGGATCAGGCCGCCCGGCTCAGGGCCGCTCGCCGCGCATCCGGGCCACGTACCGGTCGGCCGACCTGCGCACCGCGGCCGCGCCGTCGGCCACCACGACCCGGCCCCACCAGCCGCCGTACACCCGGTCGAAGCTGAACCGCCCGACACGGCCAGCGATATCGAGCACGGTCACCTCGTCCAGCGGGATGAGGTTCGGGTAGCTCCACATGAAGCTGACCCAGTCCCGGTCCTGGACCACGGTGATCGTGTCCCCGGTGAGCAGCACGCCCCGGCCGCCGGACCCGGCCGGCCAGTGCAGCACGGCGGCGCCGTCGAAATGCCCGCCGATCCGGGCCAGGGTCAGCCCGGGCACCGGCTCGGCGTCGTCGTCGAACAGCTCGATGCGCGGCGAGGGCCGCTGGATCCACTGCTCGTCGGCGCGGGGAATGAAGATCCGGGCGCCGAAGGCGTCCGCGAACTCCACGCTGACCCCGTAGAAGTGCGGATGTGACAGGCAGATGGCGTCGATGCCGCCCAGCTCGGTGAGCTGCGCCCGGGCCGCGTCGTCCAGCAGCGAGACGCAGTCCCACAGCACGTTGCCGTGCGGGGTGCGGACCAGCAGGGCACGCTGCCCGATCGCGAAGGCCGGCTCCACCCCCACCCCGGACAGCCCGGGCTCCTCCTCGCGGATCACCACTTGGTGGTCGCGGCCGAGCTCGGCCATGGTCGTCCACTGCTGCCCGCCCCAGCCCACGTACTGGCGCTCGTCCAGGCAGATGGCGCAGCCGCCGGGTGGCTGGTCGGTGTCGGGTTGCTGGACGCCACAGGTGCGGCAGATCCATGCGGGCATCGGCTGGCTCCCTCGGGCTTGGCTACCCACCACATCGGCTATCCGTCACAGTAGAGGGCGGACTGCCGGGGGTTGGCCCCAGACGTGGCGCAACCGGTAGGCTGACCGGCCAGACAATCAGCGGGCGCCGGATAAGCGCCCCGTGCGGGTGGGGGCTGAATCACATGCGGCGGATCATGATCACCGCAGCGGCGGTGGCGCTGGGCACCGGGCTGGCCGCCTGCGGCAGCAGCTCCAGCGGCAGTGGTGCCAGCAGCGCGGGCAGCGGGACCCCGAGCGCCGCGGCCAGCTGCACCAATGCCGCCATCCAGAAGGACCTTTTCACCAAGGGCGTGCTCACCGTCGGCACCGACAAGCCCGTCTACCCGCCCTGGTTCGAGAACAACGACCCGGCGAACGGCAAGGGTTACGAGTCAGCGGTGGCCTACGCGGTCGCCAGCCAGCTCGGTTTCAAGAAGTCGCAGGTCAAGTGGGCGTACGAGCCGTTCGACAACTCGTACGCGCCCGGCCCGAAGAAGTTCGACTTCGACATCAACGAGGTCTCGGTCACCCCGCAGCGGGCCCAGGTGGTGACGTTCTCGAACAGCTACTACGACGTGCAGCAGGCCCTGGTCGCGCTCAAGGGCACCCCGATCGTGACCAAGCACGCGCCCGCCGACCTGAAGAGCTACGTGTTCGGTGACCAGGTCGGCACGACCAGCCTGGCCTTCATCAACAGCCAGATCCAGCCGACCCAGACGCCCAAGGTGTTCGAGACGCTGAACGACGTCAAGCAGGCCCTGCAGACCCACCAGATCGCGGCGCTGGTGGCGGACACCCCGACGGCCCAGTTCATCTCCTCCTCGGAGATCAAGCACTCGACCATGGTCGGGCAGTTCCCGTCCACCGGCGAGCACTTCGGGCTGCTGTTCCAGAAGGGCAAACCGCTGGTGGGCTGTGTCAACAAGGCACTGGCCACGCTGCACAGCAACGGCACGCTGGCCGCGCTGCAAAAGAAGTACCTGCAGGTCTACCTGAGCGTGCCCACGATCAAGCCTTGATGACCGGCCCACCACAGACCTCGTTCGGCCGGACCGACCGCGGCCCGCGGTTGCTGGCCGGCGGCCGCGGCGCGGTCGCCATCTCCACGGCCAGCACGATCGTGGTGCTGGCCGCGCTGGCCGCGCTGTTCCTGCTGGCCCCGGGCAGTGCGGCGGTCCGGCACACGTTCTTCAACCCCACCGACATGTGGAAGTCGCTGATCGGGGACCCCAAGCAGGGCTACTACTCGGTGGGCGCGGCGCTGTGGCTGAACATCCGGATGTTCCTGGCCGCCGAGGTACTCATCCTCATCCTCGCCCTGGTCATCGCGGTCATCCGGCAGTCGGTCAGCCCGGTGCTGTTCCCGCTGCGCATCGTCAGCACGATCTACGTGGACGTGTTCCGCGGCGTGCCGCTGATCCTGGTCATCTTCGCGATCGGGTTCGGCGTGCCCGCGCTCAGCCTGCCGTTCGTCTCCGGCCAGTCAGCCGCGGTCTACGGGGTGCTGGCCCTGGTCCTGTCCTACTCGGCGTACGTATCCGAGGTGTACCGGGCGGGCCTGAACTCGGTGCACCAGAGCCAGGTGGCGGCGGCCCGCTCGCTGGGCCTGTCCCAGTGGACATCGCTGCGTTACGTGATCCTGCCGCAGGCGGTGCGCAACATTATCCCGCCGCTGCTCAACGACTTCATCAGTCTGCAGAAGGACACCGCGCTGGTCGGCATCCTCGGCGCGATCGAGGCCAACAAGGCGGCCGAGATCTTCAGCGATACCGTGTTCAACTACTCCAGTTACGTGGTGGCGGCCATCCTGTTCCTCATCCTCACCATCCCGCTGGCCCGGTTCACCGATCATCTGATCGCCCGGGACCGGCGGCGCCGGCTGGCTGGGGCAACGGTATGAGCGACGAAGTGCTCAACCCCTCCAGTGCCGCAGAACCCGGCGCGGCCGGTACCGAGGCCGTCCGCATCGAGAGCCTGCGCAAGTCGTTCGGGCCGAACCTGGTGCTCGACGGGATCAACCTCAGCCTGGCCAGCCACGAGGTGATCTGCCTGATCGGCGCGTCCGGGTCGGGCAAATCCACCCTGCTGCGCTGCGTCAACCTGCTGGAGCCCATCGACGCGGGCCGGATCGTGCTGTGGGGCCAGGACGTGAGCCGGCCCGGCATCGACCAGAACCTGGTGCGCCGCCAGGTGGGCATCGTTTTCCAGGCCTTCAACCTGTTCCCGCACATGACCGTACTGCGCAACATCACGCTGGCCCCGGTCAAGGCGCTCGGCCTGCAACGGCGGCAGGCCGAGGACGAGGCCCGCGCCCTGCTGGACCGGTTCGGCCTGCTGGACAAGCAGGCGGACTACCCGGACCGGCTGTCCGGCGGCCAGCAGCAGCGGGTGGCCATCGTCCGGGCGCTGGCCATGCATCCCCAGCTGATGCTGCTGGACGAGGTGACCAGTGCGCTGGATCCGGAACTGGTGGCCGAGGTGCTCGACGTGATCCGCGAGCTGGCCAGCGGCGGGATGACGATGCTGATCGCCACGCACGAGATGGGGTTCGCCCGGGACATCGCGAACCGGGTGTGCTTCCTGGCTGGCGGCCAGATCGTCGAGGACTCGCCCCCGGCGGAACTGTTCACCAACCCCAAAGACGAACGTACTAAACGTTTCCTCAGAAGGATTATCGACGCCGGGCGGCTCTAGGCCTAGTGCATCACCCAGCCGCCGTCCACACAGAGCAGCTGCCCGGTGATAAACGAGGACTCCGGCGCGGCCAGGAACAGCGCCGCGTTGGCGATGTCGGCGGGCTCGCCGCGCCGCTTCACCGACTGCTGATCCAGGATGAACTGACTGTAACCGGCCGGATCAGGATGAATCGCCTCGGCCGCGGTGGGGAACGCGCCGGGGGCGATCGCGTTCACCGTGATCCCGTACTCGCCGCACTCGCGGGCCAGCGCCCGGGTCAGCCCGACCAGCGCCCCCTTGGACGCCACGTACGGGGCCAGGAACGGGCTCCCGCCAAAGAACGTGACGCTGGACACGTTGATGATCCGGCCCGCGGCAGCCGCCCGCATGCCGGGCAGCGCGGCCTGAGCGCAGACGAAGGCGGCATCCACGTTGACCCGCTGGACCGCCAGCCATTCCTCGGTGGTGTAGTCGCCGACTTCCTTTCTGGGATAGATCGCGGCGTTATTGACCAGTACGTCGACGCCGTTGTGGCTCTCCGCGATGCCGGTGATCAGCTGCCGGGTGGCGGCCAGGTCGGCGAGGTCGCACGGGGCGAAGAAGGCCTCACCCGGGCCGCTGCTGGTGATCTGCGTGGCCAGCTCGGATCCCCGGCTGCCGGGCAGATCCACGATGGCTACCTGGGCTCCCTCGGCGGCGAACCCGCTCACCATGGCCGAGCCGAGTCCGCCAGCGGCTCCGGTGATCACGACTGTGCTGCCAGCGAACCGCATCCGGGACTCCCGTTCGGGGAATAGGAATATCTGAGGGCCTTTTTAGGCGTTCGGGGAATATCTGAGGGCCTTCTTAGGATGGATCAGAGGAGTGCGGTGCGCTGGAAGGCACACGAGGGAGCCGCGCAAAACTCATGAAACTGGCTGCGGGATCACGGTCGGGCCGGGAATTCCTGGCCCATCGCGGCCTGATCGCGCTGTCTTCCGGGGCCGTCATGGCCGAAGCGGCACTGCTGTGCTGGGTGGCGCCCTCGGCCCGGTCGCTGGCCGGGCAGCTCACCGCCGTGCCGCCGCTGGCCGTGTTCCACGACCTGCGCTGGCTCTTCGGGTACAACCAGCCGTGGTTCGACTTCGCCCTGCTGCTCGGCGCGGCGATCCTGGTCCGGTCGGCGCTGAACGCGGCGCTGATCCGGCTGGCCTGGCCGCACGGGCTGGCCAAGCCGCCGCCCTGGGTGGCGTTCCGGTCGGCGGCCACCCTGACCCTGGCCGCCTGCCTGCTGCTGTCCCCCACCGTCTCGCTGACGGTCGGTGTGGCCATCCTGCCGTTCTCCTGGCCGTTCCTGGCCTCGCTGGCAGCCATGCTGCTGGTCTCGCTGCCGCTGTCGCACGGCGGGATCGTCTCGTCCTGGTGGCGCACGCTGCCGCCGGCCCGCGCCGTGTACTGGCTGCTCGCTGACTTCGCCCTGCTGTCCGTGGTGGCCGCGGTGATCGGCGGCCTGCCGCTGTGGGCGGCCGTGCCGGTGTCCGGACTGGCCGGGGTGGCCAACGCGCGGGCCTGGTTCGGCCTGGTCGGCATGGCAGCCCGCAAGCCCGCCCGGCAGCCCCTGCCGCGCTGGCCGTGGGTGCCAGTGCCGCTGGCCCCGGTCGCCACCATGGTTGCCATCGCCCTGGTGATCGGCCTGACCCGGCTGGCCTTCGTGCTGGGCAGCGAGGGCAACCGGATGAACGTGGCGGCCGCGTCGCTCCAGCCAGGTGCAGCGGCCGGCTTCAGCGGTCAGGCTGCGGCGTCCCCATCCAGCCGCCCAGTCCCGGCCGGCCACGTGTCCCGCGACCCGGTCCTGGAGATCCGCGGGTTCGGGTCGACCTGCTGCGCGTCGGCCCATCGCTTGCAGTCGATCGCGCCCGGCGCCCTGGTCGAGCAGTTCTCCTACCTGGGCATGAGCAAGGCGGGCTGGCCTCTGCCACACGGCAGCGCGGCCAGCAACATGCCGCTGACCGAGCTGGGCGACCGGATCGCCGCCCAGGTCATGCGGCTGCACCAGGAGACCGGCCGGCCGGTGGACATCCTGGCCGAGAGCGAGGGCACGCTCGGCGTGGACGCGATGCTGGCCACTCACCCGGGCCTGCCGCTCGGCTCGATGGTCATGATGAGCCCTATTGTCGCCCCCGGCCGGGCAGGTTACTCCGGCGGCTCCACACCGGGCCTGGTGCCCACGGACGAGTTGCGCGCCGTCGTCTGGTTCGTAGGCGGCCTGTCCCCGTTCGGGTCATCCGGGGCCCAGACCCTGATCAGCTCAGTGGACCGGGTAGGAGCCCGGTTCGCGGCGTCAGCGGCCCAGCACCGTTCGTTGCGCTGGATGATGCTCGTGCCGCTGGCTGACGCGGTCACGCTGCCGGTGTGCCCGCTGCCCAAGGACGTTTTCGTGGTTCCTGCCCTGCACGGTGACCTGACCGGGGCGCCGGGGGTGAAGAAGATGGTGGCCAGCTTCTTCGCGCATCAGCGGGTGCGGGAGCCGGACCAGTACAAGGCCGCCGCGGAGCTGGTCGCGGCCGCCGCCGCGGCCTGGCGGATGCCAGAGACCACCCCGCCCAGCCACGCGTGCGGCAAGTAGAGCCTTCCCGGGCCGGGAAGGGGCAGCTGAGCAGCCAGACGGGCCAGCTGGACGGTTTCCGGCCGGGCGACCCGGCCGGGAGGGACCACCGCGGTGACGGCTAAACCCTGACCTTCCAGATGGATATCGGCCCAGGTGGAACAGACCAGGTCAGGACCGGGCAGCGGAGGCTGGGGTGGGGGCGGTGGCGGCTTCCCGGGCCACCTCCGACTCCAGTTCGGTCTTGGCCCGCAGGAGTTCCTGCCTGGCGTCCGGATCCGGACCCGGATACTGCGGGTCGATGTCGATCAGGGTTTCCGCGATGACCGCGGCCGCACAGACCCGGGTGAACCACTTGCGGTCGGCAGGCAGCACGTGCCAGGGCGCCCACTCGGTGCTGGTGTGGCTGAGCATCTCGGAGTAGGCCTTCTGGTATTCGTCCCAGTGGCGGCGCTCGCGCACGTCGCTGGCGGAAAATTTCCAGTTCTTCTCTGGCTGGTCGATCCGCTTGAGGAACCGGACCCGCTGTTCGTCCCGGGACAGGTTGAGGAACAGCTTGACCACCCGGATGCCGTTGTCCACCAGGTAGTGCTCCCAGTCGTTGATTTCCCGGTAGCGCCGCGCCCAGACACTTTTCCCCTTGTGCGCTGGGGGCAGCCGCTCCAGGTCGAGGAACTCCGGATGAACCCGCACCACGAGCACTTCCTCGTAGTGCGACCGGTTGAAAATGCCGATCTCGCCGCGGGCGGGCAGGTGCTGGGCGTGCCGCCACAGGTAGTCGTGCCGGAGTTCCTCGGCCGACGGCGCCTTGAAGCTGGCCACCTTGACGCTCTGCGGGTTCACCCCGCTCATCACATGCCGGATCGTGCCGTCCTTGCCCGCCGCGTCGAGGGCCTGCAGCACGACCAGGACGCCCCAGGTGTCCTGCGCAGCCAGCCGGTCCTGGTATTCGGCCAGCATGTCCACGCCGCGCTCCAGCAGCGCGACCCCGTCCCGCTTCTTGCGTACCCCGAACCGCGCGCCGGGGTCGTAGTCCCGGGCCAGATTCACCCTGGCGCCTGGTTTCACCCGCAGCGGCCCGACCAGATGGCGGATCCAGCTGGTGTCCTGATCGGTCATCCGCGTTCCTCCCCCGGGGGCTAGGTCGACGCCAGCCTATTGCGGTGGATCATGGGTAATGTGACGGATCCGATCCAGGTCCGGGGCAGGACGATCCCGGCCGACGAGCTGTCCTGGCGGTTCTCCAGGTCGTCAGGGCCGGGCGGGCAGTCCGTCAACACCAGTGACAGCCGCGCCGAGCTCTCCTATGACCTGGCGGCCTCCGACGCGCTCGGCCCGGTGCTCAAGAAGCGCGCGCTGCGCGCGCTGGCTGGCCGGCTGGTGAGCGGAGTACTGACGGTCAGCGCCTCGGAGCACCGGTCCCAGCTGCGCAACCGGGAGGCCGCCGCCGAGCGGCTGGCCGCCGTGCTGACCGAGGCCACCGCCCCACCGCCGGCCCCGCGCCGGCCGACCAGGCCGACCCGCGGGTCCAAGGAGCGGCGGCTCGCGGCCAAGCAGCGGCGGTCCGAGGTGAAGCGGCTGCGCCGGGCGCCGGGTGAGTAATACTGGTCCCGGTCCAGGCCCCATGACACGCTGCATCCGAAGATTTTCTCGATCGAGCGGTCGCGCTCAGGCATGCTGAATCGGGCAGCCAGGTGGCGCAAGTTCCACCACGCGATCGCCTTCGGCGGTCGCCCGATGCAGATGTAGCCACCGGGCGGTCAGCGCCGCCGCAGGCCGGTCACGGCCATACAGCCCGGCCCTCTTTCGTCGACCCGCGGGATCAGCGTGATCGTCCCACTTTGCGCCCGGCCAGTCACCCAGCCTACGGCTCCGGCCCGGTCTGGTAACTCCGGCCGTGTGGCAGTCGCCAGACCAGGACGCCCGGTGTGGGCTGGATGAGCTGCCAGCCTGCGGCTTGCTTCGCCTGGTGATGCCGGCGGCAGAGCGGAGACAGGTTGCAGCGGCAGGTCAGGCCACCCTGGTCGTACGGGGTGGTGTGATCGATGTCGCAGGACGCGGCGGGTCGGCGGCAGACGGGATACCCACAGTCGTGATCGCGGGCTTCGATGAACGCCCGCAGCCGACCCGGTATCCGGTAACCCGGGACCGAGTGTTCATGGCCGCAGGGGCCGGGACAGGTCCCGGCCTTGTCAACAGCTGGCTCCGAGTCCATCGCGCGCTGCCCGGCCCGCAGCACCGCACGGATCACCCCACCCAGGTGATCTGCGCCCTGGTCCCAGGCGCTGGCCGGATACCGCGGATCGAGCAGGCCGGCCGGCACGATGACGATGACCCGGCCGAGCAGCCCCGGTCCAGCCTGGCCCGGCGGGCCATCCCGGCCCGGCTGTCCGGCCGGCCCACAGCCTGGTGACCGAATCCTGGTGACCACTAGTGGCTGGCCTCTGGGCCCGGCCACGATGACACGCCACTCACAGGTGGCATCGATTGCCGCCACCGCGGCTAGCTCCTGGGCCACCACCGGGGTGACCGGGCCGATCCGGCTAAGCTGACCTGGCTCGCCAGAGGAACCGGCCAGCGTGCGCAACGGCACCATGAGCATCGCTCGCGCTTTCAGCGCGTCACCGGCGGCCCAGCTCCGCTCAGCCATGTCTTCGAACCACGGGCCCGGCGGGGAATCGAGGGAAGTAATCCGGGGCCACGAGGACTCCAGTGGATTCCAGGCGCCGCACTGCCGGGCCGGACGGCCGGCTGAAGGACAGTCTGGCGAAGGACCACCAGCCGGATGCCCACCCGGCCCACGATCACCACGCGCGGAACCACCCGGCCCATGACCGCCCGCCGCGGAACCACCCGGCCCGCGACCGCCCGCCGCGGAACTCCCAGAACGGTGAGCCTCCGGTGCGGAACCACCCGAACCGTGAGCCTCCGGTGCGGGATCACCCGCCGGACGGTCGCCCGATCCGGGGCTGCCCGGACCCGCCGGCGGTGGGCCCGATGGTGGCACGCCGAGAATCAGCCGGATGAGCACCTGCGCGCGCAACAGGTCAATGCCCCCGGGTGCTCCACCGTCGCGCAGGGCGGCGGCAATGGCGTTGATCCGCGTCCAGGCGGCACTGGCCTGCGCAGCGGGCAGAAACCGGCCGAGCAGGGACGCGGTCCCATCCGGCTCGCCGACCAGTTCGACCCGGGCATGCCGCTCGGCCTGCTTGCGCCTGCGCTCCGCTGCCGCCGGGTCAACCGAGATAACAGCTCGCCTCAGCGACGCGCACAGCTGGCCCGTAGTCTGCTGCCCGGCCCGGGCCAGGACCTTGTCCTCGACCTTCCGGGCCACGTCGTCATCGAGCACCGTCGTGTACTCGTCGATGACCTTGGCCCGGGCCAGGTCGATCGTTCCCGCGGCTAACGCGGCCAGGGTGCGTGGAAGCCGGCCGCTCAGGCTGACCGCCAGGCCCATCCAGTAGTTGGCTGAGCACTGGGTCAGGGTCAGCGCGAGCGCCAGCTCGTCTGGCGCGAAGTCCGCCGGGTCCTGCTTGTCCAGCGTGCGATACGGCCCGGCACCGCTGCTGACACCCCGGCGGCGCGCCAGCTCGGCGACCCCGGCCAGCTCCTGGGCCTGGGCCCACGAGGTGATCTTGCGCCAGCCCGCGAGGGAGCTGACCAACCCGGCGTCATCGAGCTGCCCGGCCGGGGCGCAGCCGAGCCAGCCAGCCAGGGCCGGGCCGGGAGCAAGACGTGCCTGCCCGGCAAGCTCACCGATCGACAAGACGGGGCGGCCGCCCGCCTCCAGCGGCTGCCCATCGGCCTCGCCCAGCGGATCCTCGTCGGCCAGCGCCGCGCTAGTGGCCTCCGGGCCAGTGGCCTCCGAGCCAGTGGCGTCCGCTCCAGTGGCATCCGCTCCGGTGGCCTCCGGGCCAGGAGCGTCCGGGCCAGGAGCGTCTGTGGCGGGCAGGTTGTGACCGGCCCGGTCCCGGACCAGCCTTTGCGCGGCGGCCAGGACGTCCTCCAGCGGGAAATCGTCAGTCCAGGAGAACATGAGCCCGCCCGTGCCGCCGCACACCCCGGCCGGCACGATCGCTTCTCTGGCTCGTGGGCCGGGGCCGGGACGAGCCTCGCCACGTTCTGTGAACATGCGACTCACCTCCGCATCAGAGAAGCAGGTCATCAGGTCCTGGTATCACCGCTAATACGAACAGGCTATCGGCCCCCTCCGACATTTCCGAGGCAAGCCAGAACGATGATTCGATCTCAGCTGGCCCGCGCCATCCTGGCGCCTGGGCCCAGTGGCAGTGAGCGCCGACGCGATCGTGGCGGCACCAGGCCCGGACGGGCTTGCGTCGCTTTTGCTGCCGCGCGGGATGAACCTTTCACGGCGGCCAGGCACTCTATCGAGTGACGGGTCGAACTGCCGGAGGCGCGGTGCAGACCGAGGATGAAGGGTTCGCGGAGCCGGCGACCTGGCCGCCGAGGTGACTGCCCGGTTGGCGGTGCGCAGCGCGCTGGGGTCGCTGACCGCTCGCCAGCGCGCGGTGCTGGTGCTGCGGGTCTTCGGCGACCTGTCCGAGGCTCGGGTGGCCCAGGTACTGGACTGTGCGGTCGGCACGGTCAAGAGCACGATGGCGAAGGCAATGGCCCGGCCCGCCACACCCACCATCGCTACGCAACGATTTTGCGCAACAAGGCGGTAAAGCCTTGCGCGCCGCGTTGATCACCGGAATCGTACGCCGTGTCCGCGCACAACGGCGGACGTGAGCCAGGACGGACCGGAGTCCCCGTTCCGGGTGACAGGGGGCGGTGCGGGTGATGGCACCTGGTGCATGCGTGATCTCGGGGCCGCTCGGGACAGCGGATCGGAGGGAGCAGCGTGAAGGGCTTTAAGAACTTTCTCATGCGCGGTGACGTCATCGTGGTCGCGGTTGGGCTGGTAGTCGCGCTGGCGTTCAGCATGCTGATCGCGGCCTTCACCACCAACATCATCAACCCGATCGTGGCCCGGTTCCAGGGCGGCACGTCGCAGGGGCTCGGCATCCAGCTGGGCTCCGACCACAACCCGAAGACGTTTATGGACTTCGGCGCCTTCATCTCGGCGGTCATCTACTTCATCATCTTCATCGCCGTGGTGTATTTCCTGATCGTCGTGCCCTACAAGCACGTTCAGGCCCGCCGCGGCCAGGTCGTGTTCGGCGATCCGGCGCCGGTCAAGACCTGCCCGTACTGCCTGTCCTCCGACCTGCCGGCCGCGGCCTCCAAGTGCAAGTACTGCGGTACCGACCAGCCCGCCACCACCGCCACCTGACCCACCGACCCACCCGACCCACCTGACCCGCCCGGCCCGGTCAGCCTGGCCCGGTGCCCGGGTCATTTGGCGTCGGCGTAGCAGCTGACCACGGCCGTGCTCACCGGGAACCGCACCGGGGTGTCGCCGAAAACCAGCCGACCCGCTTCGGCGGCCGCCCCGCTGATGGCCACCACCACGGCCGGGGCCAGTTCCTCCGGGCAGTGCACGATCACCTCGTCGTGCTGGAAGAACACCAGCCCGGGCCCGTCCAGCGGGCCCGGCCACGCAGCCGGCGGGGCGTTCGGTGGCAGTGACGGGAACCGGCCGTTAGGCAGCGAAAGGGCGGTCAGGCGGCGGCGCAGGCCAGCCAGCAGCACCAGAGCCCAGTCCGCCGCGCTGGCCTGCACCACGAAATTGCGGGTGAACCGGCCGCGGGCGCGCAGCGAACGGCGGGCCCGCTGGTCGGCCGCGTCCGGCTCGTCGGCGGACGCGGTAAGCCCGCGCCACTCGGCAGACGGCGGCGGGCAGGCCCGGCCGAGCCGGGACCGGACGACCCGGCCCTCCTCGCCCGCGCGCGCGGCCGCCTCCACATAGCGGTCGGCCCGCGGGAAGCGCCGCCGCAGCACGGCCAGCAACTGCGCGGCCTCGCCGCCCGCACCCCCGTACATGGCGGACAGCAGGGCGACCTTGGCCTTGGCCCGGTCGCCGCCGAACGCGCCCGCCAGCGCCTGGTACAGGTCACCGGCCGCGGCGGCCTCGGCGAACGCGTGATCACCGGCCAGCGCGGCCAGCACCCGGGGTTCCAGCTGCGCCGCGTCCGCCACGACCAGGACCCAGCCCGGGTCGGCGACGACCGCGCGGCGCAGCACCCGGGGGATCTGCAGCGCGCCGCCGCCCCGGCTCGCCCACCGTCCGGACACCACCCCGCCGACCACGTACTCCGGGTGGAACCGGCCATCGCAGACCCACTCGTCCAGCCAGGCCCAGCCGTGCGCCGCGTGCAGC
>Ga0134128_10007867_pt1 | contig 12845 bp, 8 predicted proteins | sample KB31754_FD_96462 | JGI IMG/M metagenome (GOLD analysis project Ga0134128, IMG submission 96462) | Terrestrial soil microbial communities with excess Nitrogen fertilizer from Kellogg Biological Station, Michigan, USA - KB3-175-4 | ecosystem: Environmental > Terrestrial > Soil > Unclassified ...
CTGTGCTCTGGCTTTGTCCCATTCGTTTGCCAGAAAGTTGCTGAAGCTCGTCAGCAGGAATGATCGAAAACGACCACGTTCCTGGTCTGCCCGCGCCAGCCACTTTCGTTCCAGCAACCACGCAAAGAATCCCTGGGCCAAATCCTCGGCATCGGCCGGTGAATGTCCGCGCCGCCGCGCATAGGCATACAGAGGATGCCAGTAAATTCGACAGAGTTTCTCCAAGGCGTCCTGCGCCTTCGGTGCTGCGTCATTTCCCGCAGCCAACACAACCGACCAATGGGTGGTGGCAAATACCGACTGTTGCGGCATGCCCGTATGATTCGAAGGCACATCGGACGAAGCAGCTTGGCTTGAAGTGGTCACACCGGCAATAAGGTTACCGTAAGCAGTGTTGAATGTCTCGCATGTTTCAGGCGGCGGCATTGACTGACGGAATCCAAATCATAATCCTCTGATAAATGGCTGGAAATTTAATCATATTTCGAGCGACTTCTTGTCCCGTCCCGCAATTTTCTTTGCCACCAGGTTACGGTGCTCGGGTTCGCCAAACGCGAGAAATAACCCAAAATATTCGTTGCCCATAAACTGCGCTTTGCGAGGTTCGATTGTGCCACGGACTGTCGCCACATTCAAATCCTCGGTTTCCCAAGGACTAAAGCAAGGCCTCGGATAATTATGGAACGCTGATTTTTGCGGCAAAACTTTCACTCTTTCGCAGCGATGAAAAGGCGGGGCGATTATATGGCGTCGCCGGAAGCGTCAAGGATACTACGGTTCGCGGCTTCCGTTCCTCCTTGACCCTTCCGCCGACGCCAAAGCCCCTTTCTTTAGGTTTTCATCGCGCACACCTGTCGCTGCGTGCGCAAAGAGTCGAAGTTTATGATTGACCACAATACCTCAGCACCGAGCCGCCTTATCACTCATTTGCGGCGCTTCTCCTGCGGTTCGTGGGGCGTTCCCGAAGGCGACATTGCTTCCGCCCATTGTGCTGATGCGTTCAGCATTGCGAAAGCACTTCGCTTTTCTTCATTGACGTTCCGATACTGAATCAATCTCCGTTTTGAACTGCTCTCAGCAGCATCCAAATTTCGGATATTAGCAGGCCGGTCCACAAATACGTTCGGAGCGCATCCTGTTTGCTCGCAGTCTGGCGGTGGACGGTTGATTGGACATAGCTCCAAATCGCCTGAATCAGGTCGATCAGATTGTCACTGGCGCTGGAGCGCTCCTTTACGAGTTGCTTTAAAATTCCTTTTGTGTCGCCCTGCTTTAATTCGTGGATGGGTGTGACGGCGCCAAGACTGTGCAACTCCCGCACAAAGCTTCCTAAAAGCTCGCGGCATGAAGTCGCGACATGGAACCAACTGCCGGCGTCGTCCGGTTGGGAGCAGTATTCCGCAATCCGTTTCAAAGCGGTGTTGGTCGCCGGAAACACCTTTCCAAACTCCGCATCAGTGAACAAATCGAATCGGGTTTGGACTGCAGCTTCAACGCTGATTTGGTCGCCGAGAGATTCCAAACTGGTTTCTATTTGGTCACAAAAAAACGGTCGATATAGGACCTCATCGCTTCGTCGATGTAGCCTTGTCCTTTTGAGCCACCGTAATCGGGTCTGATGCCACGCTTTATTGCAACTGCATGAATGCTGACTCCCGCTTTGGCCTTATCGAGCAAATATAACCCGATTGCGCAGACATCCTCTTGCGTTCTGGCCCTTGGGCGGAAGCCATGTGGGCTGAAAAGGCTCTCCACTTCGATTGTCCGCAATGCGGCAAGAAGCCGGCCGATTTCTGGCTGCTTCTCCATCCAATCCAAAAAATCAGTCAAGCGCCCTTTCCCGTCTCCAAATCGGATCGTAGAAAGATGCCCTCGCCTTTTGCGAAACTCGTCAAGAACGGTTCTATTCGTGAATGGAATAAAGGAATCTTTCGATAAGAAGTCAAGTGAACGCCGTTCCATTCTCCGGCGGTAGATCTGTCTTGCTGTGTATAAAACTGTGTATAAACAGTAATGAAAAATGGTGGCTAGGGATGACTGACTAATGCTTGACTAGCCAATAAAATCAGGCAAAACTTAATCGACTTCGGCCTCTTCATAGACCGAGTCCGACCACCGGCACCAAACCCAAAACATTGAGATTTTGGGGTTTTCTGGAGAAAAGGAGTCGAATGTGTCCGAAAACGTGTCCTGAGTGTGTGAATCTGAATGGATCCCGATCACCGAGCGCTGCAAAGATGAAAGCGGCAACGAGAAGTTTCGTTGCCGCCCTTGTGCGAATGAGTTTCTGGGTTCAAGGCGCCTGGAAAGACCACTGCTGATTGTTCCCGTCCAGCCACTGCCAGAGTTGAACGAGCGCGCCATCAGCCGTCGAGGCACCGTTCACGTCCAGGCAGGAGCCAGCCGCATTCAAGTGAGCCGGCTGAATCCGGTAATAGCCGCTGGTCGTCGGACACAAGAAGTACTTCTGGTTGGCACCCCCAAGATAATCCCACAATTGTACCTTGGTGCCATTCGCGGTGCCCGCGGCATTGATGTCAACGCACCGGCCGCTCTGCACGCCGATGATGCTGTATTCACCGCCGCCAACCGCAGTCACGGTCCACCGCTGATTATTGCCGCCGTTGTAAGTCCATTGCTCAATTTGGGTGCCGTTGGCCGTCCCATTGCCGGTCGCATCCAAGGCCTTGCCGCTATGCCGGGCGATGATTTTATAGGTTCCATTGCCGACGATTCCGGAGGAACCCGTCGGGGCGGCGCCGACGTAGCCGCCCTGCCAGCGGAAATAGGCTTGCGCGCCGTCATTCGTGCTCAGGTTGAGACTCGACGGCGGGCCACTGCTGATATTCGCGAGAAGGTCGCTGAGGAAACCGACGATGTATGACACGTTGCCCTCGGCATCCATGGCATTTTTCAGCGCATTGCCGAATCCCGCGGTGCTTCCGGCATCCAAGTCGGTAGGATTGTTCGGTTCCTGAAACCAATAACATTCCGTGATTATCATCGGCCAAACGTCCGCAGCGGGTTTGTATTCCGAGTTCCAGAGGTTCTGCACTGAGGTCTGATTGTCATGCACGCCGCCGTAGGCCGGATAATAATGGCAGGCGATAGCGGTGTTCGCGCCGGAAAAGGGATATTGAGCCCATTCGTAGGGTGAACCTTCAAACTCCAGGCTGGGCACCCAGATGACATTATCGGCGCCCGTGTTTCGAATGGCATTGATGATCGGCTGGATCCAGGCTTGCATGGCTTGGAAATATTTCGCCTGGTGATTGCCCCAGTCGCCGTTGCCCGGAGAGGACTCTATGTTAACCGGCTCGTTCATGAGTTCGAACATGATGTTGTTCGCGCTTTTGACACCCGAGGCGTTGGCGACGGTCTGCCAAAAGGTGATCAGGCGCTGCTGGATCGCCACACTGCAGTTGTTGTTGCCGTCATTGGGCGTGTTAATCGGACCCGTCGCGCTCAATACCAGGTACATGCCACGCGAACTGAGATAGCTCGCGAAAGGAACAACGAAGTTCTGGATCCAGCCGTTGAATTGGTTGGCATCGACCAGGCCATTCTGGCTCGTCCAACCGCCGATCGAATCGGTATTGACGCGCACAAAGGTGCTATACCAGCCGTGGCTCTGGCCATATTTGGGAGTGGTGTCGCTCATGACGGCAGCCGCAGACTCCAGGTAGTTCAACATCCCTGCGACGTTCGATGGACTGGTCCAGTCGGTCGGATCGCTATACATGTTCCCGTTGAAAAAGCTCGCCGTCGGCTGCATATAGCCGTGGAGAACGACGCTTTTGTTGCTGGTATCCTGAAGGAAACGTCCCGAGACGTGCAACTTGGGAGTGGTGCTGCCTTGATAGGCCCAAGCGTTTGTTACGAGTGCGGCTGCAGTCAGAACGGCAGCGGCGCCAAGTTTGGATCGAGTGTATTTCATGTTTTCCCTTTGTTTTAGGTTTTTGGTTGCAGTTTTGAGGAAGATTTCGGCGAATTCACACTTTAAAAAATCTCAAAGGGCATTTGCCGATTGTGAATTGCTGGCCATCACTTTTCGCACCTCGTTGACCGCCCGGTCGTGAAGGGTGCCCGGTAAAAAGGATTGCGCCCAAGTCATCGCCGCTTCGGGGTCCTTCAGCGCCCATTGATAGAGCACGCTGATCGCGGCCTCGTCCTGGATTGGCCCCGGCGGAATCTCCTGCGCAACCACTGTGGCCGCATCCTTGGGATCGGTTTTGGATTCCACGAACGCTATGCGGCTCAACAAGGCATCGCGCTGTTTGCCTGGTGGTTTCGCGGCTGCCCATTCGTACGCAGCTTGAAGATCCTGATCCGCCCATTGCATCATCAGGTTTTCCAATACGTTGGTGGCCCCGGGCTCATAATCATTCGCCAGCGCCACCGCCTCTGCCGCATTCGTTTCCGCGATTTGCAGGCAGACCATTTCCGACACCGTCTCACGCTTGGCTCCCTCTGGCGCGCTGGCGAGCCACTCGCGGGCTCGCCCCGGATTGCTCCTGGCCCATGCCCGAATCTGATCAGAATCCTCCAAACTATCGGGACCGGCGGAATCGGCATCCGCAGCGACCGGCTCCAGCCGGATCGAGGCAACCTGGCCGGGCAAACGTGTTGATCCGGGATCGTGCCGATGCACCATCTCGACTGGCTTCACCGGGCCCGGAGCCATTCGCGGCGCCCAATTCCCATCGCCAGGCGGACCAGATATCATGACGCCCACCACGGTCGCCACACCAAGCACACAGGCGGCTGTCACGAAAAGTTTCCAGGAGGCGATCATTGCACACCAATACGGAGTTTTTTTGACTGGAAAACGGCAATTAATGCTTCGGCATGTGCGCCAAAACAATCACGGTATTCTCCCGCAGCGATCCCGCTGCTGTATTTGCATCCATAGATGCGATTGGCGGATGCCATCGATTCCAGGTATCAGCAAGAAGCAAGCACCCGTGAGTCTTTCATCAACGGTTCAGTGGCTTTTATCGGGCAATAGAGCCCCCAGCGCGATACCGGGTAAATCTTTATTCATTCCCGAGAACCCTAAAGGCCGCGTGTAGCCACTAATACGAATATCGATACGTATTATGAGTAGATTTTATCATTCCCCTAGAGCCAGTCAATATGACGTACGTCAGCACTAAAGACCGTAGTTAGTGAGATCACAAAATCTGGAAAGGCCATGCGTGATTCTCTATAAGCCGCCATTTACAATAGCTTTTAAAAAACTGCGCCGGATTACCACCAAAAATCAGATGTTCGCGGATTGATCCGCCCGCGCGGCGTTATTGCACACGCAAAAATCGAGCTGTAAAAGAATACCGCAATTACAAATGCGCCGTCGACGCCGCCGTTTCGGCCAGTGCCTGAGGAATGATTTCTATTGCGTCAATTGCCGGATTTTCGATGTTGCTGATGAATGTGATCTTGAAGTTTCCGTCAGTAACTTGCACGGGCACCGATTCGATATAGGCCTTATCAGCGCCGCCTGCTTTAGAGTAAATATCGAAATCTTTGAACTCGTGTCCCTGCACATTAAACGAGAACACGCGCTGGCCGGGGCCGGTAATATTCTCATAGGTTTCGGCAAAGTAGAGTCGCGCCACATATTTCCCGTTCGGGAGTTTGGTGGAAAACGAATCCATGGAGTAATGCTCGCTCTGGAACAGCCCTGGATCCTTCGTTCCGGTAATCGTGGGGACTGGATCGCGCTCTATCGTGTCCCCTCCTTCAAAACCCTGGTCTGGCAACCACATATTGCCGCTGGAATCCTTGAACGGCGCGGACAAACCGGCCTTGATCCGAATAATCTTTGCGCTCGGCGCGGCATCCGCGGATTCAGCCGACATGCGCCTGGCCACAATTTCGGTTTTCCCAAAATCGCCGACTGTGCGCGTCAATTTAATTTCATCACCGGACGGCGAGATCTTGCCCGCATAGCTGATACGAATCTCATTATCCTGCAAATTCAGCATCTCAACAAAGGAAACGGCGTCGCCGTCCACTTTCCCTTCCTTCAACTCAGCTTCTCGTTTCCGCTCGCCAACCTGTGAATTGGCTTTCCCGCTCAGGGCTGTGCCGTCCTGCTTAAAAGTGAACGTATAATTCTGATGTCCGACCTGCGAGTCGAATTCGGATTTCCACACGCCATTGATATCCGAAGCGAAAAGTGACAATGGCAGCAGCGCAAAGGCGACGAGAATAGTTTGTGTTTTCATTTAAGTGAATTGTTGGAACAAGTTGGTTCAACGCATCAAAGTTTTGCTGATTGCTAAAATCGTCGTCCAGCGTTCGGGTATAGTCGTAACAGCTCAACCACCCTGCCGTTCTCGTACTTCTTGTTTTGGGCAGGCATTAATCCGAACCTGACCGGCAACGCCTTACCCTCTCAAAAACCGGCCTCCCATTGCCATACGACAAATATCATAAGCGAGATTCGCCATCGCCGATCAGGGATTTTGCGGGCCGGGATAATGGCTGCCAACCCACTGGCGGTCAACCGCGCTTCCGCTATTGGCAGCAGCCTGCGTGGCTCCGCCCGAGTCTTTATTTCGCGTCGTATCATTGGCGAATTTGATAGTGGCGCCATTAAGCCATTTATGAACTTCCGCATGTCCATCGCAAAAATTGAAGCAGGCGGAAGTGATGTGAAATGCCGCCGGAGAATCTTCGAACTGAGCATCGCCGTAGTTGGCTCCTGCGGTGCCATAATTATTCATGCCCCAGGAGCCGACGTTTTCTCCGCGCATGTCCGCCCCCTCCACCCAAATAAACCGATCGCTGGGATGTTTGATCTGGTTCCGCTTGACGAATCCGCCGTTCTCGCCATTTAGAAAGGTTGCTCCCGAATAGCTGTCCCAGGAATATGGCCCGCCGTTTTGCGGCGAGGCATTGGCGGGATAAGACAGAAGATATCGCTTATCTCCCGGGCAATGCATGATGTCCGGATTGGCGGCATATCTAAAGAGCGGTCCGTCTATCGTTGGTGTAGGCTGACGATAGCCTTTTTCAATGGCCGCTTTCCACCCGTCTGAAGTTGCCAGGTTCGGGGCCGGGGATTGCTCTCCATTGAAGATGTCCACCCGCCAGGGAATGCCTTTCCTGGAATTCGCCAATCCTCCGGGCACATAAGTGCTCAAGTTCACCAGTTCATCATTGGCATCCTCGGCATACATATTCCACGCCAGCGCCAACTGCCTGTCATTATTCAAGCAAGCCGCCTCGGTCGCGCGTTGTTTCGCTTTCGCCAAAGCAGGCAAGAGCATGGCAGCCAGGATCGCAATAATTGCGATAACCACCAATAGTTCAATCAGGGTAAAACCGCCGGAATTGCCACGGCACAAATTTTTTTGGGTTGAGAAACGCATGATATTCTCAGTTGGTCTCGGTGCGAAATTACTCTATGGGAACATGGTTCCTGGCGGCAATATGACATGTGTCATAGCGCCGCATCCGAGAACTTTAATAGCGCACGCGGCAGCCGTGAAAGCTCCTTCAGAACAAATGAAATCCGTTTGATGTGAATTCCCTGCGCAACACTTACGGCATCATCGAGTTTTCGAACGCGAAATTTCTGACTCCACTCGGCGGGTGCCTATCTAGCTAGACCGTAAGGCGCTCGGCGCTAGCAAGACGCCATTGGCGAAGCAAACAGTCGTCCGACATTCAGTGCTTTCCTATTTGAGTTTGTAAGTTCCGTGTTGCGCCAACCAACTGGTGTCGGCTCCCTGCCCGGAAGTATTTAATTTCAGGAATTTATCCACCCATTTATGAAGTTCCGCGTGGCCATCCGCGAAGGAAAATGATGAGGAGTTGCCGTGATTCACGGCGGGCCGGTCGTTGATGCCTGTCCCATTCAAAATATAATCAAACCACCCGTCGTTCAGGCTCGCCGGATTTTCGTCGAGGAATTGAAAACAATCCGAGGAACCCAGGCCCACTCCGAAATCGGAATATTTCTGGAATGACTTGTAGTTGATCCAGTCTGCGCCGTATTGCGTGCCGGCCACGCCTTTGGTTAATGTCCCAACCTGCAAATTGGCGGAACAGGAGCGGACGCGTGGCATATGGAGATGGGGATCCAGATAGTGATCAGCAGGGCAGACATAGATACCCGGAGATCTAGAGTAGGATCCAATGGACCCCAGCAGGAATATACCAAAGCCCCGGTCTCCTGACGTTCCGAGATAAAAGGTATTGGTCTCACAACCAAAGGGGCTGCCGGTGGCTGGTCCGCTTGGCCAACTGAAGGTGCCGTCCACCCAGTTCGGATTTCCGGAGGTGGAGTCGCCCGCATTGCTAAGTGCGCTGTTCTTCGGAATGAAATCGCTGTTGTCACCCGCGTAAAGAATGCTCGCGGTCTGCAACTGTTTCATGTTGTTGAGGCAGGAAATTCCCTGGGCGCGAATTTTGGCCTTGGCCAATGCGGGCAGCAGCATGGCGGCGAGGATGGCAATGATGGCGATGACCACCAGCAGCTCGATGAGCGTGAAGCCAAAGGGCGAGCGCATTGCTTTGCCGCAGGGCCTCCTTTTGGAATCCGCGATGATGACTTTCATAGTTCACGTACGGAAAGCAGCTTCCCGTTTGCAATTGAGAATTCAGTTTTAATTTCGAGATTAGGGTCGAACTAACTTCAAGGCCCATGAGCGGCCCGTCAGTGCGCTGGTTGTCGATGGTTTGAACGAACTCTAGCTCAAAATGGATGCGGTGTATGTACGACGTTTGTCGTATATTCAGGACTCTACTTCTTTGTTACAAAGTTCGCATGGCAAATCGGTGCCCACTCGAGCTAGCCCTTTTCCTATGCCCATCACGTCACCCTCACCCCAACGAGCAGAACTCGTAACGGACACAAATCTATGAAAATCAACCAAGTAGCAGGATTGCTTGTGGCGATTGCGCTGACTTCAATCAGTGGCTCGCTCCAGGCGCAAAGCACCAATCTCGCTTTGTATAACTTCGACTCTGACCAAGTGTCCACCACGCCCTATAACAGCAGTTGGGGAAACTGGTTCGGTGGTGTCTTCCAGGGTGTAAGCTGGGATCCGTCGAATGATTCGAGCAACAATCCCGCTTCCGGTTCATTGGAGTTGTTGCTCAACTTCACGGGAGGAGACCAATATGTGTTATGGGACGGCTCCAGCCCCAATTACGCTCCCCTCGACCTCGGCACCTGGACCAATCTTTCGTTTGATATCCGATATGATGCGAGTTCAGCGATACGCACTAACACTGCGGCAGCCGGCGTGAACGGCTCATTAGGCGCTGGCTCTCTGGACTACGGCTACATGCGCATGGGATCAAGAGGTCCGAGCTTCAGTCAGGACTGGATCTATTATTTTGCCATTTCCGCCACCAATGGCGCCGGCCTGCCAAACACCAACTGGAACCATGTGAGCGTGGATTTGCGGCAAGTGGCGCAAAACTTCGGTGATTTAAGCGCCGGGCTGGTGAACCTTATCTTCGGCATGGATGCCGGCGCGTACGGCAATTCCGGCCTGATCGGACCGCAGACAATCTGGATTGACAACATCACACTCAATGGCGCCATCCCGAACCCTCCGCCGCCCACCGTATCGATTCTGAAAACCACTCCGGCCCTGCGTTTGTTTGGCGGCTCCGGGCAGTTTGGCCGCGCGCAGGTCCAGTTGGTGGACACCAGCGAGAGTTGGATCGGCGGAACTTTTCCCGTGAGTTATTCCTTCACGGTTCTCGACAACGCCACCTCGCCCGGCGGCTTGGATTATCACATTCATTTCATTCAGGGCACCGACGGATATTCCGGCGCGGATTACACGGACAATAACGTGCTGTGGCTGCAGATCGTCAGCGGCAGTGGCACCAATACTTCATGCGTGGCCAACCTCTCCTGGAAAACCAACGCGCCAGCCTCAAATCCGAACAATCACGCCGTAGCGTTGCAGATCACCAATGCGGTCCTGGCCGGAACGTGGACGGTGACATTCCTGAGCGATACGAATGGCACGTTGACGGCTCCGGGCGCGAGCCCGGCCCCGTTCTCCCTGGCGCTGGACGATGTTGATGCGATCAGCGACTTCGGCGCTCCGATGGAAGTCCGCTTCGGAATTCAGAACAACGGCAATCCCGCCAATGGCGGAATTCCGCACGACTGGTCCAATATCACCGTTTCCGGCACGGCTGGAACGCAGATCAACGAGGACTTCACCAAGGAAAGCACCAACCAACTCGACAGCACCATATGGGACCTTGGCCACAGTGACGGCGTCGGCGTGGTGGATCTGGTGCCCACCAACGCTCCTTATTGGGTTAAATGGACGACTCCGGACAACGGATTCAATCTGATCAACGGCAGCTCCCTCACAGGTGTCACGAATTGGATTTCCGTGCCGAACGTGACTCCGGTTGCGCAGGGCGGCGCGAAGTGGGCGCTCATCCCCAGTGCATCCCTGTCGACCAACTCAACCAGCTTCTTCGGCCTGGTTAAGCGCACGTTCACCCAATTGCAGGTTCTTTTCCCGGGCGAAACCAACGCGCCGAACACGGCCAGCGGGAAAATCGGAACGCCGACTCCCATCAGTATTTCCCAAGGCGGAGCCGTCAATGTGACTATCAATGCGGTCGATCCCACCTTCCACATCGTCAGCACGGCCCCAGCCAACTTGATCGGCCTGAGTTCGTCGGACACGGGCGCATCCCTGCCGCCACCCGCGGCACTCGCGAACGGGACTTTGACCGAGCAGGTGTTCTTCAGCACTAGCGGCAGTTTCACCATAACAGCCACGAACATGTCCGCCACCATGCCGAGCGCGACGAGTTCGTCGATAACGGTCGGCCCCTGATCTGAAGCCGTTCGGCGGTAAGGAATGGCCGCAGTTGGATATAATTGAAAACAGCAAGAACGGCGTCAAATGGCGCCGTTCTTTTATTTCGCGAGCCGTGGCATTTTAGACGAAGCTAGATGCACGATTTCAGCGCGCCATAACGACCTTTATGCCATGAGCAATCTTGAATTCCGCTGCCGCAGCGCCTGGGCCGCGCTGGTTATCGGCTTTTTCCTGTGCGCGGGCGCGGCTGACGCACAAAATCTCGTAACGAATCCCGGCTTCGAGACTGGCGATACTTCCGGGTGGTTTGCCTTTGGCCCACCAACAATTCTCGCGCAGACCACTCAGGTACATTCCGGCGCGTACGCCGCGGAAGTGACCAACCGAACCTCCACTTGGAATGGGATCGCCCAGTCTTTCGCGGGAGTTCTTCAGCCCGGCCAGACGTATAACGTTTCCGCCTGGGTGAGGCTGGTCGCTGGCGGAAATCAAACAATGCAATTGACAATGCAAAAGACAGACGGAAGCGGAACCTCATACGCCGCAATGGCTTCGGGTTCGGTCTCCTCGAGCGGTTGGACGCAGCTTTCCGGACAATATACCTACAATCCATCCGGCACTGTGACCGTGTTAAATTTCTACGCGGAAATGCCGAGCGGCACCAACGCCTACTATATTGATGACGTCTCAGTCACCAATGCGCCTTTAGTCATGACTCCGCCGATCAGCGGCGCTTCCGTGGTGGACTGGAACAACGTCCACCAACGGATCGATGGCTTTGGTGCTTCATCCGCCTGGAACGGAAGCTGGACCGCGGCCGAAGCCGACCTCCTGTTTTCCACCAACAACAATATCAGTTATCTTTCCGGCGTTTACAACGGCGCAGGACTTTCCCTCTTGCGCAATCACATCGCCTTCGCCGCCACAAACACGGCCGGCGCCACGCCCACGACCGTGGAAACGAGCATCATGAAGATGGCGCAGGCTCGTGGGGCCAGAGTTTGGAGCACGCCTTGGACGCCGGCGGCCGGTTTTAAAAGCACGAATGACATTTATGATTCCGGCGTGGCAACCGGCGACGGAATCAATGGCGGCAGTTATCTCGGCAGCGGCAACAACATCACGAACCTCAATTACGCCAGTCAGCTCGCTAATTACGTCGTCAGCATGAAGAGCCAGGGAATCAATCTGTACGCCATCTCGATGCAAAACGAGCCGGATGCGAATGTCACCTCATACGAAGCCTGCCAATGGACTGGCGCGCAATTTCACGATTTCGTCACCAATCTCTACAGCGCCCTCGTGGCCAAGGGCGTCGGTTCCACAAAAATCATCCTGCCGGAAAGCCAGAACTGGACCGACCCGCACAAACTAGCCGCCCCGGCGATGAGCGATCCGGTTACCGCCGCGGATGTGGCAATCATCGCCGATCATGATTATGTCGCTGACAATTCGGTGGGAGATCAAAAGATTCCGGCAGCGATTTCCACCCAGGGAAAAGGGTTATGGGAAACGGAAGTGGCTTTGCTCTCGGGCAGCGACAGCAGCATCGCCAATGGCGTTTATTTCGCTCAACGAATTCATCTCTACCTGACCCAGGCCCAGGCGAACGCATACCATTATTGGTGGCTGGTGGACACTGGAAACGGAGGATTGTTGGATACCAGCGCTGGCCCCGCGAAACGCCTCTTCACCTTTGGCCAATTCAGCCGATTTGTGCGCCCGAATTTCTATCGCGTCGACGCCACATCGACGCAACCATCGGCTTTGATCAGCGCCTACAAAGATTCGGCTTCAACCGCATTTGCAATCGTGGCCATCAATACCAACCTGACCACGGACGTGATTGAGACGTTCAATCTGATGCATTTTACTGCGGCTACCGTGACTCCATGGATTACCTCGGATTCGCTCTCACTTGCGCCGCAAGCACCGACCAATCTGAGCAATTCGTCGTTTACCTACACGCTACCGGCTATGAGCGTTGTTACGTTTGTCGGACAGGGAAATACTTCTCCAAGCATC
>Ga0134128_10007870_pt1 | contig 12840 bp, 10 predicted proteins | sample KB31754_FD_96462 | JGI IMG/M metagenome (GOLD analysis project Ga0134128, IMG submission 96462) | Terrestrial soil microbial communities with excess Nitrogen fertilizer from Kellogg Biological Station, Michigan, USA - KB3-175-4 | ecosystem: Environmental > Terrestrial > Soil > Unclassified ...
CAGACGATCTCGCAACCGTGGGTCGTCGCGCGGATGTGCGAGCTTGCGCGGAACGGCCGCGAGCTGGCGGGCGTGCTCGAGATCGGCACCGGCTGCGGCTATCAGGCCGCGATCCTCTCGCGGCTTGCGAAGACCGTCTATACCGTCGAGCGCATCGGCGCGCTCGTGAACAAGGCGCGGCGACATCTGCAGGCGCTGAAGATTCGCAACGTCCGGCTCGCGCACGGCGACGGCAGCGTCGACCTCGGCGAGGATCTCGCCGTCGACGCGATCATCGTCGCCGCGGGCGCGACGCTGGTGCCGACCGCGCTGCTGCGCTACCTGAGGCCGGGCGGGCGCCTCGTGCTGCCGCTCGTACAGAACGACGACGCCGAGCGCGGCGCGCAGCGGCTCACCGTGATCGAGGCGACACCAGCCGGTATCCGCGAGCAGGTATTCGATGCGGTCCGGTTCGTGCCGCTTCTTTCCGGTCTCGGCTGATCTGTTGCAACGCTCGAGCTTTCCGATGCCCAGGCTTTCGTCGTTTCAGTCCCTTTCACGTTTTCGCGCGATGACGATGCTGGCCGTCGCGGCGTTCGTCGTCACCGGCTGCGCGACGCATCGCCCGGCGCCGGTCGAGGACCGCACGCTCGGGCGTGGAGCGCCGGTCGCAGCGCCGTCGGCGCAACCGCCGATCGCGACGCCGGAGCCGCCGCCGGCCGCGACGTACACGGTGAAGCGCGGCGACACGCTGCACCAGATCGCGCTCGACAACGGCCTCGACTATCGAGCTTGCCGCGTGGAACAACCTCGAGAATGTCAACAAGATCTATCCGGGGCAAGTGCTGCGGCTGACCGCGCCAGGCAGCGAGCCCGCACGAACCATCGTCGCGGCGCCGTCGCCGGGATCAGCGCAGGATGCGACGAGCGGCGTCGTCACCGCTCCGCTGCGAACGCCGCCCGCGATCGGCGAAAGCAAGCCCCCCGCTTCGGCACCAGCGGCCGCAGCGCCACCGGCACCACCGCCGTCGACGGTCGCCGCGGCCGAAGGCACGCTGAAGACGTCGCCGAAGGCGGTGAAGATGCCGTACTCGGAGCAGGCGGTGCGCGAGCTCGAGCTCGCTGCAAGCGCGGGTCCGGCGCCGCGCAACGCGACTACGGCGTCGTCGACGTCCGAGACCAAAACGGAGGCGCGGAATGCCGCAGCGCCGGCGTCGCCCAACGTCGCGATGGCGAATTCGGCGGCGGCGACCGCGAGTCCGGCTCCATCCTCGTCGCCGGCCAATGCGTCATCGTCGGGCAGGGCGTCATCGCCGGTGCCGGATGCATCCGGTGCCGCGGCCTCCGACGATCAGCTCGTATGGGCGTGGCCGGCGAAAGGCAGGATCGTGTCGGGCTTCTCCGAGACGGCGAACCTGAAGGGCATCGACATCGCGGGTACCGCGGGCGAGCCGGTGCGCGCCAGCGCGCCGGGACGCGTCGTCTACGCGGGCAACGGACTGCGCGGCTACGGCAAGCTGATCATCATCAAGCACAACAACACGTACCTGTCGGCGTATGCGCACAACCGCGACATCCTCGTCAAGGAAGGCCAGCAGGTGACGCGCGGACAGAAGATCGCCGAGATGGGGAACACCGACGCCGACCAGGTGAAGCTGCACTTCGAGATTCGCCGGCACGGCAAGCCGATGGATCCGACGAAGTTCCTGCCGCCGACGTAACCCGCCTTTCGCGCGTGGTTTCGACGCGCGTCACGTCATCGCGCGGAGCTTCGATGGCCGCGGCAACGCCTCGATCGCGCGCTCGAGCGTCGCAAGCAACGCCGCGCGCTCGCTGTCGCGCTTCGCGAGGTCGCCGTAACGCAGCATCGCGAACGATTCGCCGATCGCGCGAAAGGCGATCTCGAACTGCGGCCAGCGGCGCGACGCGCGGTCGGCGAACGCGAGCGGCCCCTCGTGCTCCATCCGCGGCAGGCCGCTTCGCGCGAGGCGCCGGCAGGCCTCTTCCCACAGCGTCAACGCGCGTTCCCTGCGCTTGCGCCGCGCGGCGAACCAGGCGAGCACCGCGAGTCCCCACGCCGTGACGCCCGCCGCAACCGCGACGACCATCTGCCACGGCGCGAACCGGTCGAGCTTCCATTCACGCCACAGCGCGCGCTGCCGGTCGCGGTTGAACTCGATCACGTTGCGCTGCCATTGATGATTGATCGCGTCGATCATCAACTGCGCGTTCTTGAGCCAGCCTCCATCCTCGCGCGCGAAGAGCGGCACCGGATCGCCGGCCGGCACCGCGCCGAACAGCCCGCGCTCGATTCGCGACGGCGCCACCGCCGCGGTCGGATCGAAGCGTTGCCAGCGCCCATCGACGACCGCCTCGGCCCACGCGTGCGCATCCGACTGGCGCACGATCAGGTAGCCGCCCCGCGGATTGATCTCGCCGCCCTGATAACCGGTGACGACGCGCGCGGGAATGCCGGCCGCGCGCAGCAGCACGACGAACGCGCTCGCGAAGTGCTCGCAGAATCCGCGCCGTGTGTCGAACAGGAACTCGTCGACCGGCTGACCTTCCTCGAGGAGCGGCGGCGCGAGCGTGTAGAAGAACGGCTCGCTGTGGAACCATTGCAGCACCGCGCCGATGTAGCGCCGATCGTCGGGATAACGCTCGCGCAGCGACCGCGCGAAGTCGATCGTGCGCGGATTGCCGATCGGCGTCCGCGCGTTCTGCTGCATCTCGAACGCCGACGCGGCCGGATAGCGGTCGACGAGCAGCGACGTGAGCGTATAGCGCAGCCGCCGCGTCACCGGCGAGCGCGTGATGAGTTGCTGCTCCCGCGAAAAGCCCGCGAGTCCGCCCGCCGCGTTGCGCATGCCATCGGTGTCGATCTCGGGCAACGCCGACGGAAAATCGAGCGCGAAGAGCCACGGATGATCGTTCGGCTCGAGCGTCACCGTGTAGCGAACCGTGCGGCCCTCGCCTTCGAGCAGCCGGCCGCCCGCGCGCGGCGGCAGCGCGCGCCATTCGCGGCCGTTGAAGAGCGACAGCACCGGGCCGCGCCAGTAGCGCAGCCGCGACGGCGGTGGCGCCCCGTCGAAGTCGACGCGGAACGCGACCGCGTCGGACAGCGACAACTCGCTGATCGATCCGGGCGACATCCGATCGGACAGGCCCGTCGCCGCCGCATGATCGGCGGGCAGTCCCCACAACGGACTCGCGAGGCGCGGGAACAGCAGGAACAGCGCGGCGGCGATCGGCAGTCCCTGCGCGATCATCGTCGCGGTGCGTAGCCACGCGCGGCGCACGCTGCGCGCGGTCAGCGGCTGCCCGTCGCGCGCGGCCAACGCTTCGAGCGCGCCGCCGGTTGCGAGCACCGCCGGCAGCGCGGCAAGTCCCGCGAGCAGCGACTGGTTGTAGAAGAACGGCGTGATCAGCAGGAAGATCGCGAGGCAGACGAGCAGCGTGCCGTCGCGCAGCGTCCGCACTTCGAGGAACTTGATGCCGAGCAGCACGAACAGGAACGCCACGCACGGGTCGCGGCCGACGAAATAGCCGAACTGCCGGCGGATCAGGAACGCGATCGCGACGGCGATCGCGGCCAGCACCCACGGCGGGATGTGAGTCCCCCACGCTTGCCGCTTCGCGGCTTCGCTGCCCCCCAAGGGGGCGGAATTCGCGGCTCGGGTCGGCCCTTCGCCGCGAATGCGCAGCGCGCGCTCGCGACGCAGCTGCGCGAAGCGCAGCAGCACGAGTCCGACGCCAAGCACGCCGACCCACAGCGGCAGGTATACCGCCTGCGGCAACTGCGCGGCGACGAGGAGAATGCCGAGGCTCGCGACCTGCACGGGTACCAGGCGATCGGCGTGCGCAGCGGTCGCGCCGAGCGTTGCGCTCGCGCGATCGCGGCGGAACAGTGTCGCGGCGATCGTCATCCGGCGGATTCGGGGTAGAGCGCCAGCGCCGTCAACACGCGGCGGCGATGCTCGGAATCGGAAGCGGCGGCAAACGCCGAGGCGGGCAGCGCGAGCGCGAACGGGCGCGCAGCGCGCTCGGCCGCGAGCACCCACGCGGTAAGGCGCGACAGCCGCGCCTCGGTGTCGAGCTCGCGCGGCAGCTTCGACCATTCGAGTGCGACCGGGCCTCCGGATGCCGTGCCCTCGAACGCCTTCGAGAACCAGCCGGCGCCGCGCGCAACCGCCTTCCATGCAACGCGCTGCAGCGGATCGCCGCGCTGATAGTCGCGCAATCCCGCGAGGTCGTTCTCGTCGCCGCGTCCCTGCGCGCGCGCGTCGAAGCCGTAGTCGCCCGCGGGCAGCGGTGGCGGCGACGGCTCGGGCGCCGGATACGCGATGCCGGCGAGCGGAAAGTGCACGTACGCGAAACCGCGCCACAGCGCGAGCGGATAGGTCGACGACAGCGTCACGCGGCCGAGCGCGATCCGTCCGCGCGCCGGCACGGGTACAGCGAGCGCGACCGTCGCGAGCTGACCCGCGGTGACCGCGCTCGTCGTCGTTACGCCGTTCGCCGAGATCGCGACGCTGCGCCGATCGATCGATCCCGCGGCGAGCGACAGCGAGAAGACGATGTCGCTGCCGGCGAATGCGTCGCTCGCGGCGAGCGGCTTGATCTCGATGCCGGCGAGATTGCGGAACGTGTGCAGAAGCGTCGCGGCGACCAGCCCGCCGAGCAGGAACGTGACGGCGAGACCAAGCGACAACGCGTAATTGAGCGACGTGAGCAGCATCAGGAACAGCGTCGCGATGACGGCGAGGCCGCGGCGCGTCGGCAGGATGTAGATGCGCGAGTGGTGCAGCACGACCGGCGAGCGGTCGGCGGGCGCGAAACGGAATGCGCGTTGACGGATCCTTGTAATCCATGCTCGCCCTTCACCCCAACCCTCTCCCCGCTCGCGGGGAGAGGCAGCCGAGCGCACCCGAGGCGGGTGACGGGTATTGACGGCGATCACGGCAACGCGACCGCCCGCAGCAGCGTCTGCGCCTGCAGCGCGCCGGCACGCGCGCCGCCGGCGAGACGATGTCCGGCCACCGACGCGAAGACGGCCTGCACGTCCTCGGGCACGACCATCGCGCGTCCTTGGAGGAGTGCCCACGCGCGCGCGGCGGCGATCAGCATCAGCCCGGCGCGCGGACTCAGGCCCCGGCGCGACGCCGCCTCGCTGCTTGCACCGGCGCTTTGCCCGGGCAGATGGCCGCGCGACGCCGCGAGCAGCGCCTGCACGTAATCGAGCAGCGCTGGCGCGATGTGGATCGCGGCCGCCTCGCGCTGCCATTGCACGAGCGTCGCCGGATCGCCCTGCGGCACCACGTCGACCAGCTTGCCGCGCCGATCGCCGCCGGCGAGGAGCTCGCGCTCGGCCGCCGCATCGGGATAGCCCAGCTCGATCGCCATGACGAAGCGGTCGAGCTGCGACTCGGGCAGCGGATAAGCGCCGATCTGCTCGACGGGATTCTGCGTCGCGATGACGAAGAACGGCTCCGGCAGCACGCGCGTGACACCGTCGATCGACACCTGTCGCTCCTCCATCGCCTCGAGCAGCGCGCTCTGCGTCTTCGGCGGCGCGCGGTTGATCTCGTCAGAAAGCACGACCGAATGGAAGATCGGGCCGGGGTGGAAGCGGAATGCCTGCGCGCGCTCCTCGAAGATCGATACGCCGAGCACGTCGGCGGGCAGCAGGTCGCTCGTGAACTGGATCCGCGCGTAGTTGAGGCCGAGCGTCGTCGCGAGCGCTTGCGCGAGCGTCGACTTGCCGACGCCGGGAATGTCCTCGATCAAGAGATGCCCGCGAGCGAGCAGGCAGGCGAGGGCGAGCCGAAGCGGCGCGTCCTTGCCGACGACGATCTGCGACAGTTGTTGCAGCACGACGGAGAGGCGGTGCGCGGTGGGGGTGTTGTCGGTGGCGGCTCGGACGGTCATGTTCGGGGATCAGGTGTCGGGTATCGGGTATCAGGGATCAGCGACCGGGACTCGGGGGTTCGGCGTGCTTCGACGGCGTCAACGAGGGTCGTCAGCGGCGGCGCATGGCGCTAGACTTCGGGGCGAAAGCGGCACGCCTTCGTCGTTCCCCGCCGGGCGCCCGTCGCGGCCCACCAGCGTAAACAGGCCATCCGAACGTGACCACCACCGTTTTTATCACGCACCCGTCGTGCCTCCAGCACGAAATGGGCCCGGACCATCCCGAATGCCCGGACCGCCTGCGGGCGATTCACGACCAGATCATCGCGTCGGGGCTCGAGCCGCACCTCGCAATGCGGGAAGCGCCGGCGGCCACCGCCGAGCAGCTCGCCCGCGTGCACGACCGCCGCTACGTCGACGCCATCGAGGCCGCGTCGCCGTCGAGCGGCCTTCGCTACCTCGATCCCGACACCGCGCTCAACCCGCATTCGGTGGACGCGGCGCGGCATGCGGCGGGCGCCGTCGTGCACGGCGTCGACCTCGTTTGCAACGGCGACTATCAGCGTGCCTTCTGCGCGGTTCGCCCGCCGGGCCACCATGCGGAGAGCCGGCGCGCGATGGGCTTCTGCGTCTTCAACAGCGTTGCCGTCGGCGCCGCGCATGGGCTGGCCGCGCACGGGCTGTCGCGGGTCGCGATCGTCGATTTCGACGTCCATCACGGCAACGGCACCGAGGAGATGTTCACCGACGACCCGCGCGTGCTGATGGTGTCGACGTTCCAGTATCCGCTGTACCCGTACAGCGGCATCGACAACACGTCGCCGAACATGGTCAACATTCCGCTGTCGGCAGGCGCCGGCGGCGGCGAGTTCCGCGACGCGGTGCGCGATCGCTGGCTTCCCGCGCTCGAAGAGCACGCGCCCGAGCTGATCCTCGTTTCCGCCGGATTCGACGCCCACCGGGAAGATCCGCTCGCCGGTCTCGCGTTCGTCGAGGAGGACTACGCGTGGGTGACGCGCGAGCTCGCGGCGGTCGCGAAGCAGCACGCGAAGGGACGGATCGTGTCGTCGCTCGAAGGCGGCTATGCGCTGTCCGCGCTCGGGCGCAGCGTCGTCGCCCACCTGCGCGAGCTCGCGACCGCCTGACTGCATCGGTTGCATGAAGCGCCGCGCGTTCCTCGGCTCCTGTTCGCTTTTGGCCGGCATCGCGCCGCTCGCTTGCGCGCAGTCCGCCGCGTCGAGCGAGGTGCGCTCGTATGCGCGCACGCGTCTCGTCGACATCCACGGCTCGCCGATCCGTTACGCGGCGATCGAAGGCGAGACGAATTACGTCTTCCAGTATCCGTTCGCGGCGACGCCTTGTTTCCTCCTGCGTCTCGCGGCGGCCGTCAAGCCGGCATCTTCGATGCGGCGCGAGCAGGGACCGCCATACGTCGCGCCCGGCGGCATCGGGCCGAAGCGCGACCTCGTCGCGTTCTCGGCGATTTGCGCGCACAAGCTCGCGTATCCGACGCGCGACGTGTCGTTCATCCGCTATCAGCGCAAGCGCTCGGCAACGTCGTCGGGGAACGTGATCCACTGCTGCGCCGACCACAGCGTCTACGATCCGGCAGCCGGCGCGCGCGTCGTCGCGGGCCCGGCGCCGCAGCCGCTCGCGTGCATCGCGCTCGAGCACGACGCGTCGCGCGACGAGCTCTACGCGACCGGCACCGTGGGCGCCGAGCAGTTCGAGCCGTTCTTCGAGAAGTATGCGATGAAGCTCACGCTCGAATACGGCAGCCTCGCGCGTGCGCATACGCTCGTCACCGACACGACCGTCGTCCGCGAGCTGACCGAATACTGCCGCAACACGATCCAGTGCTGAGGTCCGTCGAGAGCGCGCGTCGCGTCGATGCCTACTCGACGATCAGCGCGGCCGTCACCGACCGGCCTTCCGCGACGAGAATGTTGTAGGTGCGGCACGCGGCGCGCGTGTCCATCACCTCGAGCCCGACCTGCGCGTTCAGAAGCGGCGCGACGACGGCCGGCTGCGGAAAGCGCTGCGTCGCGCCCGTGCCGAGCAGCACGATCTCGGGCGCCTTGTCGCGCAGCAACGCGGCGAAGTCTTCGGCACGCAGCGCGTCGAAGCCGCCGGGCGCGAAGCCCGGCTCGACACCGTCGGCCGTCACCACGACGTTGTCGCGATACTCGTCACTGCCGACGCGCACCCAGCCGGGTCCGCTGCCGGTCACGACGTTCTGCGTCGGCGCCTGCAGGTGAAACTTCATTGGTGCGTTGCGGTAACCGCGCGATTTCCTTTACGATTGTAGCCCCTCCCGCTCTTTCGTCACCCGCAGCGTTGCGGGCGCTCACGAAAAGACCATGCCCCCGCCGCCCGTTTACGATTCGGCAAAGCTGCGAATCGCGCATCCGCACGAGGCGGACGCGCGATGAAACCGCTTCACGTCGGCCTCGTCGGTTTCGGCACGGTCGGACGCGGCACCTGGGACGTGCTGCGCCGCAACGAGGAGGAGATCGCGCGCCGCGCCGGGCGTCCGATCCGCATCACGTGGATCGGCACGCGCACGCTCGAGCGCGCGCGGCAGGGCACGCGCGGCATCACCGGCGTCCAGTTCAGCGACGATCCGGCAGCCGTCGTCCGCAACCGCGACGTCGACATCGTCTGCGAGCTGATCGGCGGCATCGAGCCCGCGCGCACGCTGATTCTCGACGCGATCGCGCACGGCAAGCACGTCGTCACCGCGAACAAGGCGCTGCTCGCCGAATACGGCAACGAGATCTTCGCTGCCGCGCATGCGAAGGGCGTGATGGTCGCGTTCGAGGGCGCCGTCGCCGGCGGCGTGCCGATCATCAAGGCGCTGCGCGAAGGGCTGACGGCCAACCGCATCCAGTGGATCGCCGGCATCATCAACGGCACGTCGAACTTCATCCTGTCGACGATGCGCGAGGAAGGCTCAACGTTCGAGGCGGCGCTCGCCGAGGCGCAGGCGCGCGGCTACGCCGAGGCCGATCCGACGTTCGACGTCGACGGCATCGACGCGGCGCACAAGCTCACGATCATGTCGGCGATCGCGTTCGGCGTGCCGATGCAGTACGACAAGGCCTACGCCGAAGGGATCGCGATGCTGACGCGCGAGGACCTCCGCTACGCGGAGCAGCTCGGCTACCGGATCAAGCTGCTCGGCATCACGCGCCGTGCGCGTAACGGCATCGAGCTGCGCGTGCATCCGACGCTGATTCCGGCGAAACGGCTGATCGCGAACGTCGAAGGCGCGATGAACGCGGTGCTGGTGAAAGGCGATGCGGTCGGCTCGACGCTGTACTACGGCGCGGGCGCGGGGGCCGAGCCGACGGCGAGCGCGGTGATCGCCGATCTCGTCGACGTGACAAGGATGCACACGGCCGACCCCGAGCATCGCGTGCCGCATCTCGCCTTCCAGCCCGATCAGCTCACCGACGTGCCGATCCTGCCGATCGGCGACGTCGAGACGAGCTACTACCTGCGGATGCGCGTGCTGGATCGTCCCGGCGTTCTCGCCGACATCACCCGCATCCTGGCCGATCGCGAGATTTCGATCGACGCGATGATCCAGAAGGAGCCGACCGAGGGCGAGGACCAGACGGACATCATCCTGCTCACGCACAAGTCGGTCGAGCATCGCGTCGTCGATGCGATCGCGCGGATCGAGTCGTTGCCGACCGTGCGCGGCAGCGTCGTGCGCATTCGCCTCGAGGATCTCGGCTGACATGGCCATGTTGCGCTGACGCCGATGAACTACGTCAGCACGCGCGGCGCATGGCGCGACGCGCCGCAGCCGTTCCAATCGATCCTGCTCGAAGGGCTCGCGCCCGATGGCGGACTCGCGGTGCCGCAGACCTATCCGCGCCTGTCGCGCGACGATCTCGCCGCGCTGCGCCGCCTGACCTATCCGGATCTCGCACTTGCGATTCTTCGCCGTTTCATCGGCGACATTCCCGGCGATGCGCTGCGCACGCTGACCGCGCGCACGTACACGGCGCACACGTTCGGCAGCGAGGCGATCACGCCGCTCTCGGCGCTGGACGCCGGCCTCCATCTTCTGCACCTGTCGAACGGTCCCACGCTCGCGTTCAAGGACATCGCGCTGCAGTTGCTCGGCAACCTCTTCGAGTACGCGCTCCGAGACGGCGGGCGCCGGCTCAACATCCTCGGCGCCACGTCGGGCGACACCGGCAGCTCGGCGGAGTACGCGATGCGCGGCAAGCGGCGCATCGCCGTCTTCATGCTGTCGCCGCGCGGGCGCATGAGCGCGTTCCAGCAGGCGCAGATGTACGCGCTCGACGATCCGAACATCCACAATCTCGCGATCGAAGGCACGTTCGACCAGTGCCAGGACATCGTCAAGGCGCTCGCCGGCGATCCGCCGTTCAAGGCGCGCCATGCGCTCGGCGCCGTCAACTCGATCAACTGGGCGCGCATCGCGGCGCAGGTCGTTTACTACTTCAGCGGTTATTTCGCCGCGACGTCGCGTGACGATGAACACGTGAGCTTCGCCGTGCCGTCGGGGAACTTCGGCAACGTGCTCGCCGGCCACGTGGCGCGGGAGATGGGCCTGCCGATCGCGCGGCTCGTCGTCGCGACGAACGAGAACGACGTGCTCGACGAGTTCTTTCGCACCGGGCGCTATCGGCCGCGCGGCGCGCGGGAGACCCAGGCGACGTCGTCGCCGTCGATGGACATCTCGAAGGCGTCGAACTTCGAGCGCTACCTCTTCGACATCGCCGGCCGCGACTCCGAGCGCCTCGCGGCGCTGTGGCGCGCGCTCGATCGCGACGGGCATTTCGACGTCGCCGGAACGCCGCTCGGCGCGCGCATCGAGGCGTCAGGGTTCGTGTCCGGCCGAAGCACGCACGCGGATCGCATCGCGACGATCCGCGACGTGCACGCGCGCTACGGCGTACTGATCGACCCGCATACGGCCGACGGCGTCGCCGTCGCGCAGCGGATGCGCGATCGGAACACGCCGATGATCTGCCTCGAAACCGCGCTTCCGGCGAAATTCGCGGCGACGATCCGCGAAGCGCTCGGGATCGATCCGCCGCGGCCTGCGGTGTACGCCGATCTCGAATCGCGGCCGCAGCGCTGCACGGTGTTGCCGCCGGATGCGGAGCGCGTGGCGGCATTCATCGCCGATCGCGACGACGAGGCGGGGTGAAGCAGTCGCCATGCGCCATGCGTTGAGAGAACTCGGGCGAAATCTGGCGGCCGGTCTGCGGCTCGCGCTCTTCATGCGCGTCGATCGCACCGCGTTCCGCATTTCGGCGGCGCAACTCGTCCTGGTTGTCCTCGTCTCGGCGGCGATCGACGTCGACGCCGACTGGGTGCGCGCGCCGGCTGACGCGCGCTTCTCGCTGCTCGGCCTGCAGGGCGAGCTGTTCTCGCTGGGCTTGCTGGTGCTGACGAGCGCGCTGATCGCCGTGCTGCGCCGCGAGCGCGACGTCTATCTCGCGTTGCCGATCGTCATCCTCGCGTCTTTCCCCGCGATCCAGATCGCGCACCTGCTGCCGAGCCTGCCGGGTGCGGCCACGCGGGTGTCGAAGGTCGCGCACGACGTGTTCGACTACGCCGTTCTCGCCTGGATGTTCGTCGTCGCGATGCGCGGCGTCTACGTCTGCATCGAGCCGCATCGCAGGCATCGGCGGGTGTTCGCGGCATTCGCAGGAGCGCTGCTGATCGCACCGCTCTGGTTCGCGCCGTTCGCCGGTCCGCTGGAGCCCTGGTGGGCCGAGTTCGACGCCGCGCAGGAAAGCGATGCGATGAGCCCCGCCTCCGAGCCGGTGCTGGCGGCGCAGCAGTTCATGCTCGATCGCGCGCTCGACGATCTCGAGGATGAGCGGCCCGGCGTCACCGATCTCTACTTCGTCGGCTTCGCGCCCGATGCGCGGCATCCCGGCTTCGTCGCGGACGTCGACGCGGCGAAGCGCACGATGGACGATCGCTGGCGCACGCGCGGCCGCTCGCTGGTTCTCGCGAACAGCCCGCTCACGATCGCGGAGCGGCCTTTCGCGACGATCACCAACCTGCGCGAAGTGCTGCTCGAGATCGGCGACCTGATCGATGCCGACGACGACGTCGTCATGGTCTACCTCACTGGAACGTCACGGCCCGATCACACGCTGAATGCGGTCAACCGGCCGCTCGAGCTCGTCGGCCTGTCGCCGCAAGGCCTGAAGGAATTGCTCGATGCCGCCGGCATCCGCTGGCGCATCATCGTCGTGTCGACGTGCAATGCCGGCGCCTGGGTCGACGTGCTGAAGGACGACGAAACCGCGGTGATCGCGTCGTCGGCGGCCGACGTGCGCGGAAGCGACTGCAACGGCGGCCCGGCCGCGTCCGCGTTCGGAGAAGCATTCTTCACCGAAGCCATGCGTCGCAACGACGACCTCGCGTCGGCGTTCGATGCCGCGCGCAAGGGCCTCGCGCGCATGCGCGCCGCGCAGCCTGTGATGTCGATCGGCCCGTCGATCGCCGAGCACCTCAAGCGGCTGCGCAACCAAAGCGGCGCCCGCGTCGTCGCCGAGGTGGCAAGAGCCTCGCGCCGCTGATCTGCTATCGTCCTTTTTTTTCGGAAGCACCCAGGGGGATTTCCACATGAAGCTGCTGGCGGCTCTTTTCGCGTTCTCGCTCGGCGTGCTCGCCGCATCCGGCGCCGGCGCACAGGGCCTCGAGAAGACGAAGATCACGATCGGCGTGGGCGGCAAATCGCTGATCTACTACCTGCCGCTCACGATCGCCGAGCGGAAAGGCTATTTCAAGCAGGAAGGCCTCGACGTCGACATTCCCGATTTTCCGGGCGGTGCGAAGGCGTTGCAGGCGTTGCTCGGCGGCAGCGTCGACGTCGTGTCGGGCGCGTACGAGCACACGATCTCGCAGCAGGCGAAGGGCAACGCGATCGAGGCGCTCGTGCTCGAAGGG
>Ga0134128_10007873_pt1 | contig 12838 bp, 12 predicted proteins | sample KB31754_FD_96462 | JGI IMG/M metagenome (GOLD analysis project Ga0134128, IMG submission 96462) | Terrestrial soil microbial communities with excess Nitrogen fertilizer from Kellogg Biological Station, Michigan, USA - KB3-175-4 | ecosystem: Environmental > Terrestrial > Soil > Unclassified ...
GACGCCGACGCTGACGATGCGATTGAGCCAGTCGTAGCGCTACGAACTCGTCTGGAAGAAGGGAGCGACGCGCAGGTAGTACTCGGTGAACGGCACATGCTCGCCGCTGAGCAGGCGCTCGTTGATCTCCGCGCTGGTGAACCTGATTCCCTCGTAGGTGACGAGAATCAACGCGTCGTCGTCAGTCTTGACAACCAGGCGCACATGCGGGTGCGTGGTCATGTCACTGTGCCGGTGCAGCAGGTCGCTGCCGCCGGCCTGGATCTGCCCGTTGATCCCCGGACCGCGGAAGGTGCCGCCGACGAGAACGTCATAGCGTCGCCAGCCTGCCCGGAGCTCGCCGAGCATCAGCGACTCCCCGGCCTCGATGTCGAGTGACCCGAGATATTCGTAGTTCAGCTTCGTGGGTATCGGATTCGGCATTCTTCATATTGTATACACCTAGCAAGGGAGAGGGAAGGTTTCAGAACGCTCGGCTGCTCGGTTTCGTTGCTGACTGCCAGCCACAATAGAGAACGTGAGCAAAGCAGTCATTGCACGGCGTGGCCGTCTATGTATACGATTGTCTCGGACCGCCGCCGCTCGGCCTGGGTCCCGCGGTGATCCGGTCTCACTCGCGTGCCGATACGGCGCACGGTCATGCGTCGCATCCTGAACAGGAGTCCTTTCATGCCGGAAACCATGCCCAAGAGCGTCAATCACATCGCGTTCCCGATCGCGAGTACCGCGGCGGCGCACGATTTCTATACGAAGATCCTGGGCTGCAAGCTGATAGGCGCCGTGCGCGAGGACCGCATCCCGTCGACGGGCGAGGAAATCGGATTCCTGCACTCGTTCTACGCGATGGACAACGGCGTCGCGATCGCGTTCTTCGAGATCGAAGGATTCAAAGGCGACTTCGACGGCAACGCGCCCAAGTTCGCCAGGCATCTCGCGATGAACGTGGACTCTATGGAGCAGCTCCTCGAGTACAAGAAGCGGCTGGAAGACGCGGGCGTGAGCGTGCTCGGCGTGACCGACCATGAGGGCATCTGGGAGTCCATCTACTTCTTCGACCCGAACGGAATCCGGCTCGAGCTGACGTACCAGGCGCGCCCGCTGACCGAGCAGGACGCCGCGGCGGCCGAGGTCGAAGTGCAGAAGTGGATCGCGGAGCACGCCAGTGCGTGAACTGCTCGAGGTTCCGATGGCGGCCGCTAGCGGCCGGGTGGACATCTATTCCGGCGTCGCCCGCTCGCACGGCAAGCTCTGGGCGACGGTCGTGCGGCCGGAATCCGACCAGCGCGAACTCGCCGTGGTCCTCATCCACCCGACCTCGAACTTCATGGGCCACTACGCCCAGGAGCCGCTGGCCAGGCGCGGCATCGCCGCGGTCGGCATGGCCACCAGGTACATGGGCAACGACACCGCGCTGCTCATGGAGAACTGCGTGCTCGACGTCGGGGCCGTGGTCCGCTACCTGAAGGACGTCGAGGGCTACCGGCGCGTGGTCCTTGTCGGCAACTCCGGCGGCGGCGGCCTGGTCTCGCTGTACCAGAGCCAGGCAGAAAAGCCGACGATCACCGCGACGCCAGCCGGCGATCCGCCGGACCTCACCAAGGCGGACCTGCCGCCTGCTGACGGCCTGATCCTGCTGATGGCGCACCCGGGCCGCGCGTCCACCTATACCGAGTGGCTCGATCCGGCGATCATCGGCGAGCACGACCCGTACCGGAGGGACCCGTCGCTCGACCTGTTCAACCCGGAAAACGGCCCGCCGTACAGCGCGGAGTTCCTCGACCGCTACCGGGCCGCACAGCTAGCGCGCAACCGGCGGATCACCGCCTGGGTGCGCGAGCGGATCGAGTACGCGGAAAAGGCAGGCAAGCCCGAGTTCTCCGACATGCCGTTCGCGATCCACGGCACGTGCGCGGACCCGCGGTTCGTTGACCTGGACATCGACCCGTCTGACCGGTCGGCCGGCACGTTGTGGGGTGACACGCCAGTCGCCAACAACATCCCGGCGACGCTCGGGCACTTCAGCAGCTTCCGGTCCTGGCTGAGCCAGTGGAGCATCGACGACTCCGAGTGCAACGCCGTCCGCCACCTGCCGTCGGTGTCCGTGCCGGTGCTCGTGGTCTACGGCACGGCCGACAGTGCCGCCCTGCCGCACCACGCGCAGGAAGCATACGACGCGGCACCCGAGGGCCGCCGCAAGCTGGTCGCACTTGAGGGTGCCACGCATTACTTCGCAGGGCAGCCCGAGCACCTGGAACACGCGGCCGACGAGATCGCCGCCTGGCTTGCCGATGAGGAGCTGACGTGAGCGAACCGGAGACCTACACTCCCACCATCGAGGACCTGCTTGCCCGCGAGGCCATCCGCGACTGCATCTACCGTTACTCCCACGGCATCGACCGCCGGGACCGGGAGACGTTGCGCCTGTGCTACTGGCCTGACGCGACTGACGACCACGTCTCCTTCAGCGGTAATGCCTACGAGTTCATCGACGTGATCATGCCGTTTCTCGACGGCCTGAAGGCCTCCACCCACTCGATGAGCAACATCCTGATCCGGGTGGACGGGGACACCGCCCGGGTGGAGACGTACTGGCATGTCTTCCACCGCGAGGCGGGCAAGGACGGCGCGGCCGACTACGACTACATCGCCGGCGGCCGTTACCTGGACCGGTTCGAGCGGCGTGGCGGCGAGTGGCGCATACTGACCCGCATCCTGATCCGGGACTGGTACCAGGTCATCGAGGGCACTGGTGACTGGGACAGCTACATCAGGCCGCCGCAGGGCCCGCACGGCTCGCAGAAGGAGACCGACCCGGTGCGGTCGCTGTTCGGGACACTGGGCGGTACCGGGGACCCGGTGAGCGCACCCGCCTAGCCGACCGATACAGCAATTCGCCCGCCCGGCTGATGGAGCCGGGCGGGCGAATTTGTGCTCTAGAACTTGTACTGAGTTCTGTCCTGCGCGGTCCCAGCACGGAAATCTCTCTTCTCCTGAGCTGTTGCCTCAGTGAGCTGTCCAGCCGCCGTCGACGGTGAGGATCTGGCCGGTAACGTAACGGCTGGCGTCGCTGGCCAGGTAGAGCAGCGCGCCGTCGTAGTCGTCCGGCTGTCCGCCGCGCGGCAGCAGGGTGTTGCGCAGGACCCACTCCTGGATCTTGGGGTGCTGAAAGGCCTCCGCGGTTACTTCCGTCTCGGTGAACCCGGGCGCGATCGCGTTCACCCTGATGCCGTACCGGCTCCACTGCGCCGCCCACTCCCTGGTGACGGCGCTCAGCGCTCCTTTGGTGGCCGCATAGCCGGCCTGCGGCAGGCGGCCCATGCCGTGCGAGGCATTGATCGACGAAATGTTGATGATCGATCCTGAGCCCCGCTCCCGCATCTGCGGAAAGAGCGTCTGCACGATGCGGATCGGTGACAGCAGATTGACCGCGAACGCCCGCTCAAGCTGCCCGACCGGCTCCTCTTCCGCCTTGACGCTCGCTGGAACGTAGGCGGCGTTGTTGACCACCACCTCGATGGCGCCCACCTCGTCGAGGGCCTGCGCCGCCGCAGCGGCCCCCTGCTCCGGATCGGAGAGGTCAGCGGTGATCGACGACGCGAGCGGCCCGAGCTCGGCGACGAGTTCGTCGAGCAGCTGCTTGCGCCGGGCGACAAGCACCGTCCTGGCGCCTGCGGCGACCAGGACCTGTGCGAATCTCCGGCCGATGCCTGCCGACGCCCCGGTCAGCAGCACCCCTCGGTTCTCCAGGGAGAAGGCGGCGGGCAGGTCAATCACAACGCGCCCTCAGTGAGCCGACACCGTGCGATTACGAACGGCGAAGGCCGTCGCAAGCAGCAGCGCGACACCGTTGAACAGGTCGGAGATCCACTGATCGCTGTACCCCGCCAGTTGAAGGCCTTGGACGCCGACACCGAGCAAGAAGATCCCGATGACGGTGCCCCAGACGTTGAACCGGCCAGGATGCACCTGGGTCGAGCCCAGGAACAGCGCGGCGAACACCGGCAGCAGGTAGGAGGGTCCGGCTGTCGGATCGCCCGTACCCACCACGCCAAGCAGCATCACGCCTGCGACGCCGGCCGCCAGGCCGGAAGCGAGGAAACCGTAGAGAATCGAGCGGGACGTCCGCACGCCGGCGAGGCGGGCCGCTTCTGACGAGTGCCCGGTCGCGTACATGCGCCGTCCCGGTGGCGTGTGCACCATGACGTACCAGCCGAGCAGCACGACAGCGACCATGATGATGACCACTTCAGGAATACCGATAATGGTTCCGTTGACGGCGGTTACAAACGACCTCGGTATGCCTGCGATGTAATTCTCGTTGGTGAGCCTCTCGTCGATGGCGAGCAGCACCGACGACGTGCCCAGAGTCGCAACGATGCTGCTGAGCCCGATCCGGTTGACGAGCAGACTGTTGACGACTCCGACAACGGCACCGAAGGCGATCACAATCACCACAGTGAGCACCACGTTCATGTGGAAGCTGGCGGTGAGAATGGCCGCGAGAATAGAGCCGGTCCCTGCCGCTTGCGCGAAGGAGAGGTCGAAGGCGCCCGCCGCCATGGCGCACACCAATCCGACAGACAGGACCCCCGTGATCGACTGCGCGGTCAGGATGTTCTTTAGGGTCGAGACGCGCAGGAATGTGTCCGGAATCCACAGGGCAAAGATCAGGATGAACAATGCGAGGATGTAGAGCCCGCTCAGGCGGCGGAATTCGAGCTTGTCCGCAACCCGGTGCACGGCGTGCCAAAATCCGCCTCGTTCTTGCGGGGCTGATTCTTCAGCTGAGTCTCGAACGGCACTGGGCACGCCGCCGACCCCTTCGTCAATACGCACCAGTCACGCCTTCCGCTTGGTTGGCCCCGCTGAGAATCGCGCGGTCAAGCACATGGGTGCCGCCGGCGAGAAGCGCGTCCCTGTCCAGGTCCAAGGCCACCCGGCCTTCGAACAGGACGAGAACTCTGTCACACACAGACACCAACTCCTCGGAGTCGGTTGAGACGATGATGAGGCCGGTACCGACTCGGGACGCGTCGGACAGGCAGTCGTAAATGGCGCTCCGCCCGGCGACGTCGACGCCTTGAGTCGGCTCGTCAAGGACCATCACGCGCGCGCCGAACCGCAGCCAGCGCGCTATGACCACCCGTTGCTGATTGCCGCCGCTCAACAGGCTGATGGGCAGCTCGACGTTCCGCTGGTCCACATGCACGCGATCAAGCCAGTGCGCGCTGTCGCGCTTCTCGTCGCGGATGCTGAGCCACCCCTTACGGCGCGTGCCGATCCTGGCCAGGGTGACGTTCTCTCGGAGCGAGAAGCCGGGCAAGATACTGTGCGACTTCCGGTCGGCCGGCACGTAGGCGACCTTGTGCTGCACCGTGACGTCGGGATTGAGCCGGTCGAACGTCTTCCCGTCCAGCACGATGTGCCCGCTCTCCCAGGCGTCCGCGCCGACCAGCAGCCGCGAGACCTGCTCGCGGCCTGAGCCGTCGAGCCCGGCTATGCCAAGGACCTCGCCTTCGTGCAGTCTCAGGTCCAGCCGGTGCAATGCGCCGCCGCACAGTCCGTGCACCTCCAGCAGCACGCGCGGGCTTGCGACGGGTTCCTTCTTTCTGCCGTATACCTCGCTCAGCGGCACGCCGACAAGCAGGTCAACCAGTTCCTTTTCGGACAGCCCGTCGGTGTACCGGCTCGCGACGCACCGGCCGTTGCGCAGCACCGAGACGCGGTCGCAGATCTCGAGAACCTCGCGGAGCCGGTGCGAGACGAACCCGATCGCGACGCCACGTCGTGACAGTGACCTGAGCAGCTCGAACAGGATCCTGACCTCGCCGCTCGACAGCGACGCGGTCGGCTCGTCCAGCAGGAGCACGTCATTCTCGCTGAACCCGTTCCGCATGGCTCGCGCCACCGCGAGCATGGTCTGCTCGGTCTTGGTCAGCTGAGAGACCGGGGCCAAGGGATCGACGTCGATACCGACCTGCCGCAAGAGCTGAAGCGCCCGCTTCCGCTCACGCCGGTCGCTGATCCAGGCGCGTCCCTCATAGGTCGTCCCCAAGGCCAGGTTGTCGATCACGCTCAACTCATTCACCAGGCCAAGGTCCTGGTGAATGAAACGGATCCCGTGCTTGGCGGCCGCCTCAGGACTTCCCCAGGGCAGTTCGCTCCCGGAGACGAACGCCTTGCCGCTGTCGGGCACGTGATAGCCGGCGACGCACTTCAACAGGGTCGATTTGCCCGAGCCGTTAACGCCGAGGATCCCGTGTACCTCGCCCCGGCGGAAGTCCACGCTGACATCGTCGAGCGCCTTATAGGCGCCGAACGACTTCGTCACGCCCTCGAGCTTCAGCACGTTATTCACGACTGGTCAGCTGCTCCTTCCGCCGGCCCGTACGAGTGGGTCTCGCACGGGTCGACTCGCGACGGGCGACTACTTCAGGTCAAACGCTTTCAAGAACGTCTGCTCGTAACCTGGCACGGTGTAGACCTGGCTGGTGTCAGCCGGCAAGTTGTCCTTGGTGATGAGGTGGAAGACGCCGATCGGGTCGATCGGGTCGGGCTTCTGGCCATTGAGCAGCATCGCCACCCCACCCATCGCCATCCACGGATTCTCGTTGACCTCCGACGTGATGACAGAGGTCATCAGCCCCGCCTGAATGTCACCGAGGTTCGCGGCGTCCTCTGCGCGGGCCGTTATCTTGACGTGAATCCCGGCCTGGTTGAGCGCCGCGGGCACTCCGTTCAGCAGTGATCCGAGTTCGGAAACGAGGTAGTTGGTGTCGGAGTGGCTTTCCATGTAGTTCACCACGGTCGGCGCGATCGCGTTGTTCTTGGCCACGGAAACCGGGATGTTGTCACTGGTGCACGCGGGGCACAGCTCCTTGATCCGGGCCGTGAAGGACGTGACGGTCGGGAGCACGCCCGTCAGGGTCGGGTCCTCGACGTCGGCCGCGTGGATCGGCTGTCCGCCGGAATCCGCGACGACCCAGTCGGCCATGACCCTGCCTTGCAGCTCGATCTCGTTGGGACCCGAGGCGACAAAGCCGATGCGCGGGTACGGCGTCGTGTCCTCGCCCGGGGCGACCAGAACGAACGGCACATTGGTCGGCAGCTTCTGCACGTACGGGTAATAGGAGGCGATCGGCAGCAGGCCGATGTCCATGACGGCATCGCCCGGGTTGGCGTCGACCTGCTTGAACGCGCTGATGATCGTCTGGGGGGTGACTCCTTCGTTGACCACGTTAATGGACCACCCAAACGCCTTCGCCACCACGGCGGCCTGCTGGGCGAAGGACGTACAGGCCGGGACGGAGCAGCTGATCAGGGTGAATTTCACACCCTTGCGCGGTGGCTTGTTGAGCTTCTCAGGCACGATGACCGGGTCGGTCGTCGGGGCATACTTCGCCAGCTCCGCCTTCGCCTCCGCGATCGCGGCCGCGGAGGGACCCCCTCCAGCATTCGCGGCCTGCGAGCCGGCCGCGGACGACGTTCCGCCGCTGCTCGAGGTTCCGCCGCTGCTCGAGCCACTGCTCGAACACGCGGCCACGGCCGATGCGGACATGGCCAGGATGGCCAGGCTAATGCCGAGACGTCTCGTTCTAGGTACCACTTCTCATCCCCTCCTAAACTTTCGGGATACATCATGTACGTGAACGGTAGGGCGACGGTATACCGTTGGTTGACTGTCTTTGTACCGTTAATTCCGTAGCGAGTCAATAGGCTGGCGAAACGGCTCGCCGCGGGTCGCTCGTCCGGTTGTTATGGCTGCGCGTCGGCGAAGATAAGCGAAGCGGCGGCCATGAACATGCCGCCGACGCCCTGGACGAAGCTGGTGTGCACGTCCGGTACTTGCACCGCGGCCTCGCCGCGGAGCTGCCTGATTGCCTCCTGCATTGCGAACATCCCGTACATGCCGGTGTGCGTGTAAGAAAGGCCGCCGCCGTTGGTGTTCATCGGGAGCGATCCGCCTGGCAGGGTGTTCCCCTCGGCGATGAACGCCGCCCCCTCGCCCCGGCCGACGAACCCGAGATCCTCGAGCCCGTAGATCGGAAGGTGAGCGAATGCGTCGTAAACCATCAGGTGGTCGATGTCATGTACGGTGAGCCCGGCCTGGGCAAACGCGAGCGCGCTGGAGGCACGGAAGGCGCGCGCCGAGGTGAAGTCGGCCATCTGCGAGACGATCGGGCTCTCCGAAGCCTCACCCGAGCCCAGTAGGTATACCGGCGGCCGGCGGAGGTCGGTGGCACGCTCCGCGCTTGTCACGATGATCGACCCGCCGCCGTCGGTGATCAGGCAGCACTCCGCCCGGTGGAACGGGTAGGCGATGAACGGGCTGTTGACCACGTCCTCGACCGTGAGCGGGTCGCGGGCGAAGGCGCGCTCGTTCTTCTCTGCCCAGGTCCGCTGGGCCACCGCGACCGAGGCGAGCTGCTCGTGGGTGACGCCGTAGGTGTGCATGAAGCGCAGCACCGGCACGGTGAACATCGAGTACAGGCCGCCCACGCCGTAGGGGAGCTCGTAGAGGCCCCACGGGCTGAAGTCCTCGATCATGTAACCCGGCGCTCCGTTGCGCGACCTGCCTGACTCGCCGTGCGTGATCAGCACGGTGGTGGCCATTCCGGCGGTGATCGCGGCGGCCGCGTGCCGCAAGTGCAGCATGTATGAGCAGCCGCCCACCGAGGTGGTGTCGACCCAGGTCGGCTGGATGCCCATGGAGTGCGCGACCTCGATGGCGAAGTTGCCCGTCGCCGCGACGCCGTCGATGTCGCCGATGGACAGGCCGGCGTCGGCCAGCGCGTTCCTGGCCGACTCGACGTGCAGCTGGAGGGCCGAGTGGTCCGGGATCTTGCCGAGCGAGTCACTTTCGGCGCAGCCGACGATCGCGACCGAGCCGGGCTTCACTGGGCCACCGGCCGGAATACGGGCACGGCCTGCTCGCCGCGCTGATCGAACTCGACCGCGAGCTCCATGTCGAGCGGCAGCTTCTCCGGGTCGGGCTCCACGCCGACCAGGCTGGTCATCATCCGCGGGCCCTCGGCCAGCTCGACTACCGCGATGACGTTGGGACCCGGCCCGAACGAGGGCGGCGGCCTGAAGTCGATGATGTAGGAGTACAGCCTGGCCCGGCCGCTGACCTGGACCCACTCGGTGTCGCCGCCGGTGACGAACGGCGAGTAAGTGCGCGGGTAAAAGAAGAAGCGCCCGGTCGTCACGCAGCGCTGGATCATCAGCTCGCCGCGGTTCGCCGCGGCCCAGAACGGGGCGGACTCGGCGGACGGCTTCGGACTTGGCTTGGCTGGCGTCGCGGTAGCTTCTTCTTCCGCGGGCCGGCCAAGGGCCGTTATTCGGGGCACCATTGTCCTCTCGGTAGTCAGTTCATCGATAAGCGGTCAGCACGCGCGGCTGGACCGGGTAGCCCTGCACGGCGATCTTCGCGGCGAGCAGTTCGCTGATCACCCCGGCGGGGATCCCGGCCTCCGCCAGCACCTCGGTGCTGTGCTCGCCCACCCCGGGCGGCCGCTCGGGGCCGCTGCGCACGGTCCGGCTGAACAGCGCCATCTGCCCGGGGGTGTAGAAGACGTAGCCGTCCTCGTTCTGCTGGCGGTACGCGAGCCCCATCCGCATGAGGACGGGGTCGGCGACAAGGTCTTGCGCGTTGTGCACGCGCATGGTCGGCACGCCGACGGCGGCAAGCGCGGCCCCGGCCGCGTCGACCGTCATCACGGCGAGATCGTCAAGCGGGAACGCGGCCGGCTCCCCCTCGACCCTGATCCACCCGTCGGCGCACTGGTAGTAGCGGTGCCACGGGTCGGGGCCGCGGAAGTCGCGGCCGCCGGTGCGGGCGAGCGGCTGGCCGGGAGCCGTGGCAAGCTCTCCACCCTGCAGGAACAGGGAGGTGGCGGCCAGCGAGGTCTCGACCCGCTGCCCCTGGCCGGTACGGGCCCGGTGCAGGAGGGCGATCGTCGCGCCGAGGGCGGTCAGCGCTGCGGTCCCGGTGTCGTTGACCGCGAACGAGAGCATGACCGGCTCGTCGTCGCCGCCCTGCGCGGTCTGCATACCGCTGATGGCCTGCAGCACCGGGTCGAAACCCGGCCGCCGTGCCATCGGCCCGATCGAGCCGAAGCCGGTGACCGACCCGGTGATCACCGCGGGATTGAGCGCGCGCAGCGACGCGTCGTCCAGGCCGAGCCGCTCAAGGACGCCAGGCCGGAAGTTGTCGAGCACCACGTCGGCCGTCTTGACCAGCTCGTAGAACGCGGCCTTGCCCGCCGGATCGGTGACGTCAAGCGCGAGACCGCGCATGCCCAGGTTGACCTGGAAGCCGTGCATCCGCCAGGGGTCGCCCGCGGGGTTCTCCACCTTGATCACGTCGGCGCCGAGCAAGCCGAGCATCCGCGCCGATTGCGGCCCGGCGACATAGGCGCCCAGGCTGAGGACCCGGATGCCCGCGAGGGGGCCAGCCCCGGCCGGAACGACCTTGCCTGCTGTAACCGGTGGGGCCGGTGACGCGGCGTGGGCCGCGCTGATGATCTCGTCAAGCAGTGCCTGGTCTGCGCCGGGGTCTGGAGGCAGAGTTACCTCGCGGGCCGGAGTGGCGCTGAGCCTGATCGGGCTGGCCACCTGGAGAAGCTCACCGAAGACCGGATGGGTGAGCTCGGCGCGCAGACCCATGGCCCGGACATGCTTGTGACTGAACCACTCGGACCTGTCGAGCAGCGGCGAGGACGGTACGTCGGCCTCCTCGAGCGCGGCCAGCCAGTGCGCCCGGTCCTTCGCCGCGAACGCTATCTCCATTCGCTCCCTGACCCAGTCGCAGTTGTCAGGCGTGAACAGCTTGTCTGGGTCCTGCGCGATCCGCGGGTCGTCGAGTATCTCTTCCAGACCGAGCAGCGCGATGACCCGGCGCTGGAACTTGTGGCCGAGCGCGCCGATGAACACCCAGCTTCCGTCGGCGCACTGGTAGCGGGTGTAGGTCGGGTTGGGGCCGCCGCCGCCGAAGTCGCGCCGGCCCGGCGACTGGCTCGGGTCGAAGATCAGCAGGTGCGGGCCGAACGCAACGAACGCGTGCACGCCGCTGACGCACACCGTCTGGCCGCGGCCCGAGGTTTCCCGCTCAGTGAGCGCGGCGATGGTCGCGCACGCGGCCCAGGCGCCCTGCACGTACAGCACCTGAGGCTCGACCAGTTCGACGGGGCCGCCGGTAAACGAGCTCTGGTTCCATGCCAGGCCGACCCGGGCGGCGAGCAGCTCGACGGTGTCGATCTCGGTGTAGGGGTCGGGCTCGCCGACCCACAGCGGCGTCTCGAGCACGACGAGCCGAGGGCAGCCCGTCTCCGCGTCGGGAACGCCCCAGTCCCGCAGCTGCGCGGCACTGTTCGTGACGCAAACATCGGCCCTGGCAAGGAGCGCGGCGAACGTGTCCCGGCCGGTGGGCGAAGCCGAGTCGAGCATGACGCTGCGCTTGCCGCGATACAGCCAGTGAAAGCCAGGCCGGCCGCGCTCCGGGTCGCCGCCCGGCGGCTCGACCCGGATCACGTTCGCGCCGTAGTCGGCGAGGAACTGCGCCGCGAGCGGCCCGCCGATACCCGTGCTGATGTCCACCGCAAGCAGGCCGCCGAGCGCGCTCATGCCATGGCCCCTTCCGCGTTACGGCCACGATCCAGCCACTCGGCGAGCACCGCGTCGGTGTCCGCGCCAGGCTCGGGCGGCGGCGCGGGAACCGCGGCGGCCGTGCGGCTGAACCGGGGGCATGGCAGCGGCTGCCGCACCCCGCCGATCTCGGCGAAGACCCCGCGGGCCCGCAGCTGGGGGTCGCCGGGCGCCTCGGCCAGCGAGCGAACCGGCGCGACGCAGGCGTCGGTGCCGTCGAACACGTGCTCCCACTCGGCCTGGGTCCGCTCGGCGAACCTAGCGGCGAACGCCGCCCTGATGGCGGGCCAGTTCGCCTCGTCCTCGCGGCCGGGCAGGCGCGGCAGGCCGAGTCCGGCGAGCAGCTCGGCGTAGAACTTGTCCTCAAGCGCGCCGACCGCCATGTGCCTGCCGTCCGCGGTCTCGTACACGTCGTAGAACGGCGCGCCTGAGTCGACCAGGTTGACGCCGCGCTCGTCCGTCCACTGGCCCGCGGCGAGCATCCCGTGCACCATCGCGATCAGTAGCGACGAGCCCTCGGTCATCGCCGCGTCCACTACCTGGCCGCGGCCCGAGCGGTCCGCCTCCCAGCAGGCGGCGACCACGCCGAAGGCGAGCAGCGCTCCGCCGCCGCCGAAGTCGCCGCCGATGTTGAGCGGCACCGTCGGCGGCTGGCCGCACCGGCCGACCGCGTGCAGCAGCCCGGAGCGCGCGATGTAGGTGATGTCGTGCCCGGCGCAGGCGGCCAGCGGTCCGTCCTGGCCCCAGCCGGTCATCCTCCCGAAAACCGCCCGCGGATTGCGGACGGCGACCTGGTCCGGGCCGAGGCCAAGGCGCTCGGCGACGCCAGGGCGGAAGCCCTCGATGACCGCGTCGCAGGCGGCGGCGAGGGCCAAGGCGCGCTCGCGGCCGGCCGCCGTGGTCAGGTCGAGCGCCACCGAGCGCCTGCCGCGGTTCATCACGTTGAACCGGCTGCCTGAGTCCTTCGTGCCCGGCCGGACCACCTGCACCACGTCGGCGCCCAGGTCCGACAGCAGCATTCCGGCGAATGGCACGGGACCGATCCCGCCGAGCTCGAGCACGCGCAGGCCGCGGAGCGGGCCGCTCATAGTGCGAGCAGGCCGGCCAGCCGGTCGGCGTAGAAGTCAGGCGATCCGAGCAGCCCTTCGCTCGCCACTGTGCGGCGCAGGTAGAGATGCGCGTCGTGCTCCCA
>Ga0134128_10007874_pt1 | contig 12837 bp, 10 predicted proteins | sample KB31754_FD_96462 | JGI IMG/M metagenome (GOLD analysis project Ga0134128, IMG submission 96462) | Terrestrial soil microbial communities with excess Nitrogen fertilizer from Kellogg Biological Station, Michigan, USA - KB3-175-4 | ecosystem: Environmental > Terrestrial > Soil > Unclassified ...
AAGATGCCGAGCGCTTCGGTCACGGCGAAGCCGAAGATCAGGTTGCCGAACTGGCCCTGGGCTGCCGAAGGATTGCGCACCGCTGCGGCAAGGTAGTTGCCGAAGATGATGCCCACGCCGACGCCCGCGCCGCCCATGCCGATGCATGCGATGCCCGCGCCGATAAGTTTAGCTGCTGCCGGTTCCATTTTTTGCTCCTTGAGACGAATGACAGATGAGGGTGGAAGATTCCCGGGACCGCTCAGTGTCCCGGATGAAGGGTGTCGTTGAGATAGATGCAGGTCAGGATCGCGAACACGTAGGCCTGCAGGAACGCGACCAGCAGTTCGAGCGCGGTCAGTGCGACGGTGAGCGCGAGCGGCAACACGCCGCCGATCCAGCCGACGGCGCCGAGCGAGACGCCGAGCATGACGACGAAGCCCGCGAACACCTTCAGCGCGATGTGGCCAGCCAGCATGTTGGCGAACAGTCGCACGCTGTGCGAGACCGGCCGCAGGAAGAACGAGAAGATTTCGATGAATACGACGAGGGGCATGACGAAGATCGGAATGCCCGACGGCACGAATATCTTGAAGAATTTCAAGCCGTTCCTGTAAATGCCGTAGAACAGGACGATGAAGAACACCAACAGCGCGAGCGCCACGGTGATGATGATGTGGCTCGAGATCGTGAAGGCGTAGGGCACGATGCCGACGAGGTTCGAGACGCAGATCAGCATGAATATCGAGAATACCAGCGGAAAGAACCGCATGCCGTCGGCGCCCGCGGTGTTGCGGATGGTGGCGGCGACGAACTCGTAGCTGAGCTCCGCCATCGACTGGAAGCGTCCCGGTACCAGCGCGCCGGCAGCGGCGCCGCCGATCATCAGGATCGAGATCAGCGCCACCGCGACCAGCATGTAAGCCGACGAATTGGTGAAGTAGATGGCGTGATCGCCGATCTGGCCGATCTTGAAGAGGTTATCGATATTGAACTGATGGATCGGGTCGATCGTCATCCGCGCGGCTCTTGGTCCGCCGGCTCGAAGCCGGCATTCGTGATTTCAAATGTCGTGACTTCCGCCAGCTCAGCGATTGCGTTGCATGACGCCGGCAGATCTCACCAGGTTGACCAGCCCGGCGACGAAGCCGAGCAGAAAGAACACGATGAGACCGAACGGCGAGGTCGACAGCAAACGGTCGATGCCCCAGCCAATCGCCGCTCCGACGACAACGCCCGTGACCAATTCCGAAGAAAGGCGGAAACCGCGCGCCATGGCCGAAGCCTTGGCTGCACTGTCTTCGCTTATACCTTCGGGTTGGTCAGTCCCGATTTTCCGGTTGTCGCGAATTTCGGACAACCGCCGATCCAGACTTCCGAGCCTTGCGGAAAGCGCAGCTTCGTCAGGCGATTTATCGCGATTTCCGTTTCCGCTGCCGTCCGTGCCATCCGACATGTCGTGGAGACCCGATCCGATGCGTGGAGTGGAAATTGCGCCCCGTCACCCTAAAAAGCCGCGCGGACCATACTTACGGCATCTAACCAAGTCAAGATTGCGTGTTAATCGCTTAGCTCGTTGATTTGGAAGGATTATTCCGATGGATTCCAGGGCCGCCGGAAGACCGTCATCGCACTGCAGCAGCTTGCCCGGCCAAGACCCGTCTTGAAGGCATCCAACGGGTCTGTTCGGATGTCGTCGTCATCGTTTTTGCTTTTACCGGAGCCCGCATGCCGCGCCAGGTCGACTATTATTTTTCCTTCTCGTCACCCTGGGCCTATATCGGTCACAAGACGTTCCGCGACGTCGTCGCAGCCCACGGCGTCAAGGTGAACCACAAGCCGGTGGTGCTGGTCGACCTGTTCTCGGAAACCGGCGGACTGCCGCTGATCAAGCGCCATCCGGTGCGGCAGCGCTACCGCATGGTCGAGCTGCAGCGCTGGCGCGACAAGCGCGGCCTCGATTTCCACTTTCAGCCGAAGCATGTCCCGCTCAACGCACGGCTGGCGGACGGCGTGGTGATCGCAGCCGTCAAGGCCGGGCTCGACCCCGATCCGTTTCTGCGGCGCGTCTACCCGGCGATCTGGGAGGAGCAGCTCAATCTGGCCGATCCCGCTACCATCGCCAGGCTCGCCGACGAAGCCGGCCTTCCCGGCGCGAGGCTGGTCGAGCGTTCCGGCACCGAGGAGATCAGCGCGGCCTATGAGCAGAACCGCCAGGACGCGATCACGGCCGACGTGTTCGGCTCGCCGGTCTATGTGCTCGACGGCGAGGTTTTCTGGGGCCAGGACCGGATCGAATTGCTTGCTGACGCATTGAAATCCGGCCGCCAGGCCTATAGCTCGAAAGTCGGCGCATGATCCGGTTTCCGACAAGATCATGCGGCGACAAACAGGGGCGCTTGATCGATTTCTGAGCGGAGCCACGCCATGAAGCCGACCTCGACTTCCGGAATTTCCATCGTCGTTGCCGCCGCTTTGTGTTTTGCCGGGATCGGCGCGACCGCTGCCGCGGAGTCTGCGCCCGACAGCGAGAACGGCCGCTATACGTTTTCGACGTCGCCCGACGGCATGATCCGCCTCGACACCAGGACGGGCACGGTTTCCAACTGCAACAATTCCGCCTCCGGCTGGGCCTGCTACGCGGTGCCCGACGAACGCAAGGCGCTGGATGAGGAAATCGGCCGGCTCCAGACGGAGAATGAACGGCTGAAGTCGCAGCTCGCCGCGTCCGGGAAGACCGACGACAAGCACGCCGGTTCCAGCACCGCCGAGAACCAGCGCAAGATTGAAATCCCGTTGCCGAGCGACCAGGACATGGATCGCGTGATGTCGTTCCTGCAGCGCGCCTGGAAGCGGCTGGTCGACATGGCGAACCAGATGCAGAAGGACGTCGCGCGCGACGGCAAGATTTGAGGTGGTGTTGATCACGTCCGGATCGATATCCCGCGGAAAAGCTTCCGTCGTTGCAGCGAGCAGCCTCGCGACGTCGCTTCTCACCGTGCAAACATCCGGCAAGGGCTTTGTCGACCTCACCTCCCAGGTCGACAATTTCGTGCGCGAGACGAATGCGAAGGAAGGCGCGGTGACGCTGTTCATCCGCCACACCTCGGCGTCGCTGACGATCCAGGAAAACGCCGATCCGTCCGTGCTCGCCGATCTGCAGACCGCGCTTTCGAGATTGGCGCCGGAGAATGCCGGGTGGACGCATGACGCGGAAGGGCCGGACGACATGCCCGGCCATGTCAAGACCATGCTCACCGCGACATCGCTGCACATCCCGGTCGTGAATGGCGAAATGGCGCTCGGTACCTGGCAGGCGATCTATCTGATCGAACATCGTGCGCGGCCACACCGGCGCGAGGTGGTGGTGCAATTCATCGGCGCCACCAAATGAAATCGGCCGCGGATCGCTCCGCGGCCGATGGATCGAGGGGATATCGGACGATCAGGTCTTGGTGATGTCGACGTCCTTGGTCTCGGGCAGGAACAGGAAGCCGACGATCAGGCTCATCACCGCGACCACGACCACGTACCACAGCCCGGAATAGATGTTTCCGGTGGCGGCCGCGATCGCGAACACGGTCGCCGGCAGGAAGCCGCCGAACCAGCCGTTGCCGATGTGGTAGGGCAGCGACATGCCGCTGTAGCGGATGCGGCTCGGGAACAGCTCAACCAGCCATGCCGCGATCGGCGCATAGACCAGTGTCACGTAGATCACGAGCAGCCACAGCAGCACCGTCGTCATGACATAGTTGATGTCGTTTGGATCGGCCGAGGCCGGATAACCGTGCGCCTTGATCGCCGCGGGAATATCCTTGGCGAAGGTCGGGCTGTCGGCGGCGAACGTCTGGTCGCCGATCTTCACCTTGGCCTTGGTGCCGGCCGGCGCGGTCTCGTTGGTGTAGTTCACCGACGCCGTCACGAGCGCGGCTTTTGCCACGTCGCAGCTGGTGGTGAACTTCTCCGTGCCCGTCGCCTTGAACTGGAACGAGCATTCGGCGGGATCGGCGATCACGGTCACCGGCGATGCGCTGAGCGCCGCCTCCAGCTTCGGGTTGGCGAAGTGGGTAATTCCCTTGAAGATCGGAAAATAGGTCACTGCCGCCAGAAGGAAGCCGGCCAGGATGATCGGCTTGCGGCCGATCTTGTCCGACAGGATGCCGAAGATGATGAAGAACGGCGTGCCGAGCGCCAGCGCGATCACGATCATGATCTGCGCAGGAACCGGCGCGACCTTGATGGTCTGGGTCAGGAAGAACAGCGCATAGAACTGTCCGCCATACCACACCACGGCTTCACCCGCGGTCGCGCCGAACAGCGCAAGGATCGCGATCTTGGCGTTCGACCACTGGCCGAAGGCTTCGGAGAGCGGGCGCTTGGAGGTCTTGCCTTCGTCCTTCATCTTCTGGAAGACCGGCGACTCGTTCAGGCTCAAGCGGATCCAGATCGAGACGATGAGCAGGATTCCCGAGAGCAGGAACGGAACGCGCCAGCCCCAATCGCCGAAGGTTTCCTCGCCCTGCCAGGTCCGGATGCCGAGGATCAGCAGCAACGCGAGAAACAGGCCGAGCGTCGCCGTGGTCTGGATCCAGGAGGTGTAGTAGCCGCGCTTGTCCTTTGGCGCGTGCTCGGCGACATAGGTCGCAGCACCGCCATACTCGCCGCCGAGCGCAAGGCCCTGCACCAGGCGGAGCAGGATCAGCACGACCGGCGCGGCGATGCCCCAGGTCCCGTAACTCGGCAACAGGCCGATGAAGAAGGTGCCGACGCCCATCAGGGTCATCGTGATCAGGAAAGTGTATTTGCGCCCGATCATGTCGCCGAGGCGGCCGAAGATCAGCGCGCCGAACGGCCGCACCGCAAAGCCAGCGGCAAAGGCGAGCAGCGCGAAGATGAAGCCGACATTCGGCGGCACGTTGGCGAAGAAGTATTTGGCGAGGAACACGCCGAGCGTTCCGTAGATATAGAAGTCATACCACTCGAACACGGTACCCAGCGACGAGGCGAAGATGACCTTTCGCTCCTCCGCTGTCATTCCTCCAGTGCGGACACCGCCCGCGGTAGCTGCCATCGTCATGTTGTGCGCTCCCCGACTTGTCGATGATGAAGGCCCACGCACCCGTTGCGCCGGACTCAGCCGTTAACGCCGGGGCCTCAATTCACGGTAACATTGCGGTGAAACTCGTCCATATACGACTTTTGGCTCTTGCCACCGTTAAAATTGAGAGACGGCGTTGATCGAGGTCAATGCGGCCTGCAACGCATGCTGTTGCGCCGCACAAAGACAATTAACTGCGTTGCCACGAGGGCATATTCCGCGCTTGCATGCGTTATACCAACGGGAGAGAATCGCGTTGATCTTTGCGCCGATCAGGCCTTCAAGAGCATGTGCGATTCATTGTAAGGAACACGTAAGGAATCGATGACTGCTGCTGCCCACACCCGTCTCGTCATTGCCGACGATCATCCATTGTTCCGCGACGCGTTGCGGCAGGCGGTGGGCAGCGTCGTGGCCTCCGCCAAGATCGATGAAGCGGGATCGTTCGAGGATCTGACGGCGCTCCTGGAACAGAACTCCGATGTCGATCTGATTCTGCTCGATCTCGCCATGCCGGGCATTTCCGGCTTCTCCGGCCTGATCTATCTCCGCGCGCAGTATCCGGCGATTCCGGTTGTGATCGTGTCCGCGAGCGACGATGGCGCCACCATCCGCCGCTCGCTTGATTTCGGTGCGTCCGGTTTCATCCCGAAACGATTCGGGGTCGATACCCTTCGCGATGCCATCGTGAAGGTGATGGACGGCGACGTCTGGGTGCCGCCGGATACAGATCTCTCATCCGCCGCCGATCCCGACATGACACGGCTGCGCGACCGGCTGGTGACGCTGACCCCGCAGCAAGTGCGCGTGTTGATGATGCTGTCGGAAGGATTGCTCAACAAGCAGATCGCCTACGAGCTTGGCGTGTCGGAAGCGACCATCAAGGCGCATGTGTCGGCGATCCTGCAGAAGCTCGGCGTCGAGAGCCGCACCCAGGCCGTGATTGCGGCCGCGAAAATCGCGGGCTCGCAGTGGCGGCAGGGCACGCCGAGCGAGCAGTAGGCTCTACTCCGCCGCGACCATCTGCTGGATGCGCCACTGGCCGAGCAGGGCGCGCAGCGAGGCCGGCTTCACCGGCTTGTTCAGCACCGCGATATTCTCCTCGCGCGCCGCGGCGCGGACATGCGGGCTGCGGTCGGCGGTGATCAGGATCGCCGGAATATTTTCGCCGAAACGACGGCGGATGTCGCGGATGGCGGCAACGCCATTGCCGCGGTCGAGGTGATAGTCGACCAGAAGCCCGGTCACGCCGCCGCCCGCGGCCTCGATCGCCTCGATCGCGGCATCGGGGTCGGTGACCGCGATCACCTCGGCATTCCATGCCTTCAACAGCGTCTTCATGCCGTCCAGGATCGCCGGGTCGTTCTCGACGCAGACGATCCGTGCGCCCGAGATCGGCGTACGTGACAGCGGCGTCGCGCTGGTCACCGCGGCCGTATGGTTGATCGCCGTTGCCGTCGGCGCCGTCACCGAAAACACCGAGCCGCCGCCGGCATTGGCGTCAATGGCGATGCCGTGGTTGAGCACCCGCGCGAGCCGCTCGACGATCGACAGCCCGAGTCCCAGGCCGCGCGCGATCCGTGCGCCCTGTTCGAGGCGGTGAAACTCCTTGAAGATCTCGCCGCGCTTGACGATCGGAATGCCGACGCCGGTATCGTAAACGGAGATTTGCAGCGCCTCGCCGCGGCGGCGGCAGCCGACCAGCACGCGCCCCTGCGGGGTGTATTTGATGGCGTTGGAAATGAAATTCTGCAGCAGGCGCCGCAACAGCAGGCGGTCCGACTGCACCGGCAGCGAGCAGGGCACGAAGGTGAGGTCGAGCCCCTTGGCGCGCGCGCTCGGCGCAAATTCGATTTCGAGCGAGCGCATCAGGTCCGCCATCTTGAAATTGGAGATCGACGGCTGCATCGCGCCGGCATCGAGCCTGGAAATGTCGAGCAACGCGCTCAGGATCTCCTCGATCGCCTCGAGCGAATCGTCGATGTTCTCGACCAGGCGGGAATCCTCGCCGCCGTTCTGGCGCTCGACCAGGCTCGTGACATAAAGACGCGCCGCATTCAGCGGCTGCAGAATGTCGTGGCTGGCAGCCGCGAGAAAGCGCGTCTTCGAGATGCTGGCGTCCTCGGCCGTGCTCTTCGCGAGCGCCAGCTCCGAGTTCAGCCGGGTGAGTTCCTCGGTGCGGTCGCGCACGCGCTTTTCCAGCGTCGCATTGGCGCGTTCAAGCGCTTCGGCGGCCTCGATCGAGGGTGTGACGTCGGTGAAGGTTACGACGAGGCCGCCGTCCGGCATCCGGTTGGAGCGCACCTCGATCACCATGTGCCGGTCGGGCAGGCGCTCCAGATGCGGCTCGCCTTCTCTGGTATAGGCGGCAAGCCGCCGCATCATCGCGCTTTCGCCCTCATCGGCGCCGGGCGGAGTGATCGCGCCCATGAATTCCAGGATTTCGCGCAGGGGAATGCCGATCTGCACCAAATGCGGCGGCAGGCCGAGCAGGTCGCTGAACTGCCGGTTGGAGCAGATCAGCTGCAAATCGGTGTCGAACACGGCGATGCCCTGCCGCACATGGTTCAGCGCGGTCTGCAGGATTTCCCGGTTGAAATGCATCGCGGCATGCGAATCGTCGAGCAGCTTCAGCGCGGCCCTGGCGGAGACGGTGCGCTTGCGCAGGAGCAGCGACATCACCAGCCGCGACGAGGCGGCGCCGATCGAGGAGGCGATCAGGTGTTCGGCATGCTGCAGCAATTCGAAGTCGGCGGGCGCTGCCGGATCGAGCCTCGTGTGGTGGCTGCTGGCGAAGGCCTCGAACGACAGCCGCGTGCGTTCGGCGCCGATATATTGCGCGACCGTGCTCTGGATATCCTGGACAGTCACGGTGGTGCGCCAGCGGCGGAAGCTCGGGGCGATCGGCGCCAACTCGCTCGGCACGAACAGGTCGCCCTGCACCCGTTCCATGGAAGAAGGCTGGCGCGCCAGCGACAGCATGACATAGGTCACGAGATTGAGTGAGAGCGACCACAACACGCCATGGAGCAGCGGCGGCAGGTTTGCGCCGAACAGCGCCTGCGGCCGCAAGGCCTCGATACCGAACGGGCCGTGCTGCAGCAGCAGGATGCCGGCCGTGTTGGTGTCGAGGAAGGACGGCATGAACAGCGTGTAGAGCCAGACCGCGAAGCCGACCAGCATGCCGCCCATGGCGCCGCGCGCGGTGGCTCGCCGCCAGAACAGCCCGCCGAAAAACGCGGGCGCGAGCTGCGCGATCGCGGCGAACGACAATAGTCCGATCGCCACCAACTGCGTATTGCCGAGTGCGCGGTAATAGAAATAGGCCATCACCATGATGGCGAAGATGGCAAAGCGCCGCGTCTTCAAGAGGAAGTCGCCGAAATCCTTGCCCCCGCGCGATCGCGGCGAGCGCTGCAGCACCAGCGGCACGATGATGTCGTTCGACAGCATCACCGAGAGCGCGACGCACTCCACGATCACCATGGCGGTCGCCGCCGAAAGGCCGCCGATGAAGACGCCGACCGAAAGCAGCGGCGCATTGCCCTCGATGGGCAGCGCCAGCACGTACATGTCGCTGTCGACCGCGCCGAACGGAAAGGTGACGAGACCCGCGATCGCGATCGGAATCACGAAGAGATTGATGGCGAGGAGATAGAGCGGAAACAGCCAGCGGGCGCGGCCGACCTCGGCATCCGAGGAATTTTCCACCACGCTGACGTGGAACTGGCGCGGCAACAGCATGATCGCGGAAAACGAAAGCACGACCATGCAAAGGAAGTTGCCGAGCGAGGGCTCGTATTCGATCGCACGCACCGCCTCCGGCGTCTTCATGGCGCGATGGATCAGCTCCTGCGGATCGAACATCCAGAAGGTGACGAAGGCGCCGACCGCAAGGAAGGCGACGAGTTTCACGATGGATTCGGCCGCAACCGCGACCATCAAGCCGTGCTGGTGCTCGGTGGCGTCTGCTTGCCGGGTGCCGAACAGCACGGCGAACACCGCCATCGCCAGCGTTACCATCAGCGCGATGTCACCGAAGATCGGAATGCTCGAGAAGGCTTGATCCTCGCTCAGGATGGTCTCCAGCGACGACGCCATCGCCTTGAGCTGCAGGGCGATATAGGGAACCGAGCCGATGATGGCGATCATCGCCACCGTGGCTGCGACCGACTGGCTCTTGCCGTAGCGCGCGCCGATGAAGTCGGCGATCGAGGTGATGTTCTGGGCCTTGGCGAGATGGATCACGCGGCGCAGCAGCGGCGTACAGAAGGCGATCATCAGGACCGGGCCGATATAGATCGCAAGGAAGTCGATGCTGGTGCGGGTGGCGAAGCCGACCGAGCCGAAGAAGGTCCAGGAGGTGCAGTAGATCGCGAGCGACAGCGGATAGATGAACGCGCCGGCGCGGCCACGCTGGGCCGGCGACAGGCGGTCGCCGTAATGTGCGACGAAAAACAACAGCCCGATGTAGCTGAAGGCGGTCGCGATCACGCCCCAGTCGTGCAGCATCGGCGCTTAACTCCCTGTGCCGGGCGCCCCTTTAATTCCTATGACGAAATCTAGCCGCTTGCGCGGCCGCAGGCGACAGCGTTTTTCCCGGCAAATCGGGGATCTGGGATCGTCGTTAAGGTCCAGCCAGGTCGGGATTACAGCCCGGGCGAGCGTAAACGAAACCCGGAACAGCGTTTATGCAGGCCCGGATATCGCTGGGGTCATCCGGGCCAGGGGAAACGGCGGATGCGCGGCTATTCCGCCGCCAGCGACTGCTCGCGGAGCGGCAGGCCGAGGCGCCGCCAGACCTGCAGCAGGGCTTCCGCCAGGGCGTCGATCAGCCCGTCATCGTGATAGGGCGATGGCGTAATGCGCAGCCGCTCGGTGCCCTTGGCGACGGTGGGATAGTTGATCGGCTGGATGTAGATGCCGTGCTCCTCGAGCAGGACGTCGGAGGCGTGCTTGCAGCGCTCGGGGTCGCCCACGAACAGCGGCACGATGTGGGTGTCGCTCGACATCACCGGCAGGCCCGCGGCGGAAAGGATCGCCTTGGTACGGGCGGCGCGGTCCTGATGGCGCTCGCGCTCCCAGGTCGACGTCTTGAGATGACGGATCGCAGCGGTCGCGGCCGAGCAGATCGGCGGCGGCAGCGCGGTGGTGAAGATGAATCCCGGCGCATAGGAACGCACCGCGTCGATGATGTCGGCCTTGCCCGCGATATAACCGCCGAGGCAGCCAAAGGCTTTCGCAAGCGTGCCTTCGAGGATGTCGATGCGGTGCATGACGCCGTCGCGCTCGGCGATGCCGCCGCCGCGCGGGCCGTACATGCCGACGGCATGGACTTCATCGACATAGGTCATCGCGCCGTATTTCTCGGCGAGATCGCAGATTTTCGCCAGCGGCGCCACGTCGCCGTCCATGGAATAAAGGCTCTCGCAAACGATCAGCTTCGGCCGGTTCGGTCCCGCAGCGATCAGCAATTCTTCCAGATGCGCGACGTCGCTGTGGCGGAAGACCTGGCGTTCGCAGCCGGCCTGGCGCACGCCTTCGATCATCGAATTGTGGTTGAGCGCGTCGGAAAGGATGAGGCAGTTCGGGATCAGTTTTGCGATGGTCGCAATGCCGGTCTGGTTCGAGACATAGCCGGAAGTGAAAAGCAGCGACGCTTCCTTGCCATGCAAGTCGGCGAGTTCCGCCTCGAGTTGCACCAGCGGATGGTTGGTGCCGGCGATGTTGCGGGTGCCGCCGGCGCCGGTGCCAACCCGGGTCGCGGTCTCGACCATGGCGCCGACCACTTTCGGGTGCTGGCCCATGCCGAGATAGTCGTTGGAGCACCAGATCACGACGTCGCGCTTGCCTTTCGGCGAGTGCCATGCCGCATGCGGGAACCGGCCGGCGATTCGCTCGAGGTCCGCGAAGACGCGGTAGCGCCGCTCATCGTGCAGACGGCCGAGGGCGGTACTGAAGAATTGGTCGTAATCCATCGCAAAGACCTGGAGAGGGCCGGAAGGGATGTCCCTTTTTAGAGCGTTTCCAGCTTGGCTGTCGAGCCGAAAAGGCCCGCTTTGCCGTTGCGGCGGGCAAAATTAAAAAGAGCTAAAAATTGCTTTAGATCAAACCGATACCGGGCCTTTTAAGGCAGGCGTGATGGCACTCGCGTGGGATCACGTAGTTCTGAACCGCAGCACCCCGTCGCTCTGCTGCGCCGTCAGGCGTCCCTCGACCAGCATGTAGTTGACATGGGCGATCAATTCGCCGGCGGCAAAGCCCATCTGGTGCGGGTCCAGCACATGCTTGTGGAACACGACCGGCACCAGTTCCTTGGAGGTCTGCGGAACATCCCGGCAGGCGTCGGCAATCAGCCGGCAGCGTTCCTCGTGGTGGTCGGCAAGCTGCTTGATCCGGGTCTTCAGCCCGTAAAACGGCACGCCGTGGCCGGGCAGCACCAGCACGTCATAGGGCAGCGTGGTGGTAAGGCTCGCCAGCGACGCCAGATACTCGCCGAGCGAGTTCTGTTCGGGCTCGACCGCCCAGACGCTGACATTGGGCGATATCTTGCTCAGCACCTGATCGGCGGAGAGGAAAAGCTTGTCTGCGGCGCAATAGAGCATGACCTGGTCGAGCGCATGACCGCCGCCGGTGATCGCCTTGAAGCGGCGGGCGCCGATCACGACCTCGTCGCCATGGGTGAGGCGGTGGTAGGACGGCGGCAGCACGGAGACCCGCTTCAGATAATCCTGGCCGCGGCCGAGCAACTTCTCGGTCAGGTCCTCGTCCATGCCGTGGCGGCGGAAGAACAGCCGCTGCGCCTTGCGGCGTTCTTCGGTGCCGCGGTTCTGGTGATAGACCGACTGCAGATATTCCACCTGCGACATGAACAGCGGACAGTGGAAACGCTCCGTGATCCAGCCCGCAAGGCCGACATGGTCGGGATGGGAATGGGTCACGATCAGGCGCGTGATTTTCACATGCTTGAGCGGTCCCTCGAGCAGCACCGTCCAGGCGGCGATCGACTCTTCGTTGCCGAAACCGGAATCAATCACGGTCCAGCCGTCGCCGTCGGCGAGCAGATAGATGTTCACATGGTTGAGGCGGAACGGCAGTTTCAGCCGCGCCCACAACACGCCCGGCATCACCTCGACGACCTGATCCTGTCCCGGGTGATTTTCCCAAGGGTAGCGCAGGGCGTCGGCGGAGGACTGGAGTGAGTCTGTTCGTGTGTGCATAGTTATCGGCTTAGCTGCACAATCGCCGCCGCGCCAGCCGAAAAACATCATGACTGGCTGTCATTCCGGAGCGGTGCGTGAGCATCGAGCCCGGAATCTCGAGATTCCCCTGGGCGCAATTGCGCCCCAGAGGCCTGGTCCGGAGCCTGTCATCGGGCCGCGCTACGCGCGGACCCGTTGGGACCATCCCGGAATGACGAGGCATTATCGCTTGGTCAGGCCGCGCGGATATTGGCCAGGAACGCGTCGATTTCGGCGCGCAGGCCCTCGGCTTCGCTGCGAAGCGCGGCGGATGCATTCAGGACCTCGGCGGCGGCGGCTCCGGCTTCGGCGGAAGCGGCGGAGACGCCGGCGATGTTGCCGGATACCTCGGTCGTGCCGCCCGCGGCATGCTGGATGTTGCGGGCGATCTCGCGGGTCGCAGCTCCCTGCTCCTCGACCGCGGCCGCGATCGCCGTCGTGACGTCGTTGATCTCGCCGATGGTCTGGCCGATGTTGCGGATCGCGTTGACGGCCGACGTCGTGACGTCCTGCATGCTG
>Ga0134128_10007876_pt1 | contig 12836 bp, 10 predicted proteins | sample KB31754_FD_96462 | JGI IMG/M metagenome (GOLD analysis project Ga0134128, IMG submission 96462) | Terrestrial soil microbial communities with excess Nitrogen fertilizer from Kellogg Biological Station, Michigan, USA - KB3-175-4 | ecosystem: Environmental > Terrestrial > Soil > Unclassified ...
ACGTGTCGCACAGCGGCACGGCCAGCCCTGGGTGGCGCAATCACGGGTGTGCTGACACACACCGCCGTCAACGGCACCATCAGCGGGTATGGCTCAAGCTGCTCACTCAGGCCTACGCCGGACGGATGAACCGGTCGCCCGGCGAACGTCCCTCGGCGAAGCAACCGGCAGCGCACGAGTGACGCGCCGAGCAAACCGAAAACTCACGGGTCGCGGACGGCCAGCGTGCCTGCACCGGCCAGACGGTAGGGTGCGGGCATCCTCCACGGTGCCGAAAATGCACATTGACCTGCAAAAACTGTGGTGGCAGGTACTGGATTCGAACCAGTGAAGCTTTCGCGACGGATTTACAGTCCGCTCCCATTGGCCGCTCGGGCAACCTGCCGCCAGACAGGTTACAACGAGCGAGTAGACAAAGCACAAACGCCTATCACCGGATGAAGGGACGGAACGCATGGCGGACTCATCGTTCGACATTGTCAGCAAAGTGGATCGCCAAGAGGTCGACAACGCGCTCAACCAGGCCGCCAAGGAGCTGGCCACCCGGTTCGACTTTCGCGGCACCGACACCACAATCGCCTGGAAGGGCGACGAGGCTATCGAGCTGACGTCGTCCACCGAGGAACGCGTCAAGGCGGCCGTCGACGTCTTCAAGGAAAAGCTGATCCGCCGCGACATCTCCATGAAGGCCTTCGACGCCGGCGAGCCGCAGGCCTCCGGCAAGACCTACAAGGTCAGCGGGTCGCTCAAGCAGGGCATCACCAGCGAGAACGCCAAGAAGATCACCAAGCTGATCCGCGACGACGGACCCAAGTCCGTCAAGACCCAGATCCAGGGTGACGAAATCCGGGTCACCAGCAAAAAACGGGACGATCTGCAGGCCGTCCAAGCGATGCTGAAGCAGGCCGACCTGGACGTGGCGCTGCAGTTCGTCAATTACCGCTAATCCTCGGGGCGCGAGGGTAATCCTCGGGGCGCGAGCGTAACGGCACGGCGATTTCCGGCGCGTTTTTTCGCAGTGGGGTTACGCTCGCGGCCCAAAGCGCGCCCCGGTCGGCGCAATGTGACCCGGTTTCGCCGGTTACTAGCTCAACCAACCGGTGGGTCTCTACGCTGGTGACGAGTCCCACGATTTGAGCGAGGTTCACGATGACCGTGACTCCCCAGGAGGCCGCCGGCGACGGCGCGACCGAGGCCGACTACTTTGACGTCATCATCGTCGGCGCCGGCATCTCCGGCATCGATGCGGCCTACCGGATCACCGAACGCAATCCGCAGCTGACGTACACCGTCCTGGAGCGGCGCGCGCAGATCGGCGGGACGTGGGACCTGTTCCGCTATCCGGGGGTGCGCTCCGACAGCAGCATCTTCACGCTGTCCTTCCCGTTCGAGCCGTGGACCCGCAAAGAGGGCGTGGCCGACGGGGTGCACATCCGCGAGTACCTGAGCGCGACCGCGCGCAAGTACGGCATCGACCGCCACATCCGGTTCAACAGCTACGTGCGCTCGGCGGACTGGGACTCCTCGACCGACACCTGGACGGTCACCGTCGAGCAGGACGGGGCACGCAAGCTCTACCGCGGTCGCTTCGTGTTCTTCGGCAGTGGCTATTACAACTACGACGAGGGCTACACCCCTGAGTTCCCGGGCATCGAAGAGTTCCAGGGCACGGTGGTGCACCCCCAGCACTGGCCCGAAGACCTCGACTACGCCGGCAAGAAGGTCGTGGTGATCGGCAGCGGGGCGACCGCGGTGACGCTGCTGCCGTCGCTGTCGGACCTCGCCGCCCAGGTGACGATGCTGCAGCGCTCGCCCACCTATCTCATCTCGGCGTCCAAGTACGGCACCGTCGCCGCTGTCTCTCGAAAACTGCTGCCCCGCAAGATCGCTCATCTCGTCGTCCGCATGTACAGCGCGTTGACCGAGGCGGTGTTCTTCGCGTTGTCCCGCAAGGCGCCGGGGCTAGTGAGATGGCTGCTGCGGCGCAAGGCGATCAACAGCCTGCCGCCCGGGTACGACGTCGACACCCACTTCAAGCCGCGATACAACCCGTGGGACCAGCGGATGTGCCTGATCCCCGACGCCGACCTGTACGAGGCCATCACCTCCGGGCGTGCGGACGTGGTCACCGACCACATCGACCATTTCGACGCCACGGGTATCGCGCTCAAATCCGGCGGGCACCTCGACGCCGACGTCATCGTCACCGCCACCGGCCTGCAGCTGCAGGCGCTCGGCGGCGCCACGATCAGCCTGGACGGCAACGAGATCAAGACCAGCGACCGCTTCGTCTACAAAGCGCACATGCTCGAAGACGTGCCGAATCTGTTCTGGTGTGTCGGCTACACCAACGCGTCGTGGACGCTGCGGGCCGACATCACCGCCCGGGCAACGGCAAAACTCATGGAACACATGACCTCTCACGGCTATACGCACGCCGCCCCGCACCGCGGCAACGAGCCGATGACCGAGAAGCCGTCGTGGGACATCAACGCCGGCTACGTGTTGCGCTCGGTTCACGCGCTGCCGAAGTCGGGCACCAAGCGGCCCTGGAACGTGCGGCAGAACTATCTCGCCGACGCGATCGACTACCGGTTCGACCGCCTCGAAGAGGCGATGGTGTTCGGCCGGGTCGCCGAGCGGGAGCCCCTGGCCGGGTAGGCGCGCGGGAGTTCGTGAACTGCTTCTAAATCTCAGATGTCGGCAATACGCTGATCGCCATGGCATCTGAGAAGCGCGAACCCAAAGTCGTTGTCCTCGGTGGCGGTTCCTGGGGCACCACCGTGGCCTCAATCTGCGCGCGCCGCGGGCCGACGCTGCAGTGGGTGCGCTCCGAGGAGACCGCCACCGATATCAACGACAACCACCGCAACAGCCGCTACCTCGGCAACGACGTCATCCTCAGCGACACACTGCGCGCCACCACCGACTTCGCCGAAGCGGCGAACTCGGCCGACGTCGTCGTCATGGGCGTCCCCTCGCACGGCTTCCGCGGGGTGCTCACGGAGCTGGCCAAGGAACTGCGGCCGTGGGTACCGGTGGTGTCGCTGGTGAAAGGGCTCGAGCAGGGCACCAACATGCGGATGTCGCAGATCGTCGAGGAGGTGCTGCCGGGGCACCCCGCGGGCATCCTGGCCGGGCCGAACATCGCGCGCGAGGTGGCCGAGGGTTACGCCGCCGCCGCGGTGCTGGCCATGCCCGACCAACATCTGGCGACGCGGCTGTCGGGCCTGTTCCGCACCCGGCGGTTCCGCGTGTACACCACCGACGACGTCATCGGAGCGGAAATGGCCGGGGCGCTCAAAAACGTGTTCGCCATCGCCGTGGGCATGGGGTACTCGCTGGGCATCGGCGAAAACACCCGCGCGCTGGTGATCGCCCGCGCGTTGCGCGAAATGACGAAGCTGGGCGTCGCGGTGGGCGGCGATCCGGATACCTTCCCGGGGCTGGCCGGGTTGGGCGACCTCATCGTCACCTGTACCAGCCAGCGCAGCCGTAATCGTCACGTCGGTGAACAGCTGGGGGCGGGCAAGCCGATCGACGAGATCATCGCGTCGATGAACCAGGTCGCCGAGGGTGTCAAAGCCGCCAGCGTGATCATGGAATTCGCCAACGAGTTCGGCCTCACCATGCCGATCGCCCGTGAAGTCGACGCGGTGATCAACCACGGCTCGTCCGTCGAGGAGGCCTACCGGGGCCTGATCGCGGAGGTCCCCGGCCACGAGGTGTACGGCTCGGGCTTCTGACCTGGGCGTCTCGCGCTCGGCAAATTCAAATCTTTGCGTTCTCTATGGGCCGGTCGCGTCGGCTTGACCCGTCCTTGCCAGCAAAATACCGTCAGACCCAGGTAGCCAGTGGTTTTGCGGATGCGCTCCTACGGGCCATCCGGTTGTAATCTTCTGTGCGCCAACACGTTACGAAGATGTAACTGACCGCAGGATTGGGCGGGTATCGGAACATCCCCCGCTAACACCCAACGAGGGACGGGACCGATGCAAAACCTTGAGCAGGTCGGCGATCGGGGCCGCATCGGTCCACACGCCGACCGGTTGCGCGGACTCATCCGGCATGACCTGCCGTCTTCGCTGGTGGTTTTCCTGGTCGCGCTCCCCCTGTCATTGGGGATCGCGATCGCATCGGGCGCCCCGGTGCTCGCCGGCCTGATCGCCGCGGTCGTCGGGGGCATCGTGGTCGGCGCCCTGGGTGGATCCCCGCTGCAAGTCAGTGGCCCCGCCGCGGGGCTGACCGTCGTCGTCGCCGACCTGATTTCTGAATTCGGTTGGGGCGTCACGTGTTTGATCACCGTTGCCGCCGGCATCGTGCAAGTCCTGCTGGGGCTCAGCCGCGTCGCGCGCGCCGCCCTTGCGATTTCGCCGGTCGTCGTGCACGCGATGCTGGCCGGCATCGGCATCACCATCGCCCTACAGCAGGCGCACGTGTTGCTGGGCGGAAAGTCCAAGAGCACGGCCTGGCACAACCTCATCGGCCTACCGGGTCAAATCATCGGTGCGCACCGGCCGGGTTTGATCCTGGGCGTTCTGGTGATCGTCATCCTGGTCGCCTGGCGGTGGATGCCCGCCAACGTGCGCCGCGTTCCGGGTCCCCTGGTGGCGATCGTCGCGGTGACGGTGATGTCGGTTGTCCTCCCGTTCCACGTGCGCCGGATCGACCTCGAGGGGTCACCGCTGGACGCGCTGCGGCTACCCGACCTTCCCCAGGGCAACTGGGGTGCGTTCACCATCGGGGTGATCACCGTCGCGCTCATTGCCAGCGTCGAGAGCCTGCTGTCAGCGGTTTCGGTCGACCGGATGCACAACGGGCCACGCACCGACTTCAACCGCGAGCTGGTGGGGCAGGGGGTCGCCAACGTCATCTCGGGCACCGTCGGAGGGCTGCCGATCACCGGGGTCATCGTCCGCAGCTCGACAAATGTCTACGCGGGCGCCAAATCTCGTGCCTCGGCGATCATGCACGGCGTCTGGATCCTGTTGTTCAGCATTCCGTTCGCCGGCCTGGTCGAAGAGATCCCCACCGCCGCGCTGGCCGGTCTGCTCATCGTCATCGGCATTCAGCTGCTGAAGCCCGCCCACATCGAAACCGCAATGAAGCACGGCGATCTCACGGTGTACGTGGTGACGGCCGTCAGCGTCATCTTCCTCAACCTGCTGCACGGGGTGCTGATCGGGCTCGCGCTGGCCATCGCGCTGACCGGATGGCGGGTGATCCGGGCCAAGATCGAGGCGCAGCCGGGCGCCGGCGAATGGCGGGTGGTCATCGAGGGCGCGGCCTGCACCTTCCTGGCGCTACCGAGACTGACGCGGGTACTGACATCGGTTCCGCAGGGCGCGACGGTGACGGTGGCCATTTCGGTGCACCACCTCGATCACGCTGCGCACCAAGCGATTACCGACTGGCAGCTACAGCACGAGGCGACGGGCGGGGCGGTTCACATCCAGCGTGTGGTCCAGAAGGCTCAGCACGACGCGGACGAACCGCTCGTCGAGGCCCAAAGCCCGGGGGCCGCTGCGTAATTGCGCGGCCCCCGGCTTGCCCTGCGGCGACGCGACTTTGCCTGCGCCGAATCTGATAGCGCTGCGCAATGCCCGGTCGGTCAGTCGACGTCGATCCTGATATGCAGCCGCTTGCCGCAAACCTGCGCCAGGCGCTGCAGCACGTCGACGCGCGGCACCTCGGCCCCGCTCTCCCACGCGGCGACGGCCGCCCGGGTGGTGCCAAGTGCCTGCGCCAGCTGGTCCTGGTTCATATTGGCACCGGCACGTGTTTCGAAAATCAAATCGGGCAGATTCAGTGCCAGCCCGGCTTCGTGAATATCGATCGAGTTAGAGTCCGACATCGCAATCACCGCTTTCATGAACGGCCAGCCCAAAGGACTGCAGCTAACTCCGATGTTACTTGCGGTTTGGGCTGTGTGCACGCGGCGTTTTACTGCCGTTCCCTAACGCCCGGCCATCTGCTCTAGCCGGCGGATGCGGTCCTCGATCGGCGGGTGCGTCGAAAACAGCGACCCGATCCGCTCGCCCGCCCGGAACGGGCTGGCGATCATCAGGTGTGCCTGACTGGCCAGCTGGGGCTCCGGCGGAAACGGAGCCGCCTCAACCCCGTCGGAGATCTTGCGCAGGGCCGACGCCAGGGCCAGCGGGTCACCGGTCAACACCGCGCCCGATTCGTCCGCCTGGTATTCCCGCGACCGGGACACCGCGAGGCGCACGACCGTCGCGGCGATCGGGCCCAGCAACGAAACCAGCAGCAGCGCAAAGGGATTCTGGCCATCGCGGTTGCTACCGCCGAACATGCCGGCGAACATCGCCATGTTGGCCAGCGCGGTGATCACCGACGCCATCGCCCCGGCGACGCACGAGATCAGGATGTCGCGGTTGTAGACATGCGACAGCTCGTGTCCCAGCACGGCACGCAGCTCGCGCTCGTTGAGGATGCCCAAAATGCCGGTGGTGCAACACACCGCGGCGTTGCGCGGATTGCGGCCGGTCGCGAATGCGTTGGGCGCGTTGGTGTCGCTGATGTAGAGCCGGGGCATCGGCTGGTGCGCGGCGGTGGCCAGCTCACGAACGATCCGATACATCGCGGGCGCCTGTAGCTCGGAGACCGGCTGCGCATGCATCGCCCGCAGCGCCAGCTTGTCGCTGTTGTAGTACGTGTAGACGTTCATGCCGATGGCGAACAGCACCGCGATGAACATCGCGGTCCTGCCGAACAGCGAGCCCACGAACACGATCAACGCGGACATGCCGACCAACAGAGCGAAAGTCTTGAGCCTGTTGGTGTGCGGATGCCAGGTCATCGGTGTCCTCCTAGGACATAGGGGAGCACTCTCCGGAACACTCGTTCATTGTCGACTATTGAACGCCCGAGACGGCCTAAGGAGTTCCGCGACCCGCTAGCCGTGCCGGCTGATGGTGTAGTCGACCAGCGTCCGCAGCGCGTGCCGGCCGGGGACGTCGGGCAGCAGGGCCAGCTCTTGACGTGCCTGCGCCGCGTACTCCTGCAGCGACTGCTTGGCCTTGGCCATGCCCGCCGACGCCCGCAGCAGCGCCAGCGCCTCGGCCACCACCTCGTCGTCGTCGATGGGCCCGACCAGCAGCTCGCGCAGCCGCGCCGCGTCGGGCCCGGGTTCGCGCAGCGCGTACACCATCGGCAAGGTGTGCACCCCCTCGCGCACGTCGGTGCCGGGCAGCTTGCCGGACTCGCGGGAGTCGCTGTCGATGTCGATGATGTCGTCGGAGATCTGAAAAGCGGTGCCCACGATTCCGCCGAGGCGGCTCAGCCGCTCCACCTGATCGGCGTCGGCGCCCGAGAACATCGCGCCGAACCGGCCCGCCGCGGCGATCAGGCACGCGGTCTTCTCGTACACCACCTTCAGGTAGTGCTCGATCGGGTCCGCCCCCTCGGCCGCCCCCGTCAGGCCGCGGGTCTCCCGCATCTGCCCGGTCACCAACTGGGCGAACGTCTCGGCGATGAGCCGCACCGCCTCGGGACCCAGCCGGGACACCAACCGCGACGCGGTGGCGAACAGATAGTCCCCGGCCAGGATCGCGACGTTGTTGCCCCAGCGCACGTTGGCGGTGGGCGTGCCGCGACGCACCTCCGCCTCATCCATCACGTCGTCGTGATACAGCGTGGCCAGGTGCACCAGCTCGATGACGGCGCCGGCGATCGTCACGTCCGCGGCGTCGGGATTGGGCCCGAGCTGCGCCGACAGCACGGTGAACAGCGGCCGGAAACGCTTGCCGCCGGCCTTGAACAGATGGGTCAGCGACTCGGTCATGATTTCGTCGGCGCTGCGCAGTTCCGTGTCCATGAGCTGCTCGATCCGCCCGACACCGTCGCGCACGGTCGCCGCGAAGGCCGCGTCACCGAGATCAACGCCCGCCACCACCGTCGCCGGAGTATTCACGGGACCAAACATACTGGTGTGCATGAAGACGGGAGCGACCCGAGCCCACGTGGTGGTCGTGGGCGCCGGACCGGCCGGTTCGGCGGCGGCGGCCTGGGCCGCCCGCGCGGGCAACGACGTCCTGGTCATCGATTCGGCGGGCTTTCCCCGCGACAAGGCCTGCGGTGACGGGCTGACCCCGCGCGCGGTCGCCGAGTGCGAACGCCTCGGGCTCGGGGACTGGCTGGACGCCCGCATCCGGCACCGGGGGCTGCGGATGAGCGGGTTCGGCGGCGAGGTGGAAGTGGACTGGCCCGGCCCGTCGTTCCCGTCCACCGGCAGCGCGGTGGCCCGCTTCGAGCTGGACGACCGGATCCGCAGAGTCGCCGAGGATTCCGGGGCGCGGATGCTGCTCGGGACCAAAGTCGTTGGCGTGCAACATGATTCATCGGGACGGGTGACGTCGCTGACATTGGCCGACGGCACCGACGTGGGGTGTCGCCAGTTGATCGTGGCCGACGGTGCCCGTTCGTCGCTGGGGCGCAAGCTGGGCCGGCGGTGGCACCAGGAAACGGTGTACGGGGTCGCCGCCCGCGGATATCTGAGCACGCCACGCGCCGACGACCCCTGGCTGACGTCGCATCTGGAGCTGCGCTCCCCCGACGGCGCGGTGTTGCCGGGCTACGGCTGGATTTTTCCGCTCGGCAACGGCGAGGTGAACATCGGCGTCGGAGCACTCTCGACGTCGAAACGGCCGGCGGATCTGGCGCTGCGGCCGCTGATCGACTACTACACCGACCTGCGCCGCGACGAGTGGGCCTTCACCGGCTCACCCCGGGCGGTGGCCTCGGCGCTGCTGCCGATGGGCGGTGCGGTGTCCGGGGTGGCCGGCCCCAACTGGATGCTGATCGGCGACGCCGCCGCGTGTGTGAACCCGCTCAACGGCGAAGGCATCGACTACGGCCTCGAGACGGGCCGGCTGGCCGCGGCGCTGCTGGAGTGCCCCGACCTGTCGCAGGTGTGGCCGTCCCTGCTGCGGCAGCACTACGGCCGCGGGTTCTCGGTGGCGCGCCGGCTGGCGCTGCTGCTGACCTTTCAGCGCTTCCTGCCCTCGACCGGGCCGATCGCGATGCGCTCGACGACGCTGATGACCATCGCCGTGCGGGTGATGGCCAACCTGGTCACCGACGACGACGCGGACTGGGTGGCGCGCGCCTGGCGGGGCGGCGGCCGGCTGTCGCGGCTAATCGATCGCCGAACACCGTTCAGCTGACCGGGTGCGCGCATCGCCGCTGGTCGGCGGGTGCGGCGGGCTCGATGGGGCCGTCGATCGGCGGCCGCCGTTTGTCGGCACGCCCCCGGCGCGGCGTGTATAGTCCGGCTAATGAAGGGAACGAGGCTGGCTACTATCGGAGCCGTCGCTGCTGCTGCTATCTCGCTGGCCGCGCTCGCCGCGCCGGCAGAGCTCTCCGTGCCGGCTCAGGCCGACCCGCCGCCCTACCCGACGCCGCGGACGCCGTCGCCCCCGAGCGACTACGACGCGCCGTTCAAGAGCACCGTTAACGGCTTCGGCATCTACCAGCCGCAGGACCAACTGGCGTGGCTGGGCAAGATCACCTGCGACCGGCTGGACCATGGTGTCGACCACGACGCCCACCAGTCCGCGACTTTCATCCAGCGCAACCTGCCGCGCGGTACCTCCGAGGGCCAGTCGCTGCAGTTCCTCGGCGCCGCGGTCGACCACTACTGCCCGGAGCACGTCGACGTCGTCCAAGCGGCCGGTAACCACTAGAACTTTTTCAGCGCACGGGCATGTGCCCGGCGTGTAAGGCGACGATGCCGCCGGTCAGGTTGCGCCATCGCACTCCGACCCAGCCGGCCTGGGTTATCTGCTGCGCCAACCCCTCCTGGTCGGGCCACGCCCTGATGGATTCCGCGAGGTACACGTAGGCCTCGGGGTTGCTGGACACCGCCCGCGCCGCCCGCGGCAGCGCCCGCATCAAGTACTCCTTGTAGACGGTGGCGAACAGGCCGTTGGTGGGGGTGGAGAACTCGCACACCACCAGTCGTCCGCCCGGGCGGGTGACGCGGGCCATCTCGCGCAGCGCGGCCTGGGTGTCGACGACATTGCGCAGGCCGAAACTGATTGTGACAGCGTCGAATACGTTATCGCCGAACGGCAGCCTGGTGGCATCGCCGGCGACTTTCGGCACGTTGCGCCCGGCGCCCGCCGCCAGCATGCCGACCGAGAAATCGGCGGCCACACACCACGCCCCGGACTTCCTCAGCTCGACGGTGGACACCGCGGTGCCGGCGGCGAGGTCCAGTACCTGCTGACCGGGCCCGATCTCCAGCGCCGACCGGGTGGCCTTCCGCCAGTACCGGTCCTGGCCCAACGACAGCACGGTGTTGGTCAGGTCGTACCGGCGGGCGACGCCGTCGAACATCGACGCGACGTCCCGGGGGTCCTTGTCCAGCTCCGCGCGGCTCACGCGCAAGACGCTACCCGTTCGGGGAATGAGGTGGCGCGGTCGGCGCTGGATGAATGCGTGACTGAGAAAGCGTGGTTTATCACCGGGACATCGCGGGGTTTTGGACGGGCGTGGACGATCGCTGCGCTGGCGCGCGGCGAAGCGCCACTGCCGATTCGTCTGGACGTGACCGACCAAACTGCGGACTTCGCGGTGGTCAAGCAGGCGCACAGTGGTCATCGTTTCACCTTCGCGGGCAGGCGATTCGTGGCTCTGGTCACCGAGGACACCACGCACCTGCTCGATCGCGGTGCGAAGCCCAGGGATCCGCGCCGGGCGCCGTCAGGCCATCGCGTCGGCCTGCGCCAGGTATCCCTCGAAGTGTGCTGCGAGCGCGTTCTCCCGGAAGCGTGCCAAGAACTGCTGGTAACCCAGCTTGTCTCCGCTGTTCCGGGCAAGGAGCGCCCGTAACCGCAGCAGCGGCAGTTCGTGCAGGACGAAGCCCGGCTCGGTCGGCACAGCAGCCAGTCTGTCCACCGCTTTCTGCGCTTCGTCGATGTCGGATCGTGTGCCGCGACGGAGTAATGCCTCGCCCAGCACCGCGGTGGCAGGACCACGAAAGATCATCTCGTCGGTGGTGAACTGCTCGTCGACGACCTGGCACGCCAATGCGATGGCGTCGTCGAGTTCGCCGGACCGCAGTTTTGCCCGAGCGAACTCGATATCGGTCAGCCTCCGCAATGTCATGGTGAGTTTCTCGCGAACGACCATCTCGCGCGCCGCCGTCAAAGCCTCGATGCCGGCCGCTTCGTCGCCCTCGCGATTGTGCAGCAATGCCGTCGCGCGATTCAGGTATGCGAAGGTGACGGCGCTGTTGTCGCCCGACTGCAGCGCGACCTCCAGCGACTCCGATGTCAACGAGATGTCCTCCGCGTCGGGCACTATGGCATCGTTTCCCATCGCGGTCGCGAATTTGTACACCTGCGCCAGAATTCGGGTTGTCGCGTCATACGACCGCGCCATCGCAATGCCCCGTTCGATGTCGGCCCGCCACCCCGGGTGGCCCAAGAACATCGTCGATGCACCCCTCAGGGTAATGGCCCAGGCGAGGGGAGATCCGATCACGAAGCTCCCCATGACGGGGTCACCATGCGCGAGGTCGATGATGCGCTGCGCCAAGCGCCGGCTTTCGACCACCTCACCGGCTTCCCAATTGGCCTGCGCCGCACCATAGAGAAGGCCGACGGCCATCTCTGGTTCTCCAATCGATTCGACAAGCGCGGCGAACTCGGACGCCATATGTACGGCTTCCCGGTGGCGCGAATTGAACGTCAGCGTGTTGAGGTAGCCGGCCATGCCCACCGCCAGTGACTTCTTGTCGCCGGCTGCAGTCGTGATATCGCGCAACTCTTCGAAGCCAGTCGTTTCCGGAACGCCACCCACGCGAAAGGCGCTGCCGCACAAGAAATCCCGCGGCGAGATCCGCATCGCCAAACAGTTGGGATGATCGCCGGGCACTTGGTCGGCAACCCGTGCGGCCTGTTCCCAGCTTCCGCGTGCCGCACGGATGTCGCGCGGCCCATAACCGGTCGCGGCGCGCATGAACCATTCATATGCCTCGGACAGCTCACCCGCGGACTCGTATTGAGCGGCGATCATGGCCGCCCCCTCACCGGTGGCTGCGGCATTCGTCTGCTCCATGATCGCCGCGACACGCCGGTGCAAGCCCGACCGCGCGGACTTAAGCTGCGATTCGTACGCCACCTTTTGAGTGAGCGGATGGTGGAAGGCATATTCTGCATCGTCTCCGTAAGTGATCTGGTCGACCAGATCGGCTTCGATGAGCGGTATCAGGTCCGTCCGATCGAGCAATCGCTCCAATAGCGTGGCGTGAAATCGAACACCGATGACCGCTGCGGCGTTCAGCGTCTGCTTCGCCGAGGGAATGAGCCGGTTGATGCGGTCACCGATGGCGGCCTGCAAAGTGGGTGGTACATGCACGTCGCCTATGTCTCGGAGACACACGTAGGCACCTGGGTCGCCCTCGATCTCGCCCCGCTCAGCCAGATCGCGCACAATTTCTTCGGCGCAGAACGGTATGCCCGCTGCGCGGTCGGCGACCACCGTGGACAACCTGTCTACCGACGAATCCGCCCCGAGCAGCTCACCCAGTAACTCGCAGATGTACGAATCACTCAGCGGTGCAAGCACGATGGCCGCGGCGTCGGTGAGGTCTGACATGGTCCCGTGATACTCGGGACGATACGTGATCAACATCGTTGCCCGCATTTGGAGGACGGCGGCCACGAAATCGGTGAGCATCGATTCGCTGACGCCATCTATCCAATGCGCGTCTTCGATGACATATACGGCGGGGTTCGGTCGAGCCAGCGACACTGTGTTGATGAGCTGGATGAGCCGGCGCCGCCGGGCGTCCGGGCTGATGTCGGGCA
>Ga0134128_10007879_pt1 | contig 12831 bp, 7 predicted proteins | sample KB31754_FD_96462 | JGI IMG/M metagenome (GOLD analysis project Ga0134128, IMG submission 96462) | Terrestrial soil microbial communities with excess Nitrogen fertilizer from Kellogg Biological Station, Michigan, USA - KB3-175-4 | ecosystem: Environmental > Terrestrial > Soil > Unclassified ...
GGCCGCGATGATCGGGCGATAGCGCTCGATCGAGTAATCGTCGCCGAAGTAACGTTCACGGGCGTAGTACCAGCGCGCATAGAGGGCGGGTGGCAGCACGTCGTGCAAGGTTTTGCCGTCCGGGTTGCGCTGTGCGCGATAGATCGACGGCAGCAGGAACAGCTTGCCGAACCAGTTGGTATCGACCTTCAGCTTGACGCCGGGCGATTCCAGTACCGCCTGCGACGCCGCGATCGTTTGTGCGACCTGGCTCGAGCGCCATTCGATGCCGGCCGGCAAGGTCGGCACCACGCCGAGTATCCACAGCACGTGATCGCCGCGAGCGACTTTCCACAAGCCCGGCCCCGGCACCACGCCGGTCACGTTGATCGCCTGCAGCGTGACGATCGACGAAGCCGGCACCGGCTGCGAAGCTGTCGAGTTCGTTACGGCCACCGGGGCCCCGGTGGCCGGCGTCTGCGCAATGGCGGTGCCTGCAAGGGCGAGCGAGGCGCACAACGCGAGCCACCTGCCTCGCAGCAGGCTGGCGCGAGGCGAGGGCGCGATACTCCCGGCGATCGACGGAAAGTTGGCAAGATATTGCATCGGCTGCATGCGAGTCCTTGTCGGCGATGCGCGTCGCCGTTTCAACGACGACCCGTGTCACATTACCTGTCACAGACCATGAACGATGCCCCACGGTTCCGGGCGTTCCCGCATGCTGCCAGAACGGCATGACCTTATGCCGTTCGACAACGGCGCCGAAGCGTCGACTTGGTAAGCTCACGAGTTCCGATGCTTGGGTGAGGAACGCATGCCCGAAGCCGACGACAGCATTCCGGAATTCCTGTCGCACGACGGTCCCTTGCGCGAGGACGTGCATCGGCTGGGCATTCTGGTGGGCCAGATGCTCGCCGAGCAGGAAGGCGAAGCGTTCTATCGGCGGGTCGAAGCCGTGCGTACCGCGGCAATCCGCCGGCGGCGCGAGGGCGACTCGATCGACGATTTGGCCGAATCATTGGCAGGCTTGGGCGCCGTCGACGCCGAAGCATTGGCACGTGCGTTCTCGGCCTGGTTCCAGGCCGTCAACACCGCCGAGCGGGTGCATCGCATTCGTCGCCGCCGCGACTACCAACTGGCGGGCGCCGCGCCGCAGCCGGAATCGCTGGCCGACGTGCTGGCATCGCTGAAGGCGCGCGGCGTCGGAGCCGAAGAACTGCTGGCGTGGCTGCAACGCGTCGACATCGAGCCGGTGTTCACCGCGCATCCGACCGAGGCCGTGCGCCGCTCGTTGCTGGAGAAGGAGCAGGCGATCGTGCAGGCGCTGGTGGAAGGTTTCGACGCCGCGCGCACCCCGCAGGAACGCGCGGTGGATCACCAGCGCCTGCTGACCTCGCTTACCGCGAGTTGGCAGACCGCCGAAGCCTCGGCGGTGCGACCGAGCGTGCAGGACGAGTTCGAGCACGTCAGCTTCTATCTCGCGGGTCCGCTGTATCGCGTGCTGCCGGTGTTTTACGAATCGCTTGAACACGAACTCGAGCGCGTGTACGGCGTGAAACCCGAGTTGCCGCGGTTGCTGCGTTTCGGCTCCTGGGTAGGCGGCGACATGGATGGCAATCCCGCCGTCGGCGCCGACACCATCAACGAAACGCTGCGCGCGCAGCGGGGCATGGTACTGGCGCGTTACCAGGCCGAGTGCGCGCACCTTGACCGCCTGCTCAGCCAGACCGACGATCGTGTGCAGGTCTCTCCGGCGCTGCGCCGACGGCTCGATGACTATCGGCAGCGTCTGCCGGAAGCGGCGGCCGCGATCCATCCGCGTCATCTCAACATGCCGTATCGCTGCCTGCTTGCCTTGATGCGGGCGCGGCTGACTGCCACCGGCAACGATGGTGCGGAAGGTTACGGGAATGCAGCCGGATTCCGGGTCGATGTGGAGTTGATTGCCGAAAGCCTCGCCGCGAACAAGGGCGAACATGCAGGCCTGTTCGGCGTGCGTCGATTGCTGCGGCGGGTACGCACCTTCGGATTCCACCTGGCACGGCTGGACGTCCGACAGGATGCACGCGTGCACGATGATGTGTTGGCTGCCTTGCTGGACGATCCCGAATGGGCCGGCCGATCTGCGGACGATCGCGCGGCGCGCCTGCGGGGGCTGGCGGCAGGTCACGAGACTTTCACTGCGCACGCCGATCCGGCGGCCGAACGACTGCGCGCGGTGTTCGCCACGCTGGCGGACGCGCGGCGACATTACGGCCCCGAGGCCACTGGCCCATACATCGTCTCGATGGCGCGCACCGCCGCCGACGTGCTGGCGGTGCTGGCGCTGGCACGCCATGGCGGTCTGGCCGAGAACGATGGCGTGCCGCTGGACATCGCGCCGCTGTTCGAAACGATCGAAGATCTCAGGCACGGGGCGGCCACGCTGCGCGCGCTGCTGGAAAATCCCGTGTACCGCGATCACTTGTCGCATCGGGACGATCGCCAGTTGATCATGCTGGGTTATTCCGACAGCGCCAAGGATGGCGGTATCCTCGCTGCGCGCTGGGCGCTGCAGCGTGCGCAGGTGGAGTTGCTGGAGGTGGCGCGCGAAGCCGGCATCGTGTTGACCTTCTTTCATGGCCGCGGCGGTTCCGCCAGTCGCGGCGGTGGCAAGGTCACGCCGGCGTTGATGGCGTCGCCGCGCGGTGCAGTGGCCGGTCGCCTGCGCGTTACCGAGCAGGGCGAAGTGATCCACCGCAAGTACGGCATCCGCGCGCTGGCGCTGCGCAACCTCGAACAGACCACGGGGGCGGTGCTGCGCGCCAGTCTGCGGCCGCGGGAACCGGAATCGCGCGAGGGATCGTGGCGCGAACGCATGGACGTGCTCGCTGGGCACAGTCGCGCGGCGTACCGCGGACTGGTCGAGCATTCCGGCTTCGTTGACTACTTCCGCGCCGCCACGCCGATCGACGTGATCGAACGCATGACCATGAGTTCGCGCCCGGCCAGTCGCCGCAGCATGCACGGCGTCGAGGACCTGCGAGCGATCCCGTGGGTGTTTTCGTGGACGCAGTGCCGCTCCATCGTCACCGGCTGGTATGGGCTGGGCAGCGCGCTGGAGCGTGGTGCCGAAGCGTTCGGCAACGCGGAGCTGGCGGAGATGGCGCGCGAATGGCCGTTCTTCGCCAACGTGCTGGACGACGTGGAAATGCTGCTGGCCAAGTGCGACCTCGGGATCGCCGAGGCGTTTTCGAAACTGTCCGGCCCGCTGCACGCCGAGTTCTTCGGGTTGATCGAAAAGGAATTCACGCGCACCCATCACTGGCTGCTGCGGCTGAAAGGCAGCGACAAGCTGTTGCGCGACGATCCGCGGCTGGCGCTGTCTATCCGCTTGCGCAATCCCTACGTCGATCCGATCAGCCTTTTGCAGGTGGACCTGCTGCGACGCTGGCGCGCGAGCGGCGGCAAGGATGATGCACTGCTGCGCGCGCTGGTTGCCTGCGTCAACGGAGTGTCACAGGGATTGCAGAACACCGGTTGAGACGTTTTTTCGGATTGCCGGCCGGGGTCGAAGAACACCAAGGCGCGTCACTGCGTGGATGTTTGGCGAGGCCGAAAACGTGGTCATGCGATCAAGGATCTTCTCGGGAAACGGCGATGAACCCGGCGCCGCCGCGTGCACCTCCTTGCGCGCTACGCGGCAGCGTCATCGTTTGCGCCATTGCCCGCGGATGGGAACCCAAGCCGCTCGACGGTTAGTTGCGCGATCTCGGCCGTCGTTGCATCGTCCAGCGGCAGCGCACCCATCCGCGGACCGAAGGGCCCCCATTCGGCGGGATTGGTGACGTTGAACAAGCCGACCGTTGGTATGCCGGTTGCCCAAGCCAGATGCATCACGCCGCAATCCGCGCTGACGTAGGCGTCCAGGTTCGCGATCAGGGCTGCCAGCTTGCGGACGTCGCTGGAGTAGAAACAGGCAAAACGATCTTCCAGCATCGACTTTCCGAACGCGGGCAGGATCTCCACGATACGCGTGCCGGGTGCGCTCTGCCGGAATGCTTCGATGAAATCCAGCCACCAGCCACCGGCGAGCAGCTTGTCGCGGGTGGCATTGGCAAAAATGCCGATGCAAGGTCCGCCGGTGCCGGGCTGATGCTTCGACGCGAGGCGTGTCATCGTGCGGCGTCCGCATTCCAGCTCCGCATTCGTCAGCATCAGGGTGGGCTGCGGATACTCGCGCGCCGCGGGCTCTTGTCCCGTTGCACTGCGCAACAGATAGACCGGCGTCATCGCCTTGTGCCGAAGGTCCGCCGGGATCACCACGCCGTGCGTGAGCGTGCCGCTCTTTTTGGGACCGACATATCCCAGCGAATACCTGGCGTGCGTGGCGAGGGCGAGCAGCCGGCCCGATTGCGATTGCGGGTCGGGGTCGATGACCAGGTCGTAATGCTTGCGACGCATCGCATGCAAGGTGCGTGCAGTCGCCAACAGGTGGCTCGCGACATGCCGTGGCATCCGCCGCACGTTGCGCACATTCGGAAAGGTTTTGAACAAGGCATCCGCGACCGGGCAGCCGCACACGACATCCACTTCGGCGCCCGGATAAAGTTCGGCGAGCTCGGTCAGCAAGGGCGTCAGGGTCAACGAATCGCCGAGGGTGTGGACGCTGCGACAGATCAATACCCTGTGAATCCCGCTGCGCGGCAGCCGGGCGCCGCTCGCCCCACCCGCGCGAAACACGCCGCGCATCATGCGCGCGGTCACACGACGGCGGATGTCCTCGATTCTGGCGGAGAAGCTCAACGCGGCTTGTGCGGTCATGTGGGGCGATCAATCGGAGCGGCACCCGATCCGGCGCGCGCGGTTTCGCGATTCGCTGGCTTGCATACGGCTACGCATTCAGAACCGGTGGATGAATCCCACCTGGAAGCCTCCGGGCAGCCAGCCGAGGATCAATGGCGAATCGCGATGCGCGGCCCAGATGCCCGCGGCCGTGCCGATGGCCCAGCCGGCCAGCACGTCGCTCTGCCAGTGGCCGCGCACCTTGACCCGCGCCACGGCGTCATACAGCGGCAGCAGTTCCAGCGCATACACCGCGGGGTAGTCGTGGCCGTACGCCACGACGAACGGCGTCACGGCGCCGGCGATGGCGGTGACTTCGCCGCTGGGGAAACTCTCGTATTTGAAACCCTGGAAAAACCTGTCCGGATTGCTGGTTTGCGAAGGACGTTCGCGTTGGAAAGTCCATTTCGCGCCCTGCGCGATCACTGACGACACCGCCATTGAATCGAGTGAGCGCCAGAACGTGTCGCCCAACTTGTCCTGGTCACCCAGCGCAAGCGAGCCGCCCACCACGGTGAATATGGTTGCACCCAACAGCGCCTTCTGGTTGTTGCGGGCCCAGATGCCACTGTTATCGTAAGCGATCCGGTGATCGATGCCGAACGGGCCGCTTGCGGCGACAGCAGCGCGAAGCGGCGCTGCCGCGCAGATGCCGATCACCAGCAGCATCGCGAATCGTCGCATGAGAATGCGAGGCTTCATGCCAATCGTCGCAGGCGTGTGCAATGCGGATAATTTGCCGCAGTATCCTTAGCGCCTGCTTCGCCGCGGCTTTCGCGAACCTTGCAAGCCCGCCGCAAGCGCTGTGTGCCCCTTCAGGTATTCGCATCGGCGGATCAGTATAGGTTCCGGCCCACGCGGTTTTCCGATAAGGTCGACGTTCATTTACGCGCCGGCGTTGTAGCCGCACGTGGCCTCCAGCGCGGGGCCGTTGTTGGCGCATTCGGCCTTCGGTCCTGCTTTGTTCGCACTTCGCGATGGTTTGGCCGCCCCTCGGTGGTGGCAGCACGCGCGCGGTGTTAGTTTTCCTGCATTGCGTGGCAGGTATCGCACATGAAGCTGCTGCTGGTCGAAGATTCCGAGCGCTTGCGTGACAATCTCGCGCGTGGCTTGCGGGCGACGGGTTTCACGGTGGACGTCGCCAGTGATGGCGTCGAGGCGACCGGGTATCTGGCGGGCTACGGCTACGACTTCGTCGTGCTGGATCTCGGGCTTCCGCGGCTGGATGGATTCGGCGTGTTGCGCGCGCTTCCCGCCGTCGGCGAACGTCCGCGGATACTGGTTTTGTCGGCGCGCGACCAGGTGGGCGATCGCGTGGAAGCACTGAATGCCGGCGCCGACGATTACCTGGTCAAGCCGTTCGCGTTCGAGGAACTCATCGCGCGCTTGCACGCGCTGGCGCGACGTCCAGTCGAAACGCGGGCGGACGTGCTGGAACATGCCGGTGTGAGACTGGACGCGCAGGCGCACCGCGCAATCGCGAACGGCAGCGCGTTGCAACTCACGCCGCGCGAGTTTGCCTTGCTGGAATTGCTGCTGCGGCATCCGGGCCGGGTATTCCCGCGCGCCGACATCCTGGAAAGGATTGCGGGCAGCGAAAGCGAGGCTTCGGACCGGAGCATCGAGGTAGTCGTGTTCGGCGTGCGGCGCAAGCTGGCGGATGCGGGTTGCGCGGGCCTGATCGAAAACCGACGCGGTGCCGGATACCTCATTCCATGAGTCCGCGCGCGAAAACCTTCTCGTTGCGTGCGCGTTTGGCATTGCTGTTGGCGCTGGCGGTGCTGGTGGTTTTCGGCGCCGCGGCCAGGATCGTGGATTGGCGTGCCGACGCCGAGATGCAGCAGCGCTTCGACGCTTCATTGCTGTCGCGTGCGCAATCGCTGGCGGCGCTGACACAGTTCGAGAACGGCCGCATTGCCGTGGACGCTGACAATGCCGCGACGGCCGTGTTTCCAGGCAACGCTGAGTCGAATTGGTACGATTTGCGCTGCGGTGGCACAGAGATTGCGCGCAGTGCCGAAGCGCCGCCATCCATTGCCGCGGGCGTCGAACCCACGTTCGCCGACGCGCGCTCGCGCACTGGCCGTTCGCTGCGGGTCGTCGCGTTCCGGTTCACGCCCATGCCCGCCGATCATCCCGTTGCCTCCCCCGCGCCAGCCTGTGCGCTCACGTATGCGCTGGACAGCGGCCCGCTGGATGACCTTCTGGACACGCTCGACATCATTCTTCTGGGCTGCCTGCTGGGGGCGTGCGGGCTGGTGATGCTGCTGACACCGTGGCTGGTGCGCCGCGGTCTGCGTCCGCTCTCCGTGCTGGATCGCGCGATGGCCGGCATCGGACCGGATGCGCCGGGCGGTCGGTTGCCCACGAGTGACACGACCGAGCTGGCCCCGCTGGTCGCGCGCTTCAACGAGGTGCTCGCGCGGATGGACGAAGGGCTGGCCCGCGAACGCCAGTTCGCCGCGGGCCTAGCGCACGAATTTCGCACGCGTCTCGCCGAGTTGCGCACCCTGGTAGACGTCGAACGCCGTTATCCGAGCGGGCGCGATGCGCACGGCCTGCTCGGTGAGGTCGGCAGCATCGGCGGAGAGCTGGAGGCGACCGTCACCGCCCTGTTGGAACTGACCCGCATCCAGTCGGGGCTGGAGCGGTCGCATCCCGAACACGTGCCGCTCGGGCCGCAGCTCGTGCGGGTGTGCGAGAGGCACCATGAGGCTGCGCGCGCACGCAATGTGCACATCGAAATCGCCGAGTCGCACGGTCCGGATTTGGCGATCGAAACCGATCCACCCCTGCTGGAAATCGTGCTCGACAATCTGGTCGGCAATGCGGTGGCGTACGTGCCGACTGGCGGCACGGTCAGCGTGCGTGCGTGGCAGGATGGCGTTGAAGTGAGCAACGCGGCGCCCGCATTGCACACCGACGATCTCGCCAATTTCGGCCAGCGATTCTGGCGCAAGGAAGCGCAGGGTGCGGGTCACGCGGGACTTGGCCTCGCGCTGGCTGGCGCCGCCGCGCGCGCCCTCAAGATGGCGCTGTCATTTGAATTGAGCGACGGCGTGTTGCGTGCGCGCGTGCGCTGGCGCGCGGGTGACTGATCGCAGCGGGCTATTCGGATCGCCTGGGGCGCATCGCCAGCGAGTACAGCACCGGCATCACCAGCAATACCAGAGGTACGGCTGCAAACATGCCGAAAATGATCGCGATCGCGAGCGGCTGCTGCATTCGGGAGCCCCGGCCGATCGCGAGCGCCAGCGGCGACAGGGTGAGAATGGCGGCGATGGCGGACATCAGGATGGCGCGGGTGCGGCGCTTGCCCGCGTCGATCAACATTTCGCGCAGCGAGGGTTTTTGGTCGCTCCCCGCACGGGCCCGGATGTCCGCAAGTTCTGAAAAATAGAAAATCGCGAGTTCGGTGACGATGCCGACGATCATCGTCATGCCCATCATTGCCGAAATGTTGAGCTCGATTCCAGTGATCCAGAGTCCGATGAAGACGGCGCAGATGGCCAAAAGCGGCTGGATCATCACCACGATGGCGGCGCGAAAGCTCTCGTACAGGAACAGCAGCAACGTGAACACCAGCGCGATCGCCGTCAGCAACACGATCGTCAAGTCGTGGAAAGCGATCTGCTGTTGCAGGTACAGGCCGCCCAGTTCGTAGTACATGCCTGACGGCAATTCCCCGCGCACGTCGAGCACCTTTTTCACGTCCCGCATCGTGGAGCCGAGATCGCGTCCGCTGATGCGCGCGGTCACCGCCAACATGCGTTTCAGGTTTTCGTGGCCGATTTCCGGTTGGCCGCGCTGCTGACTCAGCGTCGCAACGCGCGACAGCGGGAACACGTGGCCGTGGCCGTCGCTGATCGGCAGGGCCGCGAGCTGTTCAGTCTCGGCGCGGTCGCGTGGCGGTACCCAGACGCGCACGTCCATCATCTTCGGCCCCTGCGGGAATTCGGCGGCGACGGTGCCGGCGACCGCGGCCGAGACCTGATCGGCGACGCCTTTGGGATCGAGCCCCAGCAGCGCGGCCTTGACCGGATCGATCTGCACCTCCAGCGCGTCGCCGGCAGGGTTGATGCCGTTCAGCACGCCGACCACGCCCGGAATTTTCTCCAATTGCGAGGCGACTTTCTTCGCGGTCGCATCAAGTTGCGCGACGTCGTCGGAAAACAGCTTTACTTCGATCGGTTGCGGTACCTCGGTGAGGTCGCCGATCAGGTCTTCCGTCAGTTGCGACACGTCCACGTCGAGCCCCGGCACCTTGCGCACGATCTGTTCGCGGATACGTTCCATCACCGCCGAGGTCGATGGTCGCGAACCGCTCTTCAACCGCACGAAGAAATCGCCGGTGTTGGCTTCGGTGAGGCCGCCGCCCAGTTGCAGCCCGGTACGACGCGACCAGGTATCGACGTACGGATTGGCACGCAGGCTCGCGCCGACCTGTTCGAGGAGCCGGTTGGTTTCGGTCAGCGAGGTGCCCGGCTCGGCGATGTAATCCAGGGTGAAGCCGCCCTCGTCCAACCGGGGCATGAAGCCGGTGCCGACCGACCTGTATGCGAGTGCGCCAAGCAGCACCAGCGGAATCAGGCCGATCAACAGCAGCGCCGGCCACTCCAGCACGCGCAACAGGACGGCTTCGTAACCGCTTATCAGGCGCCGCCACCAGCGTGTGGGCGCGCGTTCCGCGGCGTGGCGTTCGTCGATCAGGCGTTCCGCAAGAAGCGGCACCACCATGAAGGTGAGCAGGTACGAGATCACCAATGCGCTTGCCATCGTCAAGGAGAGCGCCTTGAAGAACGCGCCGGTCACGCCGGTCAGGAACGCCAGCGGCAGGAAAATCACGATGGTGGCGAGCGACGAGCCGGTCTGCGGGCGCGCAAATTCGCGCGCGGCCTGCGCAATGCGCTGGCCGACCTTGGCAGGCGCGCCGCCGCCGCTGGCGCCACGCAGCCGGCGCATGATGTGCTCCAGCATCACCACCACGTCGTCGATCAGCAAGCCCACGGCGGCCGCCATGCCGCCCAGTGTCATCATGTTGAAGCTCATGCCCAGCAGCTTCAGCAGCAGCACGGTGATCGCGAGCGTCGCCGGCACCACCAGCAACGCGATCAGGATCACCCGGGTGTTGCGCAGGAACACGAACAGCACCAGGCCCGCAAGAACGATGCCGACGAGGATCGCGTCGCGCACGCTGCCCGCCGCGCCCTTGACCAGTTGGGTCTGGTCGTACCATACGGCGAGCTTCACGCCTTTCGGCATTTGCGACGTATAGGCCGCCAGACGTGCCTTGACCGCAGCGACCATCTGGATGCTGTTGGTGGCGGGCTGCTGGAATACCTGTAGCAGTACCGCCGGCATGCCGTCCGCCATCACGCGGATCCATTGCGGCCTGTTGCCACGCGCCACGGTGGCGACGTCGCCCACCCGCACCACCCCATTCGGGCCCGCGCGCACCGCCACCTCGCGCAAAGCCTGCGCGCTGGCGGGCTGATTGTCGGCCAGCAGCAGGAACAGTTTGTAATGATCGGACAAGCGTCCCAGTGCCGAGATGTCCGCGGCATTGGAGGCCGCGCGCACCACGTCGGCAACTGAAAGATCTTTTGCGCGCAGCTTTCGAAGGTCGATGTCAACATGGAGTTCGCCGATCGCGCCACCTTGCACGCCCACTTGCGCCACCCCCGGCACGCCGCTCAGCAGCGGGCGCAACTGGTATTGCGCCAGGTCGTACAACTGCGTTGGCGTCAGGGTCGTGCTGCGCAGGCTGTAGGCCAGGACCGGAAAAGTGGTCGGGTCCATGCGCCGCGCGCTGATGCGGGTATCCGCCGGCAAGTCGGGAAGGACCTGGCTCATTGCGGCGTTCACATCCAGAAAGGCGCGGCCCATGTCCGCGCCCCAATCGAAGGTGACGTTGATTTCGGCGCTGCCGCGGCTGGTGGTGGATCGCACGTCGCGCACCCCGCGCACGCGCCGGATCGCTTCCTCGACCGGCGTCGTCACCGCGACCACCATCTGGGTGGCGGGTCGGTCGCCCGCATCGATGTCCACGCGTACGCGCGGAAACGAAACGTCCGGAAACAGCGCGACCGGCAGGTTGAACACCGATGCCAGCCCGCCCAACGCGAGCACCAGGACCAGGAACAGCAGCGAACGACGGTGCGCCTGAAACCACGTGGCGATGTTCATCGCGCGGCGGTTCCCTGCGGCGCACCGCCCGTCGACGCCGACGCGTGCACCGGATCGCCGTCGGAAACTTCATAGCTGCCCAGCGTGATCACCGGCGCCCGTGCATCCAGCGCGCCTTCGACGCCGATTGGGCTGCCATTCGGCGCGAGCACCTTCACGTCGACGCGCTTGGCCTTGCCATGTTCGATTTGATAGACGAAGTCGCCCTGCGCGTCGTTCTGCAGGGCATTGCGCGGTACGGCCCAGGCCTTGAACGGGGTGGTCGCAATGGTCGCGGACAGTGCGGTGCCTGCGGGCAGGTCGGCTTGTGCGCCGAGATTGGCGATCACGTCGACCTGATGCGTTTGCGGATTCACCGCATCGCCCACCAGCGCGACCGTGCCATGCAAGACCTGCACGCCGTGCGTGGCGTAAACCGGCTTCAGCGCCACGGGCATGCCGGTGCGAACGATGGTGATATCGCCCGGATCGACTCCCAGTTGTGCATCCAGCGCGCTCGCCGGCGCGAACTGGATCAGGGCCGCGCCCGCCGCCACGCGCTGGCCGCGACTGGCATTCAGCGCGGTCACCGTGCCGTCGGCGGGTGCGTGCACCGTTACCGTGGTTTGCGCGCCACCGAGCTTTGCCTGTGCGTCCAGCGCCGCTTGCGCGTCCGCCACGGCTTTGCGCGCGGCATCGAGTTGCGCGTTGGTGGCCAGCTTCTCGGCGTGCAGGTGCTCGGTGCGCGCGAAATCGCCACGGGCAACTTTCAGTGCGCTTTGCGCTTGCAGCCATGCGCTGTGCGTGGCGGGATCGGTTTCGAGTTCCAGTAGGGCCTCGCCGCGACGTACCCGTTGACCGGCTACAGCCGGTATCGCAACGATTTGTCCGGCCTGCGGCAAGCTCAGGGTCATCGCATTGCGGGTGCCGGCGGCGAGTTGGCCGAACGCCGTGACGCCCGCGTGGAAAACTTTCATCTTCGGCATTGCGGTCTGCACGGCGACCGCGGGTTGCGGCTCATTGCCCGGAATGCCGGAAGAACACCCGCTCAGGAGCAACGAGAGTCCGCCGATCCATGCAACAGATTGCCAAGCGGGGTGAATGAGGTGGATACGTTTTATTTCCATGGCGCTTATTCGTGTTTGAGGCGGCCGGACTGGGCGTCGCTCCGTGCGAGTGACGCGCTTGGCCAATTGCCCACCAGGGCATCCAGCGCAATGCCGGTTTCGTGGGCGTCCCGATCCAGCGTCAGTAGCGCGGTGTCGGCGGCGAGCGAGTTGGCGCGGATTGCAAGATAAGTGGGCCAATCCAGCCGTCCCGCGGCGTAGTTGGTTCGCGCGGCGTCGCGCGCCCGCGCCAGTTGCGCGGCATGACCAGCAAGCGTGGTGCGTTGCGCGCGATAGCTTTGCAAGTCCGCCAGCAGGTGCCTGACTTGGTTGCGGTCGGTCAGCAGGCGTGCCGAATATTCGTCGTGGAGCTGTTGCCGCGTCGCGCGCTCGACGGCGACGTTGCCCCGGTTGCCACTGAACAGGGGCAGCGAAAGTGAAATCGAGAATCCGTTGCTGGAGATGTTGCCGTTGTCGCGTGCGTTCACGAAACCGACCGAGATTGCCGGAAACTGCGCGAGGATCGCCGCGCGAAGTGCCTGGTCCTGCGCGCGGTAACCGGCTTGCAGGGCCCGCAGGTCCGGACGCCGTTTTGACATGTCGCCGAGCGCGCGCTGCACTTCTCCCGCATCGCGTTCAACCATGAAGGGACCACCGGTGAGGTGCAGCGGCACCGACGCATCGAGTCCCAGCAAATCGTGCAGGTCGTGTTCTGCGAGATCGAGTTGCCGCTGCGCGTCGGCGAGCTGGTTGGCAA
>Ga0134128_10007880_pt1 | contig 12829 bp, 12 predicted proteins | sample KB31754_FD_96462 | JGI IMG/M metagenome (GOLD analysis project Ga0134128, IMG submission 96462) | Terrestrial soil microbial communities with excess Nitrogen fertilizer from Kellogg Biological Station, Michigan, USA - KB3-175-4 | ecosystem: Environmental > Terrestrial > Soil > Unclassified ...
CCACGCTCGTCGCGCCGGAACCGTTGGCTTACGCGACGCAGCGCGCTAGCGATAAAGCTGGACATTATCGCGGGCGAAGTTGGCCATGGTGCCCTGTCCGGCCTTGCCGGAGACATCGACGGCCTCGGTGTTGATGCTGTCAACCACGGGCGACAGCATCAGGAAGCTGCCGAAGCCTTCGGCCTTGAGCGTGGTACCGGAGGCGCCGTTGAGGGCGTTGATATTGCTCTGCAGTGAACAGTCCACGATCGCGCCATAGATGAGCCGGCGGTCGAGGTCGGTCGTCACATTTGTGGTGGTGCATTGCGGGGCCCCAACCTCACCGCCCACCGAAGCCGTTTTGTAGGCGCCGCTGGTGTATTCGTACTCATAAACATCGTAGCGCGTTGGCTGGCTGATCCCGAGCCCGTCGAAATGCGACTTCACCGCACCCAGGTTATTGGTGGTGATGTACTGCGCGTAGTTCCAGGTGCCCTTGCCAATGAGCCCGCTGGTGAACATCGGATCGGCGGTGCTGTCGTTGGGGAGGCCCATATAGCTGGTGGCGGGAGACCCCGGGACGATGTTGCACGCGCTCTTTTGGCCCTTCGTGTTGGGCATGTAGCCTTTGCGCACATTGGGGGCCGCGGGCCAGCGTGTGTCCGTGCTGGAGGGAAAGCTCCCGCCATTGCCGAACATATCGAAACGGGTGTTGAGGCCCGCGATGTCATTGGCGGTCATGTTGCCGGTGCTGGTATAAAGATGGCGCGAGTTCACGCACTCCTGCACCGTGCCCCGCGCGAGGTCGACCCGCAGATCATTGTCGCCATAGCCCTGATTGTTCGACGGGCGCAGAAAACCGAAATTGCCCGGCCCCCACGACGTGCCTTTAGTCTCGAGTTTGACGCTGCGCCCGAACCAGGTATTGCTGCTTACCGCCTCGTTGAAGCCCGGGCCTGTGCCGTCGGCGTTCTTGAACGGGTCACAGATGAAGACCGGCGTCATGTCGCAGGTGACAATACCTGAGAACCCTGCGACGGCCTGAGCGCCGACCGTCAGATTGTCGTTGCCGCCAAGCAGGCTGATCGGGAAGATCGTCGAGAACGGCGCCGTCGGGCTGGTCGACTTGAGTGTGACCTCCGCGAACTGTGCTTGACCGGGGTCGGTCGTCGCCCAATTGGCACCATTCGCATCAGTGCCGTTCGCGTTCAGCACCGTAGCGTCGCTCGCCGGAATGCCGGTAAGAAATTGGACCGTCACATCGGCGGCCGCCAGCGTGTGATTCCCGGCTGTCGAGAACTTGGTCTGGTTGGCAAGCAAGTTGCTGATTGCGTTGTTGGCGCGCGTGAGAGCATCAGAATTGCCATCGAGTTCGGCCGCTGCGGCGAGGGCCAGTGCATCAATGCCACTTTGCACGTCGTTATGAAGGGCGTTAACGCGCGCCATATCGATGGCCAGCACCGAGAAGCCGACGAGCACCGGAATCATGATCGTCACAAAAATCAGGGCATTGCCACGCTCGTCGGCGGCGAAGCGCTGGAGCGGTTGAACGGGTCGCTTCATCTCCCAGCCCCTTCCCGCCATCGCCCTACGGACTCGTCGTTGTGCTGGTTGAGGAGACGGTGGTCGCCGAGGTTTTCGTCGCGGTGACGGGTTCGGGAATAACGATGCCGTTCCGGCCGAGGCCGGCTTTGCTGTACATCGCCGGGTCTTCCGGGTTGATCGTTTCCTGGATGAGGTTGGCGGCCACCGCATCGCCGGCCGAATAGCTCACCCGATCGTCGTGGCTGGAATAGTCGTAAACGCAGCCCGCCAGCAGCAGGCAGCTCCCCGCAGCCGCGAGGGCGGCCAGACCTTGCCGAACGCCCCGCCTCATTTGCCAGTCCCCAGGTTAAGGATGTAGCCGGATTTCAGCGTGCCGGGCGGCTTGATCGGCGGCTGCCGCGCCAGCTCCATCTGGCCACCGAGGAAAAAGTCGCCGTCATTGGCCGGCGCGGTCTTGTCGAACGGGGTCGCCAGCGCCTGCCGGGGCGAACTCGGCTGCACCAGGCGCGGCGTTACGATGACGACGAGCTCGGTCTCATCCTTCTGGTAGCTCGAGGATTTGAACAGCGCGCCGATCACCGGAACATCGCCCAGCCACGGCAGCTGGTTCTGGCTCAGCTTGGTGTGGCTCTGCATGAGCCCGGCCACCGAAAAACTCTGGCCGTCGCGCAGTTCGACCGTCGCGTCGAGGGTTCGCGTGGTGAAAATCGGATCGTTTTGCGGGGTGTAGCCGGTGAAGTCCGTAACTTCCGGCGTCAGCCTGATCTGAATGCGGTTGCCGTCGAGCACTACAGGCGTGAACACCAGGCGCACGCCAAAATCCTTGTAGGTCAGCGTTGCGTTGCCATTGGCATCGGGCACGCGGATCGGCACCTGCCCGCCGGCAAGGAAGCTCGCGCTGCCGCCTGAGAGCGTCGTGAGGTTAGGATCGGCGAGTGTGCGCGCCAGTCCCTTTGCCTCGAGCGCGTTGACGACGAGGTCGAGATTTCCGCCGCCGGTGAGGACGTTGGCGATGAACGTGGCGAACGTATTGCCGGTGCCGGCAACGTTCGAGCCTGACGCGCCGATTATGCCGCCACTGGTGCCGCCGGTAAGAATGTGCTGCCCGATCGCGGCTCCGGGGCTGAATTGGGCTGCGCTGCCCGCCCCCCAATTGATCCCGAGTTCGCGGCCGGCCGAGCGCTCGGCCTCAAGAATCCGCACTTCAAGGTTGACCTGCTGGCTGCCGCTGAAAGTCACCGCGTCGATGATGCTGGTGGCGTCGAGGCCGTACTGGGTGGCGACGTCGAGGACCTTCTGCTTGGCATCGGCATCGGGGACGGAGCCGGAAAGCCCGATGCGGCCGTTCACCGTTGTCACCTTGACGCGGGAATACGGCACGAGCTGCTTGATGGTGCGGGTCATGTCGGCGGTATCGGCGCCGATCTCGAGGGCGAGCAGCCCGACGGGATTGCCTTGCGCGTCGTAGAGATTGACCGTCGTCTTGCCGAAGGATTTGCCCACGACATAAAGCGACTTGCTGGTGATCGGCTGCGCGTCGGCGATCTTGGGATCGGCCACCGTAAGTTTGGTCACGGGCTCCGACACCGTGACGGTCACAGCCTGTGAAACAGGCAGGTTGATGCGCAGCACCGAGGTGGTGGTCAGGTCGTAGTTGACCACCTGCGCCATCGCCTCGCCGGCGAGCAGCAGCGCAACGAGCAGCGCCAGTGCGGTATGGAGGGCGAGGCGGACGGCGGTATTCAGGAGGTGCATCCCCAGGCTCCAGCTTTCGGGATTATCGGTCGGAGCCGATGGGGACGTCGTAGCTCTTCAGCTCGACACCCCGATAGACGTCGACCTGAATGGTGGAAGGCTCGGGCGCCGCCACCTGCGCGACAGGCGCGGCGGCGACCTGCTCGGGCTTCGGGGCGGCGATTTTCACACCGGTGAGGTCGCCAAGGGTGACGCGGCCGGCGGCCTCGGGCCCGCTGGCCCCGACCTGACGAAGCGCCAGGGCCAGCTCGCCTACGCCCGCGGCCAGCGTAAGCTTTTCGGCGTCGAGCGTGGAGACCTGCACGGTCACCGATCGGGCGACGGTCGGATTGTCTTTCTTGTCGTCGGCGGTCTGGTCGATAGCCAGAACCTTGACGTTCTGCAGCAGCACATCGACCACGGATTGATCGCCATTGTGCTGGGTCAGCAGCACGTCCACCCGGTCGCCGGGCAACACGAAGCCGGCGACGCCGGCGATGTCGTTGACGCGCACTGAGACGGCTTTCATGCCCGGATCGAGCACGGCGGAAAGCGTCGCGCGCTGGCCGGGGCCGGTTACCTTGGAGCCGAGCACGGGCTCATTGGCGGCGATGGCGACGAGCACCTGCCGGTCGCCCGCCTTGGGGTCGAGCATCTGGGCGCGGGTGGTAAAGCTGCCGGCCGGCAGCGCTCCCGCCGTCCAGGGGATTTCACGAAGATTGTCGGCGGTGAGCCGGTCGCCGAATTTGAGCGGCACGGCGGCAACCACGATGGTCTGCTCGGCGTGCGCGCCGGGGCCAACAACAGCCGCCCGCGGCTCCTGGTTGGCCAGCCAGATATTGGAGAGAAACACCGCGGCGACGCCGAATACTACGGCGAGCCCAAGCATGACAAAGACATTGGCTCTCATGGCGAGTGCCTTCCTCCAGACTCGGAAGTGCTATGCGAAAGAAGGGGACGGCGCGGCGGCGCCGCCCCCATTTAAGTTACTGCGGGCAGGTAATTGTGCCCGAACCGTGCCCCGACAAGTTGGTGCAGAGGCCACCCCACTGGTTGCTAACCCATAGCCCCACAGCGACGACAGTCGCGATGACGGCAACGGTAATGATGCCCAGCAGAACAGTATATTCAACCATGGCCGCGCCACTCTCTTCTTCATTGAAGCGGCGGGCGATACCCATCAACGTCTTCATTTCCCTGTAACCCTCATTACTTTGCAAGCAAGATGAGAGCTCGGCGCGGAGAGCACTCTCAGCGGCCCCCATCTGAAAAAGTTAATAGATCATTAAGGACTTACGAGTCAACGAAGCGATTCTGGGTCGCGCCAAATCGATCGCAATTACGGCACGGTGCATTTGCCATCAACTGCCTGACTCATCATGCAAATTCTGGCTCTTTAACCAAACAGCACGTTTACGTGTCTTGCGATATCTACTGGCGACCAAGGTCGCCATAATTCTTATCAGTAATCATCATGCAACTTCGCATTTTTCGGACAACTGGCGACTTTCGTCTCCATTACCTCAACTGTTGATGCAAGTTGGTTGCGGCCTGTCATTAATCGTAATGCGCTAAAAGTCTTCGACTGTGACGACATCAACCTTGCCGGGTGGCCACACTTGTGTCCACACTGCGGAAATTAACCGATTGTTAAGGGTTGTGGTCATGTTCGGCCGCTTTTCGAACGCCCGCCAGTCCCGGCTCGATGAGCCCGCCTTGCCCTCGTCCCCGGCGCCCATCGCCGATAACGATGGCGCGGCGCCCGGCGCGGACGACCCGTTGCTCGGCCTCAAGCTCGATCTGCATCAGCACCTGCTCGATCGTTACAATCTGGCGGGCATCGACCAGATCGGGGGCGAAGCACTTGCCGCCGAAATCCGGCCGATCGTGCGCGACTATGTGCGCGACAAGAACATCGCGCTCAACGCTCAGGAAATCGATGCCCTCGTCTCGGACACCGCCGATGAAATGGTGGGGCTCGGGCCGCTCGAACCGCTGCTGAAGGATGACAGTATTGCCGACATCCTGATCAACACCCACACCAAGGTCTATATCGAGCGCGCCGGCCGGTTGAGCGAGACCAATGTCCGCTTCCGCGATGAAGCTCACCTGATGCGGATCATCAACAAGATCGTCAGCGGGGTGGGCCGGCGGGTAGATGAATCATCGCCCCTGGTCGACGCCCGCCTGCCCGACGGCTCGCGCGTCAATGTGGCGATCAAGCCGATCTCGATCGACGGCCCGCTGGTCTCGATCCGCAAATTCTCGCGCCAGCCCTATTCGCTCGAACGCCTCATCCGCTTCAATTCGATCCGCCCGGCGATGGTCGAGTTTCTGGTGATCGCGGTGAAGGCGCGCAGGTCGATCCTCGTTTCGGGCGGCACCGGCAGCGGCAAGACGACCTTCCTCAACGCCCTGTCGCAGCACATCTCGGATCGGGAGCGCCTCATCACCATCGAGGACGCCGCCGAGCTGCAGCTCCAGCAGCCGCATGTGGGCAGGCTCGAAACGCGGCCGCCCAATATCGAGGGCAAGGGCGAAATCCGGCAGCGCGAGCTCGTCAAGAATGCGCTGCGCATGCGGCCCGACCGCATCATCGTGGGCGAGGTTCGCGGCGAAGAGGCCTTCGATATGCTGCAGGCCATGAACACCGGCCACGAGGGTTCAATGACCACGATCCATGCCAATTCGCCGCGCGATGCGCTGTCGCGGCTCGAGCAGATGGTAGGCATGGCCGGCATGCCGATGAGCCAGGAAAGCATCCGCAGCCAGATTGCCTCGGCCATCGACCTCGTCGTGCAGACGCAGCGCCTGTCGGACGGCGTGCGCAAGGTCGTCAGCATCTCCGAGATCACCGGCATGGAAGGCGCGGTGACGCAGATGCACGAGATCTATCATTTCGAGCGCACCGGCATGGGTGAAGGCAGCGAAGTACTCGGCAGGTTCATGGCGACCGGCGTGCGGCCGCGCTTTGCCGCCGATGCCGAAGCGATGGGGCTGGCCTTCCGCGCCGACGCGTTCGACCCTGGAGCGGCGCTCTGATGTTCGGGCCGCAGACCGCGCTCTATGTCGTTTATGCGCTCGCGGCGGCGACCGCGATCCTGCTCGTGGAGATCGCCTATCTCCAGTTCATGGCCCGTCGCCGCCGGCGCGAAATCAACCGGCGGCTTAACGTCCTCGCGACCGATGCGAAGCCGCAGGAGGCGTTGCGCACGCTGCTGACGGAGCGCGGCCTCACACCCGGCGGCGACTATCTCTTCGGCCTGCTCTGGCTGAACCGGCTCTACGCCCAGTCGGGGGTGACCGGCAGGCCCCTGACCTTCTTCGGCGGGTTTCTCGCGGCCGGGCTGGTGCTCGCCGTTGTCCTGAAATTGTTCGGCGCGGCGTTGCCGGTTGTCCTTCTCTGCCTCGTCATCGTCGCGGTGGCCATGCCGCTGCTGTTCTTGCGGCGAGCCCGCGGGCGGCGGCTGCGCAAATTCGAGCGGCAACTGCCCGATGCACTCGACATGATCGTCCGCAGTCTCAAAGCCGGGCATCCGACCTCGGTGGCGATCGCGCTGGTCGGCCGCGAAATGCCCGATCCGGTCGGCACCGAGTTCGGCATCGCCGCCGACGAGGTGACCTTTGGCGCCCAGCTTGAGGTGGCCGTCCGGAAAATGGCCGAGCGCGTGGGCTTCGAGGGGTTGCAACTGCTGGCGGTGGGTCTTTCGATCCAGGCGCGCAGCGGCGGCAACCTGGCGGAGATCCTCGCCAATCTGAGCCGCACGCTGCGGGCGCGGTTCATCATGCGGCTCAAGGTGCGCTCGCTTGCCGCCGAAGGGAAACTCTCAGCCATCCTGATGACCGGCTTCCCCGTGGCGATGTTCCTCATCCTGCAGGTGATCGCGCCCACCTACTACGGTGCCGTCTGGAACAACCCCCTGCTTCTGCCTTCGCTTGGCGGCTTCGCGGCGTGGGCGCTGCTCGGGGATTTCATCATGTACCGCATGGTCAACTTCGACTTCTAGGAGGCGCGCTTGCCGGAGTTCATAGCTGGCTTGAGCGGCGGCAACTACACCGCCCTGATCGTCTCGGGGCTGATCTTCGCCGCCGCGGTGATGGGGTTCCTGGCGGTTGCGCTTGTCCTCAACCCCGTGATCCAGACGCAACGGCGGCTCGGCCAGGAACTTGCCTCCGCCGGCGGCCGTCGCTCGCTCGGGGCGCAGGCCCAGCTTCGCCGCCTCGGTGCGCAGCGGCCGGTCGATGCCTATTTCAAGGCGGCCGAGCGTGGCAATGGCCAGCCCGATGCGATCGAGAAGCGGCTCTTCGAGGCAGGCTTTTACAGCGCCCGCGCCCTTATCATCTACAATCTCATGCGGATCGTGCTGGTCGGCGTGGTATTCCTTCTGGTCTTCACGGCCGCCTCGGCGATCCTCGGTCAAAGAGTACCGCTGCTGTTCATCCTGCTGGGCAGCCTGGTCTTCGGCTCGGCATTCATCGTAGTTCCCAGCATCGCGCTCGACTTCTATGCCCGTGGCATCAAGGAGCTCTACCGGCGCAGCTTCCCCGACTTCATGGACATGATGATCACCTGCGCCGACGCCGGCATGAGCCTCGAAGCGGCCGTCGAGCGGGTGGGGACGGAGTTTGCGGCGACGCACCGGCATCTGGGCGTGCAGCTCACCATCCTGACTTTGCAGTTGCGCGCCGGCAAGCCGCTGCGCGAGGCGCTGCGCGAGATGGGCGACCGGATGGGGCTCGACGAAGCGAAGGCGCTGGCGGTGCTGTTTCGGCAGTCAGAGGAGCTAGGCACCAGCCTCATCGATGCGCTGCGCGTTTACAGCGATGAAATGCGGACGCAGCGCATGCTGCGTGCCGAGGAAAAGGCCAACGCCCTGCCCGTAAGGATGGTCCTTCCCCTCGGGCTGTTCATTTTCCCGGTGGTCATGGCCATCGTCATGGTGCCGGTCATCCTGCGGATGCGGGGCGTCTTTTTCTAACGTCGAAATGACGAGTGAGGGCGGAAGGCAAATGATCGCAATGTACCATCGACGGTTCGCCAGGCTGTTGTCGGCGCTGGCGCTCGGGGCCCTGCTGGTCCAGGTCGCGGGCTGTTCGACATTTCTCGCAGGCAAGAGCTCGTTTGGCGACAACGCCCTCGTCGGCACCGACTTCCTGCCGCCGATCCCCGGCGACACGGCCGCCGGAAACCTCCAGAACGGCAGCAATCATTTCCGCAACGGGGACTATGGCTACGCTGCTGCCTATTACAAACAGGCCGTCGATCTCAGCCCGAATAACGTTGACGCCTATTTCGGCCTCGCGGCGTCATATGACCAACTGCACCGCTACGATCTCTCCGACCGGGTATATGCGAGCCTTTTGAAGCTGACCGGCGGGTCGATCCAATACTACAACAACCTCGGCTACTCCTATCTGCAGCGCGGCAACAGCCAGGGCGCCCTCGCGGCTTTCCAGCGCGCCCATGACCTCGACCCAAGCAATGAAGTCGTCGCCAACAACATTGCCATGCTGACGGCGGCGCCGGGCACCGGCGGGGGCCAACTGCAATGATCGCCCCGCTCGTCCTCGACGTACTCAAGGCCGCCGCGATCCTGATGCTGGTGCGCATCGGCGTTTCGGATTTTCTTACCCAGAAGATCCGCAACGAGCACATAACGCAGCTTTTCGTCGTCGCGGTGGCCATCCTGCTCATCGGCTTTGTCAACGATCGCGACAGCCTGTCGGTCGGGCTGGCAATGGCGATGGCAGCGGCACTCTTTGTGGTCCTGCTGGTGTTCTGGCTGCTCGGCAAAGTCGGCGCCGGCGACGTCAAGCTGTTGACGACGATCCCCATCCTGCTGGGCTATTCGGCCAGCCTGCCGTTCGTCTGCTTGCTCCTCGCATTTACGCTGATCACGTTCTTTGTGATGAAATTCCCGCTGGTTCTGCCCGAGCGCTGGTTCCGGACCTATGTCGCCTCGCTTGCTGAAAACGGGCAGGTGCCATTTGGCGTGCCGATAGCCGCGGCGGCTATCGTTGTCGTCATCCTGCCGGTCAACTTGCTGGGAACGCTTCAGGAGCCGCCTGCCAGGTCGCTGCAAGCCTGCTCCTCGTTGTCGCTGGGTGGCGGAGACATCGCGGCTGCAATGCGCCGCGGGTTCTGCTGAGGGCCGATATTGTCGTTTACGGTCGGTTAGCCGAATCGACCAATAATGGCGCGATGGACTGGCAGCAGGCGATCATCGCTGTTCTGAGCTTCGGATCATGGTCATGCGCCTTGGCTGCGGCCGTGCAGCTGGCCATTGAACGCCAGCCAGAGGCGCGCGCCGTGGCCGAGTGAGGCTCCTGCCGCTGGTGTTTTCTGCCGCTTTCCCTGCGGAGGCTTCGAGAGAGATTTTTGGGTCTTGAACTGGAGGCCAGAGGGAGCGGTTCCGGCCCATCCGTCGGCCATACCCGCTGGCACCCATTGCTGATACGATCCTGACAAGCCTTCGCAAGTCACGACAGTCTATATTGCAAAAGAGCGAAATACCGACCAAGGGGAAACCGAGCCGCAGCCGGCTCGATCGATATTTTTGGCGCCGAGGCTATCTCTCTTTCCGACGCCTGTTGCGTTCGTTCAGCCTGTCACAGCGCTTCCTGGTCGTCGCCATCATCGTGGTCGCGGCGGCCATGGTTATCCTGGGCGCGTGGATAGGCCGATCGCTGCAGTCAAGCGTCGCCGAAGGCGTTGCGACAACCGCGGCAGACACCATCGAGTCCCTGATCGAACAACAATTCAAAGGCATGAGCCTTGACGATCCGCTGGATGCCAAGGATCAAGCGCTTCTCGATAATATCTTCAAGATCGGCAACGATTTCGAGTCGTCAAGGCTGTTGCAGATTCGCATCTTCGGCCTCGATGGCCATGTCATTTTTTCGTCCGCCGACCCCTTGACCTCAGCGTCCAAAGCTAACGAAGTCCGCGAGACAGCTCACAGCGGCCAGGTTAGCGCAACGATCACGAACCTCGAACTCGGGGCCGTCGGACCAGTCAGTGCGCACCCGATCGAAGTGCTGCAAATATTCGCTCCCTTGCACATCGACGGTACAAACACGGTCACCGCCGTCGCTGAACTTTACTACAGCACGAAGTCGTTGTTGGCGATCGAACAGCAGGCGCAATTTAGCGTCTGGATACTGGTAGCTCTTATTGGGGCGGTGGTCACAGGTATTCTCTATCTTCTTGTCGCCTACGCCAACAGGACAATCACTCGGCAGCGCGAGCGTCTTGCGGGCAACCTGACCTCATCGCGACGGCTGCTGCATGAAAACCAGTCATTACGCGAGGCCTCCGATGCCCTGCGTGCGAGCGCAAGCGTGGCCAATGAAAACTTGCTGGCACGCGTCGGAAGCGACATTCATGATGGTCCGATTCAACTGCTCACGCTGATCATTCTGAGGTTGACGAAGACCGGGTCCCGCGAACCTGTGGCGGGGACCAAAGCCGCCTCAGATCAGCAAGCGACCCTTGCCCTGGCCACGCAGGCGATAAACGACCTGCGCAATATTTCCGCGGGCCTTGTGCTGCCGGAACTCAAAGCGCGAAGTGTCGAAGCGTCAATGGAACTCGCCATCGAACGGCACGAGGCGTTGACGGGCGTTAACGTCGCCCGGAAATTCGGCGAGCTTCCGAAAGAAGTTTCGACGGAAATCAAGGTCTGTGCCTATCGGGTTTTGCAGGAGGGTCTAAACAACGCCTTTCGGCACGGCGAGCCAAGTGGCCAAGCGGTGAAAGCACTTGGGCAGGAAGGGGTGCTCATCATCCAGGTCAGCAATCGGATACGAAACAGAGAAAATGCAATAGCCGATGGCCAAGCTATGGGGCTTGGCTTGCGCGGCATGCGCTTCCGCGTCGAGTCGCTTGGCGGAACGCTGGAGATCGCGATCAGTTCTTCGCCGACTGTGACGATCGTGGCGCGGATCCCTTACGACCCTGCAGGTGCCGTGTCCGAATCTTCGGTAAGCTCGGGCGCACCCACCCGCGAGTGACGCAACTGGCTTTGCGCAACACGCACGACCTCCAGCCTGTTCTTGACCTTCAGCTTGGTCATGAGATTGGTCATATAGTGCTTGATCGTCTTCTCGCTCAGATTGAGATCGATAGCAATCTGGCGGTTGGTCTTGCCTTCGAGCAAGGACTCGACAATCTGCGTCTCCCGGTGGCTTAGCCGGGTATGCGGGCGATAGTCCTTTGAGCGAGCGGCCGGAAATTCCTCAAGGAGCTTTTCCGCAAGCCCAGGTGAGACAAATATGTTGCCGGCACTCACAGCCGCTATCGCATCATATAAATCGTCGACTGGGCGCCCCTTCAGCACATAGCCGCGAGCGCCTGCATCAAAAGCCTTCAGCGCAAAATCGATATTCGCGTAAGCTGTGAAGACGATGATCCTGGTTCCGCGCTGCCTATGCGAAATCAGGCGTATTGCGCCATAGACATCCCCGGGCATGCTGAGATCGATGATCAATATTTCAGGCGTCGTCTCAGCAGCTATCTTCTCTGCGTCGCCGGCCGAACTGCCCGTCGCGACAATTTCGACCCTCGGGTCTTCTGAAAAAAGCGCCTGCATCCCCCGAAGCAAGGTTGGATGATCATCAGCAAACGCTACCCGTATCGGCGCCACGGCAGGAAATCCCAAAGGAGATCAACGACATCTCAAAATCCCCCTAGATGAGCATTTCTCACCCTGCGTTTCAAGAACTTACGATTTGCTCTTTCCGCTACCGTTACCGTTGCCGTTCCCACCCCCGTTGCCGTTGCCATTCCCGTTGCCATTCCCACCCCCGTTGCCGTTGCCATTCCCGCCGCCGTTGCCGTTCCCGCCACCGTTGCCGTTACCATTCCCCCCACCGTTGCCGTTACCATTCCCCCCACCGTTGCCGTTACCATTCCCGCCGGCATTGCCGTTGCCATTTCCACCAGCGTTGCCGTTGCTGGGAGCGGTGGTCACCTCCGTGGACTGGTCAACGCCCGGGCTGGGAGCCACATCGGACGCAACCGTTGTTCCCACAACTTGGCCTGCCGCGTCGACCACGGCCGGCAGCGCGCCGGCGCCGGTGACACCCACTGTGCCGTCAGCATAGCCTGTCGCCGACTGCAATGCGGCAAGCGTAACCCGATGCCCGTTGGATGGAACAATTACCGAGGCCGTTCCGCGCCACACTTTGATTTGGGTCTGCGCGCCGTCGACAGCTACCACGACCGACCCAACCGCGATGCTCACCGCCAGCGTGGGCGTTTCAATAGCAAGACGGCCGGCCCCTCGAGTTGGCACGCTTACTGTTAGCTGCCCTGCATATTGCTTGACCGTCGCATTTCCATTCTTGCCGACGATTTCTCCCACCGTTCCCGCCGCAAAACCAATGCTGGCCGACCCGCGCGATAGCTCCATCCGGCCGCTTCGCAAGGTGCGCAGAGCCTGACCGTCTGCAATCACGTCTCCTGGCGAGACTACCTCCCACTGGCCGCCAACCAGCGCCAATGCCGCACCCTGCACGGTTGTGGCAGTCCATGTTTCAGGTTCGCCTGCCCTTGATACCGTTGAAAGGG
>Ga0134128_10007882_pt1 | contig 12827 bp, 11 predicted proteins | sample KB31754_FD_96462 | JGI IMG/M metagenome (GOLD analysis project Ga0134128, IMG submission 96462) | Terrestrial soil microbial communities with excess Nitrogen fertilizer from Kellogg Biological Station, Michigan, USA - KB3-175-4 | ecosystem: Environmental > Terrestrial > Soil > Unclassified ...
GGGTGCATCCATGTCCGGCCAGTATCCCACGCCGGGCGGTCAGCTTCGGACGGGCGGAACCAGCTTCAGCTTCGCGTTGCCGGGTTGGCGCTTGGGACGCAGCATGCGTTCCAGCGCGGCGGGCGGAAGCGGGTACGAATAAAGGTATCCCTGCCCTTCGGCACAACCGGCTTGCAGCAGGAATTGATGCTGCGGTTCGGTCTCGACGCCTTCGGCGATGGTGACCAGGCCAAGGCTCGCGGCCATCGCCAGCATCGCGCTGGTGATCGCGGCATCGTTGGCGCTGTCCGGCAAACCGGTGACGAACGAGCGGTCGATCTTGAGGTACGCCACCGCCGGCAGCTTCAGGTACGCCATCGACGCATAGCCGGTGCCGAAATCGTCGATCGCCACGGCGATGCCGAGCGCCTGCAAGGCCCGCATCGTGCGCTCCGTTTCTTCGCCGAGCCGCAGCATCGCGCCCTCGGTGATTTCCAGCACGATGCGCTCGGGGGCGACCACGTTGGTCAGCAGGGCGTGATAGACGCTGTCGACGAAGCCTGGATGGCCGAACCAGCGCGCCGACACGTTGATCGCCACCCGGATCTGGGGCATGTGCTCCTCGTCCCAGGTGCGGATCTGCGCGCACGCCGCGTGCATCACCCATTCGTCGATGCGATGGATCAGGCCGATGCTCTCGGCGATCGGAATGAACTCGCCCGGCATCACTTCGCCACGCTGCGGATGCTGCCAGCGCAGCAGCGCTTCGACCGCGACGATCCGGCCCGTGCGCAACTCGACGCTCGGCTGGTAGGCGAGGTGGAATTCGTCTTCCAGCAGCGCCTGGCGCAGCTCCGTCGCCAGCAACATCCGCTGCCGCGCATCGGCCTGCATCATCGGCACGTAGAAGCGCGAGGCGTTGCGCTCCTCGGACTTGGCCGCGTACATTGCGGCGTCGGCATTGGCGATCAGGGTCTTGGCGTCGCTGCCGTCCAGCGGGTAGCCTGCGATGCCGATGCTGGCGCTGACCACCAGTTCGTAGTCGTCGACACGAAACGGTTCGGACAACACCGCAAGCAGGCGGCTGGCCAGCGCCGCGGCGTCCTCGCGCAAGTTGAGGTGCGGCACCAGCACCGTGAACTCGTCGCCGCCGATGCGTCCGGCGATATCGCCTTCGCGCAACTGTTGCTGGATGCGCTCGCTGACCAGCTTCAGCAGGCGGTCGCCGACCGCATGGCTGTAGCTGTCGTTGACGAACTTGAAGGCATCGAGGTCGATGAACAGTACGGCCACGGCGCTGCGGTCACGCGCCGCGCGCTCGATGGCCAGTTCGCAGTGTCGCTGGAACTGCGCGCGGTTGACCATGCCGGTCAGCACGTCGTGCGCGGCAAGATGCTCGAGGCGATAGCGATCCGCCTGGGCGGCGGAGATGTCACTGAAGACCGCGACGTAGTGCTGCACGCGGTTGTCCGCATCACGGATGGTGCTGATGTCGAGCTTCTCGGCGTACACGCTGCCGTCGTGGCGGCGGCTCTGCACTTCGCCCGACCAGTGGTGCGTGGCGACCACTTCGTCCCAGGTCGTCGCCGGCAGCGGGCCACCGTCGGCAAGCGTGCGCGTGGCGTCCAGGCGCATCCCCGCGAGGCTTTCCGCCGTGAAACCGGTGAGCTGCGTGGCCGCCGCGTTCACCGTGAGTACCTTGCGTTCGGCATCCGCGATGATCACGCCTTCCGCGATGCTGGCCAGCGCCTCCGAAGCCACCCGCCGCACCCTGTCGCTTTCGACGCGTTCGGAAATGTCGCGGATGATCGCCTGGCGCACGACCTGTTGGCCCCATACCGCCATGCTGGTCTGCGCCTCGACCGGCCGGGAGCTGCCGCCGGCGCCGCGCAATTCGCCGCGCGCCCCGGAAGCGCCGCGCACGGGATCCTTCTCGAACAGGTCGAGATAGCGGTTGCCGGGCAATTCCTGCGGATTGCGCCCCGTCCATTTGCCTGCGGTGCGGTTGGCGTCGAGGATCAGGCCACTGTTCTCGTCCACCATCACGATGGCATCGGGCGCGCTGTCGAACAGCAACCGATAGCGTTCCTCGCTGCCGCGGATTCCCGCCAGCACGCGGCGCGCCATCCACAGCCACAGCAGGCCGGCCAGCAGGGCCGCGGCCAGCACGCTCATGAACAGGATGTGGCCGAACCATTCGGCGCCTTGCGCCACTGCCAGGGAAAAATTGGCGCTGCGGGGCGAAACGGTCTGGTTGATGGCGCGGATGCGCGCGCGCATGCGCGCGATCTCTTCCACCGAAGGCGTGCCAGCCGCGTAAGCGGTGTGCAGTTCCGCCGCCACCGTGCCGAGGTCGTCCAGCGGCGCATCGGTGGAACGCCAATCCGCGAGTGCCTGCTCGATGAAAGGCGCCCAGGACAGGTAGCGGATCATCAGGATCATCCCGGTTTTCGCCGAGGGCATCACGTCGCCGCGGTTGAAAGCCTGGGACACCTTGTCGCTGTCATAGGTCGGCCGCGTGACCGCATCGCGGCCCCAGCGGTCGGATTCCAGCAAATCGAAATTGCGCTCGAAGCCTGCGTAGTTCTCGGCGCGCCCGTTGGAGGCGTAGGCATCCAGTTCGATGACGGCCTGCTTCTGCGCCTTGGACCAGACGCTCTCGCCGTTGAGAAATCCGGCGAGGCTGATCTGTGCATTCAATGCGATCCAGGTCAGCGCCAGGATCAGGCCGACAACTGCCCCCAGGGCCCATGCCAAAGGCAGGAGCCGCCGTGTCAAGGCATGCTGGAGGGCGAGCGGGGAACCGCGCATCACACTTTTTCCTGATGCAACGGTAACTTACGAAGCAACAATTATGCCAGTTTCCAGGTGCCTTGCGTTATCCAACGCATGCTTTCGAGCCCCCGCCCTCCGGCGACCGGAGGGCAGGGTCGACCCGACCCGTAACGCAGCTCACGCAGCGACTGCAGACGAACCGTATTCCGCGCTTTGTTCTTCGGCCACCTTCAGGCAACGATCGCCGAACACGCGCATGCAGGTATACGTGCGCTTGACGCATTCCGCGATGTGCTCGACCTCGGCCACCAACGGCGACGTGCCGAGCAGCGTGCAGACGATTTCCAGTGCTTCCCAAGGATGCTCGTCGTCGTAGGCGGCATGCAGTTGCAGCCAACGCAGGCTCGACTTGCGCGACGTCGCGGGAAAGCTGTCGGCGTACGACACGCTGTCGTACACGCGCTGCGCCCATTCGCCTGTCGCGCCTTCCACCGCGTAATTGGTGGCGGCGATGCCGGCGGCCAGCGTGTCACGGCCACTGACGTCTTCACACCAACGCGCCAGGTCCTGGGTACCCGCAGGCAATGGCCCGCGCAACACGTCTTCGCGCGCGACGCCCGCACCGTCGGCCCAGTTCAACCAGTACTCGGCGTGGTTTTGCTCGACGCGGATGTTGCGAACCAGCCAACGGCGCGCAAGGTTGTCGCCGTCGCTGCGTCCGTAACGCGTCTTCAACAGGCTCCGCGACATGTAGCCGGGAAAGCCTTCGATCACCGGCCACAGGCCAACCATGAAGTTCCTGCACTCTTCCGGTTCCACCCGGCACTCACGCATCTTCAACCACATCTCGTGGTTCACGACGGACAGCTTGGTTTCTTCGCACTCACCGATCATGTCTTGCGCCCAGCGCGGGTAGCTGTTCACTTCGGTCAGGGGACCACTACGTTCAAAACGCACACTCATGACTTTCTCCTCGGGTCAGGTCGAGTTTTTGCCCGTCAACTGGATCTGCGGATCGGAAAAGTGCACAAGCACGGCGGGCCGGGATCACAAAAAGAGTTGCAGAACAGCCGGTAACCCACTGACACTTATAGGCAAGTTTCCCCAAAACAATCCGGTAAGCCAAAGCCGGGATGTGCTACTTTACGCTTTGTTTCCAAGAAATCCATCACAAATTTTCACAATCCGGCCCATTTGACTGCACGCGGCATGACTATTCTAATATTTCACATTATATTTATTTTATAAGTATTTGTTTTATATTTGAAGCGTGAAATAGTGCGTCGACCGGCGACGCGTCAGCCGCGTCCGCGCCTGGCGGAAAATCGGGGGGCGCGCCGCCTTCTACGCGTGCGCCAGGGCGTATTCGATGGCCGCGCAAGCAGCCGCCGCTTGCGCAGCGTTGCACTGTTCGGGCGTGGCGCGCGGGCTGTCCGGATAAACCTCGGTCGTGGTGCGCCAACGCGCCGCGGTGATGCCGGCGCACAGTCCCCACCTGACCAGCGGATATTCGATCACGCCGGGCGCCACCACCGGCGAACCGATGATTGTGCCGTCCGGATCGGCCGGCGCGATGTGGGTCACCTTCGCCACCGCTGCGATGATCGCCTGCTGGAATTCCGGTTCCGGGTTTGCGCTGTCGCCGCACAAGTAAAAACCGTCGGGGATCGTGCCCGGCTCGAATGGCTTGCCGTCGCGCGCGGCCAGCGCCGGGCGGAATTCGGATTCGTCGGTGTCGGTGGTTTCGTGCAGGTCGATGTGCATCACCACGCGCTCGCGGAACGGCGCGACGAAACGCATCAGCGCGGCGGATTCGGGCGCCGGGCTGTGGGCAATGAAATTGCGGTTGGGATCGAGTGCGTACGGGTCCCAGCGATGGATGCGTTCGTAGGCCCAGGGACTCACGCAAGGCGCGATCACCAGATTGGCCCGGCCCGCGCAGGCGCCCGCGTGCCGTTCCGCGAATTGCAGCGCGCCATGCACCCCGCTGGTTTCGTAGCCGTGCACGCCGCCCGTCACCAGCATCACCGGCAACGTGTCGTCCCACCCGCGGCTCTTCAACGCGAACAGCGGATAGCTGTCCGGTGGATAGTCGAGCTTGCCGTATTGCATGACATCGAAGCACGCGCGCAGGCGATCGATCGCGCCCAGCACCTCGTCGGCATAACTGCGCTGCTTGCGCTGGCGCGCGAGCCATTCGGCTTTCTCGGCATCGCCCCAAGGCCGGCCGGGAATGCCGATGGGATAAGGCTTCATCGTGATGTCCGTTGCGCGACCGGGCACGCGGGAGCACGGATTTTAGCAGCGCCTGGTTTGCCACCGGCGTACAACGGCTGTGCAGGTTTGACGGCCATACGCGAACGCCGGCAGCATCGCATGCGTGGATATCGAAGCATGTCTCTCTCGCAGGTTCACGCGATGCCGCGCGGTACGGATATGGGCACTGCTGGCACTGGCAGTAACGGGGGTCGCGCGGGCCAGCGACAATCCCGGTTACGACCGCCCCGGGCTCGGCTTCACGCCAGCGGTGCTGCAGGCAGGCGACATCACCTTCGAACAAGGCCTGCCGGACTGGGGTGAAGCCGGCGGCGCTTCGCTGTATACCGCAGACAGTGTGTTGCGGTTGGGCGTGGGCGGCCCCTTCGAATTGCAATTCGGCACTTCGTACAACCGCTTGTCGATGGCCGGGCAAAACATGTGGGGCCGCGGCGACAGCAGCCTTGGATTGAAATTCGCCCCGCCCGCTTCCGGTGATTTCAGTTGGGGCTTGCTCAGCAGCGTGACCTTCACCGACGGCGCGCGCGCGTTCCGCGACGATGACAGCAAGTACCTGCTGGGTGCCACGTTCAACTGGCAGATCAACCTGCGTGACGCGCTGGGCGCGTACGTGGAAACCGTACTCCACGGCAGGCGCGATGACCAACTCGTCGTCTTCAATGCAGGCCGCAACCTGGCCGACTCGCTCGGCGCCTATGTCGAAATCGCGTGGCAGCATCAGGCCGGTGCCGGCAACGGCAGCATGGCCGGCGCGGGACTGGCATGGAGGGTGACGCCACGCGTGCAACTCGACGGCAGTTTCCGGCATCGCCTCGGTGGCGAAGCCGATACGTGGGAGGCGGGCCTCGGCGTATCCGTTTACTTCGGGAGGCCCTGACCGCGCCTGATCGACAGGGAGATTGACTGGCCAGTGATCGCCTCCATATCAGGCGCAACGATGTTCCCACGAAAACCCATGACCCCACCGACCCCGCTCCGCATCGATTTCGTTTCCGACGTCGCCTGCCCGTGGTGCGCGGTCGGCCTCGCCAGCCTGCAGCAGGCGCTCTCGAAGCTGGATGGCAGCGTGTCGGCCGAGATCCACCTGCAACCGTTCGAGTTGAGCCCGGACATGCCGTTCGAAGGCGAGGACGCGGTCGATCACATCATGCACAAATACGGCATCAGCGAGGCGCAATCCGAAGCCAACCGCAAGGCGCTCCGCGAGCGCGCCGCAGCCGTCGGCTTCGCCTACAACATGCAACGCGGCAGCCGCGTGTGGAATACCTTCGACGCGCATCGCCTGCTGCACTGGGCCGAGCTGCAGGATCGCGACAAAGCCGTGGCCCTGAAACAGGCGTTGTTCCGCGCCTACTTCACCGACAATGAAAATGTCGCCGATCGCGACGTGCTGGTGCGGACCGCGGGCGGTGCCGGTTTCGACGGCGACGCCGCGCGTCGCATCCTGGAAAGCGGGCAGTACAGTGACGAAGTGCGCAGCCAGGAACGCCGCTGGCAGCACGCCGGCATCCATTCCGTGCCCGCCGCGGTCGTCAATGGCCAGTTTCTGATTTCAGGCGGGCAGCCACCGGAAGTCTTTGAAAACGCGCTGCGCGAGATCGCCGCCAGGACGGCGGCCGGCTGACCGCTTCACGCGCGCAATCACCACGGCTGCAGCACGAACAGGCGCACCACGCCCCAGGTTGCCAGCAGCAGCAACAGCGCCCACGCGATCATCGAAAGCATGAAGGGGTTGTGGCGTGCGCCGGCGTCGCGCAGGTACGCCTGGATGTACCAGACGCGCGCCGCGATCCACACCAGCCCGAGGATGCCGGCCCACGCCGGATTGCCCCACGTCGCTGCCAGCCACAGCGTCGGCAGGAACACGACCGTATGCTCGAGCGTGTTCATCTGCACACGGAACGCGCGTTCGAATTCCGGGTTTCCCGTGGTGGCGGGCGCCTTGATGCCATGGCGATCACGTGCGCGCGCGACGACCAGCCCCGCAGCGAGCAACACCAGCACGTTCAACAGCACGACCAGCACGGGCAGATGGACCACGACCAGTTCCTTGCACGATGAATGCAGCGAAGTGTGGTTTGCACCGTGAAGCGTGTCCACTGAAAAAACGGGCGCCCCCCGGGGCGCCCGTTCGCATCGCCGGTTGAACCTGCTTCACTGCGCGCTGATCGTTCCGTGCATCAACGCGGAATGACCCGGGAAGCTGCAGAAGAACACGTACGGACCGCCACTCTTGATCTTGCTGACCGGGAAACTCACTGACGCGGTTTCGCCGCCGCCGATCAATTTGGTATGCGCGATGATGCGCGAATCGTCGGCCTTGACGTAGCCGTTGTCCAGGCCGGCCGCCACGCCCTCCTGATCCACGGCCTGCATGTCCGACTGCTTCGTGATGACCACGTCGTGGCCCATCGAAGCGACGGGCAACTTGCCGGTGTGCTTGAGGGTGATCTTGAAGTTGTTGCAGGATGACGGAACGGTGATCGAGCCGACGTTGTACTGCATCGCGTCGTTGGCCTCGATTTCCGTCGCGCAGTTGTTCACGGTCGCGGCGGGTTTGCCGTTTCCGGCCATGGCTCCGGGCGCCGACGCGGGGGCTGCACCCGGCGTTCCGCCGGTTGCCGGCGCGGTGGCGGCGGACATTGGACCGGCCATTGGCGCGCTGGAAGCGGGCGACGGCGGCGTCCCGGCCGGCGCCGGCTCGTTCGGCGCCTGGGACTGGGGGTTGTTTCCGCATGCCGAGAGCAGCGTGCAGGCGACGACGAGCGCGGGCATCTTGAGGTTCATCATCCGTCCTCCTTGGCCAAACCCTGGATTGTGGGGATGCGATGCTCCACATGGCGTGAAGGTCGGCGCTGCCTGCTGTCACAAACCGATTACCCGCGATGCGATTTCGTTGACGTCAAATCGACTCATGCGTCGCTAGCATGCGTAGGCTTGTCGTGCAGTGATTCGCCATGAATTCGACGCGGCGCGAACATTCCACTGATCCGGCGGATAATGCGATTCCACCCGGGCTTCGCATCGGCGCCGCGTTTGCCTGGCGGCTGCTGGCCATCGCCGCGGCGATCGGTGCCGGGCTCGCGCTCGCGTGGGTGCTGTCCGAAGTCGTCGTGCCGTTCCTGATCGGCGTGATCCTGGCGGCATTGCTGGTGCCGCTGTCGGCGCTTCTGCAGCGCCATCGCTGCCCGAAGTGGCTCGCGATCCTCGTCGCCTGGATCATCCTGCTGGGTGTGATCGGCGGCTTGGCGCTGCTGGTCACCGAACGGGTCCTCAACGAGATCCCCACGCTGCAGAAACAGATCGTTTCGGTCGGCGACCAGCTCCGCTCGCTGCTGGCGACGCACCCGTTCGGACTCACTTCCGAGAAGGTCAGCCATTACATCGCCGAGCTGGGCCAGTGGCTGCAGAACAATGCGTCACGGGTCGCGCTGGGCGCCGCCAACGCAGGCAGGCGCATCGTGCACATGCTCGAAGGCATCTTCATCATGATCTTCGTGATCCTGTTCGCGATGATCGATGGCGCCGAAATCTGGGCGTGGGTCACGCGGCTGTTCCCGAAGCGCGCCCGCGCTCGCATCGATTTCGCCGGCCGCGCCGGCTGGATTACCCTGGCCGCGTTTGCGCGCGTGCAAATCTTCGTGGCCGCAATCGACGCGGTCGGCATCGGCGTCGGCGCATGGCTGCTTGGCGTGCCGCTGGCGACGCCCATTGCGGTCATCGTGTTTTTCGGCGCGCTCGTACCCATCATCGGCTCCATCGTCGCGGGCGCGGCCGCGGTGGTCATCGCGTTCCTGTTCAACGGGCTGAGCGACTCGCTGATCATGCTGGGCGTCGTGCTGCTGGTGAACCAGCTCGAAGGCAACGTGCTGCATCCGTTCCTGACCGGCGGCGTGGTCAAGGTCCACCCGCTCGGCGTGGTGCTTGGCGTGATCGCCGGCGCTTCCGTCGGCGGCGTCGCCGGGGCTTTCCTTGCGGTTCCCATCATCGCCACCGCGAACGCCATGATCAACGCGGCGGCGAACGATCATTCCGGAACGGTCGACCACGATCCGGCGGTCAGCGACGGCGAGGCCATTCCATGAATGACGCGCTGCACATCGTCTGTCCTCACTGCGAAGCGGTGAACCGCGTGCCAGCCGATCGCATCGGCGCTGCGCCTACCTGCGGAAAATGTCATCGGCCGCTGTTCGAAGGCAAGCCGCTGGCAGTGAATGAAGCCGCGTTCCAGAAACACCTGGGCCGCAATGACATCCCGGTGCTGGTGGACTTCTGGGCGCCCTGGTGCGGGCCATGCAAAGTGATGGCGCCGCATTACGCGCAGGCGGCGGCACAACTGGAGCCGCGCGTGCGCTTGCTCAAGGTCGACACCGAAGCCGAACAGAACCTGGGCGCCGGCTACGACATCCGCAGCATTCCAACACTGGCGTTGTTCCGCGGCGGTCGCGAAGTCGCACGCCAGGCAGGTGCGACCAACACTTCCGGCATCGTGCAGTGGGCGCGTTCGCACGGCGCGTAAACAGCCGTCGCCCGTATGGAATCCGCAGTGGCGCACGCGCTCGCCGCACGCGAAAGCCGCAACACGGATCGCCTCACTGCATTCGTCGCCCCGGCGAAGGCTGGGCCCGGATTTCCCATGCAGTGGACGACGCGTACCCGCACTACTGGATGCCGGACTGCGCCGGCATCACGGGTCATCTTTCCCCGGTCACGGCCGCCGCGACGCCCTCCCGCATCTCCCGAGCGCTGCGGAGCGCAGGGTTCCGGCGGCGGTCCATCCGGACGCCCGCGCATGAAGCGCGCGAAGCGCGGCCAATGCGGTGGCGATGACTTTATCTTCCCCTTCGTCTCCGAAGGGGGATTGAGGGGATGGCTTTTGTGCCTGCGCTCCCCGAAGCGGCAGGCTCCGGCGGCGGCCCGTCCGGACGCCGGCGCATGAAACGTGCGAAGCGCGGCAATCCACTCGCCGTCAAACCGTTGAACCGGTACGTCACCCACGACCCGACCGGTGGCGGATCGGCGCGATCCGCATCCGAGAAGCCCGAACCGATCGAGAAGCGACGCCCGTCCTGCGTGCGCACTTCGATCGAACCCATCCGGCCTTGGAGCCGGCCCTGCCCCGGCTGGATCGCGATCACCTGTGCTTCGGCATCGTCGTAGGGCTTCAGTTTCAACAATCCCACGCCGCGGCCTGCCCGATACGGCGCATCGCCGCGATGCAGCACGAGGCCTTCCCCGCCCTTGTCGATGACGCGCTTGAGCTCGGCGTAGAGCTGCGTTTCGTTCGCGACGTGGAACTGCCGGATCGCCACCACCCACGGATCACCGATCGCCGCCACCGTGCTGCGGATGGCCGGCACGCGCGCATCGAAGTCGCCCGCACGTGCCGGGAGGTCGAACACGTGCCAGGTCACTTCATGCCACGCCGGATCGTTCGCATCGGCCGTGCGCACGATGGTGGAAGCGCGCGCGAACTGTCCGTAGCCGACCCACAACTCGCCATCCATGGGCGTCTTCGGCAAATCCTTCGTGAACCACGCGGGCACATGCACGACGGTGCCACCGCGCGTCAACATCTGGTGTCCGTCCCAGTAGCCGCGCACCCCGTCGAATTTTTCACTGACCCAGTAACGGGACAGGTCGACGCCGCCATGATAGACATCGACGAGTTCCACCGGCGGCGGCGTTGCGGTTCGTGCCGGACCCGCAAGGATCAGGGTCCACGCAACGATGACCACCATGATCCATCGCATCGATCGCATGTTTGTCTTCCCGCATGTTGAAAACACGGAGTTTCGGATTTCGCGTACCGGCGCGCTGCCAGCCGCGACCGCCATACCGCACAACCTTGTCCGAAAAGCCTGTAGGTGCTTCCTTACCGCGGCGACCCTGCCCCCGATGATTCGAGAATCCGATGACACGCAACCCAGATCCCCTTGAGAAAGGCTCGCCCGTCGGCGGCCCGTTCCTGCTCGAAAACGTGAGCCTGCCCGCGGCGGTGGTCTTCGAGTCCGCGCTGGCCAACAACATTGCATGGATGCAGCGCTTCGCCGACGGCCACGGGGCGAAGCTCGCGCCGCACGGCAAGACCACCATGGCACCCGCGTTGTTCCGGCGGCAGATCCAGTCCGGCGCATGGGGCATCACGCTGGCCACCGCCACGCAATGCGCCGCCGCGTTCGCGCATGGCGCGGAGCGCCTGCTGATGGCCAACCAGTTGGTCGGCGTGCCGAACATGGCGATCGTCGCCGGCCTGGTCGAACGCGGTGCGGATTATTGTTGCCTCGTCGACAGCGCGGCCAACGTCGCGGCGCTGAACCGATACTTCGGCCAGCGTGGCCTCACCGTGCAGGCGCTGATCGAACTCGGCGTTTCCGGCGGACGCTGCGGCGTGCGCAACGATCCGGAACGCGACGCGCTTGTCGACGCGATCGCAGCGGCACCCGCCGTCGCGCTCTGCGGCATCGAAGGCTACGAAGGCCTGATCGGCGGCGCGGACGCCGTCGAAGACATCCGCGATTACGGCCGGCGCCTTGTCGAAACGGTTCGCAGGCTCAGGGATTCGGGTGCCTTCGCGGACAGAAAACCCATCATCACCGCGGCGGGTTCGCAGTGGTTCGATCTGGTTGCCGAAGCCTTCGATCAACCGGACCTTCGCGACTCCTGCACGCCGCTGCTGCGACCTGGCTGCTACGTCGTGCACGATCATCATTCCTATCGCGACGCCATGGCCGAAGTGAAAACGCGCCACCCGGAGCTCGAAGGCGAACTGCAACCGGCGTTGGCGGTGTTCGCACACGTGCAGTCGCTGCCCGAACCGGGCTTGGCCGTCGTTGCGATGGGCAAGCGCGACATTTCCGTCGATCCCGACCTGCCCATCCCGCTGCAATTGCACCGGCCCGGCGCGCCCGCGCGGCGATTGACCGACTGCAGCGTGCGCAAGGTGATGGACCAGCACGCGATGATGGTGATCCCCGAACGCGCGGACATCCGCATCGGCGATGTCGTTTCGTTCGGCGCCTCGCATCCCTGCCTGACGTTCGACAAATGGCGCCAGGTACTGCTGGTCGATGACGACCTCCACGTGCTGGAAACGATGCCGACGTTTTTCTGAGCGTCCGGGCAAGCAACCGATGTAGCGTGGACACCTGTTGTTTGCCGAACTCGCGCGCTGCGGCTGGGGCGACGACGAATTCGCCGACCTCGCCGGCCGCAATCTGTCGCGCGCGATGCGCGGCGCCACGGGCGTGGCATCAACGTCGCGCCACCGCCACCCGCACGCAATTTCGCGCCGTGCACCATGAACCCGCGACCCGATACACCATCGCCGTCGTCGACCACAGCGCCACCCCGGTTCCCGGAGCAGACGGATGAAACGCGCGACGCGCTCGCGCACCCTGTGACCTTTTGTTACGCCCTGCGCTTTCGTGATCTGGATCGTGACTTTGCCCGTCGCCCTCGCTGTACATTGCACATACAACTGTGTCGAGGGTGGCAATGGAGGCTTCGTCAGCCAAGGGGAGCAAATGACCGCTCAAGACAACGCGCGTGGCAACGGCAATGAATATTACGAGATGCTGTTTGTCGCCAACCCACTGCCGATGTGGGTATTCGAGATTGCCAGCGGCCGGTTTCTCGCGGTAAACGCGCAGGCGTGCAAGCAATACGGCTACAGCGAGGAGGAATTCCTCGCCATGACCATTTCCGACATTCGGCCGCCGGACGAAAGCGCGCGCCTCGCCAAGGTGCGTTCCACCGGCCCGGCGGGTCACCGCGCCTTCGGATTCTGGCGGCAC
>Ga0134128_10007883_pt1 | contig 12826 bp, 14 predicted proteins | sample KB31754_FD_96462 | JGI IMG/M metagenome (GOLD analysis project Ga0134128, IMG submission 96462) | Terrestrial soil microbial communities with excess Nitrogen fertilizer from Kellogg Biological Station, Michigan, USA - KB3-175-4 | ecosystem: Environmental > Terrestrial > Soil > Unclassified ...
CATCATCTTCATCATCCTGCTGGTCGTCTCCCTGATCTTCGGCACGCTCCGCCGGCGCTAGCCGTACGCCCGGAAGGGCTTGCGTCGGCTGTCGGGCCGGCTAGGCTCGGCGCCCTCATGCTGTCCGGCATTCACCGTCGCGCGCGATCCCTCGCGGGCCTGCTCGGCTTGGCCGCCGCGCTGTCGGCGCTGGCGGTCCAACTCGCCTTCGGCGCGATCGTGCCGAATCCCCGTCCCGTCGCCTTGCTCGCCGGCACGGGCGTGATCTGCCACGCCGCAGGCGCGCACGCGGACGTCCCCCCGGGCCATCATCGAGGCGATCCGCCGACCCACCACGATTGCGCGATATGCCCGATTTGCGTGGCGATGTCGGTCCACGCCGCCCCGCCCGCGATGCCGCCGGCGCTGGCCGACCCGGCGCCGGCCGGCCTGTGGCATCCGGCCCCGATCCCTGAGCCGGCGGCTGTCGCCGTCCGCCTTGCCTTTGCCGCCCAGCCGAGAGGTCCACCCCAGCCGGTCTGAGTCCACGACAAGCCGGCCGGCACGCGCGTGCCGGCCTCCCGACTCGTTGCGATGGAGCCGTCTCCGTGAACCCCTTCCGATTTGCCGCCGCCCTCTCGTGCGTGGGCGCGCTAGGCGGCCCAGCCGCGTTCGCCCACGCCGTCTGTGGCGCCCGCGTATTTCCCGTGACCTTGACGATCGACGACCCCGGCGTCTCCGATGAGGTCTCTCTGCCGACCTTCACCTATCAGCGCAGCGGCGCCGACGGCGGTCCCGGCCCGACCCACGAGTACGATTTCGATTTCGAGTACAGCAAGCGGATCACCAACAATTTCGGCATCAGCCTCGATTACGGCTGGTCGGTACAGCAGACCGACCACGCAAAGACCCAGACCGGCTTCGGAAATTTGTCGGCGACCGCCAAGTACCAGACCTGCGTGAGTGCCGACCACGAATTCATCGTCGCCCTCGGCGTGGAACGGGAGTTCGGCCGGACCGGCACCGTGCATACCGGCGCCGACGAATACGGCGCCACCACGCCCACGCTCTATTTCGGCAAGGGGTTCGGCGACCTACCGGTCGGCTATCTCCGCCCGTTCGCGATCACCGGCGAGTTCAGCTACACGATAGCCGACAAGGCGCTCAAGAGCGTGCAAGTCACCGATCCAGACACCGGGATCAGCAGCCTGCAAGATAATGGCGGCAACCCGAACCAGTGGTTCGGCGGCATCTCCCTCCAGTACAGCCTGCCGTACTTGCAATCGCAGGTGAAAAACCTCGGCTTGCCGGAATTCGTGGGCCGGCTGACCCCGCTGGTCGAGATCACCTGGTCCTCTCCCGCGACCTCGCCGAGCACCCAGGGCACCACCTGGACCATCGCACCCGGAGTGCTCTACTCGGCCGACACATATCAGGTCGGGGTCGAGCTCCTCGTTCCGGCCAACCGCGCGGCCGGAACCAATGTCGGGGTGATTGCGCAGTTCCATATGTTCCTCGATGACCTGCTCCCCGGGAGCGTTCTCGGTCGTCCGCTGTTCGATTTCTGAGGGGGTCCGATGCATCCGATCCTGATATGCGCTCCGCCGGTACCGACATGAGCGACCGGCCAAGACGAACGCTGCCCGGCTTCGCCATCGCGGCGGTCGCCCTGCTGGTGCTGGTGCTGGTCGGCGCGGGGGCGGTGTGGTTCACGCAAGGCGGCGCGCCCACCATCGGCGGCCCGTTCAAGCTGGTGAACGGCCAGGGCAAGACGGTGACGGACCGCGATTTCCGCGGCCATTACCTGCTGGTTTACTTTGGCTACACCTTCTGCCCCGACGTCTGCCCGACGACGCTCAACCAGGTGGCCGAGGCGCTCGACGCGCTCGGGCCGAAGGGTGCCGAGGTGCAGCCGCTGTTCATCACGGTGGACCCGAAGCGCGACACGCCGCAGGTGGTCGGGCAATACGTCGAAGCCTTCAGCCCGCGGCTGGTAGGGCTGACCGGCACGCCGGAGGAGATCGCCAAGGTCGCCCGCGAATACCGGGTCTACTACGCGATCCACAAGAACGCCGAGCAGCCCGCCGACTACACCGTCGATCACAGCTCGATTCTCTATCTGATGAGCCCGTCCGGGGCATTCATCGCGCCGATCCGCGCCGACCAGTCCGGCGCGGACATGGCCAAGGACATCGCCCGTCATCTCTCGTGAAGGAGCGCCCGATGCGCCGCTTATTGTTGCTGCCGTTGCTTGCCATGCCCCTGCTGGTCCCGAGCGGCCCGACGCTCGCGCAGCCCGGCCCGATCCAGGTCCAGCAGGTCTGGTCCCGCGCCGCGCCGCAGGGCCGTGTCGGCGTGCTGTACATGACCGTCACCGACTCGGGGGCGCCGGACCAGCTGGTGGGAGTGGACACGCCGATCGCGGAAAAAGCGGAGCTGCACGAAAGCGTCGCCGAGGGCGGCGTGATGAAGATGCGCCCCGTCGCGGCGGCGCCCGTCGAGCCCGGCAAGCCGCTGGTCCTGAAGCCGGGCGGCTATCACGTGATGCTCATGGGCTTGCGGCGTACCCTGAAAGCGGGCGACGAGTTTCCGGCGACGATCCGCTTCGCCCACGCCGGAGCGGTCAGCGTGACGGCGCACGTGGCCAAGGCGGGGGCGGCGGCCCCGCCATCGGCGGAGATGGGTCGCGGCAGCGGCGCAATGAGCCATTGATGTCTCGCCCGGCACTTCCCTGGTTTCCCGTCGTCGCCCACGTCGCGCTGCTCGGCGGCTGCGCCCAGCCGCGTCCGGCGCCCTCTCCTCCGCCGCCTTCGCCGACCGCCGCCATCGACGGCACGTACAAGGGCACGGCAAACGGTTCGTGCGGTAACGACCGACCGGCAACGGCCACATTGCGCGACGGCCGCTTCGCCCTGACCGTGCCGCCCGACCTGCGACTGGAAGGGCGGGCGAGGGGCAATGGCGTGCTCAGCGCCACCCAGGTCGATGATGCCGGGCGGGAGGTGAATTTCTCCGGACAGGTCGACGGTAAGCTGCTGCGAGGCGGCAGTTACAACGGAAAATGTGCCTTCGCGTTTGCAATGACGCGCGTCTCGTGAGGCGCCATTCGTAACGACATGCGCGTTCAAGCAAATTTGCTCGGGGAACGATGAGGCATTCGTTCGGAGACTAGGCTATTCTGCTTTCGCCATCATTGGTCGGTAGATCCGGCGCATCGCGGAGGGAACGGGAATGCGGCGCCTTGGATGCAAGGCCGTTGGGTTGACCGTGCTCGCCGCACTGATTGCGGGCGTGGCAGCAAGCGCCGCCGCCCGGGCCGCCATCATCACCGAAACGGCACTGGTCAATGGAAACGGGGTCGTCGATCCCGGGCAGGATGTCTATGTGCGCGTGTTCGACCCTGCCTTGGGAACGCTGACCGGCGCGTCTGTCAGGCTGGCCGGCCAGTTCACGCCGGCAAACGTTTTCGGGTTCAATGTTCCCCCGTCGCCGCCTTCTCAATCTCGGGTGGACTTCTATCCATCGGTTGGTCTCCCTCCCTTGCATCAGGATCTCGCGCCTGAAAGCGTGCTGTCCACGAACGTGGATGACAACGGGCAGGCCATAGGCACACCCGAGTACTTTGACCTCAACGCGCCGCTCGCGCTGGCGAACTTGGTGCCGGACCCGACAGATCCGAACTATCTCGACTTCTACGTCGTCGCCTCCAGCGGCGAGGTGCTGCCGCCCAATGCCTATGCGACGGCCGATCAGGGCACCATGAATGCGCAACTCGCGGTGACCTACACCTACACGCCCCGTATCGCCGTGCCCGAGCCGGCGAGCCTCGCGCTGTTCGCTACCGGCCTCGCTGGGCTGCTCACACTTCGTCGCAACCAGCACCGAACGTAATCCCGCGCAGGCCGACGCGACGGTTGCGGACCTTGGTCGCGGTGCTGCGCATGGTGTGCGCCCTTTCCGTCAATCCGACAGTGCAATTGCTTGACGGTTGAGAGCGGATTGTGCGAATTCCCGCCTTGCTTCTAGGCATTGATGAAGAGCGGGAGGGCTCGCGTGTCGAGAACCTATTATTGGAAACTGACGCAGCTCTCCGGCTCGTGGACCACGGGCGGAAACTGGATCAACGATCCCGGCGGTTGGTCGGGCAGGGTTCCCGCGCCGGGCGACTACGCGGAGGTCGGCTCGCTGACCTCTCCGGTCACGATCACCTTGTCGAGTTGGGTCGGCTTCCGCAGTCTCGCGCTCGGCGGGACCGGCGGCATCCTGCCGACCGTGAACATCGACGGCGGCTGGATGTACATCGATGACAACCCGTTCGGCCGGATCACCGATAGCTGGAGCACGACGGGCGGCCAAAGCTTCTCCGGGGGCGGCACGATCGCGCTTCGCCACAACGGATCCTTGTCCGTCGGCAGCACCGTCGCTTCCGGGATCAACATCACGTTCGATGGCACTTCCGACATCCTCTATCTCGGCGGCACGACGTTGCGGACGCCCCATGCTGGCCTCTTCGCCGGCACGATCAGCGGTTTCGGCGGCAGCGGCGAGATCGTGCTGTCGCACATTAACTACAATGTCCACGACAGCTTCACCTATAGCGGTGGCGTGCTGAGCATCTTCTCGCAGACCCATACGAACATCCTCAATCTGTCGATCAACCTGCCCTCGGAAGGCTTTGCCCTGGTGCCGTTCCCCACTGGCGGAATGAATATCCGTGGCAAGCTCACGATCGTCGTGTGCTTCGCCGCGGGCACCAGAATTCTCACGGACCAGGGCGAGGTGCCCGTCGAGTCGCTGGCCGAAGGCGATCGTGTCGTCACGCTGGAGGCGGGCGCCCGCGTGCCGCGCCCGGTGCGCTGGCTCGGCCAGCGTCGCGTGAACCTCGCCGCGCATCCCGATCCCGAGAGCGCGGCGCCCGTCCGCATCCGGGCCGGCGCGTTCGCCCCGTCGGTGCCCGGCCGAGACCTTCTGCTGTCGCCCGATCACGCCGTCTTCGTCGAGGGCAAGCTGATTCCGGCCAAGCTGCTGGTCAACGGCGGCAGCATCGTTCAGGAGCTGACCTGCTCCGAGATCGAGTATTTCCACGTCGAACTCGACCGCCACACCGTCCTGTTCGCCGAGGGGCTCACCGCGGAGAGCTATCTCGACACCGGGAATCGCGCCTTCTTCGCCAATGCCGGCCTGGCGATGGTGCTGCATCCCGAGTTCACGGTGAACGCGGCGCTCAAATGCTGGGAAGATGACGCCTGCGCGCCGCTGACAGTGCGCGAGGCGGAGGTCGAGCCGGTATGGCGTCGGCTGGCGGAGCGGGCCTTGGAACTCGGCCACGCGCTTCCCTGTTTCGAGACGGACACAGCCGCCGAGCTGGTGCTGGAGGCGAGGGGCCAAGTAATCCGGGCGGTGCAAATCGTCGGCGGCCGCCACGTCTTCGCGTTGCCGGCTGGGCTCGACGCGGTGCGGCTGGTCTCGCGCTCGGCGTCGCCTGCCACGCTGCGTCCCTGGCTCGACGACCGGCGACGGCTCGGCGTCAAGGTTAGCCGGCTGGTGCTGGACGGCAGGTCCGTGGCGGCCGACGACGCCATGCTCGCCGCGGGCTGGTGGGAGGTCGAGGCGGACGGCCGCTGGACCGATGGCGGCGGGCTCCTGCTGCTATCCGGGTCGCCGACAATGCTGGAAGTCCAGGTCGCAACGACCTTGCCGGCCTACCCGGTGGAGGCCGCCGAGCGCCTCGCCGCCTGATCGCGCTCCGATCTCAAGCACGATCAGGCCGCCCACGATCAGGCCGCTGCGACGCTAGGCTTGCGGCGGTGGGACGTTACGCCCCGGCTCCGACGGTGCGGGCACTTCCGCCGGCGGCCGGGGAACCTCGCTCGGCGGCATCGGCGGGTCGGGCGGAAGGTCGGGTTGGGCCGGCGGATCGGGTCGGTCTGACAAGCCATGATCTCCCTTGTTTCTGCTGAACCCCGGCGGCACGCCATGCTCGGTGTCAGCTGACCCGGCATGAACGGCGCGCGGGCGGCGGCGTTTCACGGCGCACGGCGTTGACGTACCGGCGCGGCGGGCTGGTAAGATCGCCGTCCGAGGAATCACAAGCGCGGCAATGCACCGCGGCGGCAATTGGGGAGAGACGCACCATGCGAAGCTGGTATCGGCGGGGATTGGTCGCCGCATTCGGGTTCTGCGCGGCGATGGCATTCACGCCGCCGATCCCGGCTCACGCGGCCGGCAAGACCGTGGTCATCTGGTGGAACCAGGGCTTCTACCAAGCCGAGGACCAGGCGATGAAGGACGCGGTCGCCGCCTGGGAGAAGGCGACCGGCGACAAGGTGCAGTTGACATTCACCAACGGCTCCGATCTGCCCGCGAAAGTGGTGGCGGCGATCACCACCGGCGAGGTGCCGGACGTGATCTACGCCGATGTGGGCGATTTCGTGCTGATCCCGCAGAATGCGTGGAACGGCAAGCTGGTCGACGTCTCCGACGTCGTGGATACCCAGAAATCCGAATACAACAAGGCCGCGCTCGAAGCGGGGCGCTATTACAACAACGTCACCCACAAGCGCAGCTATTACGGCGTGCCGCTGAAGGAGCAAGCGCTGCACGTCGAGGTTTGGAAGCCCCTCGTCGAAGAGGCGGGCTACAAGATGAGCGACATCCCCAAGCAGTGGGACCAGTATTTCGACTTCTTCGAGGACGTGCAGAAGAAGCTGCGCGCCAAGGGCAAGCGCATCTACGGTCTTGGCTACTCGCTGGCGACCAAGGATTCCGACAGCACCTATCTGTTCAACCAGTTCCTCGTCGCCTACGGCGGCGGCGGGATCGTGACGCCGGACGGCAAGCTGCACGCCGATGATCCGAAGGTGCGCGAGGCGGCGATCAAGGCGCTGACGAAACTGACAAAGCCGTACAAGGAAGGCTTCGTGCCGCCCGGCGCGATCAACTGGGGCGACCCCGACAACAACAACGCCTTCTACGCCCGCCAGATCGTGATGACGCCCAACGCGACCATCTCCATCGCCGTGGCGCAGATGGAAAAGACCGATCAGTACATGCACGAGATCGTCACGCAGCAACTGCCCCTCGGTCCCGACGGCAAGCCGGTCACGAGCCTGGTCGCGGTCAAGCAGGCGTTCATCCCGAAGGGTGCGAAAAACGTCGAGGGCGCCAAGGATTTTCTCAAGGCGTTCATCCAGCCGAAGAATCTCGACAACTACCTCAAGCAGGCGCGCGGCCGCTGGACGCCGGTGATGCCGTCGATCGTCAAGGACGATCCGTACTGGCTGGACCCGAAGGATCCGCACCGGCACGTCTCGGTGAGCCAGCAGGTCGGTGAGAATGTGCCGATCATGCCCTGGTTCATGTCGTTCAACCCGGCCTATGCCGACGTGAACGCCGAGCAGATCTGGGGCAAGGCGGAGGCCAACGTGATGACCGGCGGGATGACGCCGGAGAAGGCGGTGGACATCGCGCTCACTCAGATCAAGGCCGATTTCGCCAAATATCCCGAGCCCACCGAATAGGCTCATGGCGAGCACGTCCACACTGACGACGACAGCGGGGGCGGGAGGCGCACGTCCCCGCCGCGCGCGCTGGTACGGCGGCTTGCTCGGATCGGACGTCGCCTGGGGCGCGGCCTTCGTCCTGCCGTATCTCGCGGTGTTCGTACTGTTCGTGATCTATCCAGTGGGATATGGGCTCTGGCTCGGCGCCGACCCGAGCAGCTACACCAAGCTGTTCGCCGATCCGATCTACGTCGAGACGCTGATCAACACGGTGATCTATCTCGCCATCGGCGTGAACGTGAAGCTGTTCCTCGCCTTGCTGCTCTCGGGCTTCTTCATGCGCCCTGGGTGGTGGGTGAAGGGCTTGCTCCTGGTGTTCATCCTGCCCTGGGCGGTGCCGGCGATCCCCACTTTCATCTCTTGGCACTGGATGCTCAACGGCCAATGGGGACTGATCAACAACGCGATCTGGAATCTGTTCCAGGTCGATGGCCCGCCTTGGCTGGACACCGCGCATTACGCGATGGGCTCCGTCATCGTCGCCTATATCTGGAAGTGGCTGCCGTTCTGGACGGTGATTTTCCTCGCCGGCCGCATGGCGATTCCGAAGGAGCTGTACGAGGCGGCCTCGGTCGACGGGGCGACGGGATTGCGCAGCTTCGCGCACGTCACCTTCCCGCTGCTTGCCAACCTGTACATCGTCTGCACCCTGCTCTCGACGATCTGGACGCTCGGCGACTTCAACACGGTCCACTTCGTCTCGGGCGGCGGCCCGGCGTTGCAAACGCACGTGCTAGCAACGCTCGGTATCCGCAATGCGTTCGAGCTGGGTGATCCGCACATGGGCATGGCGACGGTGATCTCCGCGCTGCCCTTGCTGATCCCGCTGGTGATCTTCCTCATGCGCAAGCTGTCCACCGGCGAGGTGCATCTATGAGCGTCGCGGCACGCCGTCGGCTCGGCAGCGCGGGCGCCGGGCTGATCGGGCTGCTGATCCTGATCTGGACCTTGCTGCCGCTCTACAACATGGTGCTGGTCGCGGTGCAGCAGAAAGAGGACGTGTTCGCCACCAACGTCTTCCCCCCGCATCCCACACTGGAGAGCTTCCGGGCGGTATTCGAGGAGAGTTACTGGTATCTGGCCAATTTCTGGCGCCAGATGGGCAACAGCGCCTATATCGGCGTCGCCGTCGCGCTGCTCACCTTGGCGATCGGCTCGATGACCTCGTTCGCGATCACGCGGCTGCGCATCCGGCTCGGCTGGCTGCTGACCAACGCGGCACTCGTCACCTACGTCATTCCGATGAGCTTTCTCGCGATCCCGTTCTACCGGATCATGAAATCCTACGGATTGGCCGACAATGCCTGGGCGGTGATCCTGGTGGAAGTCACCTTCGCCACGCCCTACGCCATCTTCATCTTCTCCCAGTACAGCGCCTCCATTCCGTACGAGCTCGACGAGGCCGCCCGCATCGACGGCGCCTCGCCCGCGCAGATCTTCTTTCGCATCTACCTGCCGCTGATGGCGCCGGCGCTCGTCGCCATCGGTACCTACGCGCTGCTGCTGGCGTGGAACGAGTACCTTTACGCGTTCCTGCTGCTGTCGTCGGACAGCACCATCACGGTGCCCGTCGCGCTGGGCAAATTCCTCAACAGCGACGAGGCGCCGTGGAACTACATGATGGCGGCATCCATCATCTACGCGCTGCCGCCGCTGGTGATCTACTACATCTTCCGCCGCTACATGAGCGCCGGTCTCACGATGGGTGGCGTCAAAGGCTGACGGCGGACTGAAGTCCGCCCTACGGTCGGCGTAGGGCGGAATTCATTCCACCTCCTTTACTCGGCGGCCGGCGCGGGCGGCATCTGGTCGATGAACCCAGTCACCGCCTTGAACCGCTCACCCTCGGCGATTTCGCCAAAATCTGTGCCCTTGACCAGCGCTTCGCCGCCCTGCCGGCCGAGCGCCCAGGAGAAGCGAACCCGGTCGTTGTGCGCGTCGACGGTGCCGATGGGGCTGAAGCGGAACCCCGGAAAACGCTCCTGCACGCCGCGGATCATCGCGTCGATCCCCGCGTGCCCCTCGCTCCGCATCATCGGGTCGACGTAGGTGGCGGACGCGGTCCACGTCTCGGCGATGAGTTCGCGGCGGCGCGCGTCGTCGGTCTCGTTCCAGAGGGCGATGTAGCGATCGACGAGGTCGGTGTGGTTGCTCATGACTCTCTCCTCGGTTTGCGGCATTCAGCGGTTCGTCGCCGTGCCTGCCTGTATGATTGTCGCCGGCATCGGCCGGGGTCGATTACGTGCGCGGTAATCCTCGGCACTTTCCGTATGCGGCGCGGATCGCGTAGCATCCTGACAAAAGGAAACGGACAGGAGCGATGTTGTGAGCTACGAAGCGCCATTCGCCGGTCTCAAGGTCGTCGATCTCAGCCAGGGCATCGCCGCGCCATATGCTGGGATGCTGCTCGCGCAATACGGCGCGGAGGTCATCAAGGTCGAGGTGATGGGCGGCGGGGATTGGGTTCGCGCCAGCGCGCCCGAGCCCGGCGGCAACACGTCGCTCTCGATCATGGGCAATCTCGGCAAGCGCAGCATCGCGCTCGACCTCAAATCGCCCGAGGGCTGCGCCGTGCTGTGGCGGCTGATCGACGGTGCCGACGTGTTCATGGAGGGCTTCCGCCCTGGCGTGATCAAGCGCCTCGGCTTTTCCTACGAGGCGGTGGCGGCGAAGAACCCGCGCATCCTCTATCTCGCGATGTCGGGCTTCGGCCAGTCCGGCCCGCTCGCCGAGCGGCCGGCGATGGACCCGGTGCTGCAAGCCTTCTCCGGCTTCATGATGGAGAACCGCGAGGCCGACGGCACGCCGAAGAACGTCATCTCCATCCCGGTCGATCTCATCAGCGCGCTCTACGTGTTCCAGGCCCTGTCGGCGGCGTTGTACGCACGGCGCGACGAGACGCGCGGGCGCTACATCGAGTCGAGCCTGATGCATGGTGCCGCGTGGCTCAACACCTACGCCATGCTGCAAAGCTTCATCCACGGCGGCGCGCCGCCGCCGCCGCGCCCGCCGAACAACGTGTTCCCCACGGCGGATGGCTGGCTCCACGTCGTGGTGGCCGGCCATCGCGGCTGGGCGGAGTTCTGCACCGCGATCGAGCGCCCCGAGATGGCGACCGACAGCCGCTTCGACACGACCGGCGCCCGTCAGAAGAATGCCGATCTCGTGGTGTCGATCATCCGCGAAATCCTCGCCACGCGGCCCACGGCGCATTGGATCGCCCGCTTCACCGAGCAGCGCGTGATGCACGCCGTGGTGAACTCGTCGATGGACTTCCTGCGCGAGCCGCATGTGCGGGAAACCGGCCTGTTCAGCTATCTCGCGCAGCCCGGTCTCGCCGATCCCGTGCCAATCCCGGCGCTGCCCGGCGCACCGTGCCCGGAGAGCGGCAGCCGCCGCGGCACCGCGCCGCTCGCCGGCGCCGACACCGCGGCGATCCTGGCCGAGCACGGCTACAGCGAGGTGGAAATCGCGGCGCTCACCAAGCGGCGCGTGGTGGGTCGCCCCGCCTCAATGTCCCCTGTCGCAGCACGGGTTTAAGTTCGCGGATACAGAACTCAAAGAACGCGCTCACCCGGGGGTGCTTGCGAACATCCCTGTGAGCTACAAGAAAAATCGGATAGTTCAGTTCCGGCAGCGGGCCGAGCAGGTTGACAAGATCTGTGTCCTCGGCGGCATAGACCGCCGGCAGGGGAGCGAGACCGGCGCCCGACTGCACCGCCAAGTGGACGCTGGGTATATTGGCACAGCGCGCAGCGACGTTTGCCTGCGAAATATGCGTCCTCATCCAACGAACGGCGGGCAGGTTCTCGAGCTCGTTGACGAGCTCGATCACCTTGAAGCGCCCGATGTCGCGAGGAGACGCAGGGCGGCCGAATCGTTCGACAAACGCGCGGCTGGCGTAGATGCCCCATTCGGTTTCCGCGATCTTCCTGCCCACCAGCGCACCCTGTCCCGGCGCGCCGCCTCGGATCGCGATGTCTGCCTCACCCTTGGAAAGATCGAGCACCCGCTGCTCCATCAGCAACTCGACGCTGATCGCAGGATGCTGCGCGTGGAATGCGTCGATCAGGCCTGACTTGACGATACGCCGGCCTATAGTGACGAGACACGTGACCCGCACCGGGCCGATGTCTCGATCATCCAAAGCAGCGACTTGCCGCTGCACTGCCTCGACAGCGGCCTCGACCTCGGTGACGCTGGCAAGCAGGGTTTGTCCGTGTGCGGTCAGCCGATAGCCCGTTGCGTAACGTTCCGCCAGCACGCATCCCAACCTCTTCTCGAGGACCTGCAAGCGACGCTGCACAGTCGACTGGTTCACGCCCAAGGCCTTTGCGCCGGCGCCGGCACTGCCCTCGCGCGCAATCGCCAGGAAGTGGCGGAGGTCGTTCCAGTTCAACGCCCCCCGCATATTTGCGCTCTTATCGGGCAAACTCTCGGCTCCTGCCGGCATCGGCCGCATGTTAGCACTTCATCCGCGGGGCTCGTCTCCAAAGCCACATTCTCCGTAGGGACACGTCGGATGGACAGATTCCTGCTACCGATAATCTGCGCCGTTCTGAGCATCGCCTTGAGTCTGCCGGGCATGGCAGAGAACAACGTCAAAGATGAGGAGCAGATCAGAAGCGTCATTGTAGAAATGACCGAGGGTTTCAACAAGCATGATGCGAGGGCGGCGAGCCAGATGTACACGGCTGATGCCGACTTCGTCACGGTCCGTGGAGACCGAGCCAAAGGAGCAAGCGAACTCGAAAGGCGGCTCGGAACAATTTTCGCGACACGAGCGAAGGAAGCAACACTACGAACCCTGGATTCGACGGTTCGATTTGTGGCACCCGACGTCGCGGTCGCGCATGTGACCAACGAGCTGAGCGGCATCGTTCGCCCCGATGGCCAAAGGCTTCCGCCGCATACCGAACTCAGTATCCGGGTATTCGTGAAGACTGACGGATTTTGGAAGGTTGCTGCCTTTCACAACACAATCGTAGCACCGTTCTGAGGGCGCCGACCGATCGCAGCTCAGAGGTTAGGACGGCGCCCGGCTCAAGCGCAGCTCGTAGCGGCAGCCAGGGAAGGGTTGATACAGATTCCCCATGAAGCGGCCATCGGCGAACCGGCCGGACACACTGGATTGTCCGAACGGCATCCGCACCGTGCCGTCCGGCCGGATGGTACCCCTGAAATCGCCAAAATGGACGCGCCCATCGGCGACATTCATGCCGTACACCGGCATCCGGTTCGGGCAGTCGATCTGCCCGCCGGGGTCGGAGGTCAGCAATCCTTCG
>Ga0134128_10007886_pt1 | contig 12824 bp, 9 predicted proteins | sample KB31754_FD_96462 | JGI IMG/M metagenome (GOLD analysis project Ga0134128, IMG submission 96462) | Terrestrial soil microbial communities with excess Nitrogen fertilizer from Kellogg Biological Station, Michigan, USA - KB3-175-4 | ecosystem: Environmental > Terrestrial > Soil > Unclassified ...
CCGTCGCCGAGATCCTCGATCGGCAGGTTCGCGGTATAGCCGCCGTCGCAGAACGCCAGCACGTAACGAGCATCATGCTCCACTTGATCCAGCAGCGTGCCGACGGATATGCCCCGCCATACGGTGTCAAGCTTGGACCAGCGGGTGACGCAGTGGATGTCTACCGTGACGCTTTCGTCAGGCAGCGACTGGAATTCGGGCCACGTCCACGATTTGAGCGTCTCGCCGCCCTGCCGGATCGAGAATGTCCAGTCGGACATGGCCGTATGAGGCGTTGGCCCGGCCGATAGCACCGGGAAGTCCTGGGTCACGTACTGCCCTGGAGGCACCCTGCCTTGCTCGACGGCGGCCGGCTGGCGTTTGCGGTGGAAGCCACGTGAAACCGGGCTGCTCATGGCCGATCGGCTCCTTCCACAGTGAGTCTGAGGCGCAACTCCGCAATGAAGCTTCTTGTCCTCCTACCCCGGTTCGCCGGCCTGGCCTACCTGCGGGCTGTCTCCACGAGAACCCCACATGGGGCACACCTAGGCTGCATGTCCGCTCTCTAATTTCCCAGAATGGCGGGTTGGCCGGCGGTAACCGAGTCCGGGCGGCTTCTGGCTGCGCCGGGCCGGGCTCATTAACGTATGGCCAAGGGCATAGCGTTCGGTATCGGCCGGCTGGGGCTGAGGCTTGCGCTCGCATTTCTCGCGGTGGCGCTGGCGTCCATCATCGTGCTGGGGTTTCTCACCGAGATCAGCACTGGGCGGGATATCAACGCGTTCATCCGGCATCGTCAGCTGACTCAGACCAGAGCCGTCGCCGTAGCCGCGGGAGCGCTCTACCAGCAGCCACCTTCGGGCTGGCAACACGCCAACCTGCTCCCGCTCGTGGAGCTGATCAACCGGGAAGGCAACAACGTCAAGGTAAGAGACGCCCACGACAGGCTGGTCGCGGCGACCCGCGACCCCCTGCCTGCGGACGCATCGCGGTACACCGTGCCGGTCGTGGTCAGCGGACGGCGCGTCGGTTCGGTTACTCTCATGTTTCATAGCCGCAGTCTTGGCACCGCTGTCCGGCATTTCGAGTCCGAGCGGCTGCGCGCGAGCCTGACCGCTGCCGGGATCGTCGCGCTGCTCGCCCTGGCCGTCTCTCTCCTGGTATCGCGGCAGATCACGCTGCCGCTGGAACGACTTCTGGCCGTCATCAGGGTCCATGGCAGCGGGGACAGGTCAGCGCGGGTCAAAGACGTGCCTAAGGCCGGTGTCGTTCGTGAGCTGGGGGTCGCGCTCAACGCGGCCAGCGACGCGGTGGACGAGCGTGACCGGCTGCGGCGCAATCTCGTAGCCAACATCGCCCACGAGCTGCGCACTCCGGTCGCGGTCCTGCAAGCCAGTCATGAGGCGATGCTCGACGGGGTCACCGCGATGGTCCCTGAGAACGTGTCCTCGCTGCGCGAGGAGGTCGTCCGCCTAGCCGGGAAGATCGATGACCTGCAGCGTCTCGCCGCCGCTGAGGCCGCGGCCGTGCAGTTGCACTTGACCGATCAGGACCTGGCGGCCGTCGCGGCGGATGTTGCCAACAGCATGGCCGAGTCGTACGCCGCCACCGGACTCAGCCTGGAGCAACAGCTGGCCAGAGCACCAGTCAGGTGCGACCTGGACCGGATGCGCGAGGTGATCGTCAACTTGCTGACGAATGCCAGGAAATTCACCCCGGCTGGTGGTCATGTAGCGCTCACGGTGCGGGCAGACACACCCGGGCTGGCTACGCTGACGGTGAGCGACAGCGGTGTCGGGATCCCGCCCGAGGATCTGCCGCGAATTACCGAGCGGTTCTTCCGCAGCGGCTCTTCCGCTCAGACAGCCCCGGGCAGCGGCATAGGCCTGACCATCGTCTCCGAGCTGGTCCGGGCTCAGCACGGCGAGCTCGACATCACCAGCAAACCCGGCGAAGGAACCCAGGTCACCATCATGCTCCCGCAGGCACCCCTGCCCGCTTAGCCACTCGCTCCTTCTAGCCATAGGTCAGGACCCGGATCGGCTCCGGTTACGGCCGTGGCCAGGCGCGGCAGGAAGTGGTCCCAGCCGGTGGCGTGCATGCCCACCTGAGCGTCAGAAAGATCGCGGTGAACGAGCCGCAGACGGGTGCCGCTTTCGATCGGCGTAAGCGTGAACTCCACCGTGGTAGCACCAGGCGGCATGTCAGCGCTTCCAGCGACGCCCCAGCTGACCACGATCCGGTGCGGCGGCACGACCTCCAGATACTGCCCCCTGACCGGAACACCGTTGATATCTACGCAAAAGGCACCACCCGGCTCCGGTTCGAGAGTGGCGTGCTGGCCCATCCAGCGGATCATGGCGACGGGATCGGTCAGGTGCCTGAACACCTCCTCGACGGGAGCCGGCAACTCCACGTCGGTCTGGAACATCTCGCCCATTACCCGGCCTCAGGCGAGTCGGCCGACTTCGACTCGGCCAGCGCGCCCTTGAGCTGGCCGAGATGGGTGTTCCAGAAGTCGGCGAGAAAGTCCTGAACGGCGCTGAAGCCGTCCGGGTTGACCACGAACAAATGACGCGTGCCCTCTCGGCGCTCGTCGACCAGGCCGGCCTCGTGCAGCACTTTCAGATGCCGGGACACGGCCTGACCGGTGATATCGAGATGACTGGAGATATCGCCGACCGAACGCGGACCGTCAGCAACCAGCTGAAGGATCGTCCGCCGGTGCGGTTCGGCGAGCGCCTTGAGGGCCGCGTCCGGATTCACGGCTGGCGGCCCAGGAAGCCCGCTAGCCGATCGCCAAGAGACGCGCTCTCCGGCACGGCCAGCGCAGGGCCGATCCGCCCGGCGCGAGCTTCTTCGCCGTTCAGTGCCTGCTCGGCGAAGCCCAGCACATGCGCGGCAATCGCATCGTCGAGAACGACCGACTGCCCGGTTGCCTTGGCCAGATCCCACCCGTGCACGAAGATGTCGAGCGTGGTGAACCCGGCTAGAACCGGACCCGGCATTTCCCCGAGCGGGGTCACGTGCAGCCTGGTCAGCGCATCGCCTTCGCCCGCGGCCGCCAGCGCTGCCTGCGCGGCCTCGGCGTAGGCAGCGACCGGATCGTCGCCGGGCAGGTCGACCCCAGGCAGGCCGCCGGGCATCATCGGATAGCGAGGCTGACCGTCGCCGAGCAGCGCCTGGCTCAGCCACAGCGTGCCGATCACATGATTGAGCAGCGCGCGCACATCCCACTCCGCGCACGGTGTCGGCGCGGTCATCTGGTCCTTACGCACGATCTTGACGATACCGGCGGTCGACGCGACCGCCTGCTCGAACGCCGCATAAGACTCCATCAAGGCCCTCCAGGGTTGTAGTCGATCTGACCCCGACGACCCTACTACAATAATCTCATTGCACAACAACTATGTTGCTAAAGAGAACGGTTGCGGAACCCGGCCAGCCAGTGCTCGAAGTCAACCGCGATGATGCGCTCGCCATGAACCCCGGCCGCGGCCTCCGATGCCAGCCACACGATCGGCGGCCCCATCACGGCCGGCTGGAGGATCTGCCGGCCGGCGGGCAGCCCGCCATCCGGCAGCATTCCCGTGGCAGTCGCGCCCCCGGGCAGCAACACGTTGACGGTGACGCCGGTCCCGGCCAGGTCAGCGGCCATCACCTTGGACAGCGACTCAGTCCCGGCCCGCGACGGCCCGTACGGGACGAATCCAGCCCGGGTCATCGTCGATTGGCTTACCGCGATGTTCACGATCCGCCCGCTGCCGGCGGCCAGCATCCGCGGCGTCACCTCGCGCGCTACCAGGAAGTAGCCGGTGAGATTGGTCTCGATCACCGCTCGGAAGCCCTCGACCGGCACCTCCCAGAAACCCAGCGGATCAGTCATGAAGCGCGGATTCACGGTGCGCATGCCAATCCCGGCGTTGTTCACGACCATGTCGAGGCCGCCAAGCTCGGACCACGCCGCCTCGACCGCCCTGGCCACCGACGACTCGTCCCGCACGTCCATTTCGATGCCGATCGCATCGGTCAGCCCGGCGGCGACCGATCTCGCGCGCTCGCCCGACCGGCCCGTCAGCGCGACGTTCGACCCGGCCGTCGCCAGGGCGGATGCCATTGCCAGCCCCAGTCCGCTGGTCCCTCCAGTCACCATTACCTTCATCGGGGCACCATAACCCGACGGAGCGGCCGCAGGAGGTTTGGACCACTCAGCCCGGGTCGCAACGCGCGATGCTGGCCCACTACGCGGCTCTTACTCCGTGCAGGTCGGGTTGGACGGTATAGGAGCGACCTGTAGGAGTGGTCCAGGTGAAAGTGCCGGGCGCAGGCTGCTCGAGGCGCCACTGGGGGTGCTGCTTGAGCTGGTGGTGGTACCGGCAGAGCGCCCCCAGGTTGCAAGCGCAAGTCAGGCCGTCCTGGTCGTAAGGCTTGGTGTGGTCGGCGTCGCAGCGCCAGGCGGGCTGGCGGCAGGTCGGGAACCGGCAGGTCAGGTCCCGCAGGTTCACGAACTCACGCAACCGGGCGGGTACCTGGTAAGCCGGGCCGACCTGATCGTGCGCGCATCCGCGGGCTGCGGCGTTCGCCGCCGCTCGTTCGGCTGCCTGGTCGGCTGCTGCTCGGGCAGCGGTGATGATCGCAGGGAGGATCGAAGTGAGATTGTCGTCTACGCACTGGATGTCGCGTATTGCGGTGCCGAGTTCGCCCGCGGGCACGATCACCGTGACGCGATGCAACAGACTCTCGGATATTCCGGGCCCCGCCCGGGCTGGTCCGGCTCGTGATCGTCCGGACCGGACCCGGGTAACGGCTATGGCCCTGCCTTCGCCATTGGTGACGACAACTCGCCATTCGACCACCGGGTCGGCGGCGGCCAGCAGGGCAAGATAGCCGGCCTGGACCGGAGTGATCGGTCCCAGACGGGTCAGGTAGCCGGGTTCGGGACCGCCCTGCGCAAGGGTGAGCCACGGCACCCGCAGATCCAGGAAACCGCTGCCGGCGGGCTGCAGATAATTTAGCGCGGCCGGCCCTGGCGGCAAGAAGGGCGCCACATCCGGCCAGGGCGCCGGGTCCGCTCTTGAGTCGCCGCCAACCGCATCGCCAGCATCGGCGAGAACCTCGTGATCGTCCGGCTGACCGTCGTCCCCAGGAAACCCCGGATCAATCGCGGAACCCTCACCAACCTCAGAGCTCTCACCAACCGCGGAACCCTCACGAAGCGGAGAGTTGCCGTCGACCGCTGAGCCCTCGCCGGCCGTGCTGCTCTCGGTTTCGGGTTCGTCCTGACCGGGGGCTGAATCGTTGTTCCAGGGCCAATCGTCGAGGTGGGGGCTGCTGGCCTCGTCTTCTGCTGGCGGGATCTCGGCTGGTCCGGGGCCGGACGGGCAGTCGGAGTCGGCGGGGCCGTCGGAGTCGGCAGGGCCGTCGGGTGGGGGCGGGATGTGGGGCAGGGTGCCGAGCAGCAGGCCGAGGAATACCTTGGAGCGGAGCAGGTCGATGCCGCCGCCGGCGCCGGTGGCTTTCAGCGCCCGGGCGAGCGCGGTGATCCGGGCCATCGCAGCGGCGGCGCGGACGCCGGGCAGGCTCTGGCCGGCCAGGGACGCGGTGCCTTCTGCGTCGGGATGCAAGATGACCCTGGCCCGCCGTTCGGCTTCCTCACGGCGGCGCTCGGCGCCCTCGGGATCGGCGGTGATTACTGCCCGGCGCAGCGCCGCCCGCAACTGGCCCGAAGTCTGCTCGCCGGCCCTGGGCAAGACCTTGGCCTCGACGACCCGGGCCTTGTCATCATCCAGAGCCGCCGTGGCCTCGGCGATGGCCCTGGCCCGGGACAAATCGATCGTCCCGTCGCGCAGCGCGATACCGGTCGCCGCCAGCCGCCACTGCAGATCCACCGCCAGGTTCGTCCACCACTCAGCCCCCGCCTGAGACAAAGTCAGAGCCAGCGATACCTGCCCATACGCATCAGCCGGGATACGGTCCGGACGCCCGCCCCCGCCCGTGCCGTCTTTCTTGTCGGCGGCTGCGGAGCGTGATGCCATCTGGGCGACGACGGCCAGTTCTCCGGCCTGAGCCCAGGCCGCCAGCCGCCGGTAGGCGGCGGCCGCCCCCGCCAGGGCGCCGTCTTCCATAGCGTCGGCGGGGCTGCATGCGAGCCAGGCAGCCAGATCAGGGCTGGCCGGCAAGACCTCCGCGACCCGGCCCGCTGCAACCGACAACGGGACGGCTGAAGTCCGGCCCGCATCCACGGCATCAAGGTAATCCGCGAAATCCGCCTCCAGCGGATCAGCCGGATCTATTGGATCCGCCGGCGAATCAAAGGACTCAGCGTGAGGCAACACCCCGTCGGCTACCACAGCGCCCGGCCGAACGTCTCCAGGCGCGTTGTTATCCGGCGCGTTGTTATCCGGCGCACTGGAGTCAGGCTCGTTGCTCCCGGACGCACGATCCTCGGACGCAATGTCCTTGCGCCCGGCGGTGAAGGGCTGAGTTCCTGAGGGCGGACAATCCGGTCGGGGAACGGAAGCAGATGAGCGGTTCCATGGTGCAGGTTCGGAAAGAGCAGCCAGGACGGTCTCAAGATCGAGATGCCAGGACCATGACAGGCCTTCAACCGAGCCAATACGCGAAGACAAGGTCTCTGGCGGCTCCTGACTCATGATCACCTCCCCGGCCATCTCGATCTATCGATAATTTTAGCGAGGGCCACCGACAGTCACCCTCAGTCATAGAATTTAATTTCCAATAACTCAATGTCACCGATCCAGAAAGGATTGTCGGGTGGCAGACCGAACCAGGAGCGCCGCCACTCGTTACGGCCTAAAGTACGGCTGAAAGATCGTCGTCAGGCCAGCTGCTATATCGGCGAAATAACCGCCCAGACGACGACTGCGCAACCTATTTCACCCAACTCGCCCACTAACAAGGCCGAAGATCGAGCCAACCGATGCCGCAGCAGCCGATGATCAGCTTCTTCGCCCACCAGACCAGGGCCGGAGCCACCGGAGCGAGAGAAGATTTCGAGCAGATGCTGGCGCAATTAGCGCAGGCAACCCTGGGGAACGTGAATCTCGTCTTCGCCAACCCTGGGGACTGGGGCATCGATGTCCTACTCGGTGACCTGAACGGCGAGGCCACCATCCTGCAGGCCAAATACTTCATCTCAGGCGTCACCAGGCACCAAAAGACTCAAATCAAGGACTCGTTCGAGTCGGCACATCGGGCGGCCTTAACCAATGGCTACGCACTCACTCGATGGGTGCTATGCGTCCCGTCGAGCATGGATGCCCCCACCACGCAGTGGTGGCAGGACTGGAAAAGAGAGCAGCAACGCGCAACTGGCGTCCGAATGGAACTCTGGGACGAGACAGCGCTGCGGGATCTCCTGATCAGGCCCGAGGCCGCCAACGTCCGCGAGCACTACTACAACCCCTACCGCCAGAGCTCGGTCCACGAAGAAGAACACAGTCCGCGCCCGGCGACGGTAATGCTGACACCCAGCGAGCCCTGGGCCGGCGGCTCGGTGTACCGACTCGGCGATGTCCTTTATCTTCTCCATGACGGCGCGCTTGAGCGACCTAGCGACGACCGGTCCTGGACCTGGCGCGAGGCGACCGCGGACCGGCTCGCACCCGGCACTGGACGCGTTCGCCTGCATCAAGTTGAGGTGCTGAGACCGACGGCTACGGCGAACGAGCACCGGAGCGGACTGCTCGGCCAGGCCGACCTGCTCGGCCAGCTGAACGGACGGCCCGGCGTCCCGCGGCTGCTCGACACCCTGACCCAAGGGCCGTACACCACCATCGTGACGGCTCACCCGCCCGGCCTGACCTGGACACGGGTCTTCGCGCCAGGCTCCGGGCCGACAGACCGGCTGACCGCCAGCCTGGCTGTGGATGCCGCCCGGGACCTGTGCGGCGCCCTCGCCACACTGCACTCCCGCGGGGCAACCCACCGGTCCCTGCATCCAGATGCCCTCTTCGTTCACCGTAAGCGCTGCTACCTGCGTGACGCCGGCCGGGCAGCGATACCGTCCTCTCCCGACGAAGGCGATGCTCGCTATCGCGCCCCCGAACAGGTTCGGACGCTGCGGGCGCCACAGCCGGGCACAGATCTCTACCAGCTCGCGGCCTTGCTCTACCACACGCTGACCGGATACGTGCCGAGCCCAGGCGGCGCGAGCCTGCCCGTGGCAGCCGTACTGCCCTGGTTCCCGGACGCGCTGGACCAGACCTTAGAGCGTGCGCTGGATAGCGACATCGAGTCACGACTAGCGAGCATGCGCGTCTTCGCCGGGGTCCTCGAAGCTGGGCGTCGCGACCTAGTCCAGGCAGGCCGGTCATGACGGTACAGAAACTCAGGCTGCCGGGGCGGGTCTGCCTGGTTCCGGCTAACAAAGCTATCGAGCAACTCGCCCGGCAGCCACACGGAGGCGGCGCAGGCGGCATCGCGTCGGTCATCGACGAAATCAGCAGCCTCGCTCGCGAGGGCGCACTACCGGCCCGGCTCGAGCCCGACAAAGACCGCCTAGTGATCTATACGCAGTACCACGCGGTCTGGCTTTATCTAACCCCGCACCGCGACGCCTACCGGCTCGGCCACCTGGCGCGGCTGACCTTCCGCGATCAGGAAAGGCTCGCGCAGGGTGCCCTGCTGCTGCACTGTCCCTCTGGGTGGCACGACTATCCGCGCGTGAAAGACCTCCCGCCCGGGCTGTCCTCTTACTGGGATCACCTCCTGCGGGCTTGGCGCGCCGTTGCCGTCGCCTCAGCCGAGCCGGCCGTCCAGGCACTCAGCCTGCCGCCGCATCACCAGGAGTACCTGGATCTCCTGGCCGAAGTCGTCGAAGCCACGAGGGACATCGAGATCGAGCGCCAGCGAACAGCGCCGCCCATTCCTTACCGCCGCAAGAGCAGCACCCAGGAAGAACGGCATTCCGCCCGCGGGGTTTATCAGTTCAGCCTGCTGCGGCCGACGACGCTGACGGTCGGCGCCCCCGTCTACCTCACCGACGAGCCCGAGTTGCGCGGCCGGGTGCTGCGAGTCGAGGACGACCGGGTCACCATTCGATTCGATGGCATCGTCGACTACCGGCGCATCCCCGCCCAGGGCGCGTTGCAGATCCTGCCCAGCGACAGGGTCTACCGAGCGCAACTTGACGCGATCGACGCCTTGCGGCAGGGCCAGACAGCGAGTCCGTATCTGCTGTCCAGCCTGATCGACCGGCGCTTGCGGCCGTACCAGCCCGACACAACGGCGATACCAGGAGCCCGGCTCGACGCCGGTCAACTGGCCGCCTTCCAGCGCGCGCTGACGGTACCGGACGAACTGCTGGTCCTCGGCCCGCCCGGTACCGGTAAGACCCGGACCATCGTCGAGATCGCTGCCGCCTGTGCCGAGCGCCAGCAGCGGCTGCTGATTACCTCGCACACCAACCGCGCGGTCGACAACGTACTAGAGCGGCTGCCGTCGCGAGTTCGGGCCGTACGCGTCGGCAACGAAGACGCGATGACCAGCCATGCCCGCGGGCTCAGAGTCGAGACGCAAGTCGAGTCGCTCAAGCAGCAGATCAAGGCCGCGACCGAAGGGCTGGCTTCCCGGCTGGCCGTCTTCGCCTCCGATGATGCGCCGATCAAGCGCTGGCGCGACTTCCTGAGCGACAAGATCGCCGGCGCCGTCGCGGATGACCGCGCTGCACAGGAGCAGGCCGCCGGACTCGAACGAGCGATGGTGCACACACATCCGGCGATTGCCGCCCAGCTGGCGAATACTCGCGCGGTTGTCGACCGTGCCCTGCTGTCCGCCGAGGTCGCCGAGCGTGACCTGCAGTTGGCCCGGCAGCGACTCGCCGGGACGCAGGCCCGCGCCGATTCGGGGATGCTGGCCTTCTTGTTCCGATGGCACGCCGGGCACAGGCAGCGCTCGGTCGATCGTCTTGAAGCTTCGCTACCCCAAACCCGTATCGCGCTCGCGGCAGCTGAATCCGGCTATGCCCAAACCCAGGCAACAGCCGAGCAGGCCGCCAGGGAGGACCCGCTGACCAGGCAGCTTGCAGCCGCACGAGACGACTGCATCGCCGCCCGAGAGCGGGCTATCGAGGAAGCGAAACGCGCTGCCGCGATGATGCTGGCAGCGCTGAAGCTAGCCGTGCCCGTCACCGAGGACAGCCCGGTCGACCTCGCGGGATGGCAGCGATACGCAGAAAGGCTGGGCCAAGCCGAGGAACTCGCCTCACGTCGTGCGCGCCTGCTGAGCGACTGGCGCGTCCGGCTAGCCGAGTCGGGCGAGGAAATGCACCGGGAAATGGTGCACTACGCCGACGTCGTAGCGGCCACCTGCATTGGCACCGCCACGACGCCGCTGCTAGCCGGACTCGACTTCGACCTGGCGATCGTCGACGAGGCGGGACAGATCTCCACCCCCAACTTGATCGTCCCCATTATCCGGGCCAAGCGCTGCGTGCTCGTCGGCGATCACAACCAGCTCCCGCCCTTTCTGGACGACGAGGTCAGGGGCTGGATGGAAAGCCTGGCCGCTGCGGGAGACACTGCGCCAGCTAAGGCCCGCGAGGTCTCCGACCTGCTGCGCCGCAGCGCATTCGAACGGCACTACCTGAGCGCCGATGACCAGCACCGGGTCATGCTGACCGTTCAGCGGCGGATGCCCGAGGTCCTGGCCCGCTTCGTCTCCGAGGCCTTCTACAGCAACTTGCTGCAAACCGATCATGACGGCGGGCTGCTCGACCCGATCTTCGCTCGGCCGTTCGCGATGGTCGACACGGCGGACCGTCCCGCACCGGAGCGAGCCGAGCAATCAGCCCAGCGCAACGAGGAGTGGGGCATCCGCGGTTATGTCAACGAACTCGAGGCCCGCCTGATCGCAGGCCTGGTCGGCGAGTACTCACGTTGGTACCGAGACTGGGCTGTGATCGTTCCCTACCGAGCCCAGGCCGGCCGAATCACCGAATTGCTCACGCGAGCGCTAGGCGACAGCGGCGCGGTGGCCGAATGCGTCGGCACTGTCGACTCTTTCCAGGGCGGCGAACGGGACCTGATCGTCTACGGATTTACCCGCAGTAACTCCCGTGGCGATGTCGGTTTCCTCAAGGAGCTGCGGCGGATCAACGTGGCTCTCACCCGCGCCCGCCGCCAGCTAGTCCTGGTCGGCGACGGCACGACCCTAAGCCGCGCCCGAGACGAGAACTTCGCGCGTCTGTTCCAGTCGATGGCCGCCTACCTGCGCCAGAACGGCGACGTCCGACCGTCCCGCGAGATCGCCGACCGGCTGGCGCGGCTAGAAGGAGAGCGGCCATGATCACCACCACCAAGGGTCGCAGCCTCTATCCCGCCCGCCGCGCCGTCGAACACGTGACCGCCCTCGACGGCGTCCGTCCCCTGAGGCTGTTTCCGGTGCTCTGGCCGCTGTGGCGGGTCGAGACGAGTGCCGACATTTACGACGAACAGGACTACGACGTCATCGATCGCTTCGTGGCCCGCGCGATCGCTGAAGCTGGCCTCGGCGAGGTCGGCGAACTCGCTTCGTTCTTCGGAATCCCGGCCAGTCTGGTGCACCGGTGCCTGGGGTTCCTGGAGGCCATCGGGCACGTCCACGTCGACGGCGACGCCGCGCGCCTGACCGAACTCGGATTCCGCTCCCATCAGGCCGGCGTCCGATTCGTACCTAAGGAAAGCCGCCAGGATCTCCTCTTCGATCGCTTTACCACTCGCCCGCTACCGCGCGACTACTACGACGGCTCGATGCCGATCTTTCCTACTCCGGAAATCCCGGCCGACAGGCTGAGCGACAGAAGCCGGTTTACCCAGCTTTTCGCGACCACCGAATTCCAGGAGAGTTGCGTCCAGGAATTGGCGCGCCGCGCCGATCGTGCCGATTTCAATCTGCCCAATCAACTGCGCGACCTTCGACTCGTTAAGCTAGGTCACGCTTTCCTGCCCACCTACCTGATCGAGACCGCAGATAGCGGGCTGCTCGTCTACACGGCCAGAGCCGCCGAGCGGGATAGCCTCTTCGAGAGCATCTGCCTGCAGCTGCCGGTGATCGGCCGGATGATCGACGCGGAAGACCGCGCCGATCCGCAGGCGACCTGGAACGCCTGGCTCGCAGATGGCAACGGCCCCGGCACATTGCGACGCCTGCCCAACGGCGTCTGGCGCGCAATCTTGCGCAGTGACGTCTTCGGTCCTGCCGGGAGGCTGCCGCTCAGCCGGCTTGGTTCTTATGAACTGCGCGACCGCTACTTTCTTCAGCTCTGGTCTGAAGATTCCGGGCTGCGGCGCCAGACCGTGATGGACCGAACTCTGGCGATGACCCAATTGTCAGAGATAAAGACAACTGCCGATTTGGAGAAACGCATTGCGGTGCTTGCTCGCCAGCTAGAAGTCACTCCACCTGAACTGACTGAGATTCGCCGCTATGGCGAACAACACGAAATGCACGGTCGCCTGGCCCGCCTGGCCGCGCTAGCCTGAATGACCGCCTCTAAGTGGCCGGACCGCGTAGGACAGGTGGCACACGTCGGCGCGTTCCCTCGATCAGGCTCTGGACCGCAGGTTTCGATACCGACGGTGCTGCCTGGTCCAGCCAGTCGACCGGGGTGCGGCCGGCGCTGTCGCGGGCGTTCGGGTCCGCTCCGTGACGAAGGAGTACCTCGATGGTCTTCAGGAAGCCTGCTTTGGCGGCGTAATGCAGGGCGGTCGCGTTGAGGGCCCCGACGCCGGCGGTGCCGTCCGGGGCCCCGGTGCGGCGGTCGGTCGCGCGGGCGCCGTGGCGCAGGAGCGCGGTGACATACTCCGGGTCGTCCTTGCGGCCCTGGTTTCCCGTGCAGCTGGCAC
>Ga0134128_10007888_pt1 | contig 12823 bp, 12 predicted proteins | sample KB31754_FD_96462 | JGI IMG/M metagenome (GOLD analysis project Ga0134128, IMG submission 96462) | Terrestrial soil microbial communities with excess Nitrogen fertilizer from Kellogg Biological Station, Michigan, USA - KB3-175-4 | ecosystem: Environmental > Terrestrial > Soil > Unclassified ...
CCGGACTGTCGCGAGGGCGTCTCGCCCTCGCTATCCCAAAGCCGAAGGTCTAGGTTTCGTCCGACCTGGTCTCGCTAGACGCCGGCCGGCGGCTGCTCAACTCCACCACCGTCTCGCTCTCGAAGCAATCCGCAAACGCATCGGCTATCGAGTAACGAATCACATCCTCATAATTCTCGCCTAGAAACTTCCGCAGGCGGTCGGTATTCATGATGTACTCGCCCGTCATGTAAGGTGCCGCCTCGGGTGGGATCGCCACAATCCCCAGCTTCCACAACATTGTCAGCGCCATCCGGAACGTTGATTTGCCTGGCAGGCGCAACAACCTGGCCTTGGCGATCTCGATGCAGCGCTCAAAAGTCAATGGCTCGCCGCGCCCCGCCACATTGAGGATGGTCAATCTTTGCGCTTCGGGCTCAGTCTTCTCGAGGATGCGCGTGATCAGCCTGGCCATGTCATCGACGTGGACGAACTGGATTCGGTTCTCCAGATACCGCGTTCCACTCGGCAGCAGGCAGGGCAGCCGCTTGCCGCGGCTCCTCATGCGGGCAGCCCGGTCGCTGCGCCCGCCGGGAGTGCCCCGAAAAGCGCCGACCATGTAGTTATCCACGCTCTTCCCGGCAAAAATGTGCGGACGCAACATATACGCGCTGCACCCTCGCAGCGCCGGCGCTCGCTGCTGTACCACTTTGTCGCATTCCATCTTATGCATCGCGTAAGGCAGCGTATGTGCGCCCAAGGGATGCTCCTCGGTCGCCGGTCCCGTCAAGTCCGATCCGTAAACTGAAACGCTGCTGGGAAAGACGAATTTCCGGACGATAGTTTCTTCGTGGTTGGCTTCGGTGATCGCTTCCATCACCCGCGCCGTTCCGGCCACATTAATATGCCACATGCGGTCGAGGTCGAGCACCCCCGCCCGCACCGTGTCCAGGATGAACGCCAGATGGATGACCGCCTCGGCGCGGGACTCCCGCAACAGCAAAAAGAGCTGCCGGCAGGATTGTTCCTCACCCAGATCCATGCGCTCGAATTGCTGCGGAAGATCGGTCACGGGCGGGTTCACATCCAGCCCAATCACGTTGAACGCGCCCAATTGCGGCAGCAGGCGAGTTCCTAGATTGCCGGAAATTCCCGTGACCACTACGGTTGGTTTCGCATCACCCATTTATTTGGGACCGGATTCAGGAGCCTTCATTGCCGGTTGAGGGGCCTCCGAAGGCGCATGCCCGTGCGGACTGTCCGCCGTCGCATCTACGAAGTACTTCGGGTTCAGCTCGGGCGTGGCCGAGTGCTGAATGGTTTGCATCGCATCCTGCATACGCTGCGACTGCAGCGTGCTGATGATTTCCTCGCGCACGTGGTCCATCGGCAAAGTATCTTTGTCTCCCACCTTGTACACCAAGTAGCCGTTGGGCGTGGTCAGCAGTTGCGACGTCTCGCCTACCTTCAGGTTGAAGACCTCGCCCTGATCGGGTGGCAGGCTGGTGCGACGCACCTTGCCCAACCGGGTAGGAGGCTTGCCCTTGAATCCAGACGCGGCGATGGCCTCATCCTGCAGTTTGGCAAAGTCTTCTCCCGCGGCCGCGCGCCCCCGCAGCGTTTCCGCCAGCTTCTTCATCGCGTCCTCAGAGTCCTGCTGCTCTTTCTTGGCGGCGTCCTTGGCCGCCGCGTCATCGGACGGTTTGTCTTTGCTATCCGGAGTCTGCTTGCTGCGCGGGATGAAGATCCGCTGCAAATCTACTTCTTGAAATGAGGTTTCATTGTTGTGGTAGTAGGTCTCGAGCTCTTTGTCGGAAATCTTCTCCGCTTGCTCTTGCAGTTTCGCGCTCAGTTCCTTGGTGAGTACGCCAATCCGCGCCACTCGCATGAGTTCCTGAAACCTGGGTCCCTGGTCGAGACCCAACTCGTGCGCTTTGTGCACCATGACCAACGCCATTCCGTACTGGCTCGCCAGTTGTTTCCTGGCCGGTGCAGCAATCGTTGGGGCCACGGCGGCTACCAGTTGCTCGAATTCGGCGCGGGTAACCACGGTCTTACAATCCGTCTTCTTGGACTTGTCCAGCGGGGGCTTCTCACACAATCCAGCAATCGTGATCACGGCCGTCGCCGGACCAATATTTGCCGCGGCAGCGCTGTCGGCGGTAGCACTGGATGCGGCCGCTGCCTGAGGCGACGTCGGACGGGCCGCAGGTTTTGCCGCCTGTCCCCACGCTGATGTGGCCAAAAGCAATAAGCTCAACCATCCCCGATAAGTCGTCAAATCAGAATTCCTCCCAGGCTAAAAGGCCGTGTGCAATAAGAATCTGAGCACCGAGAATCCTAGCATAGAGCGCACGCCAGGCTTGCACGGACGGCCACGCCAACGGGCGCCCTATCCCTGCATTTTTCTCGGGGATTAGGAGTGCGTCACGCGGCTCAGGCACTTTTACCGGCGTGAAGCCGGCAAACTTCAGGATAGGACTCGCGTCCCTTAGGGCTTGAGATCAAGCGGCTTCACGTCGCCGCAATCGGCACTCACCCATTTGCCGGTCATGGTAGCGCTGGAGTTGCGAACCTTGTCGCCAATCTTGGACACTGAGGTGGACTTTACCGCGTAGTTCTCGGAATTGATGAAAACGGCTTCGCCGTCCGCCTCGTAACCCGACTTTGGACAGCTGGTGTGCCACTTCCACGACGACGAAGTGCGACTACTGAAAGTGGGCTTGCAATCAGTCTGTATATCAGCCCAGGGCGAGTGTTCGAGCAACTCGCGGGTGTAGCAGACCTGATTCGGCCCTCCGCCCATCCCGACCCCATGCTGTTTCATCATCGCTTCGAATTGCGCGCGCTTCTCCGGCGGCATGTTCTTCAGGCGCTCGCTCATGTCCGGCATTTTTTGGCCGTTAACTTCCCGTTCCATTTGGACTTGCCATAAGCCTGGTTTGATCGGCGGTGTGGGTATCGTGGTTTGGGCCTGCACCGCCCATGCAGATGAAACGATTCCGAAAACTGCTATCCAGGTACGGAGGGCTGCAAGCTGCATCAGAATTTTCCTTGCTCGGCGATCAGGTCACCGAGTCGATTTGATGAAGGTTTTGACCAACGCTTCCAAGCGTCAGCTACGGCTGGAGTAAGCGAATAACAGAACAGACTCTACATCAACCTCTCCCGGATAAATAGTGAAATAAGGTATTCCTCTCGTAGCTCAATCTGCACTGCACCCCTTGTCATCCTGAAGAAGCAGATCTTTCGCAACAGCGAAGGGCTCTCGACGAAGGACCCATACATTGCCGGCGATGCAAGCGCCCAGCCGCCAGAATATGCTCATTTGGTCGTGGTCCAGTTTAGAACTTTTACACTCTGTCATCCATGCGGTCTGGCGCCCGACGTTCGAGGTGCGCAGTGCGGCCTCCTCCCTCACAGCTATAATGCCGCTATGTCCGGATCGCCCGCGTTATACAGTTCGGAGTCCATGCGCGCCGAAAAGCGTGCCGTTGCCGGACACTCCGTTCTGGCCGCTCTCGCCATTACCGCTTTGAAAATTGCAGTGGGCGTAACCACCGGCAGCTTGGGCATACTCTCCGAAGCCTTGCACTCTGTTCTTGATCTCATCGCGGCGATCATTACGCTGATGTCGGTCCGCGTCTCTGACAAGCCGGCCGACGCCGATCACCAGTACGGACACGGCAAGGTGGAAAACTTCTCCGCTTTCATCGAGACCGGCCTTCTGTTGCTCACCTGCGTCTGGATCATCTACGAAGCTGCCAAACGCCTGTTCTTTCATCATGTCGACATCGAGCCCAGCATCGCCGCTTTTGCCGTGATGTTCATCTCCATGGCGGTAGATTTCTGGCGCTCCCGCGCCCTGGGCAAGATCGCCGCCAAGTATGACAGCCAGGCGCTCGAGGCCGATGCGCTGCACTTCTCCACCGACATCTGGTCGAGCGGGATCGTTGTAGTGGGTCTCGTCCTGGTCCTGCTCGGACGAATCTACGGAATAGGCTGGCTGCGCGATGCCGATCCGGTAGCGGCGCTCTTCGTGGCCGGCGTCGTCGTTTACGTAAGCTGGCGCCTGGCCCGCAAGACGATTGACGCCTTGCTCGATGCTGCGCCGGCCGGAGTGCGCAACAAGATTGTCGCCGCGGTTTCTACGGTGGATGGCTTGCTCGAAGTGGACCGCGTGCGCATTCGCCGCGCCGGCAATCGTTACTTCGCCGATCTGTCAGTCGGCGTGGCCCGCAATGTCACGTTCCAACGCTCGGAGCAGATGGCGGAAGCCGTCACCAACGCGGTTCATGATGTGCTGCCCGACGCCGACGTCATCGTGCATTCCGTCCCTCGCGCCTTGCGCACGGAGAACATCTTCGATCGCGTCCGTGCCGTGGCCACTCGCTACAATTTCAACGTACACGACGTCAGCGTGCAGGATTTCCAGGGCCACCTGCATGTCGAGCAGCACCTCGAACTCGACGAAAACCTGAGCCTGAAAGAAGCCCACGACCGCGTGACCGTCCTCGAAGCCGAGATCCGCCAGGACGTCCCGGAGATTTCCTCCATCATTACCCACATCGAGAGCGAGCCTGCGACCATTGAGCCCGGCGACGAGCTGTTGCATGACGCCAAACTGGAAAGGCGCCTGAAGGCCGTCGCCGCCAAATTCCCGGAAATCCTCGACATGCATGAAATTCTCATCAAACGCGTGCGCGGCCGCATCTATGTCTCCGCCCACTGCACCATGGCAGACGACCTGCCGTTATCGAGCGTCCACGATATCTCGACTGAATTGGAAATCCGCTTCAAGCAGGAATTCCCGGAACTGTTCCGCGTCCTCATCCACCCCGAGCCTCGAACCGACAACCGCCGATAGCATCCCAGACCACGAAGGTGGACCTTATCCGCCCGGCCGAGCAAAGCTCGGCAAGCTTTTGTTATAACCTGCACGTGCCCGAAGAAACCCGCAAACCGTTCCGCGGCTATCTCTACATCGCTGCCGCCACGTTCTTCTGGGGCGTCTCCGCCACGCTCGGCCGCGCTGCTTTTACCGGCCGCCTGCCCGGCCTCGACGCCGTTAGCGCTATCGATCCCTTGATTCTCTCCCAGGGGCGCGCCACTTTCTCCTTCCTCGTGCTGCTTCCCATCCTGAGGCTACTCCGGGGACGGCATGGCTTGCGTCTTCCCGCCCGGGACCTCGGCCAACTCTTCCTGATCGGCATTCTGGGTGTGGCCGCGTCCAACTATTTCTATTATTTGGCGATTCAAAGGGCGAACGTCGCCACCGCGATCACCGTGCAATACACAGCTCCGATCTGGGTGCTGGTCTACACCGTCGCTCGCGGGTTGCAAAAATTCACGCTCCAGAAGGTCGCGGCGGTCGGATTGGCCGTAACCGGGATTGCCCTGGTCATCGGCGTCATCGGCAAGGGTGGATTGCGCCTCGATACCATCGGTGTGCTCGCCGCGCTACTCGCAGCTTTTTCGTTTGCCTTCTACAACATCGGTGGACACAACATTCTGGCCCGGCGCAACCGCTGGATCGTGCTGCTGTACACCACCGGCAGTGCGTCCCTTTTCTGGCTTTTGGTCAACCCTCCATGGAAGCTGATTTCCGCGCACTATTCCGTCGCACAGTGGTTCTTCCTTCTGCTGTTTTCCTTATTGTCCGTGCTGGCCCCGTTCTCCTTTTACTTTGCCGGCTTGCAGCATCTCGAGCCCACCCGCGCCATCATCGTCAGCTGCCTGGAACCTGTATTCTCAATCGTCATCGCAGGCGTCGCTCTCGGCGAACTCATGCGCCCCCTCCAAATCCTGGGAATTGTCCTGGTACTAGCAGCAATCACGGTCGCACAATTGCCGGACAGATTGATCGAGCCCATCGAGTAGACTCGTTGCCCCGAAGTTGGCCCCAGTGTTACCCTGATCCGGTTGCTGTGAGCGGGAGTAGCTCAATGGTAGAGTAGCGGCTTCCCAAGCCGTTGGTTGCGGGTTCGATCCCCGTCTCCCGCTCCAGACCTAATCCTTCATTTTCCGAGGTAATTTCATGACTGAACCTACTTACGAAGAACTTAAGGCCCGCCTGTCCGAACTCGAAAAGCAAGGGGCGCGCCGCACTGGCAGCCTGGAATTCCGCGTAAGCGAAAAGGGCGGAGTCAGCGTCTACGGACTGGGCCGCTTTCCCGTGACCCTCTACTACGAGCAATGGACCCGGCTTCTCGAAGCCTCCGAGAAACTTCGAGAATTTCTTGAAGAAAACAAATCCAAACTTAAGCTCAAAGGACAGTAACTGAGAACTGATGACTAGATATTGGTTCCCTAAATCCTAAACGCCGCAAGCCGATGCCCACAGACGATATCCTTAACGCTCCACCACCACCCGCCGATGCGCGCCTGACCTACGGGGCTGATCCTAATCAGTTCGGCGAGCTGCGCGTTCCGAAGTCTCAGGGTCCCTTCCCGGTACTCATGAACATGCATGGCGGCTTCTGGCGTGCGAAATACGACCTGAAACATGCCGGATATCTTTGCGCCGCCCTCACCGCCAAGGGGCTGGCCACATGGAATGTCGAGTATCGCCGTGTGGGAAACCCGGGAGGGGGATGGCCGGGAACCTTCGAAGACCTGCGCAGTGCCTACCGCTACGTTTCACAAATCGCCCAACGCTACAATCTGGATCTCTCGAAACTGGTTGTCATGGGCCACTCTGCCGGAGGCCAACTGGCGCTGTGCCTGGCCGGTCATGAGCCGGCAATCAAGCGGGTCGTTTCGCTCGCCGGAGTAGTTGATTTGGAGCAGGCTTGGGATCTACATCTTAGCGACGACGCTGTCGTGAATTTTCTCGGCGGCGAGCCCACTCGAGTTCCCGAGCACTACCGCGAAGCAGACCCTATGCAACTCAAGATCTCCTCCGCCACGCAATGGCTGATCCACGGCGCCGCCGACGACACCGTCCCGCCATTCATGAGCCGGAACTATACCGAGCAGAAGAAAAAACGTGGCGAGAACGTCCACTACCTGGAAATCTCCACCGCCGGACACACCGACCTGATCGATCCCCGCTCCAACGCCTGGTCCAAAGTGGAAGGGACGGTGTTGCACTTGTTGGAGTCGTAAGGTAGTCGTTGATCCCAGGGACCAACTTACGCACAGTTTCTCAATACCAGCGCCGAGTTCTTCGATCCGAAGGCGATGCAGTTGCATACCGCGTGTTCGATCGCCCTTTTTCTTCCGACGTCCGGCACGTAATCGAGATCGCATTCCGGATCGCGCGTCTCCAGATTCATCGTCGGTGGGATCTGCCCGGTCTGCATAGCGACGATCGTGGCGGCCACGCCTGCTGCTCCGCACGCTCCCTGCGGATGCCCGATCTGCGACTTCAAAGCTGACATTGGTACCTGCCCGGCGTGATCACCGAGCACCAGCTTCAACGCCCGGGTCTCGATGCGATCGTTCAACTGAGTTGAAGTCCCGTGCAAATTCACGTAGTGCACATCGTTTGCGCCGATGCCCGCTTCTTTCATCGCTAGACCAATCGCTCTTGCCGGCTCCTCGCCGCACTCCTGCAAGCGCACCCGGTGGAACGCCTCGCATGTCGAGCCGTATCCGCTGATCTCGGCCAGGATCTTGGCTCCGCGCGCACGCGCGTGCTCATATTCTTCAAGCACAAACATCCACGCTCCCTCAGCCACCACGAAACCGTCGCGATCCACGGAAAACGGCCGCGACCCACGCTCGGGCGCATTGTTCCAGGAGTCAGTGAGAATCTTCATCAGGATGAAGCCTTTCACAATACCCAGCGAGATGGGAGCGTCCGCCCCTCCGCTCAACACCATGTCGAGCCTCCCAGCCTGTATTTGTCTGACTGAATATCCGAAGCCATCGGTCGAGGAGGTGCAGCCGGTCGTCACCACATGACTGGGCCCGCGCAAACCGAAACGTACGCTCAGTTCACTGGACAGAGTTCCCATCACTCCGGTGGGCACGCAGAACAAGCTCATCTGTTTGTATTGCTGATGGAAGAACAGACGGTATTGTTCTTCGGTAAATTCCTGCGATCCGCCACCCGACCCCAGGATCACGCCGAAGCGTCGTTTCTTTTCCAGAGGAAGGGAAGCGGTATCAATTCCAGCGGTTGAGAGGGCTTCAGTTGCGGCCGCCAAGGCCAGGGGCAGCACGCGGGAAACATGTTTGCGTTCCCGCTTATCCACCCACGCGAGCTCGTCGAAGCCCACGACCTCGCCCGCGATCTGCACCTGAATATCAGACGGGTCGAAACGCGTTATGCGTCGAATCCCACTCTTTCCTTTCAAGATAGCCTCGGAGAACGCAGCATTCCCCACGCCATTCGGGCTCACCGCCCCCATCCCCGTGATCACCACACGTCGCTTCACTCGCCCACCTCTGATCTGAATCGTGCCCAAGAACTATACAATCTGGGAACCGAGAACCAAAAACTAAAAACTGACTTTCTGAGTCCAAGCAGGCGGCATGCCGGATACCGCACGGCTAGTCAAGCTCTTGGATGCCGCAGAGTCGAACATGTTTTGTCTCGTATCAGGAATTCAATACCCGGTGCAAAACTGGAAATGCATGGGATCTCGCGTCTTGCCCTGCCAATCGCCTCCCACTCGAATCCGGCTCGGCGAAAAATCTCAACCAATCCGGCGTCCCTATTTCCAGCCGATCCTTGCGGATTGCTCTCCGGATTCAGACCAATCGCGATGCCCCAACTATATGCCGACAGTTTGCTGCCAGTGCCTGGGGACGAAAAGCCCCCCAAACTGTTGATTCGCTCCTGCAGCCCGCGCTTCAGAATGCTGCCGATGACGGATGAGAAAATGCCAGTCAGGCGCCTAGGGCATGACATCTTCGTGATGGTCCGCGAAGGGGCCCACGTCAGGCGGAGCGAAAACGGCAAACCCACGGGCTAGAGAAAAGTCGCCTGCCAGCGCGCCTCCCGTGTCCATCCGCCGCGACCTATGCGTGGATGTCGCCGAGCGTAGCGACGATTTCGTCGAGGCCGGCTCTATCAGCGGCGGTTCATGGTCTGCTTGGGACGCCACCAGGTTCGTGGCTTTCTTTACCTGGCGATCCCTTGTCCGCACTCCATGCAGTCAAATCCCGTCGGTGCCGTTATAATGCGATTTCTAAACGGGGGAAGATTTTGGCCTACGACGATCTGCGCGGATGGATCGCGACGCTGGAGCGCGCCGGTGAACTGAAAACAATTCGTACCGAAGTAGACCCCGTCCTGGAGATCACAGAAATCGCCGACCGCGTCAGCAAGAGCAAATCTTCTAAATCTCCTGGCGGCCCCGCCCTGCTTTTCCAGAGCATCAAGGGCCATGTCGGATCGCAGGTGCTGATCAACCAGTTTGGATCGGCGCGCCGCATGAATCTGGCTCTGGAGGTTGACGCGCTCGACCAGGTTGCCGACCGCATCCGCGCTTTCATGGACGTGAAATCTCCGCAGGGTTTTCTTGACAAAGTAAAAATGCTGCCCATGCTGGCCGAGATGGGCAAGTTTTTTCCCAAGTCAGTGTCCACCGGTCCTTGTAAAGAGGTTATCAAGCGCAACAATTTCTCGCTGCTCGATTTTCCGATCCTGCAATGCTGGCCGAAGGACGCCGGCCGTTTCATCACCCTGCCTTGTGTCGTCTCGCGCGACCCCAAGACCGGCAAGCGCAACCTCGGAATGTACCGCTTGCAGGTTTACGACGAGCGCACGACCGGCATGCACTGGCAGCGCCAGAAAGTTGGAGCCGAGCACTACCGCGAGGCCCTGCGCACAGCGGCCCAGAACAATGCTGGAGCGAGCGTCCCTGCTCGTGCCAGGGCCGGCGTCGATGTCATGGCGAGAACTTCAGGCGGCTCGGTGTTGATCGATGGCGATCGTCCCCGAGGAAAAATGGAAGTCGCAGTCGCTATCGGCACCGACCCCGCCGTCACGTTTTCGGCGATCGTTCCGGCTCCGCCCGATGTCGAGGAATATTTGATCGCCGGATTTCTGCGCCAGAAGCCGGTTGAGCTGGTGAAGTGCGAAACGGTCGACCTGGAAGTTCCCGCGGCAGCAGAGATCGTCCTCGAAGGACACGTGCATCTCGACGAACTCCGCACCGAGGGCCCCTTCGGAGATCACACCGGTTTTTATTCGCTGGAAGACCTTTATCCGGTCTTCCACGTTTCCTGTGTTACGCACCGCGAGAACCCGATTTACTCGACCACCATTGTGGGGAAGCCGCCCATGGAAGATGGCTGGATGGGCAAGGCGGTCGAGCGCATTTTTCTGCCGCTGATGCGGCTTACGATCCCGGAACTTGTGGATATCAATCTTCCGGTTGAGGGCGTCTTTCACAATCTGATGCTGGTTTCGATTCGAAAGTCTTATCCCGGGCAGGCGCGCAAGGTGATGAATGCCATCTGGTCGCTGGGCCAGGCCATGTTCACCAAGTGCATCATTGTGGTGGACGAAGACGTGAACGTACAGGACATCGGCGACGTCACGCTGAAGGTGCTGAATCACATTGACCCCGATCGCGACATTCAGTTCACCCTAGGCCCGGTAGATTCGCTGGACCATGCTTCGCGGCTGCCGAATTACGGCTCAAAGATGGGGATTGACGCTACCCGCAAATGGCCCAGCGAAGGCTTCGCTCGTCCCTGGCCCGACGAGATCCTGATGGACGAAAAGACCAAAGCTCTGGTTGACAGGAAATGGAAAGAGCTGGGTTTGGAATAGCCGCCTACTTCTGCGGTCTCGACTCGGGCGGCACCAACCCTGCGACGCGGTAGTAGACAACCAGTTGACCGTAGTGCTCGCCGGAGTGCTCGATCAATTCATAGGCCAGGTCCAACAGAGGCAGAGTTTCATGCGATTCGAAACTCACGACTGATTTGGCCATTCCTGCGTCGCCTTTGGCTTTGATCATTGCGGCGCCATCTGCAAATGATTTCTTCACATAGGCGACCACCGCGGCTTTGGTTTTGTAGTTAGCGCGGGACTCATCGTCTGCCGGCTTCTCTCCCTTGGCGACGGAAGTAAAAAGATCGTTTGACCCGGCTGCGTGCAGCAGTTGCTCGGCAAAGCTGCGCTGCGCCGGAGTGGGTTTGAAGTCGTATTTGTCCTCAGGAAAATCCTCAGCCATAGCGATAAGTTTGCGGCCAATGTCGTTCCACAATTCCAGCACGGCCTGGGAAGAACTCAACGTCTTTCCTGCGTTTTGCGCCCACATCACCGAGGTGAGCAGGGGGGCTATGAGCACGGTTTTTGCTAAACGCTTCTTCATTGGGTCAGGCCTCCAATGGATTTCGCCGGCGGCGCTTTCGATGCGGCGACTGCGACGGTGACAACGGTACACTGCCGCGTTGGGGGCGTCAATCCAGCTCGTCTGAGCTTGTTTCGCTGGCGCACAAGCGTGACGGGTGGCAGGGAGAGGGAGGTGCCATCTACTCTCGAGGGTGCCGCGCTCAAGCTTCCCTTTGGGCGGGATTTTCTTCACGTACCCTCACCGTAGAAAAAGATCCCACGTTGCTCACGTTTCGTGCGGCCCACTGCGACTCGATCTCGACCACTCCGGCTTCACCACTGAGATAGTGACGAAAGCTGCTCTCGAAACACGCGACCAAACCACGCTCCACCGGATTCCGATGAGTGTAACAAAGCGACTCTACAAACTTCGCCTCACTCCCGAGGTTGAACTCGTAGCAGCCGATGGCATGGCTTCTGCCAGAGTTTCGTGCTCGGGCTCGCTTACCGGCATGTGGACATGTTCGGGCATGATTACGTAGCCGTACACGTAGAGCTGGATCGTTGCCGAACCCGTTCCAGCGCGGATTCGAAGGCGGTACGCGATTCTGGGTACGGAAATTCGGCTCTAACACCTGAAGGCTAGAAAGTGAGACTGGCGAGTCTCCGGGAAGCGTTTCAATCCCCACGGCATGGGGTGATGATATTTCTAGCGAAGGGACGGAGTCTGTGACGAGTGAACATCAACACCCCCGCCCAAGCGGGGAGCTTGGACGGGCATCCTTCGGAGCTGTGGTGGACGTCCGGTCCGGGTCGCTAATATGGGGAAATGGAGGGCTCCTTTGCTATGTTTACCACACGGCAGATTGGATTTGTGAGTAGTCCATACAAGCGCACGAGCGAGATTCCCAAGGGGCTTGGGGCTAAACACGATAGGGATGGCGTTCTTAAGATTTTGCCTGAGTTTGAGCCTGGGCTTACCGACGTCGAGGGCTTTTCGCATCTCTTCGTCATTTGGGAGTTTGATCGGTCGCCCAGGGAAGAATTGCGGGGGAGTGATTTGTTGGCTTCACCGCCTTCTGACAATCGGCAGCATGGGGTGTTTTCGACGCGGTCTCCGCGACGTCCGAACCCGATTGGCTTGACCGTTGTCGAGCTGCTTCGCCGCGATGGCCTGGAGCTGCATGTTCGGGGCGTGGATATGCTGGACGGGACGCCGATTCTCGATATCAAACCCTATCTGTCGAGCATCCCGACTGAAAAGCTGCGCCGGGGGTGGCTGGCCGAAGCTGAGGCGCGACAGAAGTGATGATGTTGGCGAGCGACGTTACCAAAGTAATGAGTGTCCTTGCATATCGCGATTGTAGATTCTCAAAGTTAGGCTATAAACCTCCCGCATGAGTCATGAGTAACGACAAAAAGCTAGCCCACCTCTGCGCGCAGATCGACAAAGAGACTGACTGGCAGGAACTGAACCAACTTGTGGACGAGGTCGTGGCTCTGCTGGAGGCAAAGAAACAGGAGATAAGAAAGCTAGAGGATGAGCTTCGTAAGGAGATTGAAGTACGAGCAGCAAGAATGGGGGGTACGCGCCCCTGACCCTCG
>Ga0134128_10007890_pt1 | contig 12822 bp, 8 predicted proteins | sample KB31754_FD_96462 | JGI IMG/M metagenome (GOLD analysis project Ga0134128, IMG submission 96462) | Terrestrial soil microbial communities with excess Nitrogen fertilizer from Kellogg Biological Station, Michigan, USA - KB3-175-4 | ecosystem: Environmental > Terrestrial > Soil > Unclassified ...
GAAGCCTCGGTTGTGTCGTGGTCACCGCGAACTTGCGTGAATTCCAGCGAGTGCAAGGGCTGAAGGTGGAAAATTGGCTGAGCGCGGTAGCCGGGACATGATCCAATCCTCGATCTCCCATTGTTGGCCAGAAGCTTATGCAACGCGTCGACGAGTGCCTCGCCGGGGATTTGGTCAGGGCATGCATCATTTGTTCGCGAGGCGCCTCGCCGGGTGGCCTGCGACGGGTTGGGCAGCCGGGAATTCATCTGGATCGGCGAGCTCGGCCTTAGCCGAGTACGCGTGTTGTGGAGCGCAGCCGTGATCGTGTTCCTGATTGGTCTGATATTCCGAGCAGATCACTTCGCTGACTTATCGTCGCGATGCCTAGATGTCGCCTCGTGATCCACACATGAGCAAGGTGCGCGTGCTCGCATTGACAACGTCATACCCGCTGCATCGCGGTGGTTCGGCGGGTGTATTCGTGCAATCCCTTTATCGTCGATTGTCCCAGACATACGCGATAAACGTCATCTGCCCGGCTGACACGAAAGTCGCGCAGACCTCGTTTGAAGACTTCACTGCGGCGGATATTCGCGTGCATGCCGTGCGCTACGCGCCCAAGGCATGGCGTACATTGGCCCAACAGGCGGGTGGAGTCGTGTTGAGCGTGAAGCGCGCACCATGGCGCGTATTTTTGCTGCCGGCATTGCTGGGTGCGCTGTTTTGGCGCTGTTTGATGCGCACGGGCGACGCGGATTTGATTCACGCCAACTGGACCATATGCGGCGTCATGGCCGGCATCGTGGGCCGTCTGCGACGGAAACCCGTCATCACCACCTTGCGCGGCAGCGACATGACACGCGCGGAACATTCGTGGCTGGACCGAATCATTCTCGGTCTTGCCGTGCGCACCAGTAGCACCGTGATTTGCGTTTCAGAAGCGATGGCCGAGCGTGCACGCCGGCAATTTCCACGCCGTGCTGCCGATATCCATGCTTGTCTCAACGGCGTTGACGAAGCATTCTTCGGGATCGTCCGGACTGCCTCCAACGGGAACGAGTTGCGTGTGCTGGCAGTCGGCAACTTGATACGTCTGAAAGGCTTCGATGTGCTGATTGAAGCCGTTGCGCGTGCGCGTTGTCGCGATCAGGTTCGTGTCTGCATCGTCGGCGATGGAGCGGAACAAGAAACACTCGTTGCGCTCGCTGCAGCACGTGGCGTTTCCGCACGTGTCGAATTCCCGGGCAGGTTGCCCGTAGCCGAAATGCCCGAGCGGTTTGCCGAAGCGGATGTATTCGTCCTATCCAGTCGCTCCGAAGGGCGACCCAATGTCGTCATGGAAGCACTGGCTTCGGGGCTTCCCGTCATTTCGACCGATCTGGAAGGCGTGCGAGGCATGGTGACGGAGGGTGATAGCGGCTGGTTGGTTGCAGCAGGTGACGCCGATCAATTGGCGGCGGCGCTGGACCGGGCGAACGCTGATCGTGCGGAACTGCGTCGTCGGGGCGAACGTGCACGCGAGATGGCAAACACCCGACTCGGCACATGGGCGGACACTGCACGGGCCTACGACGCACTGTTCCGCGCAGCCATGGCGTCCCATGAAAGGAAGCGCCCCCAATGTGCGGGATAGCCTTTCTCCTGGACCCCGATCTGTCGTCCGCGGAACGTCGGGAATGCATGATCGCGGCGTTGCAACGCCTCGAACATCGCGGGCCTGACGAAGCTGGCTGCTTCGCTGATCGCGATTTCGCTGCGGGGCAGACCCGGCTGGCGATCATCGATCTTGCGGGGGGTCACCAGCCGCTGCATGACCCAACAGGGCGTTGGGTGCTGGTGTTCAACGGCGAGATCTACAACTACAAGAATCTCCGCGCCCAGTTGGAAGGACAATGGCAGTTCCGGGATGACAGCGATACGGAAGTGCTGCTCGCGGGACTGGTTACCGAAGGGCCACAGTTCGTCGAACGACTGGATGGCATGTGGGCGTTCGTCCTGCATGACATCGCGTCCGGCGAGACGTTCCTTTCACGGGACAGATTCGGCAAGAAGCCGCTGTATTACCGCCGCGATGGCGCGCTGTTCGCGTGCGCATCCGAACTGCCGGCGCTTGCAGTGCTGACGCCGGACGCGGCGTTGACTGAAGATGATGCAGGTATCGCGGATTATTTCCGCTATGGCTACGCGTTGCCGGGCAGGACTTGCATTGCCGGCGTCAAGGAGGTTCTGCCCGCGCATGCGATGTGGCGACATCCGGACGGCTCCGTCGTGCAGAAGCGCTATTGGTCGCCCTCCACCGAACCGTGGACAGGCAGCTTCAATGAAGCTGCCGAGAATGTACGCGAGTTGCTGACGGCGAGCGTGCGCCGACGCCAGTTGGCGTCGGATGTGGAAGTTGGCGCGTTCCTTTCCGGTGGCGTGGATTCGACTACCGTGTGCGCACTCGCGCAGCAATCGGGTTTTGGACGGCTCAGGACGTTCACCGCGGGATTTGCCGAACCCACCTACGACGAGCGAGCGCCCGCCGCACGCGCAGCCGCCGAGCTGGGCACCCTGCACACGGCGGAAGAAATCAATCCGAAGACGGCGGCAACCCTTGCCATCCAATTGCCGCGCCGCATGGGCCAGCCGTTCGGTGACTCCTCGCTGGTTCCGAGTGCGTTGGTAGCCTCGGTTGCGGCCAAGCACGTCAAGGTGGTCCTGACGGGCGATGGCAGCGACGAGATTTTCGGTGGCTACGCCCGATATGCCGGACGCTTGCTGCGCCAGCGATACCAGCGGCTGCCTGCCGCGCTGCGCTCCGTGATCGAACGCGCCGTGCTCGCAACGCCCGAGCCCTACGCACATCACAGTGGCAGTCTGATGAAACGCGCACATTTGTTCGTGCGCCTGGCCCGTGAGGACAGGGATACCTACATCGGCCCGCCCGCCATCCGCAAGGAGACACTCGCGCGGCTGGTGCCTGGATTGGGTCCGGGCAACACCATGCCCGAGCTGCCATGGTCGAATGACCCCGACGAAATACGCCATATGCTGCTGATGGACTCGTTGGTCTACCTGCCCCAGGACATCCTGCAGAAGGTCGATCGTGCGGGGATGATGTTTTCGGTCGAAGCCCGCAGTCCTTTCCTGGACAAGGAGCTTTTCGAGTTCGTGGTCCGCGTTCCCCGGCAATGGCACTTCGATCGCCTTCGTGGCAAGCGTCTGTTGCGGGCGGCGATGCGCGGCCGCGTGCCCGATTTCATCTGGGATCGCCGCAAGCAGGGGTTTGCATCGCCGGTCAGCCATTGGTTGCGCGATTGGCTGGGCGATGACCTGCTGGACATGGCGCGTTCGGGGGATACCGGCGTAGTGGACGCAGATGGATTGCGTGCGCTGCTGCGCGAACACCGCGCAGGGAGCCTGGACCACTCTCAACCCCTTTGGCTTGCTTATTCCTATCTGCGCTGGCGCGCAGATGTCGCCGGTTGATCGCATGGCTGCGCAAGCCCAGCGCATATTGCTTGTCCTGCCCAGCCTAGAGCGGGGTGGCGGCGAGCGCGTATTGCTGCAACTCGCGCGCTCATTTCTTGCAGCCGGCAGGGAAGTGCATGTGGCGGTCCTGGTGGGTGGTGGTCCCTTGCGGGGCGACGTTCCGGACGCTGCCGTATTGCATGAGCTGATTGATGCTGATCGTGTAGCCAAAAGTTTCACGTTGGCTTGGCGTGCTTTCCCGAAACTGGCGTCGCTTCTGCGCACGGTCGAACCGAAAGCGATATTGAGCACAATGACGGGCACCAATTTGCTGACCATTTTGGCGTGCATCCGCGCGCGCGTGGGCGCGCGCCTAGTCTTGCGCGAAGCATCCAGTCTCGTCAACGCACGCAGCATCTTCAAGCGCCAAGCCATGCGCTGGCTGTACCGAAAAGCCGGCTCGGTCATTGCGGTTTCGAACGGGGTTGCGGAAGATTTGCGGGGTTTGGGTGTTCCGAGCGATCGAATTCGCGTCATAAACAATCCGGTTGACCAGAAGCGCTTGCGTCATCTCGCGGAAGTAGGCCCCACGCTTCCAAACCTGGACGGCGTACCTTATGTCATGGCGCTCGGACGGCTGACGGAAGCGAAGGACTACCCCACTTTGCTGCGGGCCTATTCGGCCAGCAAGTTGCGACACAGCCACCGGCTCGTGATCGTCGGCGAAGGCGAGGAACGCGCCAAGCTGGAAAGCGTTGTTCGCGATCTCGGGGTCGCGGATCGCGTTTTGCTTGCAGGAGCCTTGGACAATCCATTCCACGTGCTTGCTGATGCGGCCTTGCTCGTACTGTCCTCGCGTTGGGAGGGCTATCCGAATGTTCTCCTTGAAGCATTGGCATTAGACGTTCCGGTGGTTGCGACCGACTGTCGACATGGCCCTCGCGAACTCCTTGGCGGCTGTTGCCGTGGACGCACGGTTCCCGTTGGGGATTCGATTGCCTTGGCGCGTGCGATGGACGAAGAAATGAACCGTCCGCTGTGCTCTTCTGACGGTGTGGTCGCCGGGCACGCGCCCCAAATGATTGCGTCTCGATATTTGGCCGTCCTGGACGGTGCGCAATGAAAATGCCCGCCGTGTCGGCGCCTGCAGTACGAAGATTGCGCAACGGTGTTTACTTCTTGCTGATAGCCGTCGCCGTTGCACTCGTCGTGATCTGGTGGCCCGTTCTGGTCAGGATCTGGCGGGAGCAGGCTTTGACTTTTGCCGGTGCGGTCGTCGTGATGGTCTGTGGCACCTTCGTGCAGGCCCGCAATTTTCTTGCATTTCTTGATGTCGGGCATTCCGTGCGGCGATGGCGCTTCACACGAGTCTGGGCCTTGAGTGCGCTGGCCAACTATGTGGCTCCGCTGCAGCCCGGCATTGCCGTGCGGGTGGCGTGGCTGTCGCATCGTGGCATCAGTGTCCCGGAGGGTTTACTGGCAACATGGCGGCAGCTCGTCGTCAGTATCTGGATTGCAATGCTTGGACTTGCAGCCGGTCTGTTGCTGACAGGCGACCCGCGCGGGCGCTGGCCAGCATTGGTGCTGGGGATCGCGTGGGTGACCACTTTCATACTGCGCAAGCTTTGGCTCGGGTGGTTGAGTAACCTGACTCGCCCCAATTGGCTGGCAAGCCGCAAGGATCTGCTGCAGCGTGCCGCGGCCAACATAACCTGGCATGGAATAGCTGGAGTAGCCGTCCAGTACGTTTTGGGTACGTTGTTGCTTTTCTGGATCTATACACGTTTCGGAGCGTCAGTTGGCTGGGGGCAAGCGCTAATAATCTGTTGCCTCGCTTACATGTCTTCTTTGGTGGCGTTCCTGCCCGGCAATTTGGGTGTGGTTGAGGCGATCTACATGCTCGGTGGCCATGGGTTCGGGCTGAGCGTGGCAGAAGCGGGCGCGCTGGCCATTTTGATACGCGTTGCGCACGTGGTGGCGAACATGTTGCTGGTGTTCATCGGAAGCGTTTCCAGCAAGGCATAAGGGAAAAGCCGTGGAAGAAGTCTGGCAAGAGCAATTGCGCAACCTTTCCGTCGAAACCGTACGGGATTGTCTTCTTTGTGACGGAGTGGCAGGCGAGCACGACGAACGCTGGTATCGATACCTGGGTCTCGTTGAACCGTATGACATCCTTCGTTGCCCCCGATGCGGGCTGCGCTGGCTCAGTCCGAGGCCGGACGCTGAAGGCTATCGAAAGCTGTACAGCAGCGACATGTATTTCGGAGGCAAAGGTGCGTCGCCAGCCGACTATCAGGGCGAGGCAAAAAACAGGGTGGACTACTGGCGCGCCAGAATTCGAGCGACTGCGACCATGCTGGGACGCAATGGTCCTCCACTCGCGTTCTTCGACTATGGAGCGGCGACGGGCGAGTTTGTGCGGGTTGCACTTGAGGAGGGCCACGTTTGCGCCGGCATGGAGCTGTCGGCGGACGCGCGAACGGCGGCCAAGGCACGCAACGGCGTGTCGCTATTGGCGCCTGAGCAGATGGAGGAAATCAGCGGTATGCGATTTGATGTCATCCACATGAATCATGTCCTCGAGCACATGCCGAATCCATTTGCACACTTGCGTTGGTGTGCGAGTCGATTGAATCCCGGCGGGCTTCTGGTCCTGGAAGTTCCACAGCAATTCGACAACGACCTTGATCGCCTCCGCCGCTGGCTGCGCATTGGAGGAAAACGGCCAAACTTCGACGCCTACTCCCTCCATCACACTTACTTCTTCACTCCGCACACGATGGCGACGCTCTTGCGGAAGGCCGGATTCCAGATCAAGACCCTCGCCACGTCCAATCGAAACAAAACGCCGCTATGGCCGCCGGCAATGAAGAACTGGATTCTCCGGCCCATGCTCTACTCTGCCGATGTTGTGCATCGGGGAGGCAATATCATCGAGGTGTATGCCACACCCGCATGACCTCTGCAGGCGGCAGCGCCTCGCCTATTTGCGTTTCAGCGTAAAGACGAACTCGTTGCAACCCAGCCCGTGGGTGAGTGTCTCGCGCCGCAACGTAAAGCCATTTGCTGCCAGTGCGCATTCGACGTCCGCCGGTTTTGCGACTTCGAAGGGAAAACCCCCCAGCCAGTCGCGCCAGTCATGGAAGATCGACATTCCGCGCTTTTGCGCGTACTCGCGTGCATGGGTTCCCGGCATATGAAGCCGCCGCAGGTCCTGCCACAACGCGTATGCGGCAAATAACGGATAGAACGCCGCTGCAACCAGGCAGCGCCCGGATGCGCCGCTGCAATAAAGACGTTTGATCGCGTGCCAAACCCGCGAACGACGGCCTTGGTCGTTGTACAACGCCAAGAGCAATGTTCCGTTCGAGGCGACACGCGCCGCGGCTAATTCTATGGCTGGCCACATCGCCCCCGTGTGGTGCAGAACCCCCCAGCTGTAGACCAGATCGAATTGCCCCAGTCCGGCCATGAATGCGGGATCCAGCGCCGAGCCTTGCACGATTCGCCAGTCAGTGGCATCTGGCGCGTAGCGCCTTCGCAGTTCTTCAGTGCAGGCGACCGAATCGGTGTCGTAATCGAAAGCCAGGACATCGGCGCCCAGCAGATGCATTACCAGGCTGGAAAGGCCGCTGCCGGACCCTACGTCCAGTGCACGAACGCCGCGCAAGTCACTCCGGCCGAGTGATTCGCATAACCTGCGTCGCGCTTCCTCGATACGGTGCTCATCAAGCGTCGAGAGGAATGACTTCCAGTTGCGGCCGAACGCGAACCGCAGTTCTGGGTCTTTGTGGCGGGCGGGTTGTGCAATCGAATTCATGCCGTGATTTTACCGGTGCGACACACGATGCCGGAAACCGCGTCGATCACGCGCTCAACGTCCGCATCGGTGAGCTTTGGCGACAGCGGCAGACTGACCGTTTGCCGACCCAGGCGTGTCGCATTGGGCCAATGTTTCGGCTTCCACCCGAATCGTTGCTGGTAGAACGGATGTTCCGGCACGGAAAGGTAATGCACGCCGGTGCCGATGCGGCGCGCGTTCATCGCGTTGAGAAAGTCATCGCGTGAGATGCCGGAGCGCGCTTCGTCCAGCATGATGGTGAACAGGTGGTATGCGTGCTTCGTGTCGTGGGCTGGGGGCGCGGGCAGGCCGATCGGCAGGTCCGCGAACGCTTCCATGTACCGGTTCCACACGACTTCCCGTCGCTTCCAATTCTTCTCCACACGCGCGAGCTGGTGGATACCGATTGCGGCCTGCAAATCCATCATGTTGTACTTGAAGCCGGCTTCCACGACCTGGTAGTGCTTGTAACCCTGGTCGCCGAATCGGTGCCAAGCATCCTTGCTCATGCCATGCAGAGCCAGCACCTTCGCGCGCGCAATGCGTGCGTCGTCGCGGCCAACAATCATGCCGCCTTCACCGGTGACGACGTTCTTGGTGGCGTAGAAGCTGAAGCAACCGAAATCGCCGAACGTCCCGGCCTTGCGTCCGTGGTAGCTGGTCTCGATTGCGTGCGCGCAATCCTCGATCACCTTGAGGTCGTGCTTGCGTGCGATTTCCATGATCGAATCCATCTCGCAGGGTCGTCCCGCGAAATGCACGGGCAGGATTGCCCGCGTGCGCGGCGTGATGGCCGCTCCGATTGCGGCGGGATCGATGTTCTGCGTGGCGGGATCGACATCCGCGAGCACCGGCGTCAGTCCGGCGTGGATGATCGCGTTGATCGACGCGCAGAAGGTCATCGGCGTGGTAATGACTTCGGCGTCAGGTTCCAGCCCTTCCGCCACCATGCTGACGTGCAGCGCGGCCGTGGCGGAATTCACCGCCGCGACTTGCGTCGATTGCAGCCCCTGATATGCCGCGAAATCACGTTCGAACTGCGCCACGCGCGGTCCCGTACCAAGCCATGCCGACTCCATACAGGCGACGACTTCGTCGATTTCGGCCTGTTCGATCAGCGGAGAACCGAAGATCAGGAAGGGCAGGTCAGAGATCGAAGCTTTCATGGTTGGAAATCTCGCAATCGCTGTTGCATTATCGCGGTGTCGAGACCTTGCCCTGTTCCGTCAAGCGTTCGAGCGTTGCAATCTGGCCATCAAGCCGCCCAGCGAGGTTCATGCGCCGCAGTGCATCGATTTGTTCCAACGCCTTCTCTGTCTGGCCGTTGCGTGCATACAGGGCGGCCAGGTCAATCCGGTAGGCCGGTTCGCCCGGGTCTCCAGCAACCGCAAGCGCCAGGTATTTCTCCCCCTGCATGTCGTCGTGCAGAATGTCGCGCTGGAAGTCTGCGTACGCGCCATACAGACGTGCAATTGGGTGCGGACGGGAAATCGCGGCCTCATAAGCACGCTGAAGCCATGTCTTGTCGAACTCGCAGATGTGGGCCTCGTAGCAATTGGTCAGCGAAACCAGCGCGGAAATGTCCTCTTGCCGTGTGGGCTGATCGCGGAGCTTATGGATCATCGAAATCCAGTATTCGGTGTCGTCGCCTTGCTGATGATGATCGGCGATCATGATCATGGCTTGGTCAGGCAGCGACGATGAGCCTGGAATGGCGGAGGCGTGGTGCAGGTACTTCCAGGCGTTGTCCAAAGTTTTGCCTGGCGTGTAGCTCGACGCGATAAGAAGCAGGCGCCCCGCCTCGTAGACTGCACGTGGTGATTCAGGGTGGCGGTTGGCTTCTGCTACTGCCAAACGCAATGGATTGGACCATTCTTGTGCGCGCAAATTAGTGGCGATGGCAAACCACAGCAGTGCTACGGTCGCGAGGAATCCGCGCAGGATCGGCAGCGCTATCTTCCAGCGCAGCCCAAGCAGCAACGCCCCCGCTGCGAGCAGCACACCGATCGACGCGAAGTACATACGCTGTTCATAAACGAGTTCCAGCGGAATGATGGTCGCTGTCAGCAATTGCGCAGCGAAGAACCAGCCGATGCCCAGCGAGACCAGTGGTCGACGTTTGCGAAGCCATACTGCGACCACGATCAACCCAGCCAGCAACAGAATCGCGCCAAGCGTGGTCCACGGCCTCAGCAGCCCGCTCGATGGCACGATCTCATCGTGGTACAGGCTTAACACCATGGGATTGGGCAACAGCGTCCAGTGCAAGTAATCGACCAGTACGCGTGGTTCGGTCAGGAGCCGCTGCGCCAGCGTGAAGTCGCGACCCGACCATGAAGCAGCGTGCAATGCGCTGCGCAGCAGCCACGCAACACCGAGCACCGACGGGACAAACAATGTGAAAACATATGTCCACCAGATTCGGCGATCTCGACTTCCCTCTCTTGCGAAGAGGGGCGCGCCGGAAGATGTGATGTGTGCCGTGTGCCCGGAAGCTGCATTCCCCGCGGTCGCGCTAGGCGCGCGATTTTCCTCCGCCCTTCCTGAAAGGAAAGGAATGCCAAAGCTCTTCCCACGATCAAATCCAATGACGATCCACTCCGCCAGGAAGGTGAATACCGGCAGCAGTACCGCAGTTTCCTTCGACGTCAGCCCGAGTACGGTGCCCAATACGATGCCCGAAACGGCGAGCGCGAATCCGCGCCGGTCACGGCGCGCATCGGTAGCCGTCAGCATCATCCAGCGGCCGTGCAGGTAGGCCCATAATCCGGCCAGGATGAATATCTGGCACAGGCTCTCCATCCGCTGCACCACGTACAGCACCGCCATCAGGTTGACGGGAAGCAGCATCCAGGCGGCGCTTACGATCAACGCCAGGCGCGTGGCGGCGGATTCGTCGGTGCGCGGAAAGCCATTCCCTCTCGCGCTTCGCGCGCGTTCACCTCGCTCCGCTCTTCTCGCGGAAGGGGAAAGAAAATCGGTAGCGGCATGCGTCTGCTCACCCCCTTCCACAGGAAGGGGGTTGGCGCGAAGCACCGGTGGGATGCCAACCCGCAATGCCAGCAACCGCAGCAATGATCGCAGCATGCAGAACACCAGCACGCCGTTGACCAAGTGAATGACGATGTTGGTGATCTTGAAAGGCCAGGGATCGCCGCCACCAAAATACCAATTCAGCGAAAACGTGAGCGACGCCAGCGGCCGGCGAAGAAAACTTGAGGGTGAGGACAACGCCGAGTTGACCCATGCGACCAGCGTGGAGTGGCCTCGCGTGATATGGATGGCAGCGTTGTCCACGATATTCGGATAATCGTCGAATACCCATCCGCCGGTGCGCCCGGGCCAGTACACGGCAGCTGTCACGATGACTGCCGCGGCCAGCAGCAGCCACGGCAACACTTTGCGTGCGCGCTCATTCAGGTGCATGGGCGCATCCCGGGAAGAGTGGAATCAGATATGGTAACGAGTGGCATAGCGACCCCGCGTCATGTGTCGGACGAGCCTTTCGCTGCTTTGGCCCTGGCATCCTGCTCCAACGTGTTGCGCAGGTAATCGGTTTCCGTCTTCCACCATCCTTGCTGGCGCAGTACCCATGCATGAATGCGTGGCATGCCGACCCCGGGTTTCGGCCCGGGAGGAAGCGTGTCAAAGTAATCGAGGTGGTCGAGTCCCAATTGTGGATAGCCGTGTGCGCCGAGGTAGGCGGCTTGCGCCAGCGCCGAACCGGGCCCGGGCGCTGCGGCCAAGGCTGTGTTGAATGCTTGCAGCGCGGTTTTCGGTTTGCCTTCCGCGAGATCCAGTTGCCCCTGCATATGGTCGAGATCCTGCTGGCGTCCCGGCTGGTCCCGCCAGTATGGGTTTCTCCGTGCAGCGTTCAGCGTCGCCTCCAATGCGGCAAAGTCAAGGCCGGAACAGTCGTGATGGACTGCCATGTCCAATGCCTCGTCAAACCACTTGAATGCCGCCATACCGCCAAGGCGGGTGTGCGCCAGCGCGAACTCGGCGTGGGCTAGTGTCTGAGGTTGCACGGCCCCCAATTTGCATTCGGCGCCGATCAGGTTGATGGGTGCCTGGATGTCGTCCGGGTGACGCGGCAGCGATAGCCTCAAGCGCGCCGCCGCGAGGCGGGGGCGATCGTGTTGCAGATCGTACAAGGCCGCATTGGCTTGTGCGCGTGCGGAATCCGGGTTCATGGCCGCCCACACCTGTGCCTGCCTGAAAGCGTCGCCCCACAGCGTGGACCGCTGTGTGGTCATGGTTGCCAGCGCCGCAAGGACCAGTGCCGCCGCGCCGACGCGAAGGAATCGCAGCGAGCCTGGTTTGCCTAGCCACAACCCGATTGGCCAGAACAGCAACATCGCCGGCAGGTAGTTGCGATGTTCGAAATACAGTTCCAGCGAAAGCCAAGTGGATTCCATCAATTGAGCGGCGAAGTAGAACAGCAGCGCGAGTGCGATTGCCGGATGTTTTTTGCGCAAGGCAAAGCCTGCACCGATCAGGGCGAATATCAGCGCTATGCACGGCAGCGTCGAGGCCGGATGCGTCCATCCCGTTGAGATAGGGAATTGGTCATTGAAGAGGCCCGTCGAATGCGCGTGCGGGATGAACAGCAGCCGCAGGTAGTCGATGACAATGCGCGACTCGGTGAGCAATCGCTCGCCAACCGTCCAGCCGCGAAATTGGGCTGTGTTCGCGATCACGCTGGGCAACAGGTACAGAAGGTAAGCGATCACCACTGCGCTTGGCAGAATCAGGAAGACGCCCACGGCGCGTTTGCGCCAACGCTCCAGCGGCTGATCCGGCATGGGATGACGCGGCGCTAGCACGATCCACTCCGTCAATAGGAGCAGGATCGGAAACAACGCGCCGTTGGCTTTCGAAAGCACCGCAAAAAAGGTGCATAGCCACGCTGAAAGCACCATGCCAGCAAGCGCGCGCTTGACGTGACTGCCCGCCAACGCCTCGCGTGAGGCCATCCAGCCGAGCATGCCGATCAGTACGAACGTCATGGGCAGCATCGCCTCGCGCTGGACGATGTACAGAGTGGTAGATACGAACAATGGGTGCAGCAGCCACGCACCCGCGCCGAACAACGCGGCAATGGCGACGCCGCGGTTCTCGGGCGCAAAAAGCGCATCCCCCTCGGTCCCCCGTTCTGCGGAAGGGGGACGCAAAGCGCGCGATGCGGCCTGCGTTTCATCCCCTTCGCTTGCGAAGGGGGGCGCGGCGGAACCGCGGGGGGATGGCGGATCGCCCGAAACCAGTACCCGCCCCAACTTCCATAACACCCACGTCAACAACGCGCCGTTGAGCAGATGCAGGATGACGTTGGTAACCTTGAACGGATATGGGTTGGCGGGCCAGTTGCGGGCATCGATGAGGAACGTCAGGATTGTCAGCGGACGCCCCGTCGGGTCGGCATCTCCCGAGGTGATGTAGCGCCAGAATGCCGGCCAGTTGTTCACGGGTCCGGTTGCGCCGATGGCCGGGAGATTCCCGAAATCGTCGAACAGGAAATCGCCGGAAAGTCCCGGGTGGTAGATCCA